>Ga0208330_1000134_pt1 | contig 45269 bp, 40 predicted proteins | sample DeeseametaMP1896_FD_184180 | JGI IMG/M metagenome (GOLD analysis project Ga0208330, IMG submission 184180) | Marine microbial communities from the Deep Pacific Ocean - MP1896 (SPAdes) | ecosystem: Environmental > Aquatic > Marine > Oceanic | place: East of Hawaii, North Pacific Ocean | collected... | reverse complement strand
GTCGATGGCGTCTACCACATGATCTACGAAGAGCTGAAACCGGGCGTGCGCGAGAACGACATCGTCGCCCTGTCCAACAAGATGCTCTACGAGATGGGCTCGGACGACGTCGAGGCGATCAACGCCATCTCTGGCGAGCGCTGCAACCCGCATCCGCACAACTTCACCGACCGGCTGATCCGGCCCGGGGACCAGGCGTTCTTTGACATTCTGCAGTCGTACCAGGGCTATCGCACCTGCTATTACCGCACCTTCAACGTGGGCCGCGCGACGCCGTCGCAGAACGACGCCTACGTGAAGGCGCGGGAATGGATCGACGCCTCCATCGCGATGATCAAGCCGGGCGTGACCACCGACAAGGTGGCCGCGGTCTGGCCGACGGCGGAATCGCTTGGCTTCCCGAACGAGGATGCCGCCTTTGGCCTGCAGTTCGGCCACGGCCTGGGGCTTGCGCTGCACGAACGCCCGATCATCAGCCGCGCGATCAGCCTGGATCACCCGATGGAGATCAAGACCGGCATGGTCTTTGCGCTGGAAACCTACTGCCCGGCGACGGACGGCTATTCGGCCGCCCGGATCGAAGAGGAAGTGGTGGTGACGGAAACCGGCTGCGAGGTGATCAGCCTCTTCCCCGCCGAAGACCTGCCCATCGCCAACCGTTATTGAGGCGCGGCGGAGCAAGCCCCGCCCTACGGGTTCACGTAGGGCGGGGTTCACCCCGCCGTCCCCGGAGGACATCATGGCCGACACCAAGACAAACACCGAAGACTACCTGCGCATGTACCGTCAGATGGTGCGCATCCGCACCTTCGAGGACAACGCGAACCAGCTTTACCTTTCCGCCAAGATGCCGGGGCTGACGCATATGTATTCCGGCGAGGAAGCGGTTGCCGTGGGCATCTGCGAGGCGCTGACCGACGATGACCGCATCACCTCGACCCATCGTGGCCACGGCCATTGCGTCGCCAAGGGCGCCAATTTCAAGGAGATGTTCTGCGAACTCCTGGGGAAAGAGGAAGGCTATTGCCGGGGCAAGGGTGGCTCGATGCATATTGCCGACCAGGGCCACGGCAACCTGGGCGCCAATGCCATCGTCGGTGGCTCAATGGGCATCGCGACCGGATCGGCGCTTCGGGCCAAGCTGCAGGGCGCGGACGACGTGACCGTCTGTTTTTTTGGTGACGGGGCCACGGCACAGGGGCTGCTCTACGAGGTCATGAACATGGCCGCGCTGTGGCACCTGCCGGTGATCTACGCCTGTGAGAACAACGGCTATTCCGAGTATACGCGCACCGACGAGATCGCCGCCGGGTCGATCACCGCCCGGGCCGAGGCCTTTGGCATCGAGGCGCACCAGGTCGACGGGCAGGACGTGCTGGCCGTCAACGATCTGACGCAGAAACTGGTCGCGCGGGCCCGCAAGGGCGAAGGCCCCTTCTTCGTCGAACTGATGACCTATCGCTATCACGGGCACCATGTCGGCGACATCAATCGCGAATACTACCGCTCCAAGGACGAGGAAAAGGACTGGCGCGAGAACCGCGACCCGATCACCCGGTTCCGGGCCTACCTGGTCAGCGAGGGTATCGCGAGTGAGGACGAGATCGAGGCGATGAATGCCGAGATCGCAGAGGATGCCTCTGCCGCCGTCGACTACGCGCTGGCGGCGAAATACCCCGATGTGTCCGAAGTGGACATGCATGTCTTTACCGACATCGAACACGCCTGCGCCTGAGGGAGAAGAGAGATGCGAAACATCACACTGTCGCAGGCCGTCAACGAGGCCCTGGCCGAGGAAATGCGCCGCGACGACACCGTCTTCATCATCGGCGAGGACGTGGCCGAGGCCGGTACGCCCTTCAAGGTGCTGTCCGGCCTTGTCGAGGAATTCGGCACGGACCGCGTGATCGACACACCCATCGCCGAACCCGGTTTCATGGGCCTGGCCGTGGGCGCCGCCCTGACCGGTGCGCGGCCCGTCGTCGACCTCATGTTCGGCGATTTCATCTTTCTGATCATGGATCAGCTCTGCAACCAGGCGGCCAAGGCCCATTACATGTCGGGCGGCAAGCTGAAGGTGCCGCTGGTGCTGCGCACCAACCTGGGCGCCACTCGGCGCTCGGCCGCCCAGCACTCACAGTCGCTGCATGCATTGGTTGCCCATATCCCGGGACTGAAGGTTGCAATGCCATCCTCCGCCTACGAGGCCAAGGGCCTGATGAAGAGTGCCATCCGCGACGACAACCCGGTGGTGATCTTCGAAGACAAGCTGATGTACAACGACAAGGCGCCCGTCCCCGAAGAGGACTTCCTGATCCCGCTGGGCCAGGCGAATGTCCTTCGCGAGGGGCGCGACATCACCTTGATCGGCACCTCCTCGATGGTTCAGGTCTGCCAGAAGGCCGCCGAGATCCTGTCGGGCGAAGGCATCGACGCCGAGGTCATCGACCCGCGCACCATCGTGCCGCTGGACGAGGCGACGCTGCTGGCCTCCGCGAAAAAGACCAGCCGCGTCATCGTCGTGGACGAGGGTCACCAGAGCTTTGGCATCACCGGGGAAATCGCCAGCCGGATCAACGAAAAGGCCTTTTACCACCTCGACGCCCCGGCACTGCGGATGGGGGCGATGGACGTGCCCGTGCCTTTCTCGCCGGCGCTCGAGGATATCACCGTGCCGACGCCCGAAGGCGTGGCCGAAAACGCGCGCCGGCTGATGTCGGGGGAGATGATCCATGCGGCATGACGTCATCATGCCCGCCCTGGGCATGGCGCAGGACAGCGGGTTGATCGTCGCCTGGCACAAGGCGGCGGGCGATGCGGTGGCCAAGGGCGATGTCCTCTTCGAGGTCGAAACCGACAAGGCGACGATGGAGGTCGAGGCCCAGGCCGACGGTTTCCTGAACGGCGTCCGGGCGCAGGCAGGCGAAGAGGTGCCCGTGGGCAACGTGATCGCCGTGATCGGCGACAGCGCCGAGGAGGTGCCCCACGACGCCCCCGGCGAGGCCGCGCCGGAGGACAACGACAGCCCGACAGAAACCGATGCCATCCCGGAGGGCGCAGGCGTGATCATGCCCGCCCTGGGCATGGCACAGGACAGTGGATTGATCGTCGCCTGGCACAAGGCGCCGGGCGATGCCATTGCCTCCACGGATATCCTCTTCGAGGTCGAAACCGACAAGTCCACGGTCGAGGTCGAGGCCGGGCATGATGGCTATCTTGCCGCCGTGCTGGCCGAGGCGGGCGAAGAGGCGCCGGTGGGGGAAACCATTGCCGTGATCTCTGCCGAGAAACCTGCGGCCCCGGTCCGGAGAAGCCGGTCCGGAGCGACGGCCCCGGCCCCTGCCGCCCCACCCACGACCCCTGCCCCCGAGCCCGAGAAACCCGAGCCCGAGAAACCCGCGCCCGAGAAACCCGCGCCCCGTACCGCTGCCGCGCCACCAGCGCGGGCAGACGGGCGCATCCTGGCCTCACCCAAGGCGCGACGGCTGGCACTGGAACAGGGGTTGGATCTGAACCGCCTCGTGGCGGCAGGGCACCCGCAACCCTATCATGTGGCGGACCTGGAGGTGCTGCGTGCCCTCCCCGATGAAGCGGCGATTGCCCCGGCGCAGGCCACGCGGCACCTGACGGCGGATCTGCCGGACGAAGGGTTCACGGAGTTTGCTGCCTGGGCCGCCGCCGAGGCGGGCCTGACAGATACCAACGCCCTGCTGGCGGGTCTTGCAGCCGCCAGCCTTGACCACGACACCACCACCATCCGTGTCGAAACCGAAGCAAATGCCACCACCTACCATGTCCCCGCCGGGCCTCTGGGTGGGATCACCCGGGCGGACACCGATGTGCCCGTTGACCTGACCCTGCGCGACCTGCGCCAGACCCGGATCAGCAGCCTTGTCCTTGGGGCCGAAGCCCAGCCGGTCCTGACCCTGACCGCGCATGCAAGCGGCCTCACCCTCACCCTGGAATGCACCGGAGACGCGCTGACCGCGCCGCAGGCCATCGCCCTGCTCTCCGGTTTCGCGGGCCGGATGGAGCAACCGCTCCGCCACCTGCTCTGACGCATGGAGACCCTCATGGAATTCACCAATCTTTATATCAACGGCACATGGCGCGAGGGCGCGGACCAGGAGCGGTTCGAGGTGATCAACCCCGCCACCGAAGCCCCCCTCGCCACCGTGGCCTCTGCCGGGATCGCCGATGCGGATGCGGCACTGGATGCCGCCGAGACGGCCATGAAGGACTGGGCCGCCCGCACCCCGCGCCAGCGCTCAGAGGTTCTGCGCAAGGCATGGGAGCTGATGACCGCGCGGCTCGATCACTTTGCCCATCTCATCACGCTCGAAAACGGCAAGGCCCGCGCCGACGCGATGGGCGAGGCGACCTATGCCGCAGAGTTCTTTCGCTGGTTCGCCGAAGAGGCCGTGCGCGCGGACGGGATGATCACCCATGCGCCCGCCAGCGGCGCGCGGATCATGGTCCAGCACAAGCCCGCCGGGCTGGCGGTGCTGGTCACACCCTGGAACTATCCGGCGGCGATGGGCACGCGCAAGATCGCCCCGGCCCTGGCTGCGGGCTGTGCCGTCATCATCAAGCCCGCCTCGGAAACGCCACTGACGATGCTGGCGCTGATGCCGCTTCTGGAAGAGGCCGGCGTGCCGCCCGGGCTGGTCAATGTCCTGCCCTCGAAACGCACCGGCGCGCTGGTCGATCACATGCTGCACGATCCGCGTGTCCGCGTGGTCAGCTTTACCGGCTCGACCGGGGTCGGGCGCAAGCTGCTGCACTCTGCCGCCGACCAGGTGCTGAAACCGGCGATGGAACTGGGCGGCAACGCGCCGCTGATCGTCTTTGACGATGCCGACCTCGATGTGGCCGTCGAGGGCACGATGCTGGCCAAGATGCGCAACCTGGGCGAGGCCTGCACCGCCGCCAACCGCATCTATGTCCACGAAAACGTCGCGGCGGAGTTCACCCGCCGCCTGTCCGCCACCATGAGCGCGCTGAAACTGGGCGACGGCACCGATCCCTCGGTCGATGTCGGCCCGCTGGTCAATGCCGAGACCCGCGACAAGGTGGCCGCCTTCGTCGCCGATGCCGTCTCCAAAGGCGCGCGGATCGAATGTGGCGGCGAGGCGCCCGAGGGACCGGGCTATTACTACCCGCCCACGGTCCTTTCGAACGTGCCGGAGACCGCCGACTGCGTCCACGACGAGATCTTTGGCCCCGTGGCCGCGCTGCAGACTTTTACCGACCAGGACGAGGTGATCCGCCGCGCGAACGACACCGAATACGGGCTTGTCGCATATGTGTTTTCCGAGGATTTCAAACGCGCCCTGCAGGTCTGTGAGCGGCTGGATTACGGCATGGTCGGTCTGAACCGTGGCCTTGTCTCGGACCCGGCGGCGCCCTTTGGCGGCACCAAGCAATCCGGCCTTGGCCGCGAAGGCGGGCACGAAGGCATGCTGGAGTTCATGGAAACCCAGTACATCTCGGCAAGCTGGTAAAGGGGACAGGAATGACCAATGTGATCGCAGCCCCTTCGGTACGTACGCTTGCCGGGGAAAAGGGGATCGACCTGGAGAAACTGGCCCGCGACCTGGGCCGGACCACCATCGCGCGCGAGGATCTGGAACGGGAGGCCCCGGCGCCCGCGCCCGCCGGGAACAGCGCCTACTGGGAGGTGGATCACGGCCAGTACGGCCCGGTCGAGGAAGAGCCGATGAGCCGCATGGGCCAGGTCGCGGCAGCCAACCTTGCCGCCGCCAACAGCCTGATCCCGCAGGTCACGCACCATGACCGGGCCGAGATCGGCACGTTGGAGGCCTTCCGCAAATCCCTGCGTTCAGAGGCGCAGGCGCGGGGCGTCAAGCTGACCTCGCTTGCCTTTCACGTCAAGGCTCTGGCCCGTGCCCTGCGGGAGTTTCCCCGCTTCAACGCCTCGCTCAGCGCCGATGGCAAGCGGCTGATCCTCAAGGACTATGTCCATGTCGGCATCGCCGTGGACACCGCACAGGGACTGTTGGTGCCGGTGATCCGGAACGCGGACAAAAAGGGGCTCTGGCAGATCGCGGCCGAGATCTCCGATCTCGCCGCGCGGGCGCAGGACCGCAAGCTGGGGCCCGCCGACATGGGCGGCGCCTCGATGACGATTTCCTCACTGGGTGGGATCGGCGGCATCGGCTTCACCCCCATCGTCAACCCGCCTGAACTGGCCATCCTGGGGATCACGCGGATCGAGACTGCGACAGCCTGGGACGGCGACAGCCCCCGCCCGGTTCAGATGCTGCCGCTGGACCTGAGTTATGACCACCGGGTCATCAATGGCGCGGATGCCGCGCGCTTCATGGCCTGCCTGGTGCGGCTGCTCTCCGATCCCCGGCACATGATGATCTGACCCCTATCCCGACGGATAGGCCTCCTCTCCCTTCACGACCGGTGCCCGTCCGGATGTCTGGATGCCCCGATGTGCCGCCACATGGTACAGCAGGTCAGAGGCCAGAACGGCAGCTCATGAGCGGACCGCTCACACGGCAAAACGCCGGTTTGCCAAAGACCATGAGGTGAGAGATGACTGTTGTCCTGGATACCGACCCGATCCTTCAAGAAGAGGCCCCGTTGAAGAATGCCCTTTTTGTCATTCTGCTGGATGCCGTCGGCGTTGCCGGGATCACGCTGGGGGCGCATGCAACCGGCATGAGCTGGGGCTGGTCACTGGCCGTGGGCATCGCCGCCGGAGCGGTCGCAACCCTGGTCAGTGTTTCCATCCTGATCGCCCTGCTGCCCGTCGCTTCTCTGCGGGCCATCCTGCCCTGGCACAGGCCGACCGAGGATGAGGTCCGGCGCACCTGGGCCATCGACCTTTGGGACGCGGACGCCGAGATCGAGCGCCTGCAGGGCCGTGCACGGCGGGCGTCCCAGACGACCGGCCCCGAAGCAGCGGCGCCCCTGCGCGCCGCCGCCTAGTCCCGCCCGGCGAAGGCGACCGGTCAGAGCGTGAAGTCATCCGCCGTCAGACCGGTGACATTGGCCACGCGGATCTCTGCATCGACCAACCCGCTTCCGTCGATATCGAACTGCACGATGGTCGAGCCGGTGGGCGTCTCGACCAGGCGCAGCTCGGGGTTGCCCGAGGGGGCAAAGGCCCTGGTGCCGCGGAACTCGAAGACACCGGGGGCTAGGCCGGCAACCACGATCACGTCGACACCCCGCTCGAAGTCGAGGATCTGATCCCGGGTCGCGCCCGGCGCGGTGTTGGCCGCCGCACGGAACACGACCTGGTCCGCGCCCTCGCCCCCGGTCCGGAACTCGCCTCCCGCACCCCCGGCAAGCTCATCCTCCCCCGCACGGCCGCGCAGGATGTCGTTGCCCGAACCGCCATCCAGCGTGTCCGCGCCATCGCCGCCGTCAAGGTTGTCGGCGCCATCCTGACCGACCAGCGTGTCATCGGCTGAGGAATTCACGCTGTTGGGTAGAATGATAGACCTGATATCAATTCCTTTTTTCACTCTTCAAACACAGCACTGGCCCGCCATCGGAAACGAAAATGCCTCGGTCGGAAGTGATGTGCGGATGGCCCATCCGCCCCAGTGCTCTGGGAAATGGCCAATGCTGTTTTCGCCTTGGGGCAAAGCGGTTCGGCCACCCCCGGTATCGCGCCATACCGCGGCCAGCATTGCCTTCTCCCCGCCAAGGTCCGACATAGTCGCAAACGGCAGAGGAGGGTCACGATGCAGGACAAACTGGAACACATGCGACAAGAGCTGGCCGCGCGGCCCGATCTCTTGCGCCTGGGTGCGCTCTTCTCGGAAACCGTGCTGCTGGAAGTGGACGCGGCGGAATACTACCTGAGCTTCGACAAGGGCCAGCTGGCCGAGATCACCCCCGGACCCAGCCGCAAGACCCCCTGGCGCTTTGCCCTGCGCACCGATGCCGAGGTGCTGGCCGCCTTCTGGGAACCGCTCCCTCGCCCGGGCTTTCACGACATCTTTGGCCTGGTCAAAATCGGGCGTGCGCGGATCGACGGAGACATCCTGATGCTGGTCAAGAACCTGCGCTTCTTCAAGGAATTCCTCGCCCTCGGACGTACTGAGGTGGCAGCATGAGCATCGAGGCCATCACCGGGCGCTATGTCACCGTGACCGTCGCGGGCCGCCCCCAGCGGATCTATTTCGAAGAGGCCGGACAGGGCACACCCGTCCTGTGCCTGCACACGGCGGGCGCCGACACGCGCCAGTGGCGCCATCTGATGAACGACACAGGCGTGACCGACACCCATCGCCTGATCGCCTTCGACATGCCCTGGCACGGCAAGTCCCTGCCGCCCGAGGGGTTCGAGCGCGAGGAATACCTGCTGACGACAGAGACCTATATCGACACCGTTCTGGCCTTCATGGAGGCGCTGGGTCTGGACCGACCGATCCTTGCCGGCTGTTCGATGGGCGGGCGCATCGCGCTGCAACTGGCGGCGCTGCATGGCGAGCGGTTTGGCGGCTTCATCGCCATCGAGGCCTCGGACTTTCAACCGGCCTGGTATGACATCGACTGGTTCGACCGGCCCGACGCCCACGGCGGGCAGATGGGGGCCGCGCTGGTCTCGGCCAATATCTCTCCTCATGCGCCCAAATCAGAGCGCTGGAACACGCTGTGGATGTTCATGATGAGCGGTCCCGGCGTCTTTCGCGGCGACCTGAGCTTTTACACCCGCGACGACAGTCTGATCGGACGGCTGGACCGGATCGACACGGCGCGCACGCCGGTGCACCTGCTGGTCGGCGCCTATGATCTGACCTGCACACCAGAGGATGCCCGCCGAACGGCCGATTCCATCCCCGGCGCCACGATAGAGGTCATGGAAGAGCTGGGCCATTTCCCGATGAGCGAACATCCCGAGGGCTTTCGCCCCTTCTTCGTCGATGCGCTGGCCCGCATGAAGGCCCGGCAGACCGACGCCGCCTGATCCCCTCAGCCCGCATCTGTCCGGACCCTGCGCGCGAATTTCTGCGCCAGGGTCTGGAAGTTGCGGGTATGCACCCCCTGGTTATCGCCGCGCACGGCAAAGGAAATCGCCGTCCCGGGATTGAACCCCTCGTAGTTTCGAAACACCACCCCGTGCCGGTCCGACTGCGAGACCGAACGCGGCACGACAGAGATCCCCACCCCGACCGAGACCAGGGACACCGCCGTCTGGTAATCCTGCGCCAGCACCTCGGCGGCGGGAATGAACCCTTCTTTCTTGCAGATCTCGATGATGTGGTCGGCAAAGCTGGGCCTCGGGCGACGCGGATACAGGACGAATGTCTCGCGCTTGAGCTCTGCAAGGGCGATGCGGTCCTGCCGGGCGAGGTCGGATTCCGCCGGAACGGCCAGGATCAGCGGTTCTTCATGGATCGGGAAACAGCGGATCTCGTCGTCCTCCAGAGCCGGGCGGGCAAAGGCCACGTCGATCTGGCGTTCGATCAGGGCGGTCTTCAGCTCGGCGTTGTTCATCGCCGACAGCGCCAGTTCGATATCGGGGTAAAGGTTGCGGAACTCGCGGATCAACTCGGGCAGGACGCCGTGACTGGCCGACCCGATAAAGGCGATGCGCAACCGGCCCGCCGCGCCCTCTCCGATCCGGCGCACCTCGCGCTCGGCCTGTTCCATGCGGTCGAGGATGTCGCGCGCGCGGGTCAGCAGCGCGTCCCCCGCCTGGGTGCGCCGGATGGCGCTGCGCGACCGGTCGAACAGCGTGACGCCCAGTTCCGCCTCCAGCTGGGCGATCTGGCGGCTCAGCGGCGGTTGGGCGATGCCCAGCCGCGTGGCGGCGCGGCCAAAGTGCAGTTCTTCGGCCACGGCCACGAAATAAGTCAGACGCTTGAAGTCCACGGCACTCCCCCCTTGGACCGTCATCATCGGCCCGGCGGGGCGTGCCGACAAGGGATCATCCGGCGCGCACCGCCTCGCGCAGGCGGTCCTCGTCCAGGTGCACGCCCAGGCCCGGCCCCTCGGGCAGGCACAGTTCAAAGTTCTCGAATTTCAGCGGATCTCTCACGATCTCAGCGACATGCAGGCGCGGGCCGAAATGCTCGCAGCCCCAGTGCAGGCGCGGCAGGCTGGCAAAGACCGCCAGGTGCGCCGCCGCCCCGATGGACCCTTCGAGAAGGCATCCGCCGTACAGCTCCATCCCCGAGGCCTCTGCCACGCGGGCCGCCTGCCCCAGCGCCATCAAACCGCCGCTCTTGACCAGTTTCAGCGAATAGACGCTGCCGCAGCCCATGTTGCCCGCCCGCGCGATTTCGCGGTGGGTAAAGGCGGCCTCATCCACCATCAGCGGAATCGGGCTGAGCGCCGCGACCCGGGCCATGCCCTCGAAATCATCGCCCGGCAGGGGCTGTTCGATCAGGTCCACCCCCAGCTCCTGCAGCTGCGGCAGGTAGCGGCGGAAGGTGGCCTCGGTCCAGCCCTGGTTCACATCGACCACCAGCCGCCGCATCCCCGGCACGCCTTCGCGCAGACGTGTCAGGCGGCGCATGTCCTCTTCGGGACTGGCAAACCCCAGCTTGATCTTGAAATCCCGGTGTTCGCGGAGGGCCAGCTTGTCTTGCGCCTCGGCCACCTCCTGATCGGCATCGCCCGAGGCCAGCGCCCAGAGCACCGGCACCCGCGACCGCAGCGCACCGCCAAAGAGCGTGGCCAGCGGCGCGTCCAGCGTGCGGGCCAGCGCGTCGAAAATGGCGGTTTCCAAAGCGCCCTTGGCGGAATTGTTGCGAAAGGCCGCACGTCCCATACGCGCCGCCGCCTCTGCCGGGTTCGACGCGGAACAGCCCTCCAGCGCGGGGGCAAGATAGCGCAGGATCACCGCCTGGATGGATTCCACCGACTCCTCGGCCCAACGAGGCCCGCCCAGCACCGCCGCCTCGCCGATCCCCTCGATGCCGTTTTCCAGCCGCACCCGGACCAGCACGAATTCCCGGGTCGAGAACTCTGTGTTGGACAGGCGGTGCTTGCGGATGCTGGGCAGGGCCAGGATCTCGGCCCGGATCTCGCGGATGGCCGTCTCGTGGGCCAGGTCGCGCCCGGCGGCAAGAGTGTCGACGATCTGGGCAGCGGTTTGCGCCATGTCAGGTTCCTTTTTCAGGCAAGAAACGGGCGCTCCGCAGAGCGCCCGAGGTGGGGAGGATCATTCGGCGGCAACCGCCTTGACCGCAGCCGCCGGTTTCAGGCGGAAATCGAACTGCATGACCAGATCCGTATCCGCGCCTTCGGGCGCAGGGGTCATGTCGCCGATCAGGCTTTCCTTGACCGCAAAGACCGCATCGTTGTCCAGGAAATCGGTCTCGCGGTCGTAGATCTGGCTGATGAGCGGCTTGTAGCCCTCTTTCGAGATCATGAAGTGGATGTGCCCGGGCCGCATCGGGTGATGGCCCATGTAGTTGAGCAACTCACCCGCCGCGCCGTCATAGGGGATCGGATAGGGTTCCGGCCGCAGGCCCACAAATTCATAGCTACCGTCGGCATCCGTGACGAAGCGGCCACGCAGGTTGTAGTCCGGCTGGTCCGGGTCCTGCTGTTCGTAAAGCCCGTTCGGCGCGTCCTCCCAGACGTCGATCTGAACACCCTCGATCGGGGTTCCGGCAACATCCACGATCCGGCCAGAGACGCGCACCGTCTTCTGGTTGTCGAAGTCCTTCTGGATGATGCTGGCGCCCTTGGGCAGAACCGGAGGATTTTCTCGGTAGAACGGTCCCAGAACGGTGGATTCGCTTTCGCCATCCGTCACCGCGTTGTCCAGCATGTCCACCAGCACCTCGACCCCGAGGATGTCGCTGATCAGGATGAATTCGTTGCGTGCCTCGCTGGAAATCTCGCCCGCGCGGCGCATCCATTCGCAGCCTTCCAGCCACTCGCCATGTGTCAGGTTCACCTCCTTGGCGAAGGCGTGAAAATGCTTGATCGCCGCCACCATGATCTCGCGGTTGCGGTCGGGGATGTCGGGCTTCATCGCCCCGGTGACGGCATCGGTGATGTTGTCGAGTGAGATATTACGCATGTCGGTCCTCCCATTGCGTGATGATAGTCATAGTCCTGCTCACCAGATCGCCTCGGCCACCGGGTCGCAAAGCGCTGGCGCCGGGGTCTGCCCGGCAACGGCGCCGAAACGCCCCTTGTAAAAGATCAGCGGGCGCGCACCGGCATCGGTGGCGAGGTGCCGGACATGGCCCAGGAAAATCGTGTGGTCCCCTGCCCGGATCTCGTTGGCGATCTCACAGGCGTAATGGGCCAGCGCGCCACGGATCACCGGCAGCCCGCCCAGCGAGTCAAAGGGATTTTCCAGACCCGTGGCGGGACGGCCCGCAAAGTGCCAGGCCAAAGGCTCCTGCCCCTCGGCCAGGGTGCTGACACTGAAATGCCCTGCTTGCTGCAGCAGCGGCAGGATCCTGGCCCGCTCGCCGATGGAAATGGCGATCAGCGGCGGATCGAGCGAGATCGACATGAAGGCATTGGCGGTCATGCCGTGGTCGCCGTCGGCGTGCCGCGTGGCGATGACGTTGACGCCGGTGCCGAACAGACCGCAGGCATCGCGTAACTGGCGGGGGTCAAGCGCGCTCATGCCCGCACCTCCCGCGGCGCCGACATGGGGCGCAACAGCGTCTCGGCGGCGGCATTGTCCCCCGCGGCGCGCAGGCCCCGGATACGGGTGCTGGAGACAACCTCTCCCGCCGCGCAGCGGACAGGGGTTTGCAGGTGGACGTCGAACCGGGTAGCCAGCAGCCCCACATCCCCGGCCTGCTTCCGGCCAAAGCGAAAGTCGCCGCCGACGCGGATTTCCAGCGGGCGAAGCCGGGCCAGACAATCCATGAAGGCCTGCGCAGACAGGCCGCGCAGCGTTTCGTCGAAGGGCAGGACGACAAGGTGATCCGAGCCCAGCGACGTTAACCGCGCCAGCTTTACCTCCAGCGGGCAAAGCTGGGCGGCGCGCCCGAAAAACACCTTGGGCGGCGGATCGAAGGTGCAGACGACAGAGGCAACCCCCAGTTCCTGCGCCCGCCGCACCGTGCCCGTGATCAACTGTTGATGGCCCGCGTGCACCCCGTCGAAGGCCCCGATGGTGACCACGCTGGCCCCGAGGCACGGCATCGCGGTGTGGCACTGCGTTGTCGGGATCAGATCGAACATCCTGGTTTCCTCCTCCTGTGCGGTCCTCCCCGGCACGCACCCTTTCGCGTTGATCCCACCCTAGCCGCGCCAGCCTCGTTCAGGCGATACCCGGCCCGGTATCCGGTGATACCTAGCCGGTCGGCCCCGCGATGCGCAGGCTGTCTGTGCGGCAGGGCACGATCGACGCGCGGCCCTGCACAGATCACATCAGGTGCATTTGGAGGAGGAAACGCCATGCCCAGAGATGCCATCGCCGGAGGCGCAACAGAGGTCTTTACCGGACAGGAATTCCTGGAAAGCATCCAGGACAGCCGCGAAATCTACATCTACGGAGAGCGGGTCAGGAACGTCACCGAACACCCCGCCTTCCGCAATTCGGCGCGGATGGTAGCGCGCTGGTACGACACGTTCCACGCCAAGCGGGACATGATCGGCGTGCAGACCGACAACGGCTCCGAAAACGTCACGCACCCCTTCTTTCTGGGGTCCAAGACCAGCGGCGACCTGATCAAGAGCCGCGACGCCATCGCCGAGTTGCAAAAGGTGTCTTATGGCTGGATGGGCCGGTCGCCGGATTACAAGGCCTCCTTCCTCGGCACGCTGGGGGCGAATTCCGGCTTTTACGGGGAATATGCCCAGAACGCGCTGAACTGGTATCACAAGACCCAGAACCGTCTGGACTATTGGAACCACGCCATCGTCAACCCGCCCATCGACCGTGACCGCGCCATCGAAGAGGTGCGCGACGTCTTCATGCATGTGGAAAAGGAAACCGACGCGGGTCTGGTGGTCTCGGGCGCCAAGGTGGTGGCGACAGGGTCTGCCCTGACGCACTACAACTTTATCGCGCATTACGGCATCCCGGTGAAGGACAAGGAATTCGCCCTGATCTTCACCGCGCCGATGGATGCCGAAGGCGTCAAGCTGATCGCCCGGTCCTCCTACGAATTCAACGCCGCCGCCACCGGCTCGCCCTTCGACTACCCGCTGTCGTCACGGATGGACGAGAACGACTCGATCCTGGTTTTCGACAAGGTGCTGGTGCCCTGGGAAAACATTTTCGTCTACGGCGACACGGACAAGATCAACAACTTCTTCCCGGCCTCGGGCTTTGTCCCGCGCTTTACCCTGCACGGTCTGACCCGGCTGTCGGTCAAGCTGGACTTCATCGCCGGGCTCTTTTCGATGGCGGTCGAGGCGACCGGCTCCAAGGACTTTCGCGGCGTGCAGACGGCGGTGGGCGAGGTCTTGGCCTGGCGCAACCTGTTCCACGGCCTGTCCGATGCGATGGTCAAATCGCCGATCCCCTGGGACGGCACGGATGGGTACAACCTGCCCAACACCAACACCGGACTGGCCTACCGGGTCTTTGCGCCGATGGCCTATGGCCGCATCAAGGAGTTGATCGAACGCCACGTGGCCTCTGGCCTGATCTACCTGCCCTCCTCGGCAGCGGACTTTGAAAGCGATGCGATCCGCCCCTACCTGGACCGTTTCGTGCGCGGATCGAACGGCTATGCCGCCATCGACCGGGTCAAGCTGCTGAAACTGCTCTGGGACGCGATCGGGACAGAGTTCGGCGGGCGGCACGAGCTCTATGAGCGCAACTATGCCGGCAACTACGAGAATATCCGCATCGAAACCCTGTTGACCGCCACCGCCACGGGCGAGCTGGCCAATCTGCAGGGCTTTGTCGCGGAATGCATGGGCGAATACGACCTGTCCGGCTGGACGGGCAACGACCTCATCAATCCCGATGACATCAACCTTGTCGGGCGCGGCATGACGCAGAGCTTCGGCTGATACATACGGGGCGCGGGCCGTCGCGGCCCGCGCCTACCCCTTTTGCAAGCGTTTCAGGTATTCCCGCGCAAACCACAGGTGATCCGGGATGTCGCCCTCGGGCAGTTCCAGCCCGGTGGTCGCCAGCGCCCGTTGCCAGTTCGCCGCAGAGGCGGACATACCTCCGTCCAGCCCCATGTCGGACAGCATCCGCGCCGCCTCGTCCATTTCCGCGCCACGCCGCACGCCATGCACCAGGCTGCGTTCGAAATTATAGGCCGCGCGGCTGGGCACGTCGATCTGGGGATGCCCCTCTTTCAATGAGGGAAAGACCTCGTCCTCGACCCCGGCGGCCACCGCCGCCAGCACGCATTCCGCCGTCAGCGCCTCCATCCCCTTGACCATGATCGAGCGCACCAGCTTGATCGAGGAGGCCCGGCCGACCGTGTCCCCCGCGACCTTCACGTTCATCGGCAGGGCCTGCAGCATGGGGGCGACCATCTCGGCCTCCGGCCCGGCCAGCAGGCAGGGCACCATGTTGCGTTTGGGATAGACCGGCGCCATGACCGCCACGTCCAGATAACGCCCGCCCGCCGCGATCACGGCCTTGGAGGCGCGCGCTTTGGAGGCCGGCGCACAGCTGTTCAGATCGCACCAGAGCGTGCCCTTTGGCAAGTCCGGCGCATAGGCCTCTGCCGCCGCGACGGCCTGATCCGCGGTCACGGTGCAAAAGACCAGGTCGGCCCCTTCCAGCGCCTCGGCGGCACTCGCGCAGGCAGTGACACCCAGCCGTGCGGCACGGTCGGTGATCTCCTGCGCGGTGTCGGCGGAGGCCGACTTGATGTCATAGGCCCGGACCGACGCCGCGCGCCCTGCGCCCCAACCTTCGACAAAAGCCGTGGCCGCCTCTCCAAGCCCGATGAAGGCGATACGTTCAGACATGGCGCGCAATGAACTCCGCTGTTCGGTCATGGGCCAGCTCGGCGGCCTCGGGGACATGATCGGCAGGCCGCGCCTCGTTGGCAAAGGCATGGCCGGCGTCCTCGTAGGTAAAGACCTCCATCCCCGGCCAGTAGGCCCGCGCGGCCTCCAGCATCTCGGGCGGGACATGGCTGTCCTCTGTCCCCCAGTGCCCCTGCACCGGCGCCGCCAAGGGGGCGGTCTGGTAGGCATCCAGCCGGGTGCCGTAAAAGGACACCGCACAGGCCACGGGCAAGACCTGCGCCACGCGCAATGCCAGCCCGCCGCCCCAGCAAAAGCCGATCACAGCCACCTTGCCACCACGCGCCGCCAGCATCGCCACGGTTGCCTCGACGTCCATCATCACCTGCTCGGGGTCAGAGGCCAGCATCAGGTCACGCCCCCGGGGAGCCTCTGAAAAGGGGATCACCATGCCCTTGGCCTGGCGGTCGAAAAGCGCGGGCACCGCCACGTCATAGCCCTGCGCCGCGTAGCGCGCCGCAACCGCCTTCAGCTGGTCCGTCACGCCAAAGATCTCTTGCAGGACCACGATCCCGCCCTTTCGCTGGCCCTCGGCCTCTGCCCGCCAGCACTCCAGCACATGGCCGTCCCCGGCCGTCACTTGGGTCATCATGCCCGTCACCTTCCTCTGTGATCGGCGCGCGGGGCGTGCCCGCGCGCCGCCTTTGTCATTGGCCGACCGCGATCCCGGCTTCTTCGAAGTATTTCAGCGCGCCGGGGTGGTAGGGCACCTCCGAGGCCGGGGCCATCGTCGCCGCATCGGCACGGGCAAAGGCGCCAAAGCTGGCCTTGAGCGCCTCCTTGCCCTCGACCACGGCCTTGGTCATCTCGTAGACAAGGTCATCGTCCACGTCGCCATTGGTCAGCAGCACCCACGGGATCGCCATCAGGTTGGCGCCATAGCCCTGCAGCCCGTTGATCTTGTCGTTCTGCGGCAGGGACACGATGTTGCCCGCCGGCAGGAACTCCTTGAAGGCCGCCTGCCCCGCCTCGGAATTGTCCAGCGAGATGTAGCAGAGCCCGCCGCGATCCTGCAGCTTGACCGCCGCCTGCTGACCGGCACCGGAGTTCAGGCTGACCAGCGCCACGTCGACCAGCTCATCCCCCAGCGCGTTGATGCCCGCCACGAAACTGGCCACCGGCACCTTCTGGAAATCGTCATAGCTGAGGCCCGCATTGGCGAGGCCCCCGGCGATGTAGAAGGGAATGATGGTGGACGAGGTGTATTCCGACGCGATGCGCAGGTCCCCCGCCTTATCTTTCAACTCGGCGACCGAGGTCAGGCCCAGGTCGCAGGGCGCCATGATCGAGGTGGTCAGCGGGAACATCGTGCCCACCAGCCGCATGTTGGGATGGGCGCGGTCATAATTGCCGGTGCCGGTAAAGGCATATTCCGCCTCGACCCCGTTCGAGAACCCGAAATCCACCTCGCCCGAGTTGATCAGCGGCAGGTAGCCCACCAGCGGCTGCGTCCGGGCGATGATGCCCGCCTCGTTCGCCACCTTGGCCACCGCTTGCCCGGTGTTGTAGGCCAGCGAGCCCTGCGCGCCGCTGGCCACGGTCACCACCTGTGCTGTCGCCGCCCCGGCCCCCAGTGTCAGCGCCAGCGCGCCGCCCAGGATCGTTCCCTTGAGACATGTCATGTCGTTCTCCTCCCTTGATTTGTTTTTTCACCTGCGCGGGCGCGCAGTCTCAGAATGACGGCCAGCGCCAGGATCATCAGCGCCGCCGGTATGTGCCAGGCCGCAGCCCCGGGCAGAAAGCCCAGCGGCAGCGTGACGATCCCCAGCGCCACCACCCCCAGCCGCAGGACCGCCGACAGGCGGTTGCCCCAGAACCCCACGATCCCGGCTGTCACCGCCCCGACCCCGATCAGCGCAAGCCCCAGGTTCAGCACGATCCCGGTCCAACTGCCCTGCATCAGGATCTCGGGCGTGGCGACAAAGACAAAAGGCAGGATGAAGGCTGCCCAGCCTACCCGCATCGCCGCCAGCCCGGTGCCCAGCGGATCGTCCTTGGTGATCGTCGCCGCCGCAAAGGCGGCCAGCGCCACGGGGGGCGTGATCATCGACATCATGCCGAAATACAGGATGAACAGATGCGCCGCGATCTGGTCGATCCCCGCCTCGACCAGCGAGGGCGCCACCAGCGCCGCCAGCAGGACATAGACGCCCGAGGTCGGCATCCCCATGCCCAGCACGATGCAGATCACTGCCGAGATCCCGAGCAGCAGCACCACGTTGGCCCCGACCGCATCCACAAGAACCAGTGTCAGGGCAAAACCGAGGCCCGTGATGTTCAGGATGCCGATGACAAATCCCGCCGCCGCCACCACCAGGATCAGGTCCACCATGCCGGTGCCGGTTTCGACAAAGGTCTGACCCAGGGTTTTCAGCGTCAGCCGCTGGCCGCGATAGCTGCGCAGGAAACTGACCAGCACGATGGCCACCGCAGAAAGCAACGCGGAATCCGCCGGGTCCATCCGTCGCCAGAACAGCGCGCCCAGCAGCACCCCAAAGGGGATCACGAAATGCCAGCCCTCGCGCAGGACCTGGCGCACGGTCAGCCCGTCCACGTCCGAAGGCGCGATCCGGTCACGTCCCGCAATCAGGTCCACCTGAAGGAAGACGCTGAAGTAGTAGAGAGCCGCGGGCAACAGCGCAGCCCCCGCCACGGTGAAATAGGAGATGTCCAGGAACTCGGCCATCAGAAAGGCAGCGGCCCCCATGATCGGCGGCGTCAGCTGACCACCGGTCGAGGCCACCGCCTCGATCGCGCCCGCGTCACGTTTCGTGTATCCGCCGCGCTGCATCAAGGGGATGGTGACGACGCCGGTCGTCACCACGTTGGACACCGCAGACCCCGAGATCGACCCGAACAGAGCCGAGCCCACCACGGAGATCTTGGCGCTGCCCCCGCGTGACCGCCCCGTGGCCGCCATCGCGAGATCCGTGAAAAAGGCCCCACCCCCGGCGGCGAACAGCAGCTTGCCGAAAAAGACAAACAGCAGAACGATGATCGTCCCCACCGCCAGCGGCGTGGAAAAGACCGCGTTCGGGTCAAAGCCGACGTATTGCACCAGTCGCACCGGCGACAGCTCCTTGCCGATCAGCCGCCCCGGCACCTTGTCCGCGAACAGGGCATACACCAGAAACACGCCCACGATCCCGAAGAGCATCCAGCCCGCGCGCCGCCGCACGCCCTCCATCACGGCGATCACCACCACGCTGCCGACCAGCGTGATCTGCCAGGGCCGGTAGGGCTGTTCCTTCAGCAGCCAGACGAAATCCCAGGCGGCATACATCAGCACCCCGAAGGCGATCAGGGCGATGCCGCCGTCGATCCAGCCCACACGCTCCTTTTCCTGCCCACGAAAGTCGAAGTTCAGGTAGGCGATGGTCAGCGCCAGCCCCAGTTGCAGCGCCATGTACTGCTGCGTCAGGACGGCGAAACCCAGCCGTGTCGGCGCCTCGATGTTCCACAGGATGCAGGCCACAACCATCACCGTCGCCAGGCCTGCCACAAGGGCCGCGCGGATGCCCGTCGCGCGCATCATGCCTCTTCCGGCCAGTAAAGCCGCATCGGGTTGTCCACCAGCAACCGCTGCCGCAGATCCTCTGAAACCGCGATGCGCGGGATGACATCGACCAGCGCGCCATCGTCGGGCACATGGCTTTTCATGTTGGGATGCGGCCAATCGGTGCCCCAAAGCACCCGGTCCGGAAACCGTTCCACCAGTGCGCGCGCAAAGGGCACCACGTCGTCATAGGGCGGCCCCGCCACGGTCAGCCGCTCCGGGCAGGACACCTTGACCCAGTACCGCGTGTCCTCTGCCAGAAATTCCATGAAGGCGCGAAAGCCCGCGCCCTCGATCCCTTCGGCGACATCGGGTCGGCCCATGTGATCGACAACGACGATCCCCGGCAGGCGTCGCACCAGCGGCGCCACCTCTTCAAGGTCCGGTCCCTCGAAATAGACCACGATGTGCCAGCCCAGCCGCGCGACCTTGGCCGCGATCCGTTCAAAGACCTCGTGCGGCGTCGCATCGACCAGCCGCTTGACGAAATTGAAGCGCACACCGCGCACACCCGCCGCATGCAGCGCCTGCAATTCCGCGTCCTGGACATCGGCCCCCACGATGGCAACACCGCGCGCCAGCCCGCCCGAGGCCTCAAGCGCATCGACAAGCGCCGCGTTGTCCTTGCCGTGGCAGCTGGCCTGCACGATCACATTGCGCGCGAATCCCAGGTCATCGCGCAGCTCGAACAGCTTTTCCTTGGGCGCGTCGCAGGGCGTGTACTTCCGCTCTGGCGCGTAGGGAAACTCCGCCCCGGGACCGAAGACATGGCAATGCGCGTCCACCGCCCCCTGGGGCGGGTGATACTCCGGCTGCTTCGGCGACGGGTGAAACGGCAGGTAACCCGGTGTCATCTCGCTCATGCCTCGATCTCCTTTGGAAAGACAATGCCATCCATCAGCTTGCGCGCGGTGCGCAGCACCTCGGCGCGCACGACCTCGCCGTTTTCCAGATGCCCGACCACCGTCATCTCGCCGGTCGGGTGTTCCACCGACAGCGCCTTGGGGTCGCCCTTGGGCAAGACCGACAGGTCATGGCCCACGGCCCCCTCTGTCAGGCAGGCGGTCGCAACGCTGACCGCCCCCAGCACGCCAATCGCCTTGTGGCAGCGGTGCGGGATGAAGGTCCGCGTCGCAATCGCCCCGCCCGCGCGCGGCGCGCTCACCAGCGTCATCTTGGGCACGGATTTCTCGGCCACGTCGCCAAGGCTCATCATCGGCCCCGCCGCCAGGCGGATCGCCTCCAGCCGTGCGCGCAGGGCCTCGTCCGCCTCCAGCACCTCCGGCGCCTCGTCGCCCGCGATCCCAAGGTCCGCAGCCCGCAGCATGACGCAGGGCATGCCGTTGTCGATCAATGTCACCTCGACACCGTCGATCACGTCCGCGACCCGGCCACTGGGGAACAACGCCCCGCAACTGGACCCGGCGGTGTCGCGAAAGGCAATCGGCACCGGCGCCGCTGTTCCCGGCACCCCGTCGATCCGGGCATCTCCCGCATAGTCCACGCGCCCGCCCGGGGTCGCCACCCGCGCCACCGCCACCTGGCCGGTGTTCTCCATCCAGATCGTCACCGGCGTCTCCGCGCCCCGAACGGGCACCAGCCCGCGCTCGATGGCGAAAGGGCCGACACCGGCCAGGATATTACCGCAGTTCTGCGCATCCGTGACCAGCGCCCGATCCACGAAAACCTGCAGGAACAGGTAATCCACGTCGATCCCCCCGCGCTCGGAGGGACGAAGCACAGCGACCTTCGAGGTCAAAGGATCAGCGCCGCCCATGCCGTCGATCTGCCGCGGATCGGGAGAGCCCATGACCCCCAGCAAAACCGCGTCCCGCGCCGACACGTCCCGGGGCAAGTCCGAGGCCAGGAAATACCCGCCCTTGGAGGTCCCGCCGCGCATCCACATGACCGGCAGGCCCTCACTCATAGCGCAGGCCCTTCTCGGCCAGCCGGGCACGCATGTCGTAGATGTCCAGCCCCAGCTCGCCCGCGGCCAGCCGCTGCCGCTTCGCCTCTTCGGCGTCCAGCCGCGCCTGCGCCTTCTGCATGACCTCAGCCGCCTCGGCGCGCGGCACGACGCAGACGCCGTCATCGTCGGCCACCACCACGTCGCCCGGATTGACCAGCGCCCCCGCACAGACCACCGGCACATTCACCGATCCGACCGTCTCCTTCACCGTCCCCTGCGCCGAGACCGCCGTCGACCAGACGGCAAACCCCATCGCCCGCAGGTCCTTCGTATCCCGCACGCCCGCGTCGATCACCAGCGCCCGGCACCCCCGCGCCATCGCCGAGGTTGCCAGCAGGTCGCCGAAATAGCCCATGTCGCAGGGGGCTGTCGGCGCCAGCACCAGCACGTCACCCTCCCGCAACTGCTCGATGGCCACATGCACCATCCAGTTGTCGCCGGGCGGCGCGCTGATCGTCACCGCCGACCCAGCGGTCCCCTTGTCCTGCTGGATCGGCTGCATGCCAGAGGACATCAGCCCCCGCCGCCCCATCGCCTCGTGCACCGTGGCGACACCGGCCGCCCCCAACCGCGCGATCAGCTCCGGCTCACACCGCTCGACATTCTGCACAACGACACCCATGACGCGCGCCTCCCTGTTTCTTCTCTCTCAAAAAACTCAAAACGGGGCGCAGCCCCGACTCACCGCTCGACAGGCGGCGTGCCATGCGTGTGGAAGGTCTCGATCGTCTTCAGCCCCCAGGCCTGGCCCTTCTTGCGATCCGCCTCGGTCCAGACCACCGGCTCCCAGTCGGGGGCCAGCATCAGCCGCGCCCCGGCATTGGCCAGTTCGATCCGGTTGCCCGCCGGCTCCCAGGCGTAGAGGAAGAACGACCCCTGAATCGCGTGCTTGTGCGGGCCGGTCTCGATGTGCACGCCGTTTTCCAGGTAGATGTCGGCGGCGCGCAGGATGTCCTCGCGCTGGTCGGTGGCATAGGTGACATGGTGCAGCCGCTTCTGCCCACCGCCGCGTTCCTCGGAACAGACCAGATCGTAGGTCTTGTTGTTGCAGGTGAACCAGCACCCGCCCATCCGCCCGTTGTCCAGCTGGATCAGTTCGGTCACGCGATGGCCCAGGCAGGTTTCGACGAAGCGGCGAAACTCGCTGACGTCCTCGCCCAGCAGGTTCACATGGTCGATCCGCCGGGGCGAAATCCCTTGCGCATGAAACCGGCTGGACAGGTTCTTGAGCGCCGATGCATCCTCGGGCGGGGCCTGGTATTTCACCGTCTCCCAGTAAAGCTCGAAGACATGGCCGAACGGATCCTCGAACCGGAAGGACGGCCCGTGGCCCATATCGCCCTCGGTCCAGCCCAGCACCTTGTACTCCGAGGCCTCGATCGCCGCGACCCGGCGTTTCAGCGCCTCTGGCGAGGAACAGCGATAGGCGACATGGCCCACGCCCGTCGTCTCATGCGCGGTGAGCTTCATCGAGTGGAACTCGTAATCGTCCCAGGCGCGCAGGTAAGCGCTATTGCCCTCGCGTCCCGAAAGTTTCAGGCCAAAGACACGGGTGAAGAAATCCATGCTCTCGTCGAACCTGTCGGTGTAGACCTCGACATGCCCAAGATGGGCAATGTCAAAATTCGGATTTGTGGGCTGGGTCATGGCGGGCCTCACAATTCATCCACGGTGCGCGGAAAGATCGACTGGAACCCTTCCGCGTACTGGCAGTCACGCCCGCCGGACTGCCCGCCCGAGTTGCGCTTGAAATGATTGGCGCGCTGCTGCGCGACGCGGGTGTAATAGTCCCACAGGTGGACTTGCCCCTGCATGCATTCCATCGCCGCGCGCTTTTTCGCCCAAACCGGGGTGATGTCGAGAAAGACATCGGGCTTCCATCCCATTTGCTCGGTCTGATGAGGTTCGAACAGGTAGAGCTGCGGCGCACCCAGCACCTTTTCGCCCGGATTGTGGCCCCAGGCCTGCGCAACCATGCGCGCCTCCAGTGCCACCTGCGTCATGTACATGTGGTCGGTGTTGTAGGGGTCGTATTGCGAATGGCTCATCATGAAGTTCGGCTGAACCTTGCGGATCAGGTCCACAAGCGCGAACTTGTCCTCCCGCTCCAGGTGCAGGGGATAGTCGCCCAGATCGTAGCAGACCAGATCATGCGCCCCAAGCGCCTCTGCCGCGGCTTCGGCCTCGCCCCGGCGGATGTCCTTGACCTCCTGCAGGCTCTTGCCTTCCTTCCACAGCCGGGCGCTTTCGCCCCTTTCGCCGAAGGACAGGCAGGCCACCGTCACATCGTAGCCCATCTCTGCATGCAGGGCGATCGCGCCACCACACCGCCATACAAAATCCGCCGCATGGGCCGAAATCACCAGCGCCGTCTTATTCCCGCTCATGCCGTCTGCTCCTCCTCCGCTTGTGGCGCACAGTCTGCCCCCAATTGGGACGGACCGCCAATTCGAAAGCCGGCGGGATCATGAATTTTTGCTATAGCCATGAAGACGCGCGGCGATCCGAACTTGGCACCCCTGCAAGGGTTCACATCGTCGATAACCGGCGCTTGGGTATGTTCCCGGTGGGTCAAAGATGCGACTGGTCCGGCGGCAGGGTGTCGTGCCGGCGCGGCCAGCGCCGAAGAGGGTCATCAGCCATCTTGACGGCGGATAGGTCAGCAGGCCTGCCGAAGCGCGCGGCCAAAGCCGATACCAGCTCAGGTCAGGCCAGCCCCGTCTGGGCAGAGCCCGCCAGCCGGTGCCGGTTTCGCCACATGACCACCTCGGCCAGGATCGACAGTGCAATCTCGCCGGGTTCAACCGCGCCGATGTCCAGCCCGGCCGGCGCCTTGAGCCGCCCGGCCCGTTCGCCGGGCATCCCCTCTTCCAGCAGGCGTTTGCACAGCACGGCGGCCTTTCGGCGCGAGGCCACCATCGTCACGATACCCGCCGCGCTTTGCAGAGCCGCCTTGAGACAGGTGAGATCGCCCTGCCCCTGCGTGGCCACCACGATCACGTCGCGCTCTCCCAGGTCCAGGGCATCCAGGTCGGCCCCCTCGAACCGCTGGCAGGCGCCGTCAAAGGGCACCTCCTCGTGCAGGGCGATCCGAAAGCCTGCCAAAGCGCCATGCGCCGCCACCGCCCGCGCGATGGGCGTGTCCCCAAGGATGCAAAGCATCGGCGCACGCGAATAGGGTTCGATCAGCAGTTCCACGGTGCCGCCAGAGGGACAGCCGCTCTTGTAGACCTGGGTGCCGTCCGCATCGCGCAGCGCGACGACCTTGTCCTTGGGCTTGACCCGGATCACCTGGGGGTCGCCCTCGGCCAGGGCCACCAGGGCGGCCTTTTGGACCGCCCGTGTCACGCAGGCCCCGCCGAGGTGGCCGATCACCTCGCCCGTCTCGGTCACCGCCGCCTTGGCGCCGGGCCGGGCCGATGTCACCTCTGCCGTGCGCACCACGGTCGCCACGCAAAAGGGGCGCCCCGTTGCCCGCAGATCCGCGATCCTGTCGAAAATGTCGAAACCGTCCATCGCCTCCTCCGTCAAAGCCTAGCCAGGTCCTGTTCCAATGCCGCCAGCGCCGCGATGGTATTTGCGGGCAAGACCGCGTCGAGGTGCGGGCGCGCCGCCGCCATCGCGCGAGCCACGGGCGCGTGATCGCGCCAGCCGGGCAGTGGCGTCAGCCAGACGATCCGGCGCGCCCGCCGCCGCAGCCTCGCCAACCCCTCGGCCACCGCCTCTGGCGGGCCGGTGCAATAGCCGTCGCTGAGGATCAGCACGACGGTCCGCCCGTTCAGGGCGCGCGCCCCGTACCCCTGGTTGAAGACCCGAAGCGCGCCGCCGATGTCGGTTCCGCCGCCAAACCCCTCGGCCATGAGGCTGAGCCGCCCCGCCGCCCGCAGCGTGTCCCGGTCGCGCAACGCATCGGTGATGCGCATCAGACGGGTGTGAAACAGATAGGCCTCTGCCCGCAGATCCGCGCCGATCAGGCCCTTGAGGAAGGCGAGGAACACCCGTGAGACCACCGTCATCGAGCCGCTGACATCGCAAAGCGCGACGATCCTGACGGGCCGATCCGGGCGGCTGCGACGCGGCAGGTCCAGCGGTTCACCGCCGCGCGCAAGGCTGGCGCGCATCAGCCGCCGCATGTCCGGCTCCTGGCCCCGCAGCGCCCGCTTGCGGCGGCGTGAGCGGCGGTCGCGGATCGCCCGGGCCAGGTCGCGCGCCACACGCTCGGCGGCGCGTAGGCTGTCCTCATCCATCAGGTCGCGCAGGTCGCGGCGGCTCAGCGCCTCTGTCCGCGTGGCGATCAGGCGCCCTTCTGTGCTCTCGGCCTCGCCCGTGCCATCGTCGTCAGGACGGCTGTCTCCATCCTGCCCGCCGTCTGGTCCATCCTCACCTAGATGCGCCTGCCAGAGCGCGGGTTTCGCGCTTTGGACACGGACATGGGCCGGTGTGTCGCGCCGCGCCGTGCGGCCGGTGTTGAACCAGTAGCCGTCAAAGAGATCGTCGAAGCGCCGCCAGCCTTCGGCATCCGGGGCCAGTACGACCTTGAGGGCGCGCCGCGCCTCTGCCGTATCGGTCGCCTGCACCTGCGCCAGGGCGGCCAGCGCCGCCGCCGTCTCTGACGGCCCCAGCGCCAGTCCGTTCATGCGCAGATGTGCGATGAACCCGGCCATGCGGTCGGCCAGCCCCTCTGCCCGGGCCGGAAAGCGTGTGACGGCGCTCATGCAACCTTGCCCAAGAGGCGCGCCAGCACTTCGGGCGGCAGCGCGTCGCGGTCTGCGGCGGTCTTGAGCAGGCAGACCAGCGTCGCCTGAACCTGCGCCGGGTCTGCGGCCAGGTCGTTGATCCCAAGCCCGGACAGGGCCGCAGCCCAATCCAGCATCTCGGCGATGCCTGGCTTCTTTTCCAGGTCCTCGCGTCGCAATGCCTGTACGACGCCAATGATCTGCTGGGCCAACCGCGCCTCGATCCCCGGAGCCCGGCGGGACAGGATCGCAAGTTCGGTGTCACGGTCGGGATAGTCGACATAGGTATAAAGACAGCGCCGCCGCAGCGCATCCGACAGATCCCGCGTGCCATTGGCGGTCAGGATGACAAGCGGCCGCGACCGGGCGGAAATCGTGCCGAGTTCAGGGATGGTGATCTGGAATTCCGACAGAATCTCCAGCAAGTACGCCTCGAATTCCTCATCCGCGCGGTCGATCTCGTCGATCAGCAGAACCGGCGGCACCTCCTGACGGATCGCCTCGAGCAAGGGGCGTTGCAGCAGGTATTTCTCGGAGAACAGCGCCTCTTCCCCCGTCCCCTCGGCCCGGATCGCCAGCAGTTGCCGCTGGTAGTTCCATTCGTAGATGGCGTGCCCCGCGTCCAGCCCTTCGTAACACTGCAACCGGATCAGGCGGGTCTTCAGCACCTCGGACAGCGCCCTTGCGATCTCGGTCTTGCCGACACCTGCCGGCCCTTCCAGCAGCAGCGGCCGGCCCAGCGTCTGGGCCAGGTGCAGCGCCATGACCAGCGTCTCGTCCGCGACATAGCCGGTCGCGGCCAGATCGGCAGCCAGCTTGTCCTGCGGCGTGGTCATCGCAACAGCACCTCGGCTTCGACCTCGATGGCGAAATTCATCGGCATGCCCGCAGCCCCCATCGCCGAGCGCGAATGCTGTCCGACCTCCGGCCCGAAGACATCCAGCACCAGGTCGCTGAACCCGTTCATCACCAGATGCTGTTCGGTGTAGCCGGGGACCGAGTTCACCATCCCCAGCACCCGCGTCCAGCCTGCCACCTGCTCAAGCGGGCCGATCCTGTCGCGCAGGTTGGCCATGACGGACAGGGCAACCGCCCGGGCGGCCTCGTAGCCCTCTTCGGTGGTCAGATCCCGGCCCAACTGGCCATAGGGGCCAATCAGCCGTCCCGCCCGGTCCTGCGCGGGATGGCCCGAGATCAGCACCCGGTCGCCGCGCACCGTGATCAGCGAGAACGGCAGGTGAACCCCCTCGGGCAGCTTGACCGGCGCTGGCAGCGTCAATCCCAACTCTGCAAGCCTGTCTTCAGGTGTCATCCCGCATCACCCCCGTGGATGGCAGAAAACTGCAGGGCGCCCGCCACCCGGTCCAGATGGTTGGCCGGCGCCCCGCCCTGGCTCACCGGTGCAACCCAAGGTCCCGCGCGATCTTCCACACCCGCCAGTGATCGTGCGGCATGTGGCTTTGCGTCAGGCCAAAGGGCCGAAAGGCATCGTGCACCGCGTTCGAGAAACAGGGCACGGACCCGACGTTGGGGCTTTCGCCCACGCCCTTGGCGCCGATCGGGTGGTGAGGACTGGGCGTGACCGTGTGATCGGTCTGGTAGGTCGGTGTTTCCCAGGACGTCGGCAGGAAGAAATCCATCAGCGTCGCGGATTTGTGGTTGCCCATGTCGTCGTAGGCAATCTCTTGCCCCATCGCGATGGCGTAGCCCTCGGTCGCGCCACCATGCACCTGCCCCTCGATGATCATCGGGTTGATCCGGGTGCCGCAATCGTCCAGCGCGTAGAACTTGCGGACCTCGTGTTCGCCGGTGTCGACGTCGATTTCCATCACGCAGATATAGGCCCCAAAGGGATAGGTCATGTTGGGCGGGTCGTAGTAGCTGACCGCCTCCAGCCCCGGTTCCAGACCCGGGATCGCCTGGTTATAAGAGGCAAAGGCGATTTCCTTCATGGTCTTGAAACGGCTCTCGTCGCCCTTGACCACGAAACGGTCCACGTCCCATTCCACGTCGCCGTCATGCACCTCCAACAGATAAGCGGCGATCATCTGGGCCTTGGCGCGGATCTTGCGCGCGGCCATCGCCGTGGCCGCCCCGGCGACCGGCGTCGAGCGAGACCCATAGGTGCCCAGCCCGTAAGGCGCGGTATCGGTGTCGCCCTCTTCCAGCGTGATGTCATCCGCAGGCAGGCCAATCTCGGACGCGATGATCTGGGCAAAGGTCGTCGCGTGCCCCTGCCCCTGGCTGATGGTGCCCAGCCGGGCAATGGCGCTGCCTGTCGGGTGGATGCGGATTTCGCAACTGTCGAACATGCCGAGCCCAAGGATATCGCAATTCTTGACCGGCCCGGCGCCGACGATCTCTGTGAAATGGGTCAGACCGATGCCCATGAGCTTTCGCGTCTTGCCGGCCTTGAAATCTTCCAGCCGCTGCGCCTGTTCCCTGCGCAGATCGTCATAGCCCACGGCGGCTAGCGCCTTGTCCCAGGCGGTGTGATAGTCGCCCGAGTCATACTCCCACCCCAGCGCGCTCTGGTAGGGGAACTGGTCCTTGCGGATGAAATTGATGCGCCGCAACTCGGCGGCGTCCATGTTCAGCTTGATCGCCAGCACCTCGATCATGCGTTCGATGAAATAGGCGGCCTCTGTCACGCGGAAGGAACAGCGATAGGCCACGCCGCCCGGTGCCTTGTTGGTATAAACCCCGTCCACCGAGAGGTAGGCCGTCGGGATGTCATAAGACCCGGTGCAAATGTTCATGAAGCCCGCCGGGAACTTTGTCGGATCAGCGCAGGCGTCAAACCCGCCGTGATCCGCCGTGGTATGGCACCACAGCCCCGTGATCTTGCCCTCTTTCGTGGCGGCGATCTTGCCCTGCATCCAGTAATCGCGGGCAAAGGCGGTGGACATGAGGTTGTCCATCCGGTCCTCGACCCATTTCACCGGCTTGCCGGTGACGATGGAGGCCACGACCGAACAGACATAGCCGGAATATGCCCCTACCTTGTTGCCGAACCCGCCGCCGATATCAGGCGAGATCACGCGGATGTTGTGCTCGGCGATTCCCGAAATCAGGCTGACGACAGTGCGGATCGCATGCGGCGCCTGAAAGGTGCCGTGCAGCGTCAGCTTGCCCGTCACCTTGTCCATGCTGGCGACGCAGCCGCAGGTCTCCAACGGACAGGGATGCGTGCGGTGGTAATAGACCATCTCCTCGGCCACCACGTCGGCCTCGGACAGCACCGCCTCTGTCGCCTCCTTGTCGCCCTGTTCCCAGGTAAAGATGTGGTTGTGATGCTTGCGGGGGCCATGCGCCCCTTCGGTCTGGCCTGCCAGATCCTCGCGCAGGACCACGTCCGATTGCAGCGCCTCGAAAGGGTCGGTCAGAACCGGCAGGTCTTCATATTCGACCTCGACCGCCTCGACACCATCGGCGGCGGCGTAGCGGTCGGTGGCGACGACATAGGCCACCTCCTGCCCCTGGAACAGCACCTTGCCGTCCGCCAGCACCATCTGCTTGTCCCCCGCCAGCGTCGGCATCCAGTGCAGGCCCAGCGGTTCCAGGTCCTGGGCGGTCAGCACCGCCAGCACGCCGGGCACCTTCAGGGCCTCCTCGGTGTTGATCGAGACGACCTTGGCATGGGCATAGGGAGAGCGGACGAAATCGCCAAACAGCATTCCCGGCAGCTTGATGTCGTCGACGTAATTGCCTTTGCCTTGCGTGAACCGCACGTCCTCCACCCGCTTTCGCGAGCAGCCCATGCCCTTGAGGCCCGCGGAACGTTCTTCGGGGGTTTGCACCTCGTCCTTCATTCCGCGGCCTCCACCTTTTGTTGCCCTACCCCTTCGGTACTTGAGGGCGTGTCCTCAGCCTTCATCATCTCGGCGGCCGCGAGGATCGCCTTGACGATGTTCTGGTAGCCCGTGCAGCGGCAGAGGTTGCCCGCCATGCCAAAGCGCACCTCTTCCTCGGTGGGCGTCGGGTTCTCCATCAGAAAGCGATGCGCGCGGGTGATCATGCCCGGCGTGCAAAAGCCGCACTGAAGGCCGTGATGCTCGCGGAACATCTCTTGCAGAACGGACAAGGACCCGTCGGCATTCACCAGCCCTTCGACCGTGGTCACATCCGCGCCTTGCGCCTGCGCCACGAAGACCGTGCAGGATTTGACCGACCGCCCGTCCATGTCGACCGTGCACGCCCCGCAATGCGAGGTCTCACAACCCACGTGCGGCCCGGTCACGCCCAGGTTCTCCCGCAGGAAATGGATCAACAGGGTGCGCGGTTCGGCCAGCCCTTCGACCGCCTCGCCGTTTACCGTCAGTTTCACATGCATCTTGCTCATGAGTTCCCCCCCGCAACGCGCGCCAAGGCGCGGTCGATGGCGCGGCGCAGCACCACGCCCGCCACATGTGTCTTGAACTCCACCGGCCCGCGCATATCCTCTTGCGGATCGATAGCTGCGAGCGCGGCTTTGACGGCCCCCTCCCTGTCTCCGGCCGCCAGCGCCGCGCCCGCCTCTGCCGACCAGACCGGCACATCGGCCAGGTTGGTCATGGCAATCGAGGCAAAGCCCTCGCCGACCAGCACAGCCGCCGCCGCGGTGGCATAGTCGCCGATCTTGCGTTTCTGCTTTTCATAGGCGTAGCCCGTGCTCGTCGCGGGCAGGGGCACCGTGATCCGTGTCAGGATCTCGTCATCGGCCCGGGCGGTGAAATAGGCGCTTTCGTAGAAGTCCCGCGCCCGGATATCCCGAGTGCCCTCCGGTCCCGTGACCCGGTACGTCGCGTCGAGGCATTGCATCAGCCCCGGCATGTCGTTGCCCGGGTCGCCATTGGCCACATTGCCCCCCAGTGTCCCCAGGTAGCGCACCTGCGGGTCCGCGATCTGCAAGGCTGCTTCCCGCAGGAGCGGGACAGCCTGGGCCAGTCCTTCGTGCGAGATGAGTTCGTGCTGCGTGACCATCGCGCCCATCGAGACACTGTCAGACCCGATCTCGATCCCCCGCAGGTCCGGGATGTCGCGCAGATCGACCAGATGCGACAGCACCGCCATGCGCAGCTTCATCATCGGGACCAGGCTGTGCCCGCCCGCGATCACCCGCGCTTCGTCGCCATGTTCCTGCAACAACCCTATGGCCGCGCTCAGGTCCGCTGGCCTGTGATAGTCGAATCCCGCCGGTATCATCTGTGAATGTCCTCCCACGCGGTCTTGCGCCGCTGGCAGGACGGTTCCCCGCGTTTGCGTCGGAACCAACGTCAGAGCCATAAAAGACAGGCATTCGCGCACGAAATGCGAAATGGCTGCACGGGTGGCGAAACGCCCGGTCGCCGGGGACGGTGGGCGGGGCGAGGTGACGGCCGCATGGCCGGCACCAGCGCCGTCCCGGCGTCCGCGCCTCAGACGCCCAGCACGCTGCGGACCTCTGCCAGGCGCGACCGGCTGACCGGCACCTTGCCCAGGGCCTCGACTCCGTCGAAATGACAGACGCCCGTATCCTTGGTGCGGCGGAATTCCGTCACCAGGGCGGGATTGACCAGGTAGCTGCGATGCGCCCGGATCAGCCCCGCTGGCGCCAGCCGCCGCGCCGCCTCGGAAATCGACCAGGGACAGAACAGCTTGTCCGCGCCGGAGTAGAGAACCGTGTAATGTCCCTCGGCCCGGACCGCCGCGATGGCACCCGCGTCGACAAACTGGGTGCGCCCCTCTTTCTCATAGGGCACCGGCACCCGGCCAGGCGTCGCTCCCGACACCAGCTCTTCGGTCTCCGGGGCCTGGTCCGCCGGGGCGGCAAAGAAGGTCACGCCGCTCAGCAGGAAGGCGCCGCAGATCGCAAAGGAACTGAGCGCAACGCCCATCGCCAGCGTTTCGTTCGACAAGGCCGGGCCGGCGCTGTCGCCCCCGTCCAGCCCGATGAACCCGGTGCCCGCCATCGCGATGAAATGCACCGCAAAGACCGAGAGGCCAAAGACCAGCGTGCCCAGCAGGATGCTGCCCCGCGTCCGCTCGCCATATGCGATCCAGATCGCCGCAACCGACAGGGCCAGCGCCGCGACCAGGGCCACTGCCAGTCCACCGATGCTGTAGACCGGGCGGCACAGTTCCATCCCGCTCATGCCGACGTAATGCATGGCCACGATCCCGCAGCCGACGATCCCGCCCGACAGGGTCAGCGTCAGCGGGCCGCGATCGCGGAAATGCAGGATCAACAGCGCCAGGCCGACCATCAGGATCGCGATCAGCGCAGAGATCAGCGTCACCAGCCCGTCGTAGTAGAAGAGGATCGGCAGTTGCAGCCCCAGCATGGCCACAAAATGCATCGACCAGATGCCGCCCCCCAGCGCCACCGCCGATATCGCCACCACCAGCTTGCGCCGGGCCAGCGGCAGCGCCGAGGCCCCCCGCGTCAGGGAAAGCCCGCTGAACCCGGCCATTAGCGCCACTGCCAGAGATGCGGCCACAAGCGCCGGGTGATGCGAGAATTCAAGCACGCCACCGCTCCTTCAGATGGGCGGGATTTAGGCACATGGCCCCCGGTCGCGCAAGCGGGCGCATGGCGTCGAGAGACACCCTGTGATACAATTTTAAGGAGAGTTTCCGAAAGTTGTAACGACACCCTACGACATTTCGGGAAACAGTTCCTGCCACAAGTGTTGACGGTTTCTTAACTTGCACCAATGACCCGATATTAACATTTTCCGGCCCTTCGGACCTCAAATTCCGCAGTCCACAGTCGGGGATGCGACCGATCTGCTCTTGGTCCGCTGCCCGATAGACTGCCACAGGAAGACCGCAATGAACGCCCGTCCCAGGCATCTGCATGCCATGCCCCCGCTCCCCCAGGGGGCGCGAAAACCGTTGTCTTCCGGGTCTCGCACATCCTCCGGAGATACGCATCTGGCCGAACTCCTGCGCGAGCGGTTGCGCCACCACGCGGCGGACCGGGGCGTGCCATGTCCAAGGGCGCGGATTGCCGCTCATGGCAGATCGGCCCTGCGGGCGCAGCTTCTGCACCAGACCGCCGACGGGACCTTCCTTGCCGGTCCGAAGCTGGAATTCTCGGTCAGCGATGCCGCCATCACCGAAGCTCTGCTGGACATCTTCGCCCAAGCCCTCCTCGACCGCTGCCGCGCGCCCCGTCGCACCTGACAGACAGGACCTGACTTATGTGCTTTCTCTGCCAAAGCCTCGACCCGACCATCGAAATCTACGACAGCCACGGTCTGACCGGCCCGACAGCGGCGCCCTCGGGCGGTGACGGCAGCACCACAAGCGCAGCCCTGCCGGTCTTCACGCTGGACCAGGTGGCCTATCAGCTGACGCATGGCTACTGGCAGGACGGCGGCGGCGACTGGCGCGCCTTCGACGTTCAGGCCGGTGGAGAGATCACCGTCAACATCGACGCGCTGGACGCGCCGGGACAGGCCGCGGCGCTTGCCGCGCTGGAGGCATGGACCGCCGTCTCGGGCCTCCAGTTCACCCTGACCTCGGGCGCCGCCGATATCACCTTCGACGACACCGAAAGCGGCGCCTACGCCTATTCCAGCATCTACACGTCCTTGAACCAGATCGCAGAGTCCTTCGTCAACGTGAACCCCAGCTGGCAAAGCTACGGTGACTACTATTACCAGACCTACATCCACGAGATCGGTCATGCCCTCGGGTTGGGTCACGGCGGGAATTACAACGGCGCCGCCAGTTTCGGCACGGACGCGCATTACGCCAACGACAGCTGGCAGATGTCGATCATGTCCTACTTTGCCCAGTGGGAGAACCCGAACATCGACGCTTCGGGCATGTACCTGGCGACGCCGCAGATGGCGGATATCCTTGCGATCCAGAACCTTTACGGCACGCCCGACAATGTCCACACGGGCAACACCGTCTACGGCGACAACACCACCCTGACCGCAACAGGCATGGACCTGACGCCGGGCCGCGCCGTCACGATCTTTGACAGCTCGGGGGTCGACCTGATCGACCTCGGCGCGCGCGGGCATGACCAGCGTCTCAGCCTGGTGGACGAAACCTGGTCGGACTTGGACGGCTATGCCGGGAACTTTGCCATTGCCCGGGACGCGATAATCGAGAATGCAATCACCGGCACCGGCGACGACCACATCACCGGCAATGCCGTCGCGAACGACATCCAGAGCGGCGCCGGCGCGGATACCATCAAGGGTGGCGAAGGCGACGACACAATCGACGCCGGCGCGGGTGAGGACGTGGTGGTCTTTGAAGGCGCCTCCGAGGGTTTTGCCCTGTCCTGGAACGGGGCGCTGATGGTCACCGACATCGACCTGACCGACGGCGGCGACGATGGCACGGACACGCTTTTGGGGGTCGAGACGCTCAGCTTTACCGATGGCGCCTTCGGGACGGTGCAGGCCAATGGCACGACCACGCTTGTCCGGCTCTACCAGACCGGCAGCAACCTGACCGCCGCGACGCTGGAAATCGACGTCGACAACACCCACGAATGGGAGTCGATTGCCCGCGACTTCACCGCCTCCGGCCAATGGGCGAAACAGACCAACATCTATGACAATGGCCGCGTGCTGGAAATCTTCTACTCGGACGGGCTGCGCAACTCCTCGACCATGACCGACGGGGCCGATGTCTATGCCTGGGACAGCTATACCGATGGCTACGACACCAGCGGCGCGCGGATCTACAATGGCATCACCTGGGACGGCGGCAAGCTGGTCGAGACCTATTTTGACGAAAATGGCGCGCGCACCAGTTCGCTGGTGACGGATGGCGGCGACGTCTATGGCTGGCACACCATCGAACGGGTCTACGACGGTGCGGGTGTGCTGACCGACCAGATCAACACCTATGACGATGGCGGCGTCCAGCAGATTATCTACACCGGGGGCGTGCGCTCGGCGATCCACATGACCGACGGTGGCGACGTCACAAGCTGGACAAGCTACAGCGATTTCTACGACACCGCCACGGGCGCCCGCACCTCGCGGCAGATGACATATGACGACGGGCGCGAGATCGAGGTCGGCTTTGACGGCGGGCGCATGGTCTCGCACCTGCTGACCGACGGGGCGGATGATTTCGTCTGGTCCTCGATCGCGCGCACCTGGGATGCCGAGGGGAACCTCGACAGTCAGACAAACACCTATGACGACGGGCGCGTGCACGAGATCGACTACACCGGCGGGGTCCGCAGCAGCTCGGTCCTGACCGACACGCAGGATGCCTATGCCTGGACCAGCGCGACAGAGACCTACGACGCCAGCGGCACGCTGGTCGAGCGGGTGACGATCTGGGATGACGGCAGCCAGGATGTCGTCACCTATGGAGACAGCCCGGTGGTCTGATCCGCATCCGGGCGCGGCCTAGTCAATATTGCTGCGCCCGACCGCCTCGACCGGCGCGCGCTCTTCCACCGGCACCATGTCGACGCTATGGCGGGTGCTGTGAAAGCCCGAGCTGCGCAGCGATCCCTTGACCGGGGCCACATCCGCGTAGTCCCGCCCGATGGCCACGCTGATATGGTCGGCGCCAACGCGCATGTCGTTGGTCGGGTCGATCTCGATCCAGCCGACCTCGTTGCCGCACCAGGCACGGACCCAGGCGTGCATCGCATCCGCCCCCGCAAGTCGGGGCTGGCCCTCTGGCGGTTCGGTCCGCAGAAAGCCCGAGACATAGCCCGCCGGAATGCCGATCCCGCGCAGCGCGGCGATCATGATATGGCTGATGTCCTGGCAAACCCCGCGCCGGTTGGCAAAGGCCGTGGCCGGGTCGGTGGTCACATCGGTTGCGTTGGAATCAAAGGTGATTTCCTCGTGCAGCGCCCGGGAAATCGCCTCGACCACCGTCAGTACCGGCTGGTCAAGCCGCGTGATGCCCCGCGAAAATGCGGTGATCGAGGGCACGGGCACCACCCGGTCCGAGGCGCCCAGGAAATGATGCGGGGCTTCGGGCGCCAGAGAGGGCACCTCGGCCAGTTCGCGGCGCATGTCGGCCAGCGCGCAGGAGAGGTCCAGCTCCTTTGGCAGATCGTCGCGCCGGATGCGCCCGGTAAAGCGGAAATCGACCGTGTCCAGCGGCGCGTCATAGGCTATCTCTGTCAACGCGTTGCCAAAGAAATCCACCCGGTCGCGGCGAAAGGCCGGCGCGGGATCGGCCTGCAAGAGGCCAGAAACGAGGCGCTGTGCCGGCCCGTTGCCGGGCATCATCCGCAGGTGCATCCGCGCCGCCGCCGCGGAAAGCGCGTAGGCGTAGCGAACCGAAAGCGTGACGTCGTAGAGCATCCCCTACCCCATGTACTGGGTGTGGATCGCATCCGACACCGCCTGCAGATCATCCGCCAGTTTCGCCAGCGCGGCGCTGTCCAGCACCTCGGGCGTGGCGACGGAAAGATCGGTGTGGACCCGCAGGATACGGCGCCCGACCTCTGTCAGCTGGCTGGACTTGCCCTGCCGGGGCAGTTTCGCCTGTTGGTCCAGCAGCACGCCGGCCTGGTAGATCACCGAACGCGGGTTTTCCGGGTCCAGCGCCAGCAGGTCGACAACCGTGTTGCGGTTGGTCTCGACCGAGTAGCGGCGGCGGTGGGTCATGACGCTGTCGCCGATCTCCAGCGCCGCATCCAGGCTGCCCTGCGCCGCACCGCTGGCCGAAAAGACCGCCAGCAGGTCCGAGATCTGGACACCGCGTTCCAAGGCACGCCCCATCGACATGAAGCGCCAGCCGGAAAAACGGAACATGTTGTCGTTCACAAGGCCCGCGAAACCGGCCAGCTTGCGCAGAAGCTGGCTCAGGGCGCGGCCCGTGGCGTCGCCGTGGTCGACCGCCCCGGCAAGGTCACGCGCCGCCGCTTCCAGTTCGTCCAGCGCATACCAGCCGTCATCGGAAAACCGGTCGCGCACCTTGCTGGCGCAGCCCCGGGCCCGTGCCAGCAGGTTCAGGAAGAGATCCGGCAGCGGTTGTGCAAGATACAGCCCCCGCCCCTCAAGGTAGCGGCCAAGCTGGTCGAAGACCGGCATCGGCGTGCCGCCGTTGTCCTCCAGCCGCAGGTGATAGGCCCGCAGGGTCCGGGCGGTGAAATCGGCCCGTTCGACGTAGCGGCCCAGCCAGAACAGGTTGTCCGCCGCGCGCGCGGGCAGCCGTCCGGGCATCCGCCGGATGAACGGCCCCGGCTGCTGGCCCGACAGCGTCTCTGTGGACACGGGCGCGTCGCTGACCACCCAGACATCCGCCACCGACCCGCCGCTCTGCATGGCCAGCGCGGTGGGGTCCTCTGTCCGGCCGATGCGGGCATAGCCGCCGGGCATCACGGTCCAGCCGTCCTTTGTGCGGGCGGCGAAGACGCGGACCACCATCGGACGCGGCAGCAACTTGCCCTCGATCATCGCGGGCGTGGTCGACAGGGTCACCGCCTGTTGCCCCACCAGCGCGCCGCCGCTCTTGTCCAGCCAATCGCGCACCGGGCCGCGCGCAGTGTCACGGAACCGCCCGCCAAGCGCGGTGGAACTGTCGATCTCAAAGGGCAGTTGCGTCGACAGCGCCGGGCCGATCATCATGCGTTCCAGGTTCTCGCTCACGTAGGCGCGTTCGCTGGCCTGCCCGCACCACCAGGTCGCGATATTGGGCAGTTTCAGCCGCTCGCCCATCAGCGCTTCGGAGATGCGCGGCATGAACGCCATGAGCGCCCGCGCCTCCAGCACGCCGGACCCCAGGCAGTTGAGCATCGTCACCGCGCCCGACCGCAGCGTGCCCACCATGCCCGGCGTCCCGAGGGCCGAGCTTTCATCCAGTTCCAGCGGATCGGCGAACCGCGAGTCCAGCCGTCGCCAGAGCACGCTGACCGGTTCCAGCCCGCTGATCGTGCGCACCATCAGCTTGCCGTCGACGCTGACCAGGTCCTCGGACTCCAGCAGAAGGAAGCCGAGGTAGCGCGCGATATAGGCATGTTCGAAATAGGTGTCGGTGTTCTGGCCCGGCGTCAGGATCGCCACCTGGCCCTGTTCGGGGCCGCGCAGCTGGGTCAGCCGGTCGCGGAAGGTGCGAAAGAAGGCGGCCAGCCGGTGAACGTTCGTTTCCTGGTAAAGATCGTTGAAGACCCGCAGCGTCGCCATGCGGTTTTCCAGCGCGAAACCAGAGCCCGAGGGCGCCTGCGTGCGGTCCCCCAGCACCAGCCAGCTGCCATCCGGAGAACGCCCGATCTCGAAGGCCAGGAAATGCAGGTAATGCTCCGAGCGCGGCTTTACCCCCACCATCGGGCGCAGCCACTCGGGGTTGCGGGCCACCAGTTGCGGCGGCAGGATCCCGCGTCTGACCAGCGTCGCCGGGCCATAGAGATCGGCCATCGTGCGTTCCAGCAGCTCGGCCCGCTGGGCGATGCCGCTGGCCAGCTTGTTCCACTCGGTCTCACCGATGATCACGGGAATATGACTGAGCGGCCAATCCCGCACGGCGGATTCGTCGCCCGTGTACTGGCGATAGTAGACACCCGCATCCTGCAGATAGAGATCGCCGCGCGCAAAATCCTGGTTCACCTGGTCGGGGTTGCGCCCGGCCAGGTGATTGATCATCGGCTGCCAGACCGGGCGCAGCGTACCATCAGGGCGCAAAAGCTCATCTGCCACCCCCTTGGGTGGCAGATACTGGTCCAGTGGCGCCTTGCGCGCCGACGTAACGGCGCCGGTTTCGCCCATGTCAGATCCAGGGCGCGCGCCGCAGGTCCAGGGTCATCGGGAACTCCGGGTGCGGGTTTTCAGTCGCCGGCCAGTAGGTTCCGGGCGTATGCCCCCATTTCTGGAATCGAGCCAGGCGGCGGGCATCGGCCTCGTTCGTGTTGACCGGGAAGGTATCATAACTGCGCCCGCCGGGATGCGCCACATGGTATGTGCAGCCACCGATCGACCGCCCCGACCAGGTGTCGAAGATATCGAAGATCAGCGGCGCGTTGACCGGCAGCACCGGGTGCAGCGCCTCGGCCGGTTGCCAGGCCTTGAACCGCACGCCCCCCACCTTGCGCCCGCTCATGCCCGTGCCATGCAGCGGCACCTGCCGCTGGTTGCAGCAAACCACGTATCGGCTGGGGTCCAGCGCGGTCAGTTGCACCTGCATCCGCTCCACGGAACTGTCGGTGTAACGGACGGTGCCGCCGATGGCGCCGCGTTCGCCCAGAACGTGCCAGGGCTCCAGCGCCTGACGTACCTCCAGGTGGACGTCCTCGACCTCGATTTCCCCGGCAAAGGGGAAGCGGAATTCGCGCTGCGCTTCGTACCATTCCGGACGCAGGTCAAAGCCGTGGTCCTTGAGATCACGCAGCACATCCATGAAATCCTGCCAGACGAATTCCGGCAACATGAAGCGGTCATGCAGCGTGGTGCCCCAGCGCACGGGCTTGCCCTTGACCGGCGATTTCCACAGCCGCACCAAAAGAGCCCGCAAGAGCACCTGTTGCGCCAGGCTCATCCGGGCGTCCGGCGGCATTTCGAAGCCGCGGAATTCCACCAGCCCCAGCCGTCCGGTCGGCCCGTCCGGGGAATAGAGCTTGTCGATACAGATCTCGGCCCGGTGGGTGTTGCCGGTGACGTCGATCAGGATGTTGCGCAACAGCCGATCTACCAGCCAGGGCTGCGGCGGTTCACCTTCCTCCGGGTCGGGGATCTGGCTGAGCGCGATTTCCAGTTCGTACAGCGTGTCATGCCGCGCCTCGTCGATCCGTGGCGCCTGGCTGGTCGGGCCGATGAAAGTGCCCGAGAACAGGTAGCTGAGCGAGGGATGCCGCTGCATATAGAGGATCAGTGAGCGCAGCAGGTCGGGCCGCCGAAGGAAGGGCGAATCCATCGTCGTCGCGCCACCCACGACGACGTGGTTGCCCCCGCCCGTTCCGGTATGCTTACCGTCGATCATGAACTTGTCGGCGCCAAGGCGGCAGTTGCGCGCTTCTTCGTAGACCGCGCTGGTGATGTCGACGCAGTCTTCCCAGCTGCTGGCGGGATGGACGTTGACCTCGATCACGCCCGGGTCGGGGGCCACCCGGATCACGTTCAGGCGCGAGTCATGCGGCGGTGTATAGCCCTCGATATGCAGCGGCAGGTCCAGCGCCTCTGCGGTCTGCTCGGCGGTCGAGATCAGTTCCAGATAGTCCTCCAGCGCCTCGACCGGCGGCATGAAGATGCAAAGCTTGCCGTCGCGCGGTTCGACCGCGATGGCCGTCCGCACCACGCCGCCCTCGGGCGTGGCGGCTTGTTCGCGCTGGACCTCTGACGGCTCACCCGCACGCAGGCGCGACACCGGCTGTTCCCGGCCCGGTGTCGTCCGGGGCAGCGTGTCCCGCTCTTCCTCGGCAATCTTGCGCAATTCCTCGAAGAGCGCCTGGCGCTTGTCGTCCATCTCGTGGAAATCGGGCAGGTCTTCGACCGGCACGGTCGGGTCGGCAGGATAGACATAGGGATAGGCCGAGGCGCCCACATGCGGCAGCGTGCCCAGCGGCAGGCGAAAGCCCACGGGACTGTCGCCCGGGATCAGGAACAGGTGACCGCGCCGTGTTTTCCAGCGTTCCGAGCGCCAGCCGCGACCGAAGGCGCGAGATTGCCAGCGCTGGATCGGCAGGATGAATCCGGCGGGCCTGTCCAGCCCGCGTTCAAAGACACGGGCGATGCGGGCGCGCGCCTCGGGGTCCTTGAGGCGCGAATCCTCTGGCGTGACGTTTTCCGGCAATTCCGCCTCTTTCAGGATCCAGACCGCCGGATCCTCGAACGCGGGCTGGACGTATTCCGTACCGATCTCCAGCGCCTTGGCGAACCCGGCCATGAAGGTCTCGGCATCCGCCGCCGTCGCGCCCTTGGCGGTTTCCTTGGCGACCAGGTCCAGGTTTTTCCAGACCGGTTTGCCGTCCCGACGCCAATAAAGCGAAAAGGTCCAGCGTGGCAACGTTTCGCCCGGATACCACTTGCCCTGGCCGAAATGCAGGAAACCACCGGGGGCGAAACGGTCGCGCAAGCGACGGATCAGATCGTCGGCCAGCGCGCGCTTCTGGGGGCCGACGGCGGCGGTGTTCCACTCCGCGCTTTCGAAATCGTCGATTGACACGAAGGTCGGCTCACCGCCCATCGTCAGGCGCATGTCCTGCGCCTCGATCTCGGCATCCACCTTTTGCCCAAGCGTATCCAGCGCGTCCCAGCTTTCCTCCGAGAACGGCTTGGTAATGCGCGGATGTTCGGCGATCCGGTGCACCTCCATCTCGAAGTCGAAATCGGTCTGGGTGTCCTTGTCGCCGCTGAAACCGCCCACGATGGGCGCGGCATTGCTGTAATGTGGGGTGGCCGCCAGCGGGATGTGGCTTTCCCCGGTCAAAAGGCCACTGGTCGGGTCCAGGCCGACCCAGCCCGCCCCGGGCAGGTAAACCTCGCACCAGGCGTGAAGGTCGGTAAAGTCATGATCCGTGCCGGAGGGCCCGTTCAGCGCCTCAAGATCCGGTTTCAGCTGGATCAGGTAGCCCGAGACGAACCGCGTGGCAAAGCCCAGGTGGCGCAGGATGTTGATCAGAAGCCAACTGGTGTCGCGGCAAGAGCCGGATTTCTTTTCAAGCGTTTCCTCGGGGATCTGAACGCCGGGTTCCATCCGGATCAGGTACTCGGTCTCCTGCTCCAGCTGGCGGTTCAGCTCCACCAGCATGTCGATGGTGACCTGTTTCTTGCGCGGCACGCTTTCGACCCATTTCTTCAGCAGGGGCGTCAGCGGCTCGGTCTTGCGATAGACCGCCAGGTCCGGCGCGATCTCCTCGGGGTATTCAAAGGGCCATTCGCGGGCGACATCGTCGACGAAAAAATCGAAGGGATTGTAGACCGTCATGTCGGCCACGAGGTCGACCTCGATCCGGAATTCGGTCACCGGCTCGGGAAAGACGAACCGCGCCAGCCAGTTGCCATAGATATCCTGCTGGTGGTTCACGAAGTGCCCCTCGGGGGACACCTTTAGCGAGTGGCTGATCACCCGGGTCCGGCTATGCGGTGCCGGTCGGAGCCGGATGATCTGCGGTGACAGGTTCACCGGGCGGTCGTACTTGTAATGCGTAAGATGCCGGATGCTCGCGGTGATCGCCATGATGTTCCCGTCTGTCCCAAGGTCTGATTGTCCTCAAGCCAGAGAAGCCGCCATGAGAGACGATGTAAACCCGCAGATGCCGACAGGGCCTAATCCGCCGATCTTTGCCGCAAGCAGGTGACAGAGCGCGGCAATTGCACGTTTCTTGGGCAGTTTGCGGCGGGGCAGTTGACGGTTGCCGCATTTGGCGTCGTGAAATGACAGCCCCGCCCCGCACGTTGTTCATGTCAGGCGGCCCGTGTTCGCCCGCCTGCGGCCTCCGGTCGTGTGGCGCCAGGGGACCGGGTATCGGAGCCGGTGACGAAACGGCCGACGGTTTCGCTGAGCGCGCCGGCATCGGTGCGCATCATGTGCGCCGAGGCGGTGGATTCCTCGACCATCGCGGCGTTCTGCTGGGTGACCCGGTCGAGGTTGGAGATCCCGACGTTGATCTCCTGCAGGCCCTGGGCCTGCTCCCCGGCGCTGCTGGCGATGCCCGTCATCATGTCCGACACCTCGGCCACGCGGGTCAGCACGTCGTCCAGCGCGCCGCCCGCCTCTTCGACCAGCCTGACACCGCTGGCCACCTGTTCGCCCGCGCCGGTGATCAGTTCCTTGATCTGCTGGGCCGCCGCCGCGCTGCGCTGGGCCAGGCCGCGCACCTCTGTCGCCACCACGGCAAAGCCCTTGCCGCTTTCGCCCGCGCGCGCCGCCTCGACCCCGGCGTTCAGGGCCAGCAGGTTGGTCTGGAAGGCGATGTCGTCGATGACGCTGGTGATCTCTCCGATCTGCTCCGAGGATTTCTCGATCACGCTCATCGCCTCGATGGCAGAGCGCATGACCTCGCCATTGCGTTCCGCGATCTCGCGGGTCTGACGCACCTGGTCGTCCGCGCTGCGGGCGTTTTCCGCCGCCGCGCTGACGCTGCTCAGCAATTCCTCCAGCGCCGCCGCAGATTCCTCCAGCGTGGCGGCCTGTGTCTCTGTCCTGCGGGACAGATCGTCCGAGGCCGAGGCGATCTGGTTGGCATTGTCCAGAAGGCTGCCGGCGCTGGCCGAAACCTCGTCGACCACTCGGCGCAGGCTGGCGATGGCACGGTTGTAGTTGGCCCGGAGCGCGGCGTATTCCTCTGGGAACTCTGCCACGATCTCGCGGTTGAGAACGCCCTCCGCCAGCACGTCCAGCGCCTTGCCCAGGTGGGTCACCATCTCGACCTGGCGCTCCATGTCCCGGGCGCGCTCTTCCTCGGCGTCGCGCGCGACTCTCAGGGCCCGGGTCATCTCGCGCATGTGGTTGGCGATGCTGCCGAATTCGTCGCGTCGGCCCGTCATATCGATATCGCTGTCGTAGTCGCCATCGGAAATGCGCTTGACCGCCTCCGTGACCTGGCGCAGCGGACGGCCCAGGCTGCGCTGCAACAACAGCAGCGTCACCCCCAGCAGCACGATGAAAACAGCCGCTGCCACCAACAGGATGCTCATCTTCTCGGCCCATACGGCGGCATGGGCCGCATCGGCGTTCCAGGCCATTGCAAGTACGCCGATCACCGGTCCCTCGGGTCCGGCCAGCACGGGTTCTGCCACCAAAAGCCCGCCTTTGGCACTGATCCGGGTGCCGTCGGCCAGGGCTTTTGACGCCAGTTCCGCGACACCGTCCAGAAGCGCCGCATCCTCGCCCGCGACGGCCATGCGTTCGCCCTCGGCGTCCAGCACCAGTGTCGCGCGCCCATTTGCCCCGGCCGCGGTCATCGCGGCCGAGACTTCTTCTTCCACCTTCGGCAAGGCCTTGAACCGGATCGGCTTGCTCAGCGCGCTTGCGCTGAGTTCGACCGTCCGCGCGGCCTGGTCGACCACGCCTTTGACGGCGAGATCGTTAACCAGCCGCATGGATTGTACCGACAGCACGCCTGCCACCACGATCGTGGTGACCGCCATGATGCCCGCGCACCTGATGAATACCGAGTGCAGCCCCGCGCCCGACCTCGTCTTTCCGCCGTCCTTTGTCATGCTCTGGTCCCTTGCCTCACATTGGTTGTGTTTGCGCCGTGGCCTTACATCAGCACTTCGGCGTCGACACCCACGGTCATTGCGCCGATGGGCGCGCCGCTGTCCGGGTCGGTGATCGTGATCGAAATCTGCGCCTGGTAGGTCTGGCTGGATTCATCGAACTCGACCTCGCCGAAATGCACGGCGCCAGCGCCCTTTGGATAGGTTTCCTGGTACTTGGCCTCGTCCCCCTGCCAGTAGTCGGAGGTCGCGCCCGAGGCGGCTACGTTCAGCCCCTTGGCATCCATCACGATCACCTCAGTGATCATGCCGCCGCTGGCCTCGATCCGAGAGCGGAGGAAATCCGCGGCCGGATTCATCAAGACGCCGTCGACCAGGGCGGACCCCGTGCCCACCTCCGCCTGCCAGGTTTCGTCCAGCTCGGTGATGCGCGCCGCGTCAAATCCGGCGGTCCGGACATTCTGGGCCTCGATCGCCGCGACGATCGCGGTGTCATGGGCCCAGGCCATGATTTCACTGTCGACATAGGCCTGCATGGCCTCGTGAGGTTCGGCCGCAAAGGCGGCAGGCGCCGCCGCAAACAGCGCGGCGGACAGTAGCAATGCACGTTTCATCCAAAAGTCTCCGGTGTAGGTTCAGGATGATGGCACCCTATGCAGCCCCCGGTTTACGGGCACTTAACCGGCTGTAAAATTGAAGCTATTTTAGGTGTCAGGTCAAAAGCGACATGGCGTCGTTTTCCATGCAGACAGCACCCGGCGGCGGCGACAGGCTGCTGGTCATGAAGATGCATGATGCGGCTATCTCTTTGATCCTGCGCCAGATCGGGGCCCGCCGCGGGCGCGCGGCCAGGGGGCGTCCGGGCCTGCACGCGGCCCCCTGACCCCTGCCCCTTTCCTTCGGAGACACCACAGATGACAGCCCCTCTTTCCCGCCGTGGCGGCGGTCGAGCCGCTCGCGTCGCTGCCCGCGCCACCGCCCTGTCCGACGACCAACGCCCGGTTCGCCCCGGCCTCACCGGCGGGCGC
>Ga0208330_1000131_pt1 | contig 45940 bp, 36 predicted proteins | sample DeeseametaMP1896_FD_184180 | JGI IMG/M metagenome (GOLD analysis project Ga0208330, IMG submission 184180) | Marine microbial communities from the Deep Pacific Ocean - MP1896 (SPAdes) | ecosystem: Environmental > Aquatic > Marine > Oceanic | place: East of Hawaii, North Pacific Ocean | collected... | reverse complement strand
TTGCCGGGCGGTAGTTCACGCCGTTGAGGCCTTCAAAGTCGCTGTCCTGAGTCCATAACAGGGCGCTATTTCTGTGTGCTGTGGCAAGAATGAGACTGTCAGCCGTCGGCAGGCGGTGCGTGAGGGAGATCGCCGCGGCCTCCAGGCTCAGGGCGCTATCAAGGTCCACCACCGTGCCCTGTTGCATCAATGCGATACAGCGCAAGGCATCGCCCTCGTCGCGCCGCTGGTATACGCGTTTGTACACCTCGTACAGGCAGAAGACCGGCACGATCAACTGGGCTGTTTCCTCGATCGCCGGGGCGAAGTACGTCGCATTCGGGCCGTCTGCCAGATATTCAAGCCAAGCGGATGAATCCACAACGTTGCACTCAGGCACGGTCCGGCTCGCGGGGAACATTGGTTTGAATGCCCTTCAGGAATCCGCGCGCCTGTTGCGGCGATTCCAATGGCAGCAGCTCGATTCGGTTGCCGATCTGCAGCGTCTGAAACTTCTGACCGGGCTGCAGATTCATGCGCTCTCGAATCGCCCGTGGAATCACCAACTGGTATTTGGACGACAGGGTGGTGGCTTCCATGTTCAACTCCAGCTTAATCGATACCAATATCGTATTACGGCGATGCTATCGATTCAACGGGACGCAGACACGGCGCTGAATTCGGGTGAAGGTGCCGCCTTCTGGATCAAGGTCAGGGCTTGTGGCAGTGCCTGCGCATTGCGTTCGAAGGGTTGCTGGTTCAGGGCGTCGCCCTGCACCGGATAGCCCCTCAGGCGCTGCGTGGCCCAGATGCGAAACTGGGTGGCGACTCAGTTCTCGCTGATTGACTTCTTGCGGTCGCGTACGCCAGGAAACACCAGTTCGCCACGGCCGGTCAGTGGCTCCAGCTCGCGCAGGATCGCGATGGCTTGCTCCGAAAGCGGCACCACATGCGGATCGCGCTTGTTCATCCGCTCGGCTGGAATACGCCACTCTGCGGTATCTAGGTCTATTTCAGCCCAGCGCGCGCCGCGTAGTTCGCCGGGGCGCACGAATACCAGTGGGGCGAGTTGTAGTGCGGTCTTGACCGTGAACGTGCCGGTGAACCCATCAATGGCTCGGAGCAGGGCGGCGACTTCTTTCGGTTCCCGGACAGAGGCGAAGTGCGTTTGCTTGGTCGGCGGGAGTGCGCCGCGTAGGTCCTGCGTCGGATCACGTTCGGCGCGACCAGTGGCCACGGCATAGCGGAATATCTGCGAGCAGTTCTGCATGGTCCGGTGCGCGGTCTCCACACGGCCCCGTGATTCGATCCGGCGCAATGTCGCCAGCATGGCCGCGGCAGTCAGCGCGTTAATTGGCTCCCGCCCGATCCACGGGAAGATGTTGGCTTCCAGTCGGCGGATGATTTTGCTGGAGTGCGAGGCACCCAGCGGGGTTCGTTCTTCTCGAACCACTCGCGTGCGATGTGCTCGAAGGTGTCCGCGTCGGCTTGGTCCTCACTGGCCTGGGCTGCACGGTCTACGGCTGGATCGATGCCGCCATGCAGCAGCTCACGAGCCTCCGCCTTCATCTTGCGTGCTTTGGCGAGTGACACGGCTGGGTAGGCGCCAGGGCCAGGCGCCTTTCCTTTCCGCCGAATCGGTACTTGAGGCGCTAGTAGGTGCCGCCGCGTGGCGTGACTTCCAGATACATACCCTCGCCATCGAACAGGCGGTAGGTCTTGGAGCGTGGTTTGGCGTTGCGAACTTCGGTGGCTGTCAGCTTCATCTGGGGGCACCTGAGCCGGGGGCATGAGCATGTGCCCCCTAATGCGCCCCAGATATCGCTGGATGTCCACAGATGACCCCGGACACTCAGGCAACAAAAAACCCCGCCGTGGCGAGGTTTTCTGGGCTTTCTCGGCCCTTGTCGGACCGTCATTTGGTGGAGGCGGCGGGAATCGAACCCGCGTCCGAAAGCCCTCTGCCTTCCGATCTACATGCTTAGCCTTGCCTTTAATTGTCGGCGACTGTTACCCGGCAGGCGAGGGAAGACAGACGCTTAGACTCACTAAGTTTTAACCGTTGGACCAGAGACCTATCCGCGGGCGAGCTTGTGTAATTTGACGCCCGATACCCAGCCCACAAGCAGACCAGGTCGGACGCTCACTACCGTTTTTTAGGCAGCGAGGGCGTAGTTGTCGTCGTTCGCAACTAAGCTTGTTTGCAAGTCTGTTTTACGAGGGGGACTGCACCTCGGCATGCACGTCAGGTTTCGCGACTCTCGTCGAATCCAAGTCGCCCCCGATGAACGCGTTAGTCTCGCACAGTTCGACTCGGCGCGTGCGGCAAAGTTCGGGGCGAAACCCCGGCGATTCAAGCCTTGGCGTCGTGGCGCATGATGCGCGCCTTCTGGCGGTCCCAGTCGCGGCTCTTGATGTCCGAGCGCTTGTCATGCTGTTTCTTGCCCTTGGCCAAACCGAGCTCCAGCTTGGCGCGGCCGCGCGTCCAGTGTAGATCGAGCGGAATCAGGGTGTATCCCTGGCGCTCGGTCGCGCCGATGAGACGGCTTAGCTCGCGGCGATGCAGCAGTAGTTTGCGCGTGCGTGCGGGTTTGGCGACCACGTGGGTCGATGCCGCTTGCAAGGGGGTGATATGCGCGCCTTGCAGCCAGGCTTCGCCGTTTTTCAGGTAGACGTAGGCCTCGGCAACCTGGGCGCGGCCCTCGCGCAAAGCCTTGACTTCCCAGCCATCGAGCACGATCCCGGCTTCGAACCGGTCCTCGATGTGGTAGTCGTGCCGGGCGCGTCGGTTGACGGCGATTTGGCGTTCGCCAAGTTTTGATTTGCTCTTCTTGCTCACGCCCAGGATTATACGTGCCCGCAACGCGCCAGCCTGTACGAATGGCGTGACGCGTGCGCCGGGCGATGGAATAAGCGTCGCCGAACAACCGGATCAGCGTGTTCCGGAGAACGATTCATGAACGGGGGAGAGGTATGCCGCTGAGGTCGTCGCCTTACGGCTATTGGAGTTCGCCGACTCGGTTTGTCCTGGCGGTGCTGGGTCTGGTGATCGGCCTGGGCAATCTCTGGCGTTTGCCCGGCCTGGTTGCCAACCACGGTGGTTCGGCCTTTCTTCTGATCTATCTGCTCAGCCTGTTCGGACTGGCCGCGCCATTGCTCATTAACGAATGGCTGCTCGGGCGCTGGATGCGCTCGAACATCGTCTGGGGGCTTCGTCACCTGTCGCAGGTCGGAAACATCGGCCGCGGTTGGCAGGTGTTCGGCTGGACGGCGCTGATCGCCGCGGGCTTGGTGCTGTCCTATTACGCGGTTATCGCGGGCTGGACGCTGGCGTATGCGATTCGCGCGGGAGCCGGGGTGTTCGCCCAGGCGGATGCCGGTGCGATCCGCGACCAGTTTCTGGCGCTGGCCGGAGACCCAGAGCGCAGCTTGGCCTGGCATACGATTTTCATGGTGTTCGTGACGATTATCGTTGCGCACGGACCCAGAGTTGGGCTGGAGCGCGCGGTGAGCCTGCTGGTGCCGACGGCGATCGTATTGGTTGTCGGCCTGTTTCTTCTGGCGGGAAGCACCGGATACCTGCAAACCGCCGCGGGACAGCTGCTGGGTTTCCGCCCGGCTGATCTGGGCGTAACGGGCGTGCTGTCGGCGATCTCTCAATCGTTCTACACGCTGAGTCTGGGTGTTGGGGCGATGCTCGCCTACGGTGTCTTCCTGCCTAGCAACGCGCCCATTGTTCGCTCTGCATTCGTGGTGCTGATTGGCGATACGGTGTTCATGCTGGTTGGGGGCATGGCGATTTATGCGGTGGTGCTGGCCTCTGGAGAGGTGCCGCGCAGCGGGGTGCCCTTGTTGTTCCAGCAGGTGCCACAGGCGTTCGGTGCGCTCGGCGCCTTGCCGGCCTTGGCCGTGTTCGTGTTGCTGGCGTTGTTGACGCTGACCTCCGCGATCGGGCTGCTGGAGCCGATTGTGGTGCGTTGCATGGAACGTTTTGGCATCTCGCGCGTGTTCGCGGCGACCGCCAGCGGCATTTTGATCTGGATGATCGGGCTGACGACGGTCCTGTCGTTCAACGTGCTGGCAGAGGTGTCGCCGGGCGGACGCACGATTGCCGAATGGCTGCTAGACCTGACGGGCCGGGTGTTGTTCCCGCTGACCACGCTAGGACTGTGCATTTACGTGAGCCGCATGTTGCCGAAGGCACTGGTTGCCGAGCTGTGGGGTGTGGAGCTAACGGATCGCCGTTACCGCGTCTGGCACTGGATGATGCGGTACCCGGCGCGCATCGGCATCATTATCGTGCTGATCGATGCATTGGGCATCGGGCAGCGTCTGGTTGCCCTGTGGACCCACCCATGAGTTCGTCCGATCTGGTTGCGATCGAAGTGGCCTATGCGTTGCCACACAAGCAGTCCTTGCTTCGGCTTGATGTGCCTGCGGGCACGACGGTGGAGCAGGCGGTTCAGCGATCCGGGTTGCTCGAGCAGTATCCGGAGATCGATCTCGCCACCGCGCAGATGGGGGTTTTCGGCAAGCAGGTCCCGGCTTCGACCGAGCTCAAGTCGGGGGATCGAGTCGAGATATATCGGCCGTTGATTGCTGATCCCAAGGCGGCGCGCCGGCGCCGGGCGCAAAAGGCCAAGGCGAAGGGCGACGCAGATCCAACGTGACCGATCAGGTCGGCGGTGGATCGACCGGCTGTGATTGCTCGCGTTCGGAGTTGGTCGAGGCGCCTATGACTTCAGCGACCTGACCATTCTGGAAGACCACGGTGACGGTGCGACGGAGTTCCTTGTCGCGCGGGCTGCGGTAGTACGAGACGTAGTCCCAGCGCACCGTGTCGCGCAGATCGCTCTTCACCAGCGCGCTGCCCATCAGGAATTCCACCTGCTCTGGCGTCATGCCCTTCTGAACCTGCTTGACCTGATCCTGTTCGATCACGTTGCCCTGGTTGACGGGTAGCTTGTAGACGAAATTGCAGCCGGTGGTCAGCAGCACGCCGGCGAGCGCGAGCGATCGAATCATGGTGGATCGAGAGAGCTGGCTTGAGGACGTGCGATAATACACGCTTGGCAATATCCGTTGGCGGAGTAGCGACACTGTGGAATCTCAAGACCTTCGAAAACTTGGACTCAAAGTCACGCTCCCGCGGCTGAAGATTCTGGAGATCCTGGAGTCAGCGGACGAGCGCCACATGACGGCCGAGGATGTCTACAAGCATTTGCTGGAGCTGGGCGAGGAAATCGGCCTGGCCACGGTTTATCGCGTGCTGACGCAATTTGAAGCCGCCGGCATTGTCACGCGCCACAACTTCGATGGTGGCCAAAGCGTGTTCGAACTGGACGATGGCCCGCATCATGACCACATGGTTTGCATGAAAACCGGCCAGGTCGTGGAGTTTGTCGACGAGGTCATCGAGCAGCGTCAGCGGGAGATCGCCGAAGAACATGGCTGGAAGATGACCGACCACAGCCTGGTGATCTACGGGCTCAGTCCCGAGGCGAGGACCGACAAGGACTAGCCTCACGTCTCGCGCCTGGCCTGGCCTGTTTTCAGGCGGCAACTTGGCGGTGGGAATAGATCGGTGTTTTCCTGGTGGCCTGCGCGCCCGATGGTCAGGCGTTTTCCACCAGTCCCAGCATTTCTCGGGCGTGCGCCCGCGTGCGGTCGGTGACCTCGACGCCGCCCAACATCCGAGCGATTTCTTCGGTTCGGCGCTGGTCACCCAGCAATTCGACCTGGGTGCGAGTGTTGTTCGCGCTGGACTGTTTGCTGACATGAAACTGCTGGTTGCCTTGTGCGGCGACCTGCGGCAGGTGGGTCACGCATAACACTTGGCGATCGCTTGCCAGTTCGTGCAGACGGCGCCCGACGATCTCGGCGACGGCTCCGCCAATCCCTGCATCGACTTCATCGAAGATCATCGTCGGCGCGGCATCGTCTCCGAGGACGACGAGTTGGATCGCCAGCGCCAGACGAGAGAGCTCCCCGCCGGATGCGACTTTGGCGATCGGGCGCGCGGGTTGCCCGGGGTTCGCCGCTATCAATAACGCGACACGGTCGCAGCCGTGCGGACTGAACGTCTGCTCGGCCTGTTGCAGGCCGACAGTGATTTCGGCATCCGGCATGCCTAGCGTTTGCACGATCTTGGTGATGGCTTGCTGCATGCCGTCCGCGGCCTCGGCGCGCGCTTGGGTGAGCGCCTGCGCGGCTTCGGTATACGCGCGCTCCGCTGTGGCGATTTGCTCGCGGAGTTCCGTTTCCTGGTCGCCGGCATGGCTGGCTGACTGCAGGCGGGCGCTGAGCGCGTCAATCTGCTCGGCAAGCGCCTGAGGCTTGCAATCATGTTTACGGGCGAGTCGATGCAGCTCGGTGAGGCGTTCATCGACGGTTTGCAAACGTTCGGGGTCCAGCTCCATCCGCTCCAGTGCACGCGCCACCATTCGAGCGGCGTCGTCCAGTTGGATGGTGGCCGATTCCACCAATTCGCGTGCTTCGGCTAGCGACGCGTCCAGGGTCTCCAGCTCGGCGAGCAGGTCGCGAGCCTTGCCGCTGCGTTCCGCGGCTGCACCGTCCTCTGCCTCGGCCAGCAGGGTGAGTACCGTACCGGCGTCCTGAATGAGCTGCGCTGCATTTGCCAGCCGACGCTGTTCTTGATCGAGCTGTTCAAACTCGCCGGGCTCCGGACGGGCGGATTCCAGCTCCTGAAGCTGAAACGTCAGCAGCTCGATCTCGGCGGCGCTGGGTTTGTCGGCCTGCTGCAACTCGGCGAGCGCCTGGTGCAGTTTGCGCACGGCTTGGGCCTGCTCGCGCACCGCCGCGCAGGCGTCACGATGGCGGCCATAGGCATCCAGCAAGACGCGCTGCTTGGCGCTGTCCAGCAGGCGTTGGCTGTCGTGCTGGCCGTGGATGTCCACCAGCCGCGCGCCAAGCTCGCGCAGGCTGCCGATATTGGTGGGTGAGCCATTGATAAAGGCGCGCGAGCCGCCATCGGCCATGACCACGCGGCGAATCAGGCAGCAGCCGGGGTCGTCAGGATCATCCAGCGCTTGTTCTGCCAGCCAGTGGCCGGCGGGCGAATCGCCAGGCACGCGAAACTCGGCGTCGACCTGCGCACGGGGTTGGCCAACGCGGACGGCGTCGGAATCTGCACGTTGACCCAGAGCGAGGCCGATGGCGTCGATCAGAATGGATTTTCCCGCCCCGGTTTCGCCGGTGAGGACGTTAAATCCGGGGCCGAACTCCATGTTGAGGTCGGTGATGACGGCCAGGTTCTGTATGGACAGCTGCCGTAACATCAGCTTTGACCGCGGCCCCAATGCAGTTTGGTGCGCAGGATATGAAAGTAGTCATAGCCCGGCGGGTGGATCAGTGTCATGCGTTTGTCTGACGCGCGAATGCGGATGCGGTCACCGCCCGCCAGCGGGTGACTGACCTGGCCATCCCAGGTCACCAGCGCTTCGGTGTTATGCCCGTGCACCACGACTTCCAGTTCGCTATTGGCGCTGATGACCAGCGGTCGATCGGACAGCGTGTGTGGGCAGATCGGCACCAGCGTTAGCGCGTCGATGCCGGTGTGGACGATCGGTCCACCGCTGGACAGCGCGTAAGCGGTTGAGCCGGTCGGTGTGGAGATCACAATCCCATCGGCCCGATGGCGATTGACGAACTCCCCGTTGATGCGGGTATCGAATTCCAGCAGGCGGTTGAATGCGCGGTTGCGGACGACCACGTCGTTAAGCGCCAGGAAAGAAGCGATCGGCTCACCTTGGACATCCGGTTGCGCCTCGATCATCAGGCGATCTTCACGGATGCCCTGACCATCCAGAATCTCGTCCAGGCGGGCGCTCATATCGTCGGGCGAAACATCGACCATGAAACCCAGGCGCCCGCGATTCACGCCGACGATGGGCACATCATGCGGTGCCATGTAGCGGCCGGCGTCGAGCAAGGTGCCGTCGCCGCCCACGACAATGCAAAGATCGCATTGGCCGCCGAGCTCGGCCCGGGCGACGGCTTCTGCGCCCGAGACCTGGGCCGCGACCGCGTCCGGAATGACCGTGAGACCACGTTCGGCGAGGTAGCGGACCAGCCGTTCTACGGTCGTCAGGACCGCGGCGTCCGAGGGCTTGGCGATCACGCCGATGCGCTGGAAGCCGGTCACGCAATTTCCTTGCGTTGACAGCGCCAGGCGCGCGTGGCTTTCTGTATTTCCACCATAAGAATTCTGAATCCCCGTGGCCCCGGAGTCTCGCATCGAAATCGGAATGCCGTCACTGGATGCCCGTCAGGCGACCCTTCTGAAAACGCTCGTGGAGCAGTTTATCGCGGAAGGGCGTCCGGTCGGGTCATCCCGGTTGCTGGCCTGCAGCGGACTGTCGGTCAGCTCCGCGACGGTGCGCAGCATCATGGTCGACTTGGCCGAGCGTGGCTATGTCTCGGCGCCGCATACGTCGTCGGGGCGCATACCCACCCCGCTGGGCTATCGATTTTTCGTCGACTCGTTGCTGGAGCCGGAGCGTCTGGCGCGGCAAACGGCTTCCGAGCTTCATGAAAAGTTGCGCGATTCGTCGGGCGGCCGCGATGGCTTGACCAACGACACGTCCGCGCTGCTGGCCGATCTGACCCGGATGGCCGGTGTCGTGTCGGTTCCACGCAGCGATTTGCGCACATTGCGGCAAATCGAGTTTCTACCGCTGTCGGATTGTCGCGTCCTGGTGGTTCTGGTGGTCGATCGGGAAGAGGTCCAGAACCGGGTCGTGCAACTGTCCAAGAATTATTCGCGTGAATCGCTGGAGCGGGCTGCTGCGTTCATCAATCGGCATGCGGCGGGTCGATATTTGTTCGAAGTCGGCGAGGTCTTGCGCCGTCAGGTGCAGGAAGCCGAAGCTGCCGTCGGCGAAGAGCTTGCGGTTCTGATGCAGCAGGCGGTGAGTGAATCCGCTGATGCCGATCACGCCGGCCTGGTGATTGCCGGCGAACCCAATTTGCTGGCCTTTGCCGAGATCGGCAGTCGCGAGCGCCTGGTCGCTTTGTTGCGGGCGCTGGACCGAAAGCGCGAGATCGCCGGCTTGTTCCGACGCTGCCTGGACGCCGATGGTGTGCAGATCTTCATCGGCAACGAGTCGGGCGTGACGGTGCTGGACGAATGCAGTGTGGTGACCGCGCCGTACCGGGTCGACGGCGAGGTGGCCGGCGTGTTGGGCGTGATCGGGCCGACCCGGATGGCCTACCAGCGCATCGTGCCGCTGGTGGATCTCACCGCGAGAATGTTCGGGGTTGGCTTGAAAAGCTGACGGCTGCCCCCACCAAGCGAGCCGTGCGACAAGTTCGTCGCCTTTCATCGACTTTCGAACACGGATCGCAGCATGAGCCCAGAAGACGCGAAGCCAGAGGACGCAACGGCCGAGGCCGCCGTCCCGCAGGCCGATACCCCCGAGCAAGAACAGGCAGCACCTGCCGACGAACAGCCAACGCAGGCGGCCCTGGATGCGGCGGAAGCCAAGGCCAAAGAGCACTGGGAGGCCTATCTGCGCGCCAGTGCCGAACTGGAAAACGTGCGTCGCCGCGCCGAGCGCGATGTCGCGAACGCACACAAGTTCGGTCTGGAAAAGTTCGCCAGCGAGCTGCTGGGTGTCCGCGATTCGCTGGAACTGGGCTTGCAGTCTGCGCAGGCCGAGAACGCCAGCGTCGAGACCGTGCGTGAGGGCATGCAGCTAACGCTGAAGCAGCTCGCCAGCGTCATGGACAAGTTTGGCATCGCGCCGGTGGACCCGACCGGCCTGCCGTTCGACCCGGAAAAGCACGAGGCGGTCGCGATGGTGGAGTCCGAAGCCGACCCGAATACGGTGGTGGCGGTGATGCAGCGCGGGTATGTGCTCAATGAGCGCCTGTTGCGGGCCGCAATGGTCACGGTCGCCAAGCCACCGGCGGCGAGCGCGAACTGAGTGACGGGTTCGGCCTTGATTCCCACGGGCCGACCCCAATTTACCCGGTAGTCGCGGCACGATTAAACGCGAAATAACTGATTTTTCTTACAGATTACTGAATAAGACGATTTCTGGAGCACACCATGGGCAAGATCATTGGTATCGACCTCGGCACCACAAACTCCTGCTTGGCCTTGTTGGAAGGCAGCAGCGCCAAGGTCATCGAAAACGCCGAAGGCGAACGCACCACGCCGTCCGTGGTGGCGTACACAGATGACGACCAGACGCTGGTAGGCCGGCCGGCCAAGCGTCAGGCTGTCACCAACCCCAGCAACACGCTGTACGCGATCAAGCGCCTGATCGGCCGCCGTTTCAAGGACGATGTGGTCCAGAAGGACATCAAGATGGTGCCCTACAAGATCGCGTCTGCCGACAACGGCGATGCCTGGGTCGAGGTCAAGGGCAAGAAGCTTTCGCCGCAGGAAGTCTCCGCGACGATTCTGCGCAAGATGAAGAAGGACGCCGAAGACTATCTGGGCGAGCCCGTCACCGAAGCCGTGATCACGGTGCCGGCCTACTTCAATGATTCGCAGCGCCAGGCGACCAAGGATGCGGGCAAGATCGCGGGTCTGGAAGTCAAACGCATCATCAACGAGCCGACCGCCGCCGCGCTGGCCTACGGTCTGGACAAGAGCCAGGGCGACAAGAAGATCGCGGTTTACGACCTTGGCGGCGGCACCTTCGACGTGTCGATCATCGAGATCGCCGATGTCGATGGCGACAAGCAGTTCGAAGTGCTGGCGACGAACGGTGACACGTTCCTGGGCGGTGAAGATTTCGACATGCGCGTCATCGAGTACATCGCCGCTGAGTTCAAGAAGGATCAGGGCGTGGACCTGTCCGGCGATCCGCTGGCCATGCAGCGCCTGAAGGAAGCCGGCGAGAAGGCCAAGATCGAGCTGTCTTCCACGCAACAAACCGAGATCAACCTGCCGTACATCACCGCCGACGCTTCCGGTCCCAAGCATCTGAACCTGAAGCTGTCGCGCGCCAAGCTCGAGTCGCTGGTCGACGATCTGGTCGAGCGCACCATCGATCCCTGCAAGGTCGCGCTGAAGGACGCCGGCGTGTCGGCGGGTGAAATCGACGAGGTCATCCTGGTTGGCGGTCAGACCCGCATGCCCAAGGTGCAGGACGCCGTGAAGGCCTTCTTCGGCCGCGAGCCGCGCCGCGATGTGAACCCGGACGAAGCCGTGGCCATGGGCGCCGCGATCCAGGCCGCCGTGTTGGCTGGTGACGTCAAGGACGTGCTGTTGCTCGACGTGACCCCGCTGTCGCTGGGTATCGAGACGATGGGCGGTCGCATGACCAAGCTGATCGACAAGAACACCACGATCCCGACCCGCAAGGCCGAGACCTTCACCACCGCCGAGGACAATCAGGGCGCGGTGACGGTGCATGTGCTGCAGGGTGAGCGTGAAGTGGCCGGCGCCAACAAGTCGCTGGGCAAGTTTGACCTGTCGGACATCCCGCCGGCTCCGCGCGGTGTGCCGCAGATCGAGGTGACCTTCGACATCGACGCCAACGGCATCCTGAACGTGTCTGCCAAGGACAAGGCGACCGGCAAGAGCCAGTCCATTGTCATCAAGGCCAGCTCGGGTCTGTCGGATGACGAGATCGAGAACATGGTCAAGGATGCCGAAGCGCATGCCGAAGACGACAAGAAGTTTGCTGACCTGATCAATGCCCGAAACCAGGCCGAGGGCCTGATCCACGGCGTCGAGAAATCACTGAAGGATCTGGGTGACAAGGTCGAGGCGGACGAGAAGGCCGCGGTCGAAAGCGCTGTCAGCGAGCTGCAAGAAGCGCTGAAGGGTGACGACAAGGAAGCCATCGAAGCCAAGACGCAGGCGCTGGCCGAAGCCTCCGCGAAGATTGCGGAGAAGGCTTACGCAGCCGAAGGCGGCGCGGAAGGGGCTCCGACAGCCGAGGGTTCGAGCGCCGACGATGATGTCGTCGACGCCGAGTTCGAGGAAGTCAACGACGACGAAAAGAAGAGCGCCTGATCCAGGTGTGACAAGGAGCGAGCGGGCGCAGATGTGCACCGCTCGCTCCTTTTTTATTGCAAGAACGGGGTTGGCCGAGTGCCATGAGCAAACGCGACTACTACGAGGTGCTGGGTGTCAGCCGTGACGCCGGTGCCGATGAGCTGAAGAAGGCGTATCGCCGCCTGGCGATGAAAGATCACCCGGATCGGAATCCGGGGGATGCCGAGGCGGAAGGACGTTTCAAGGAGGCCTCCGAGGCCTACGAGGTGCTGTCGGATGATCAGAAGCGCGCCGCCTATGATCGGTACGGACACGATGGTGTGGCCGGTGCCGGCGGCGGGTTCGGTGGCGGTGGCTTTGGCGACATCTTTGGCGATGTGTTCTCGGATATCTTCGGCGGCGGCGGAGCACGCGCCGCCCGCGGTGCGGACCTGCGCTACGACCTGCCTATCGATCTCGAAGATGCCGTCAATGGCGTCGAGGAGACGATCCACATCCCGACCTGGGATGACTGCGAGACCTGTGATGGGTCTGGCGCCAAGCCGGGCACCAAGCCCAAAAGCTGTCCGTCATGCAATGGCGTGGGGCAGATCCGGATGCAGCAGGGCTTTTTCTCCGTGCAGCAGACCTGTCCGACGTGTCGGGGGCGCGGTGAGGTGATTGCCGAGGCCTGTCGGGACTGCTCGGGACGGGGCCGCGTCGAAGGCGAGAAGACACTGTCGGTCAAGATTCCACCGGGCGTGAATACCGGTGACCGGATTCGGCTGACCGGGGAGGGCGAGGCCGGCGAACGCGGCGCGCCCGCTGGTGATCTCTATGTGCAGATCAATGTGCGGCCACATGACGTGTTCGAGCGCGATGGCAACGATCTTCGTTGCACGGTGCCGATGCCGTTCGTCACGGCGGCACTGGGCGGTGACATCGAGGTGCCCACGCTCAAGGGGCGGGCGACGCTGAAGATTCCCGAGGGCACGCAGTCCGGCCGCACATTCCGCTTGCGCGGCAAGGGCGCGCCGAGTGTACGGGGCGCCGGTGTCGGCGATTTGCTGTGCACGGTGCGACTGGAAACCCCCGTGAACCTGTCCTCCAAGCAGAAGACACTGTTGTCGGAGTTTGGCGAAACCGTCGGTGAAAAGCATAGCCCCGAGGAGCAATCCTGGCTGGCCAAGGCCAAGCGGTTCTTCGAGGAGCGGGTGAAGTAGCTTTGCTCGGGAAACACTGATCTATTCCGACGATCAAGACCGAGCCGGTTCTCCGGCGGCAACTCGGCGACGTGAATAGACCAGCGCTTCTCCTACGCCGTCGTGCGGCGGGCACGGCGGCGTAACCACCAGCCGAGTAATTGCGAGGCCACCGCGGCGACCAGGAACGCCGGGAACGCCATGACCAGTGTCAGGCGAAAGCCCATGGCCGCCTTGATACGCGAACCCGCGATCTGTTGATGCCACCAGGCGTACCCGCCGACGATGCGTTGTCGGATGTTGGCCGCCTCTCGCGTCACCCCCACGCAGTGGAACGCATCCAGGCAGCCCGATGTGTCTCGCGCCAGGCTGAGCGGCACCGGAGAGTTTTCGACCTGCGCCCATTGCAAGACCGCGGCGCCGGTACCCGTGGCAACCACGACCGGCATCGCCTCCGGAAAGTTCGCAGGGGTGAACTGCTCCCGGCTCGACAGCACGAAGACGGCCAGGCAGGCGGCGAAGACGATGCCCAGCACCAGCAGGCGAAGCATCAGTCGGATGAGGGGTGAATCGAGCATCGGCTAATCGTGGCAGGTCGGAAATGCTTGCAAGGGCCGTCGTCGGCGGGATAATCACGCGCCATTCTCCAAGCAAGGCAAGTCGATGTCGACGAAAGTATGCGTATTGGGTGCCGGCGGACGGATGGGCCAATCGGTGATTCGCGCCGTGTCCGAGCGGGATGACGCAACGCTCGTCGGCGCCGTGGACCGGCTCACCGGACCGGCGCTCGGCAAGGATTGCGGACGCTTGCTGGGCTTGGACGCGATGGGAATCACGGTGGCTGATTCGCTGGATGCCGCGATCACCGCCGGTGTTGTCGTCATCGATTTCTCGGCGCCGGACGCGCTCATCAGCGCCTTGCCCGCCGTGCAGGCCACCGGCGCGGCTCTGGTCACCGGGACGACCGGACTATCGCCGGAGCAGCTGACTCGGTTGGAAGCGGCCGCGGCAGACGTTCCCATTCTGCGGGCAGATAACTTTTCCGTTGGTGTCGTGCTGATGCGCCTGCTCGCGCGCCGCGCGGCCGAACTGCTCGGCGCCTCGGCGGATGTCGAGATTATCGAAGCGCATCACCGCCGCAAGGTTGACGCGCCATCCGGCACCGCTCTGGCTGTTGGGCATTCGGTGGCGGCAGGGCTGGGGGTGGAACTGGATGCCAACGCGGACTGGAGCCGCCATGGGCAGGTCGGTGCGCGCGGGACAGGGCGCATCGGTTTCTCGGTGATTCGTGGCGGCGACATCGTCGGTGAGCACACCGCCTTGTTCGCGATGGACGGCGAGCGCCTGGAGATTACCCATCGGGCGACGGATCGAATGATCTTCGCGCGTGGCGCTGTGCGTGCGGCTGCGTGGTTGGCCGAGCAGTCGCCGGGCTTCTATACCTTGGAAGACATGCTGAGCTGAGCCGCGAGCGAATGCCCGCGGCTCAGCCGGACCGCGTTACGACTGCTGGCCGCAGCTGTTGTAGTCGTAACTGATGTTGAAGCTCTCGACGGGTTCCTGGCCCACACCAAAGCTCAGGTCGACGGTGAACGAGCCCGATAGCACCTGCGTGAACACCCGGAAGCTGTAACTGCCATCGCCACGGTCGATCACGTAGGTCGAGTTGCCTGAACCGACGGGATCCAGATTGGTGCGACCCGCCACGGTGACGTTGAAGGCAGCGTCGACATCGACAGTAAAGGCATGGCCAGACCCGGTTTCCGCCTCGAAGGCACTCGGTCGAAACACCACGTCGCGTTGCGCGTCGCCAAATTGGTCGCAGGCGAGTACGGTCATGTCGGGATTGGCGTCCGTGGGCAGTGTTGCCCCTTTGCCGAAGGGCTCGTGATAGCCGAGATCGAGCGCGCCATCATCGAAGCGGCCGTCTACCTGTGTTGTTGTGTTGCCCAGCTCCTGCCCTTCGGCGCTGCGCGTGGTGTCGAAGTCCTCGGATGCGTTGCTCGGGCCAAGGTAGAAGCTGGCACTGAAGTCTGGGTTTGCGGTGGTGGCATTGCCGCCAACCGCGGTGACCAGGTCATTCGAGCCAATGGGCGAACCAAGCGTCAAGACATCTTCGATGTTGTTGAACTCGATCAGGTTGCCGATGGTGAAGTCGCCATCGTCGGTCACGGGGCCTTGATAGTTCTCCATGCCTGTGGAGCCGGTGGTATCGCCGTCGTCGTTCGACCACAGGATGTTGTCACGCAGTTCCAGGCCGGAAGAGGCAAAATCGGCGTACAAACCGCCGGTGAACTCAGCCTGCTGACTCTGGTTGAGCGCAAAGGTGTTCAGGGCGATCTGTGCAAGCCCCGCGCCCTGACGCGACACGAAGACGCCGCCGCCGTGGTTGCTGAGCGAGGTGTTCCCGACGATCAGGTTGTTGTTGAGAATGGTCGACGAGGTGGAATCGGCCACATAGACGCCGCCGCCGCTGGTGATGGCGCCGTTGGACAGGATCATGCTGTCGTAGATCTCGACGACGGCCGCGTTGTCCGCATAGACGCCGCCACCCAGGTCGATCTGGCCGCCACCGAAACCGCTTTGATTATTGGCAATGCGGGTGCCGATGATGCTCAGGAAGCTATTGGGTCCGGCGTAAACGCCGCCGCCGCCCTGAGGTTCGGCGACGGAGGGGAAGCCGGCGGCGCGATTGCCGTGGACGTCGGAAAACGCGATATCGACAAAGCCGGAGGCGATTGCCACGCCGCCGCCCAGCGCGATGCTGCTTCCACTCTCTGCACTGTTGTCCTGGACGACACTGGTGCTAATAAGCACCGACGAGTCATTGTCGACATGGATACCGCCGCCAAAGTTTGCGTTGTTGCCCGTGACGATCACGTCCGACAGCACCAGGTCCGTGGGCGTCGTGGGGCCGACATCAATGCCGCCGCCCTGAGAGCCGAAGCCCCCGGTGAACGTGACGCCGCGGATGTAGATGCCGAAGGCGTTGTCGATCGTTGCGACATTGCCGTCGCCATTGGTCGTGAAGATGGTTTCAGGGTCGGCGATATGATCGTTAGGCCCGAGTCCACCGACCACGGCGATGTTGCTTCTTGCGATCTCGATATCGCCGAGGCGGAACTGTCCGCCGTAGCTGCCCGTTTCGTAGAGGTAGTAGACCGGGTCATTGCTGGCGCTGCCGTTGTTCTCGAAATCGTCCTGAACCTGGAAATGATCCACGTAGGCGTCATCCCAGCTCGTTCCGGTTCCGCCTGTCGATCCGCGGATAACCGACACGTACCGCACGACATTGGCCGTGAACGGGTCGGAGCCGAAGCCGTTTTCGACGCTGTCGCTGGCACCGTCGCCATCGGTATCCGCTGAGTTCGGATCGGTGCCGGTGAACAAGACCTCGTCGCCGTCCGACAGGCCATCGTCGTCGGAATCCGGGTTCTCGGGGTTGGTGCCGTAGATGTTGATTTCTTCGGCATCTGACAACCCGTCAAAGTCGCTGTCCACGACACCGAAATCGTCCCCCTCACCATCGGTGAGCTGCCCGCGGACTTCACCGCCCGGGTGCGTCGAGGAGTGCACGTTCAGGTACCAGCCACCCGCCAGCATGGTGTCGACGTCCTGGCTGCTGATCGCGGTCTGTTCGACGAAGTACGCCTGCGCATCCACTGGGTCGGCCTGCAGGGTGATGACGATCGGCCCGTTTTGACCGAAGGGGGCCTCATGCAGGTGCGCCTGTGTCGGCGTGAATCCGCTCACGGTCACATCGGCATCGAGATGGAGATCGCCCTCGTCGTGCAGGTGCAAGACGACATAGCCGAGGCCGCTTGCGGATGTGTCCACCGGCGGAACCTCTTGCTGACCATCAAGGAACACCGGTTCGATGGTCGTCATCACGTCGAAGAAATCCCAGGCCGTGACGTACTGCGCGTCGTAGCTCGCGTCGCCATTCGCGTCGACCGAAACCTGGACCGTGCTACCCAGCGAGGTCACGAGGGAGGTCATGCCGCTGATCAGGTCGGAATACTGGACCGTGCCCGATGTCGGGTCTTCCGGCTTGGCTGCGGTGGAGAATTCGAAGGTATCCAGCGGACCGATCGCGGGGTTGTTGGGGTCGGTTTGCACCTGCCAGTCGAGCACCGTGACGCCGTTTCCATCCTTGGCCGTCAGCCGATAGCTGGTCTCGTACAGATGGGAGCCGTTGACGGTATCGAGCTGCGTCGACATTGCAAACGGGGCGGGCAGGGCGAGCGAACCGCTATCGCCATCCTCGCAGCTGAAGTCGACCGTCTGATTGTTGCCGCCGTCCTCAACGCCGTAGTAAAGGCCGGTCTCGCCCTGCGCGAACGTGAGCAACTGCCCGGCGAAGTTCTGGTTGCTGGTGCAGCCATCCTCCGCGTCACTGAATCCTTCGGAGACGATGCGCCACTGGTAGTTGCGCTCGTTGCCGGTCGCGGACTGCGCATCGACATTGGGCAGATTCTCGACGCTTTGATCGGCGACATCGATGTCGAACAGCAAGGTGCCGTTGTAGATCGCGTCGATGATCGGCGCCTGATTTTCAATCAGACAGTCGGTGAACGTGATGCTGGCCGAATCACCAGCGGTGATGCTGGTGCTGTTGTCGGCATCCTCGAAACTGGAACTCAGCGTGCCGGTCGAGCAACTGGGGTCCGAGCCGTCGAAGATCATGATCGGGTTCAACGCGAACCAGCCATGAATGATGTCGGAGGGGTCGATAGCGGTTTCGTGGATCCCGCGAGCCGACGCGTACTGAACGCTGGCACGGCTGCGCGGCAGGTTGTTAAGCCCCCAGGTGACACGAATGTCCGCGATACGGGCGTCGCGACCGTCAAAGACTTCTGCGGTGAGCAGCGTTGTCCCGCTGCCGTCAGCGGGCGCCATCCAGGTGGTATTCGTGCCGGTCTGACTGGTGAAGCTGCCGGTGGTCGCGTACCACTGCACGGACAGCGTGTCGCCGGTGTCCGGATCGCCCACCGTGGCGGTGAGGTTGATTGCACCTCCGGCATCCACCTGCATCGTGTCAGCGGCCAGCTCGATCGTCGGTGCGAGGTTATCGAGTCCGACATAACCGGTGTCGAGCGCACCCATCATCAGCCAGCGCTGGTAGAACGCCCCCGGTTCGTTACGGAACCCACGCAGGGCCAGGACCTCGCCGCTTTCATTGACGTAACCTTCGAAGAAGGTCGAACTCGGGTCGACCTGATCGCCGGCCAGTTCGATCAGCACGGAACCACGGTCCTGCGTTGTGTAGGTACAGGCCCAGGCTTCGGCAGGTGCGTCGTCGCCAGGCAGGGCATCGAAGGGCGCGATGTCATCCGGACGACCGCTGAGAAACAAGCTCTGGCCTTCGCGGAAATTCAGCACGCAGGCGCCGTCCGCCATGAAGTTCAGCGTCGCTGACTGAAGCAGGTAAACATAGGATTCGCCGTCATCCGCCGAGCGCTCCAGCCCCAGCGCGTCAACACGATAGCTGGTGCCTGTCAGCGCGGCGGTGGTCGCCGGGCGGCGCACGCCAAACTGCAGGATCTGCTCCACGGCGGTAACCGATTGGCCGGAATCCTCGGTGATCGTCTCCTGCAACACCAGCAGTCCGCCATCCGGCGACGCGAAGCCGCTGGCATTGCCATCCGGGCTGCCCTGATCGGAGTAGCTCGCTGTGAGCGTGCCATCGGCATTTGCCGCGTAGGTGGTCACGAAACCAGTGTCCGGTCCGTCCTCGCTGCTGATGGTCGTCAGTGGACTGCCAAACGGGTCGTAACGCATCTGCTCGCTGGCAAAGCGTTCATCACCGGCCGTCGCGCCGTTGGCGTCGATCGTGTGCTCGACCAGGAAGGCTTCGGCGGTCATCGGCCCGGATTCCAGATTCACGGCAAGTCCGACAAAGCCGTAGTCGCCGTCAAGACGGGTGGTCTCAAAGGCTGCCGATTGGCGCAGCGCAAATTCGAACGCGAAGTTCGCACCGTCGGAGCGCTTGGCATTGGCGTTCAGGAAATCCGGGTTCGAATCACCGTCCGAGTCGCCGGTGCCGAAGACGTCGTCACGCTCTGCGATGGCGAGCTGGTACATGTCGGCGGTCGTTGGCAGCAGGCGAATGGCAAGCGGATAGTCTCGCTCGAAGAAATCGTTCCCCGGCTCCTGGTATTGCTCGAAAGGGTCGTTTGCGAACAGCACGCCGGACTCGTTGACTTCGACCAGGAATGTGTCGGCAGGGTCGGTTTCGGGTGGAAAGAACTGGAGGAAGTATCCATCGAACGTTGCGTTGATCTCACCTTCGCCCGCACCTTGGAATGGCCCGGAGGTGAACTGCGCCGTGCCATTTGACGGAGGCTGGATATCGTAGCGACCGGTGTCCTGAAACACCGAGAACGTCCCGAATGCGTTGCCTTCCGTGCCCGCATTGGAATTGATCTCGAAAAACGCGGTGTTGAAGCCGGTTTCGGCGCTGCGTAACAGCACGTCGATATCGAAGAACGGAAGTAGCGCGGATGCCTGTTGCGGATCAACGACGCCAATGGAGACGTCTGCGTAGCTGCCCGCGTCGCCCTCGCTGGGCGTGCCGCTTAGCGTTCCCGTGCTGGTGTCGAAACTTGCCCAACTCGGCAGATTGAGCACCGTGAAGGTCAGTTCGTCGCCGTCCACGTCTTCAGCGGTGGGCGTGAACGTGTACAGGTCCCCGGCATCCACGACCGTGGGCGGGGTGCCCGCAATGGTCGGCGCATCGTTGACCGGAGCGATGGTCAAGGTCGCGGTCCGGGCGTTCGAGAACGCCTGTCCGTCGCTCACGACGAACGAGAAGCTATCCGTGCCGTTGAAATCATCGCTGGGGGTGTACGTGAAGCTTCCGTCGCTCGCGAGGTTGACGGACCCGTTCGTCGGCGAGAGTTCTCCGAGCGAGTAGCTCAAGCTGTCGCCATCCGCGTCATCGGCGGTGAGTGCGGCGGACAAGGGCTCGTCCTCGTTGAGCGCAAATGACTGATCTGTCGTGCTGGGCGGGTCATTCACCGCTGTCACGGTGATGGTCACCACGGCAGGATCGGACGCTGCACCGTCGTTGTCGGCCACGGTGTAGCTGAACGAGTCGGTCCCCGCGAAGTCCGCAGCCGGGGTGTAGGTGACCGTCCCGTTGGCCGTTACCGAGATCGATCCGTCGGTAGGGCCGGTGGTGACCAGAACACTGCTGGGGTCGATGGTGCCGTCGACGTCGGTGTCGTTAGCAACCACGTTGATCACGACCGCCGTGTCTTCGTCCGTTGTCGCCGCGTCCGCGTTGGCCACCGGCGCATCATTGCTGCTCGTGACGGTGATGCTCACGATGGCGACATTGGAGGGCAGACCCGCCTGATCGAAAATTCGATAGGTGAACTGGTCCGAGCCGAAGAAATTGGCGGACGGAGAGTACTGCACCGCGCCGGACGGCAGTACGGTCGCGGCGCCATCACTCGGGGCGGCGACCAGCTGCGTCGTCGTCGTATCGAGATCGCCATCGGCATCGGTGTCGTTTGCAAATACCTCGATGACGACCGATCCGTCTTCAGCGACGCTGGCATTGTCATCAATCGCAACCGGGGCGCTGGCCACGTTGTTCACGGTCACGGTTACCGTTGCCGATGCTTGCGCCTGACCATCAGAAATCGTGTACGCGAAGCTGTCGGTGCCACTAAACCCGGTGGCGGGGGTGTAGTCCACGGTCGTGCCTTGGCCGGACACGGTGGCTGTGCCGCCGTTAACCGGTGTGCCAACAGCGATCACGGTGAGTGGATCGCTTTCGGCATCGCTGTCATTGCTAAGCACGGGAATGCCCGTGACCGCGGTGTTCTCGTCCGTGGTGGCGGTGTCGTCATTCGCCACCGGCGGCGTATTGCTAGGCGAGGTGATGTTGACCGTGACCGTCGCGCTGTCACTGCCGCCATTGCCGTCGCTGATCTGGTAGCTGAAGCTGTCGACGCCGACAAATTCGGCAGGCGGCGTGTACTCGATGCCGCCCCCGGAACCCAGTACCGCAGTGCCCCCCGCCGAAGGCGTGCCAATGGAATCGACGCTGAGCGTGTCGCCGTCGGCATCGGTGTCATTGGCCAATACGTCGATGGTCACTCCGCCGCTGCCAACAACGATGTTGACGGTATCGTTGGCCGCGACGGGGTTGTTGTTTGTAGGTTGGAGTTCACCGCCGAGCGTGTCGGTGTCGACCTGGACCAGAACGGCCGCTTGATATTGGTCGAAGTGATTATTGCGGAAGCGACGAATTTCGTCGTTGAGGTCAAAGCCGCTGGGCAGCGTGCTCTCCGACTCCCCGATGGTGATCGGCGAAACGCCGTCGGCGAGGCTGTCGAGGCGGCCGTCGGAAAAATCGAACAGCACGGCTTCAAGCACTTGGTAGGTGGGCAGCGTACCCAAGGAAATCGCGATGCCGTTGAGATAGGACGCGAAACCGCCAAGCGTTAGCGCGTAGGCGACCTGTGCATCTGATGCGTCGGCCGCCGGTGCGACCGGATTGGCAGGTTGGACCGAGATGGGATCGAAGCCCAAGGCGGTTGCGGCCTGCGCCTGTGCCGCGCCGAACACACTGATGAAGTTGCTTCCCGCGGCTTCTCGCAACGCCCGCTGGTAGACCATCTGTGAAAACGGCGTGATCGCCAGGCTGTTCTGCCCGGCGGGCAGCAGCGAGCGGAGGCCTTCCTGCGCACCCAGCGTAATCTGGCGACGGGCGGCCGGGTCAGGTTCCGGATCGCCTTCATCAATGTACGTTCCACCGGTGGAAATGAGCAGCAACGGGCCTTCCGCCGGGCGCTCGCTGAAGCTGAACTCCCCATTGGCGTCGGTCGTGGCAACGCCCAGCGGGTCGCCAGCCGGCAGCCCAGCGGCGTCGATGGCATAGATCTCGATGCTGGCATTCACCAGTGGACCCTTTGAGGCCGTGCCCTGAATGCCGGACTGTGAGGACGTCGAGCCACCCCCGCACGCTGCCAGCGCAGTCGCGCTGATGAGTGCGAGCGGGAGCAGCCGTGCGCGGGGGCTCAAGTCAATCATGGTGAAGGGTCTCCGAAGACCGCTGCTCCGGTCACAGCGTCTGTGCCGTTGGTCAGGTTGTAGATCAGGCCGGCGCCATCAGGTATTGCGTCGCCGTTGTCATCGCCTGCGAAGAAGCCGGAGAACAAACCGCTATTGCCCTCCGAATTGCCGTTGACGGTCACGTCGTTGTACGAGCCGCTGAACAAGTTACCGTTGTCGCCGAACGAGCCGGAACCAGAGGCGTTCCAGACCGATTCGTTGATCGCGAGATTGACGATGCTGCTCACGGTTTGTTGGGTGAAGTTCGCCGCGAGTGATGCGGACCCAAGCACGCCGACGTTGCCGTTACCGTCCGTAGGGTTGGTGTTGCCGACCAGCGTGTAGGTGGCGGTGCCGGTGATGGGCAGCACCGGCGCGTTGTCCCCGGCCGGCCCTGTGATGTAGTGCAGGCTCTGGTTGTTCAGATCCAGGGCCTCCTGGCCCACACCCGCGATCGCGAGCTGGGCGACACCATCGGCCCACCGTCCCCAGCGGATGCCCGTATCGGGGTCGAATCCGATGTCACTGACCGCCGCCGATCCGATGGCGTAGATGGCAGCGCCATCAGGGTGGCCCGCCGCGTACTCGACCAGTTCACCGTTTTGTCCGTACGTGACGTTAGTGCTGTTGCTTGCGCTCGCGAAACCGCTGGAGCCGCGATAGGGGCCGGTGCCCATGGCGATCGACGTCGTGGGCTGCGGCGGCTCTTGCTCGCCGTCACCAAGATCAGCGGGATCATCGGTGGAACGGACCTCGACCGGGCGACGATCACCGCTGTCATCATCATCGCCGTCGGCTGCGCCTCGCCGGCCGCCATTGCCGCCGCGCGTCAATTGCAACGGCGGCGCGCCGTCGGCGCCAAACTGAGCCGGTGGTTCTTCCAGTCCGGTCACGCTGCCGTCATTGCCGACGACTCCGAATGAATACGGCTGTCCTTCACCAAAGCTCCAGCTTTGGGTGCCGTCCGAGGTCTGTACGACAATGTCCACGATGCCGTCCCAGACAGCCAGAAGCATCTCGTCGCCGGCCATTTCGGTTTCGAAATGCGTGCCGCGGATGCCGATCGTCGCGACGGGCGTCTTGATTTGATAGGCCTGCTTGTCGGTCTTGCCGATCAAACCGGTGATGGTGCGAAAGCCGCCCTTGATCAAGCTCATGAAGGCGCGGCCGGATCGGCGCGTTCGGACCAGCGGCGCGGCGGGTTCCGGTGAAGCGGTCGAGCCCGTTGCCGCGGCGGCCACGGGCTCGTCAGCGACAGCCTCTTCCGGCACCTCGTACTCGGTCAGCTCATAGCGCGTGTCGGGCTTGAGGGTCAGCATGGCGCCATCGTCCAGCCGCACGTGCATGCGGCCGGAGAGACCGGTGACCAGGGTGTCGCCCGATTCCAGCTCCAGGCCACGTTGTGCCGCCAACGCGGTTTCTCCGCGTTCGACGGAGGCACCTCCCAGCACGAACAACACTTTGCCGACACCGGCAAAACCAGGTGTGGCGAGACAGAACAGGGCAGCCGTTGCTAGCCCACGGGCAAAATTGGATCGGAGCATTGACGTTCCCCGTGTCTAAAATCCGCGTGACGCAGTAAACCCGACGACGAATCGGTCGTACTTGAAGAGCGTCACAGTTGAGTCGTTGTCGACGTAGCGGGCGTTGGGCGTGAAGACCCAGTCGTACGGCAACAGGCCGGTCCAGTTGGCGCTGGCATCAATGGAGAACTGGTCGTCCTCGCGCTTGAATCCGAAGAACGGGTCCGGATAGTCCGCATTGAGCCAACCCATGGATGTTTGCAGCTGGATGTCGGTATTGGCCTGCCAGATCAGGCTGCCCCGTATCGCCGTGAGGTCACGGGAATAATCGGAGCCGGGCTGCCGGGCCTCGTCGTCTCCGATCGACAAGGCCAGACCCAAGGCCAGCGTCGGGACCGGCTGCCAGCGTACGGCGACGCTGGTCGAGAGTTGGTCGACATCGCGGCTTTCGATCGCGTCGTTAAACCGCAAGGTGCCGCGGCGCAGTTGCCCGGTGAGCAGTACCGTGGGAAAGGTGTATCCGGCGGTTAGGGTCGAGGCGGCACCCCGGTTGTTGTAGCCGCCGTCGAGCAGGCCGTAGTGGTACTCGTTGGCCAGGGCCAGGACGATGCGCTCCCAGCGCTTGGAGATCGCGAAGTCCACGCGCCCCAGTGTGCTGTCGACGAAGCTGGCGTCGGGATAGTGCCGATGGTCGACTCCGACGCCACCGCTGAATTCCATGTCGCCGGAGAGCGGCACGGCGGCCCGTAGCCCGACGCCCCCGCCCAGGAACGGTGAATCGGTCTCCTGGCTTTGGGGGTCTAGCTCAAATCCAAGAAACTGGTTCTCGCTGGTCGATGCGTTGACATTGTTGTCGAAGCCAGCCGTCGCGCGCACGATGCCGCGCCACCACTTGCTCTCTGCCTGTTCGCGCTGCGCCATCGCGGCATTCGCCTGCGCGATGACTGCCGCGACGTCCTTCGGCGGAGCCATTGCTTCGATGCGATCGAACTCGGCACGGGCGCGATCGTAGTTGCGCAGAGCCATGTGGCTCAGTCCCAACTCCAGCCTGGCAGCGGCATCGTTTGGTCGTTGGTATACCACCCGCTGCAAGGCGATCACGGCATGGTTGTACTCGCCGGCATCCAGGGCCGTTGAGCCCAGCAGATAGTCGAAGTCAGGATCGCCGCCGAGCCGGCCTGCGAGTGGCAGCAGCTGTTCGAGCGCCTGTTGCGGCTTTCCAGCTTCGCGCAGGCGTTGTACTTCGGCCAGTGTCTGCTCATCGCTGGACGTCGTTGCGGAGGCGCGGATGACGGCGCCGCCAGCCGATGGCGTCGCCGCCGGGGGCACGGCGGTCGGCTGGGCGGTTTCCACGACTGGCGCAGTCGTCGCAGCGGCAGTGGGCGCCGAAGCCGAAGCAGCGGTCGGCGTCGATGAGGACGGGGCAGAGGTGGCCGTGACCTGGGGCGCCGCCGACGCGCTTGCAACGGCGGCGGGTGCCGGGGTTGCCGATCGCTGCGAGGCGGGCAGATTCTGACGGTCCGCCAGCGTCCAGGCATCGGCCGGTTTCGGCAGCATCAGCGACGCGTCGGCTCGCAACTGCTTGGAATCCCCGACGAAGGCTCGAGGGTTCGCCACGTGTAGCGCCTCGATCACCTCATAGAGCGTCATCGTGGGATAGCGCGGTTTCAACTCCTTCGCCACGCTCCAGAGCGTCTGCCCGGATTTGATCGGGCCGTATATCTCAGGGGCTTGCGCTCCCACACCCGACCCATACGCAACAACGCCGGCGCCCAAGACGGCCGCCCAACCCTTTCGAAAACGAATCCGCACCCGTTACCCCTACGAAGTCCCCTGGCAGGAGCCAAGGTTATAGACGTGCGGCGAGGTGGTTGCAAACGATCACTCTCGAAAAAGGTGCGGCAGTTCGCGGTCGATTTGCTACAATTTCGTCCTACGTCTGTAGCGCGCAGGAATCCCTCGTTGCAATTGCATGATCTTGCCCAGCCCGGGGTATACCCGTGCTAAGGCCGGCCGTACTCGGCCTGGCGACCGGAGATATATTCCGGGGTGTTGCCATCGGAGCGTCAGGTTCCACTGTTGGCGAAGTGGTCTTCAATACCGCCATGACGGGGTATCAGGAGATCTGTTCCGATCCGTCCTACCGTCAGCAGGTGGTAACGCTGACCTATCCTCACATCGGCAACGTCGGTGCGAACGAGGAAGATCAGGAGTCCGGAAAGGCGCAGATCGCCGGCCTTATCATCCGTGAGCGACCGAGAACCCCGAGTAACTGGCGGGCCGCTGAATCGCTTCCGGCCTACTTGGAGCGCTTGGGGGTCGTCGGCATCGCCGAGATCGACACCCGGCGGCTGACGCGCATTCTTCGCGATCACGGTGCTCAGAGCGGTTGCATCGTCACCGACACCGACGATGCCGATCTGGCCGTAGAGCGAGCACGCGCGTTTCCAGGGCTTTCGGGGTTGGATCTGGCGAAGGATGCGTCGACGACAAGCCCGTACCAGTGGTCCGAACCCAGTTGGGGTCAGGTCGCGCCGAACGCGGACTACCACGTGGTGGTCATGGACTACGGCGTCAAGCGCAACATCCTGCGCCGCCTGGTCGATGTCGGCTGCCGTGTCACGGTCGTCCCGGCAACCACGGATGTCGATGCCGTGCTTGCCTTGCAGCCGGACGGTGTCATGTTGTCCAACGGTCCCGGTGATCCGGAGCCTTGTGACTACGCAATCGCCACCGCGCGTGCACTCATGGAGCGCCGTATCCCGGTGATGGGCATCTGCCTGGGGCACCAGATTCTCGGTCTCGCCTGTGGCGGCCGCACGCTGAAGATGAAATTCGGGCACCACGGCGCCAACCATCCGGTGCGCGACGAGCGCACGGGGCAGGTGATGATCACCTCGCAGAACCACGGGTTCGCCGTGGACGAGGACAGCCTGCCCGACACGGTGCGCGTGACCCATCGCTCGTTGTTCGACGGCACACTGCAGGGCATCGAACGCACTGACGTGCCGGCGTTCAGCTTCCAGGGTCACCCGGAGGCCAGCCCCGGTCCACACGATCTGGCGCCTTTGTTCGAACACTTCACGGCCTTGATGAGCACCGCAACACGGTGAATAAGCCGTTCCATCCCGACTTCGACCCGAACTGACACGCATGCCGAAACGCACAGATATCCAATCCATCCTGGTCATCGGTGCGGGACCGATTGTCATTGGACAAGCCTGCGAATTCGATTACTCCGGGACGCAGGCCTGCAAGGCGCTGCGCGAGGAGGGCTTCCGGGTCATTCTCGTCAACTCGAATCCGGCGACGATCATGACGGACCCGGACTCGGCCGACGCGATCTATATCGAGCCGGTGGTGTGGGAGTCGGTCGCCAAAGTCATTGAACGGGAGCGACCCGATGCCCTGCTGCCGACCATGGGTGGACAGACGGCACTGAACTGCGCGCTCGATCTCGCGCGAGAAGGCGTGCTGGATGCTCACGGTGTGCAGCTCATCGGTGCAAGCATCGATGCGATCGACATGGCGGAAGATCGTGAGCGCTTTCGCAAGGCCATGGACGAGATCGGCCTGGCGTCAGCGCAGTCCGAGCTTGCGCACAGCATGGACGAAGCGCGCCAGATTCAGGGTGACCTCGGCTTTCCGGTCATCATCCGCCCGTCGTTCACGATGGGCGGTTCCGGCGGTGGTATTGCCTACAACATCGCCGAGTTCGAAGAGATCGTGAAGCGTGGGCTGGATCTCTCGCCAACCCACGAAGTCTTGCTCGAAGAATCCCTGCTGGGTTGGAAGGAATTCGAGATGGAGGTCGTCCGCGACAAGGCGGACAACTGCATCATCATCTGCGCCATCGAGAATCTCGACCCCATGGGCGTGCACACGGGGGACTCGATCACCGTGGCACCTGCGCAGACGCTGACGGACAAGGAATATCAGATCATGCGCGACGCCTCGCTGGCGGTCTTGCGCAAGATCGGCGTCGAGACCGGCGGCTCTAACGTGCAGTTCGCGGTGAATCCCGAGGATGGCCGCCTGGTCATCATTGAAATGAACCCGCGGGTTTCGCGTTCCTCCGCGCTGGCCTCCAAGGCAACGGGCTTCCCGATCGCCAAGGTCGCCGCCAAGCTGGCGGTGGGCTACACGTTGGACGAGTTGGCGAACGACATGACCGGTGGCGTCACGCCGGCCAGCTTCGAGCCGACGATCGATTACGTCGTCACCAAGATTCCACGATTCGCGTTCGAGAAGTTTCCGACGGCGGACGACCGGTTGACCACGCAGATGAAGTCGGTGGGCGAGGCCATGGCCATCGGTCGCAATTTCCAGGAGTCGTTTCAGAAAGCCTTGCGCAGTCTGGAAATCGATGCCGACGGCCTTGATGAAAAGCATGATTTGTCCGACCTGGATGCCGCGCGGCCCGAACTGATCGAGGCGATGACCACGCCGCGGGCTGACCGGATCTGGTCGGTGGGGGACGCATTCCGCGCCGGCATGAGCCTGTCGGAAGTCCACGGCGCCACCTCGATTGATCCCTGGTTTCTCGACCAGATCGAGGAGTTGATCTCGGCGGAGCGATCGCTGTCCGGGCGGACGCTGGCGGAGCTGGATGCCATTGAATTGCGCCAGCTCAAGCGCATGGGCTTCGCCGATCGCCGACTGGCCAAGCTGCTGGGCACGCAGGAGGAGGCCGTGCGCTCGCGCCGCCACCAATTCGGGATTCGCCCGGTCTACAAACGTGTGGATACCTGCGCCGCGGAGTTTCCGTCGGCCACGGCCTACATGTACTCCACCTACGATGAAGCCTGTGAGGCCGAACCCAGCGACCGCCGCAAGGTCATGGTGCTGGGCGGCGGCCCGAATCGGATCGGGCAGGGCATCGAGTTCGACTACTGCTGCGTGCATGCCTCGCTGGCACTGCGTGACGACGGGTACGAGACCATTATGGTCAACTGCAACCCGGAAACGGTGTCGACGGACTACGATGTCTCCGATCGCCTGTTCTTCGAGCCTTTGACCTTCGAAGACGTGATGGAAATCATCGAGATCGAAAAGCCGGAGGGCGTGATCGTCCAATACGGTGGACAGACGCCGCTGAAGCTCGCGCGTCGTCTGGAGGCCGCCGGCGCACCGATCGTGGGCACCAGCCCGGACTCGATTGATCTGGCGGAGGACCGCGACCGGTTCCAGCAGCTCGTCGAACGTCTGGAACTGCGCCAGCCGGCGAACAAGACGGCTCGCTCGGAGGCTGAAGCGCTGCGCCTGGCCGCACAAGTCGGCTACCCGATGGTCGTGCGTCCAAGCTACGTGCTTGGCGGCCGGGCCATGGAAATCGTCTACGAGGATGTGGAGCTGGAGCGCTACATGCGCAACGCCGTCAAGGTGTCGAATGACGCGCCCGTTCTGCTGGATCGTTTTCTGGAGGATGCCGTCGAGGTTGACGTGGATGCCATCTCCGATGGCGAGTCCGTTGTCGTGGCGGGCCTGTTGGAGCATATCGAGCAGGCCGGCGTCCACAGCGGTGATTCTGCGTGCTCGCTGCCCCCGTACTCGCTGTCCGACGCCGTGCGTGCGGAGATCTGCCGCCAGGTGCAGGCGCTGGCCCGCGCCCTGCGCGTTGTTGGCCTGATGAATGCCCAGTTCGCGATCAAGGACGAAGAGGTCTATCTGATCGAGGTGAACCCGCGAGCCTCGCGCACGGTTCCGTTCGTGTCCAAGGCCACGGGCCATCCGCTGGCGAAAATCGCTGCGCGCTGCATGCTCGGGCAAACGCTGGACGAGCAGGGGATACAGTCCATCGACGCTCCGGAATACTTTTCGGTGAAGGAATCGGTCTTCCCGTTCGCGAAGTTCCCCGGCGTGGATCCCATTCTCGGGCCGGAAATGAAATCGACCGGTGAGGTAATGGGGATCGGTCGCAACTTCGCCGAGGCTTTCGCCAAGTCACTGGTGGGCGCCGGTGTCGAGATCCCCGGTCAGGGGACGGTGTTCATCTCGGTGCGGGACGCTGACAAGCCACAGGCGGTCGATCTGGCCAAGAGCCTGATCCATCACGGCATGAGCGTGGTCGCGACCCACGGCACAGCCCAATATCTGCGCGAGCACGGCGTGGAGTGCCAGCCGGTCAACAAGGTCAAGGAAGGGCGTCCGCATTGCGTGGATATGATTGTCAACGGCGAAATCCAGTTTGTCGTCAACACCACCGAAGGCCGCAAGGCCATTGAAGAATCGCACTCGATCCGTTCGGCTGCGGTGACCCAAAAGGTGGCTTATTTCACGACGCTTGCCGCCGCGAAAGCGACGGCAATGGCCATGGATTACCGCGGGCAGGTCACGGTCTACCGCGTGCAGGATTTGCATCAATACGGGATCGAGCCGGCAGCTTGAGCAAGTCAAGTCGGCGCCGTCCTGGTGGTGCCCCATCAAACGACGCTAGCTCAAAGCAATCGGCGCCCGACATGCAGGACACAGGCGAGTAGCAACGCCCCGAGCGCGATGACGTCAACGCGGGCAACCCGCATGAGTTCGGGTGTCAGCGCCGGATAGCCGCGTGCCAGCCACAGAAAGCTCGCGACACTGACCACAGCGCAGACCAAGGCGGGGCCGTGCAAGTCGGGTCTAAATGCAGCCAGCGCCAGCCCGACCCCCAGCACCCCGAACAACACGGCGCGGTGTCTTAGCAGCAGGGATTCGGCGGCGTCTAACGCCAGCGGTGTGCCGTACAGCGAGTGCAGCGTGGTGGCGCCCAGCAAGCCGATGGCCGGCGCGATGTGAATCACGCCGACCACCAGCAGAACGCCTGCGACGAGGCGGGTGAGCAGGGGTTCGATCATCAGCTAGCCGTATTGCGGCACGGGGCGGCTCGCGTCGCGTGTCACCCACTCCCGTCGAATCAAGTAGAGCAGCGGGCCGAACGAGCCGGCGGTCAGCGTGATCAGCACATACGGCCAGACCGCCACGCCACGGTGTCGGGCATCCCGAACCATCCAGGCGATGGCGAGACAGCACACAATCACCACGTCCGCGAGAATCTGTAGTGCGCCGGGATTGGCCATGCCGGCCTTCCAGATGCCCAGGTAGCCCACCTGCACCATGCTGTAGGCGCTCAGGGCAGAGAAGCCGAGCAATACCAACACCAGGGTGATCAATTTCCAGTTCATGAGTCAGACTCCGAGTTTGCGAGCCAGTACCATCGGCTGAGGGCTGACTCGCCACAACTACCTGCGAGGTCGTTGCCGTGGGTGCGTTCTCGCGCCACGATGCGCCGCAAGACCGGACGAGATGGAATCAATGGCGCTCACACAACAAGAGGTTCAGCTCGGGTTCGCACGTCAACTCAAGAGTTGGCGCGCGGCTCGCAAGCTATCGCAGTTGGAGTTGGCGATGAGCGCCGGCGTTTCACAGCGACACATCAGTTTTCTGGAAGTCGGGCGGGCGCAGCCGAGTCGCGAGATGGTCGCGCAGCTGGCCGCTGCCCTGGACATCCCGCTACGCGAGCAGAATCTTCTGCTGTCGGCAGCAGGGTTTGCTCCCGCGCACACGGAAACGGCCCTGGATGAACCGGGCATGGCGCCGGTGCGAGCCGCGTTGGAGATGATGCTGACGCACCATGAACCGTTTCCGGCGACGGTCGCCGATCGTGCCTGGAACCTGTTGCAGGCGAATGCGGCGATGGGTTGCCTGCTTCGTCTGGCCGGTGACGTTGAGGCGATGTGGGCGCGGGTGTGCCCGGAAGGGACGCGCAACTTGATGAAGCTCACCTTGCATCCTGATGGCCTGCGTTCGTACATCAGCAATTGGGAGGACGTCGCGGCGGAAATCATGACGCGGACGCGCCGAGAGGCTGAGGTCACCGGCAGCGCCGCGTTACAGGCACTTCTGGATGAGGTGGCAAGCTATCCGGGCATCCGAGCCGAGTGGCAGCTGTCCCAGTGGGGACAAAGCCCGGCGCCCGTGTTACCCGTCGACTTTCACAAGGACGGGTTGGAACTTCGTTTATTTACGATGGTGGCGACCTTTGGCACCCCGCAGGACATCACGACGGATGAACTGCGCGTGGAGTCGTATTTTCCGGCCGATGCTGCCACCGATACGATATTGCGCAAGCTGTCACAGGCTGCCGCCTAGGCGGATTCAGCCAGCGGGTGTCGGATCCAGCCGTGCCTGAACCAACGCACCAATCTCCGGGATGGTCGCCGCGAACTCGCTATCGATTGTTGAGCGCAACTGCGGGTAAAACTGCCTGAGTGTGTCGTGCTGGGTGTTCTCGATGCGCCGGTCTGTCACCGACAGCAAGGCTTCGGTGACCTCCGATTGCCGCTCGGTCAGGTACGCCGCGAAGTTGTCGCCTCCCTGTGTCTGGAATGCTTCGAAATAAGGCTCCAAGGCCGTGCAAAATTCGGGGAGAAGACGGTCGATGAGCAGCGGAAGTACCGGCTCGCCACGGCGAGACTCCGCGACCTTCAGCGCTGTTTTCAATGCCATTCCGGAGAATCCGGACCGTGCGGAAATCTGGGCGGCAACGGCGCCGGCGAGGCGTCCGACCGCAATGGCGCGATATTCGTCGGCGAGCAGGATGTCGGCAAGCGTCATGTAAACGGTACTCCAACGTAATGAGAGGCGGTGTCGCCGTTCCAGTTCCGGCTTAGATAGGCATGTCCGCGCACGGTATTTGTGACCGAGTATGCGAATTGCATGCCGGTCCATGGCAGACCCTCGCGGCGTGGCGCGAATCCTGCTGGTCCGATGTTCCCATAGTGGGGAGCTGACAGGGAGCAAGTCATGCAGGCAACAATGGGTCGGCGGCCGGCAATGCGCCGCAAAGGGGACAGCAAGCGTTCGATGGTCCGCGTGGTATTGCGCGGAGCCGCAGGGGTGGGACTGCTGCTGCTGTTCGTGTTCAAGGAAGTATTGATCACGCATGGGCTATTTCTGCGCACGTTCTTCCGGTCATCGATCTCTGCCACCCCACCACCGATCAAGCTGGACATCGGCTACTGGAACAAGCTCCAGTTCAAGACCATTCTGATCCTACGCTATCTGGCCAAGGACCAGTTCGCTTACCAGCGCTGGATGAAGCGCGTGCACGATCGCATCCTGCATCGTCTGGAGGCGACCGGCGCGCCGGTGCAGTACGGCCAGTCTCTTCCGATTGCCACGGTTCGGCCGGGAGAGCTGGAGCCGCGTGAGTTCTGGAAGCGCTACGTGCGCACTGGAACGCCGGTGATTATCAAGGGCGGTGCCGCAGATTCCTCGGCCTGCCAACGGTGGACGCCGGAGTATTTCGCCAGTCACTACGGCGATTTCAAGGTCAATATTATCGAGCAGCAAAGCAATGAGCATTCGGTCGGCACCTTCGCCGATGTCGTTGCCAGCGAAGGCACGGATCACAAGCTCTACATCCACAACAGTGCGAGCATCTTCTCCTACAATCCGGAGCTGTTCGACGACCTGGACTGCCTGTCCTACACGCAGCATATGGGCGGACGGCGGACCATGTTCCTCGGTGCACAGCTGTTTCTCGGCGTACATCCAACGACCGGTACCGAGGCACATTCGGCCAGCAACACCAACCTGTTCTTTCAGGTGTACGGCAAGAAGAAATGGACCTTCGTCCATCCTGATTACCTGTGGCTGATGTACCCGGCGCTGAATCGCTTCTTCCTGTTCTGCGCGTCATTCGTGCGCCAGGAATACACACCGGACTATCTGGAGCAGCACGCACCGTTACAGCGCTATTGCCCTCGCTATGAGGCCGTTCTGGAGCCCGGCGACATCCTGCTGAACCCGCCATGGCAGTGGCATGCGATCAATAACGTGACGGACCGTTCCATTGGCGTGGCCACCCGCTGGACATCAGTCGGGCCAGTGCACCGCACGAACACATTTTTCGACCTCTGCCAGTTGCTGTCACCGGCGATCTGGCGACTGCGGATCCAGGGGATGCTGAGCGCGCCTGGCGAGCCGGTAATCATCGACGAGAACACCCGTGGGCTGGTGAATTCGCACGATGACTACATCGATTTCGGCAAGACCGGAGCAGCCAGGGACTACATGGATTTCCACCAGTGGCCAGAGCAATGGCGCTTTGCCGGCGGACAGGGTCCAGAGGTTGCGGCGTCGTCGGAGCCTACCGCGACCTGATTGCCATCCTGGTCATACCGCCGCTTGAAGCGGCGGTTCGGCCGAGGAGGCAGCGCCGGCGGATGGTGGTTGGGTCAGCCGATTGACACCGGCATCATCCTCGCCTCGCAACACCACGGCGCCCCAGTTTTCCAGCGAGTACTCCTCGCGCAGATACATGACATGGTGGCGTAGTTCGGTGTCGTAGACCTTGACCGATGGCTTGATCGTGCGAAATGCCATGCCCCAGCGGCGACGATCGGTTGAGGCATTTGGCGGTGAGCCGTGGATGCAGCGCTCGCTGAAGATCACGAACTGGCCGGCTTGCATGGGCATGTTGACGATCTTGTCGTCGGTAATGTCGGCTTCGAGCTTGAAGCGGGTGCGCGCAAAGCCGCCGCCGTCCTTGGCGCCGATGTGTGCGGTGTTGATGCGGCGGTGGGAGCCCTTGACGAACTGCATGTTGCCGTTGTCATAGTCCACGTCGTCGAAGGCGATCCAGGTCGTGAGCTGAAACAATTCGTCACGGTCAGCCGGCCATAAGGTCGCCTTGTAGCCCTCTTCGGAGAGGTAGGTGCTGGCCTGGTGCCAGGTCACCTCGGGCGCACCCGGCTCTTTCAGAAACAGCTGCGAACGCCACAGCTGCAGGTTCGGACCCAAAAGCTGTGCAAGCCGCTCGGTCCATTCCGGGCGCTTGATCAGGTCCCAGACGGCCGGGCAGTCCAGATGACGGTCGCGCCCGGTGACGAACCCGTAGGTCTTAGACGGCTGTTCGATCTCGGCCCAGACCTGCTCTCGCAAGCTGATCATCTCTTCGCGGGAACAGAGTGTCAGCGGACCGAGAAAGCCGTTTTCGTAGAAGCTGCGGATCTGGTCTTCAGACAGTCGCCATTGTTCATCCACCTCCGCCAGGGGTTGCCAGGTGGGCGGATCGGGCATCACACAGGGCTGGTCGATGTAGATGCGGGAGCCGAACGATGTGATCGCCGAGCGGAGCATTTCCCAGTCCCAGGACTGGGCGAACAGCCTGACCTGAGTGGGCACCATGCGGCGTAGTGGCGGGACGGCCTTGATCAGTGCGATGCCCAGCATCAGCAAGGTTGTGGCAATCCGTCTGGCGGTGTTGTTGTTTCGGATCCAATCGCGAATGTTCGAACGCTGCCGCTGCATGATCGCGGCACGGCGTGCTGCTATACCCATCACTTTCTCCCTTGATGGCACGGGTGCATCCGCGCCCGCGACCCCACGATTCGATATCGCTTATTGCTGGTTCATGCCCGCGGTCATGACGAGCAGTGGCTTGGAGTCCTCAGCCGGTTTCAGCGCGGCGACGAGCAGCGCTGGACCCAGGAGGAAGAACAGGGGCACCGCTCCCCAGAGCAGTCCGTTGACGTAGCCCAGTCCGGCGAGCCCGGTCAGCGGGGCACAGAGCAGGGCGCTGATAACCAGCGCGAGAACGGCTGCCTGCAGTGCACTCATCACGAGCGCAAGAGGAAAATCCCGCCAGAGCAATGCTTCGGACATGGGCATGCTACCTCCCCAGGGTGGGTGCTCAGAACCGAGTTGGAACTCGCAAAGAGCGTACCCGAAGCGCACCTGTGCCGGTTAAGGCGACGACCGGTCAGGCGTTTTCCGCGCGATCAAGCTCCGCTGCATAGGTTTTCGCCAGCTCGCGGTTGTCGTGCTGCCACGGGTGAAACCCCGGCCGGAAATATGCCAGCCAGCGACCGAAGGCTCGCGGAATTACCGCAGGACGAATCCAGAAGAACTGGAACGCCCGCCACCAGTCGCGGGGGTCGAACAACTTGCGGTCATGCCACAGCAACAAGGTGAGCGATGTGGTCATGCCCACCGAGTACCCCAGGGTCGACCAGAGCATGACCGTGGTACGCAGGAAGTAGCGTTCCAATTTGTTCGGGACCGCCTGTTCAAAGACATCGAAGGCGACGCCCTTGTGCTCGATCTCCTCGATGGCGTGCCAATTCCAGATGCGGCGGACCTGTTCATCGGCATTTTTCAGCACACGCGGGTCGCTCAGCGCGAGATCGCTGAGAATCGCGGTGATGTGTTCCATGCCTACGGTCCGGGCGAGGTTGCGCTTGGGCGACAGGTAGCGCCGCGTCAACTCGACCGGTTTGGCGGTCAGGCTGGTATGAAAATCGACGTCCACGCCCTGCGCCTTGAGCGTGGCGTTGTAGCGTGCGTGTTCTCGCGTGTGATCCGCTTCCTGGCGGATGAATCCCTGGATGTCCTTTTGCAGGTCCTCGTCCTCGATACCGTCGGCGAAATCGCGTACCGATTCGATAAAGGACTTCTCCCCAGGCGGGAAGGACATCGACAACGCATCGTAGAACCGCGATATCCGCGCGTTGCCGCTGTGCCAGTGCCGAGGTCGTTCAGCGTCAAAGGCCAGACGTAGGTTGCGACGTTCGATGGTGGATTCGGTCATCGGGACGACCTCCTGGACGTGCGAGCGGGCGGAAAGGATAGCGTGGCGCCACGTGGCCGCGAAGACCTGTTCAACACAGGTGCGCGGCTACCTGAACCACGGGCAAGAATTGCGCCGGGTGACCAACGGGTCACGAGACGACGCGGTCGACCAACTTGTTATGGAAGCGCCGGAACGCTGGGACAAGCCGTAGGAGCAGCAGCGAGACCATCGTGATCGGGAGCACGACCACGACCGCGCAGGCCAAAAACAGTGCGTAGAACAGCACGATCGGCACCCTTGTCCAGCGGCCCTGACGGCCGCAGAGTCGAATCAGCGCGCCCCAGATCATAAAGCTGCGCAGGCCCATGAATTCGCCGAGCAGCAGCATCGGATTTGGTGGGTTGGGGTCGGGGTTCGCGATCGGTCGCGTGGTGTCACCGGTGCTCGTCTCCGACTCCAGCCACTGGTTGATCCGTCTGCCGAAGGTGTCGGCGCCCTCGATTTCGGGTTCGGCGACGCCCGCTCGCGGGAACAGCCCGAGGTAGCGGTCTTTTTTGCCGGTGAACATCCAGCGCGGGGTCGTGATGAAGGTTGCCGCGGTGCCGCCCTGATCGGCGAGCACGATCCGGTCCAGCAGCCGTCCGCCCAGGCCCCGAATCAGCTTGTTAAGCCGGTACTGGGCCATCAGCCACATATTGCGGCAGGCGGTTACGGTGACGACCGGGGTATCGCGGAACAGGGCGGCCGCGCTCTCCGATTGCAGAAAGGCCACGACCGGCGGCGCAGGGCTCAAGTACCACGGCGTGTACCCCAGAATGATCAGATCGTAAGGGCCAGCGGCATCGATCGCCTTGATATCGGGGGTGACGAACGCGACTGTTTCCGGAAACTCGTCGAAGAAGCGGAAAAACGGCCAAGGGAACGGGTAGGGCTGCACCATCTCGATGCATTGACGCTCTACGGTAACGCCGGGCTGGTCGACCAGCGGCTGTACCAGATGGTCCATAACCCGTGTGAGCTGGCCAGTTTGCGAAAAATGAATCTCCAGCACCCGTTTGGGCGGAGAGGGCGGCGATGCGTCATCGGAGGGCGGCATGATGGCTCCTGGTGCGCCGGCTCAGCGCGAGGCCTGAATTAGGCCACCCGGTACGCTGGGCGGGAATCGTCGGTCGGCTACGGTCGTGAAGCGGGCCTTGGCCAGCAGATCGTGGACTTCGCTGAGGGTGTAAGCGCGACCGCCGACATTGAAGAAGTTGAGCGATATCACGTCGAACAGCTGCGCCTTGATGCCGCCTTCGCTACCGGAGAACTGATCGACAATCAGCAGTACGCCGGTTGGCGCCAGCGCCTTCAGGCATTTTTCGAACAGCACCAGTGTCTGCTCGGGGCTGAAGAGGTGGATGAAGTTCGCGAGCAGGATCACGTCCCAGTTTTCACCCAGATCGTCCTGGAAGGCGTTGCCGGCGACGAAGCTGAGCCGTTCAGTGCGGCCTTGCTCCTCGGCAAGCTTTTTCGCCGTGTTGATCGGACCGCCGAGATCGAAGACCGTGGCATGCAGGTCGGGGTAGTGCGCGACGAACTGACGAGCGTATTCGCCGTGGGCACCGCCGATGTCGATCATCGCCTTCGCATCGGCCGGGATATCGGCACTCTTGAGCACGGCCGGGATGAACATCCGCGCGGCTTGCTGCATTCCTCGGGTGTAGGTTTCCTGCCCTTCGGTGCCGGCTTTTTCGAACTTGGAATGGAAATCCAGCGACGGCCGGCCGGAGACCACGTTGTCACCCAGCGATTGCAGACGCTCATAGGTCACGCTTTGCAACTTGAGCATCTCGCTGAGCCCGCGATCGGGGTGGACGATCCATTTACGTGCCCAGCGGCCGTTTAAATACTTGCCGTTACGGTGCTTGAGATAGCCGCTGCTCTTGAGCGCTCGGAGCAACAGAGCGGTGCCTTCGGACGACAAGCCGAGTTTGTCGGCGACCTCGGCAGCTCCAAGCCCGCCTTCAGTATCATGCTCTGCCAGCAGCTTGAAAACGCCTAGCCGGTTTGCCTCGATGATCGCCCTTGCACGGACGATCGGCAGCTGGATATCCAGCAGTGGTACCGGCACGACGTTCAGCCATTTCAATAGGCCAATAATCGCGTTCACGCACCCTCCTTGGGCTCGCGGTAGCGGCGCGTCGCGCCGGAATCTTGGGTTGCGGGGGCGCCCCCTGCTACACCACGGTTAACAACATCGCCGCCATCGAGAAGCGGGCGCTTTCGGGAACGGCGCAGAGTATCCGGTCGCCTTTTTTCAGGCGGCCCGAATGCAGCAGAGTTTCCAGGATCACAAAAATTGAGGCAGAACCAATATTCCCGGTCTCCGGCAGGTTCGTGAACCACTTTTCCTCCGGGATCCCGTAGCCGGCTTCCGCCATGTGCTCGCCAAGCCGCTTTTTGAAGTACATCGACGACAGGTGGGGGAGGAAGTAGTCGACACTGTCGAAATCCAGACCCCAGTTGTCCTTCATCATCTTGCAGCCAGCTACCGCCACTTCAATGATGTTCTTGTCGAGCACTCGCACATCCTGCTGGAGCAGCAGGTAGCCCTTGGACAGGACGTTGCGCATGTCCTCCTCGTCGGACCAGAACTGGAACTCGCCGTCCTTGTCCTTGACCATGCCGTTGTACATGCAGGTCGGTTTCTGGCCTGCCCAGGACATGACTTCCAGATTATCGATACGCAGCGACAGGCGGTCCTCGCGCGGGGCGGTTTCGACCAGCGCCGTGCCGGCGCCATCAGACAGCATCCAGCGCAGGAACTCCTTCTCGAAGCTGACCATTGGCGCGGCTTCGGTCTGGTTGGCGTCCGAGTCGGTGACCATGGTGTACGAATGGCCTTGCATGAACGGTGAGGCGCGTTCGGAGCCGGAAACCACAAAGTTGTCGCGAATGCCCATCGCCAGATTCATGTAGGCGTAATTCAGCGCGGACATGCCCGAGCAGCAGACCCCGGCGGCGGACATCACCTCGGCGGGCTGCAGTTCCAGTTCGCCGGCGACCATGTTTGCGTGCGACGGAATGAGCTGATCGGGCGATGAGCTGCCGCAGGCGAGCCCTTGGATGTCATCGACACCCAGGCCGACCTTGCCCACCAGCGATCGCACGGCTTCGCCGACCAGCTGGGCGTTGGTGTGCGTGCGTTCTCCAGTTTCCTGGTTGACGGCGTAATAGCGCTGTTTGATGCCATTGTTCTGCAGCACAAACAGCTTGACGCGTTTCGGCTGGTTGGGGATTTCTCCCAGAACCACTTCGATCTGATCATTGGTGACGGGCTCGTTTGGCAGAAACGATGCCATCTCGGTGATGTAGACAGTTTTCACTTCGTCCAACCTTTACTTGGATGCATGGAGTTGACGAGGGATGAGGCGCCGCTCTCCCGATTAGCAGCGCATCAGTGAGAGGTGCCCGGCTTGCGCAGCGTGAGAATCACGTTGCAGCCCCCGAATGCGAACGTGTTGGACATGACCGCGTTCAACGGCATCTGTCGCGCTTCATTAGGCACATAGTCCAGATCGCAGTCGGGATCCGCCGAGTGCAGGTTGATCGTGGGGGGCACGATGCCATCGCGCAGCGACAGACAGGAACTGACGAACTCGATTGCACCGGAGGCTCCCAATGCATGGCCGAGCATGCTTTTGATGGAACTCATCGGTACCCTCGCCGCGCGATCGCCCAACACCTGCTTCACGGCCTCGGTTTCGGTGACATCGTTGGCCGTTGTCGCCGTGCCGTGGGCATTGATGTAGTCGATGTCGTCCGGTGACATCTGCGCATCGCGCAGGGCGTCCTTGATGGCTGCAACCTGCCCGTCAACACTGGGGCGAGTCGCATGGAACCCGTCATTGCTGCACCCGTAGCCGGTGACCTCGGCATAAATCGGTGCACCGCGCTTGCGGGCGAGGTCCTCTCGTTCGAGCACGACAATGGCGGCGCCCTCCGAGAGGACGAGACCATCCCGGTCCTTGGAAAACGGGCGCACCGCTGCGCCAGGTTCGCCGTTGCGCACGGACATCACGCGCATGGCATTCCAGGCCGCGAACATGCCGTAGCTCAAGGGTGCCTCGGTGCCGCCAGCGATGATCGCATCCGCGTAGCCGTGCCGGATCAGGCGCACGGCCTCGCCGATCGCGCTGGCGCCGGAGCTGCACGCCGTGGAGACGGTGAAGTTCGGGCCTCGAACGCCGTAGTGAATGGCGATATGACCGGCCGCGGCATTGAACATTGCCTTGGGCACCGTCAATGGATGCAGGGTTTGCGGACCGCGGGCGTGCGTGTGCAGCGCGTACTGCTGATTGTCGATCGTTCCAATACCGCCAACCCCGGTACCCAGGATGACGCCCATGCGGGAGGGATCACCGGTGACACCGGATTCCTCGACGGCTTCTTCGCAGGCCTTGAGAGCCAGCTGGGTGAATCGGTCCACATTGCGGGCAGCGCTATAGCTCAGCGCGGACGGATCGAAGTCCGCGACCTGGCCGGCGATCTTGGTTTTCAACCGAGAGGTATCGACGCCCTCCAGAGTCTTGACTCCAGAGCGGCCCTCGCAGATCGAATCCCAGAATGACGCCTTGCCGATGCCCGCGCTGGAAACGACGCCCAGCCCGGTGACGACAACTTTCACGTCAGGCGGCGATCTTGGCGTTGACTTCGCCTTCGACAATACGCACCAGCGAGTCGAAATCGGATACGGCGCGCGATTCCTCGTCATCCGGAAAGCTGATGTCGAAGTGGGTTTCGATCGCGAAGATGGCTTCGAGGAAGTCCAGCGAATCCGCACCCCAGTCTTCCAGTGTCGAACCGGAGGTCACACCTGCCGCGTCGATCTTCAATTCGCTGGCGATAATTTCCCGAACTTGGTCAGCAATCGTGGTCATGTTAGGAGACTCCCTAGGTCTTCGTGACTACTCGACGGGCGTGAACCGCCGCGCCGAACGGTGAGCCGCAGGCGGCATGGGTGCTCGTGACAACCGATGACAGCAAGATGGGCTTTGCCCATCGCTCTCGGGACCGGGGGGTAACCGTTGACATCCGGTCAGGTCCATTCAGCGTACAAACATCCATGTCGCCGACGACGCAAGGTTTTCAGCTTGAGCTGTCGCAATATCCGTACCGCTTCAGGTTCTCACCTGCGATGGATTCGACGATCTCGAAGCCGGAATACTGGTTGACGTGAGACACCCGTCCCACTTTTGCCATTCGCGCGTCAAACGCGGCCTTTGCACCCGGCTGTTCGGGCTCGCCCAGCTCGCAGAACTCGAGAATCTGGCCGACGACAGCCTGGGGCTCAGCCAGCACATCTTCGTATCGCACTTCCATCAGATGCGGAATCGATGACTTGATTCGGTCCATGTAGTCAATGGACTCGTTCCAGATGTGGGACGTGGTGCGCAGATCCTCGGCCCCCCACGTCTCAATAGCCTGTTCCAGGCCGTTGACGCGTGGGTAGGGGATGAACGGCTGGTCCTTGAACATCGGGTGGTTGACCTTGATGTCCTGCTCGCGCTGCCTGCGGTAGAGCTTGATCAGTGAATTCGCGACCTGACGGCCATCCCGGACGAGGTAGATGAAACGCGCGTCGGGGAAGAGCTCGGCAACCAGCGGGACCACCGTCAGCAGCGCAGGCGATTTGTTCAGGAACCGGTCGCCGCCGCGATCGCGAAAGCAATTGATCACGTGCTTGATATAGAAATAGATGTGCTCGATGTCTTCTGGAGTGAAGTCATCCAGGGTCTGTTCCGGCCAGGTCAGGGCGAACGGATCGAGTTTGAGCGCCTCTGCCCAGAAGCGCATCGCCTCGGCCGGGGTGCCGGCGTTCACGATGATGCTGTCCTTCAGATACCGCTCGCCTTCGACGTCCAGTTTCAGCCGTTTTCGCAGCAATTCCGTTGCGTAGAACGTGCGCGGGTCGCGTGCGCTATCCATGGCATGGGTGACATAGGCGACGCGTTCATGGCAGGAGAGGATTTCCTGCATCATCGTCGAGCCGCAGCGCGGGGTGCCGACGATGAAGATCGGCGCCTTGATTTCGATGTCGTCGATACTGGGGCGTAGCGCCCGGCTGACCATTCGGATGGCCGCGGTACGCCAGGGCGGTACGTCGAGTGAAACGAGATGCTGATTCGCGAACTGCTGCGCGAGCAGCACTCTGGATAGCCAGTTAGCGTACTCCGCCAATGTACCGCTCCGTTGCCTGGGGGGTGGATTCCGTTTCGGCGAAGCAGATGCACGGAGTATGCCGAGCCTGCTCACAGGCGACCGGTGAAGATCGCCTGCGAAGCGTAGCAGGTTGGGCGTCACCCCCCTGCCGTTATCCGCGCAACGGTGGGGCAGTGTTTGGCTTGTTGCGGGGCGCATAGCCGTCACAACAGTCTATTCTGATTGAGTTTTTAGCCTTTCTAGTCGCTGGAGTCCGTGCGTGCTCGTAGTGCAAACCCGGTCACAGGTTCGCCCTGGGCACCTCGCCAAAGCCGGCGTAACCAAAGTCCGAAGTCGTCCAGCAGGCTGTAGATTGCCGGCAGAAGCAGCAGGCTGACCACGGTGGAGAACGTGAGCCCGCCAATAATGGCCCGAGCCATCGGGAAGTAGGGCGGGCCGTCGCCGCCCACCGAAGCGGTGCCCACGCCCAGCGGGATCAGCCCCAGCACGGTGGTGCCCACGGTCATCAGGATTGGCCGCAGGCGGTCGCGGGCACCGGTCGCGATCGCCTGTTCGCGGGGCAGGCCGGCAAGTCGCAGATTACGAATATGGTCGATCAGTACGATGCCGTTGTTCACCACCACGCCCATCAGAATCAGCATGCCGATCATGCCCATGAACTGGAAGGTCGTGCCGGTGAGGGCGAAGAACCAGAACACGCCGATGAACGAGAACAGGATGCCGGTGATGATGGCAAACGGTGCCAGGATGGATTCGAACATGGCCGCCATCACGAGGTAGATGAGCGCCAGCGCCAACAGCAGGTTGAGCGCCATGGAGCCCATGTTCTCGTCTTGCTGGTCAAAGGCGCGACCCAAGTTCCATCCGTAGCCCGCAGGCATACGGTACTGGTCCATGATGCCCTTGATGCCATCGCGCAACTCTTCGGCGGTGGCATCGTCCTCGGTGAACAGGTTGACCCGAAGCCCGGTTCGCCGATTCTGGCGCCGTATCGTCGCCGGAACATCGCCGATGGTCAGTTCCGCGATATTGCCGAGGATCACCGATTCACCGGTGCCGCTGCGGATCGGGAGCTGGCTTAGCTGGTCCAGATTCAGCCGGTCCGCGCGGCGGAACTGCAGCAGCAGGTCAATCTCCCCCGTTTCCGAGCGATAGGGGCGCAGCTCCACGCCACGGATCGCCGTCGCCACGCTTTCTGCGACTTGCTGGCTGGTCAGGCCTACCTTGCGAGCGCGATCCCGGTCCACGCGTACGCGAACCTCCCAGCTGGACGCATCGGCTTCCACGCGGGCATCGCGCACGCCGGTCACCCCCTCCATGAGCCGAGCAACCTGCTCGGCCACCTCGTTCAGCCGTTCTGTGGACTCGCCGGTAATGAAGAGCGACAGCTGCTCGCCGCCGCTGCGTTGCTCATTGAATGTCGGGTTGCCGATGGCGATCTTCGGCAGCTCCGCCATGATGGCGTCCTTGAGCTGCTCGATGGATTTCGTGCGCTGCTCGCCCTCCTTGAGGATGATGGTCGATTCGGCGCGGCCCAGGTCGTAGTAGCTGTATACGCTGTCGAATTCGAACTCGTCCTTGTGTGCAAACAGGTAGGCCTCGACCGTGTTCACGGCGTCCTCGACCTTGTCCAGTGCGTAGACCTCATTGAGGTGATAAGGCAGGAACAGGCGCTCCGTATCGTTGCGCGGAAACATTTCCATCTTGACCAGCCCGGTCATGAACAGGGGCGCCACGCTGGCGACGACCAACAGGGCGCCGACCACGGCGACCCAGCGATGCCGCAGCGTCCACGCAATCATCCGCGGGTAGCGGCGCAAGATGGCCTGCATCACGCGGCCGCCCTCGGATACGCGACCCTGAATGCGCGAGGCAAGCTGCGGGATCAGCGTGCGGGCGATCGCCAAGGAGGCCGCGAGCGAAATGCAGATGGTGATCGCCACATGGCCCATGAACATCGTGATCTCGTCCTTCTTGCCGAAGATGTTTGGCAGAAAGACGATGGCCGTGGTCAGCGTACCGGCCGTGACGGCGAGCGCGACGGAATCGACGCCGGCGATGGTGGCGCGTGTCGGGTCGTTAGGATGTTCGCGTCGGCTGGTGAAAATACTTTCCGTGACTACAACGGCGTTGTCCACGAGCATGCCGATGGACAGCATCAGCCCCATCATCGACAGGATGTTCAGCGAAAAGCCGAGGAAGTACATCGAGCCCAGCGTGATCAGGATCGAGAATGGTACGGACAGCGCAACGATTAGCGTCATTGGCCAGTCACGCAGAAACGCGTACAGCACCAGCAGCGAGAGCAGGGCGCCGATCAGCCCGGACATCAGCAACTCGTTCAGCGAATCCTTGACCCCGTCGGCCTGGTTATCCATTGCGAACAGCGTCACGCCCTGCATCTCCGGCAGTTCGCTGATGACATCGATCTCGGCGATCACGGCATCGGCGACCTCAACCAGGTTGGCGCCGTTCTCCTTGAAGATGTTCAGACCGATGGCGTACTTGCCATCGAGGTGCCGACCGCGGGTGCGCACCGGATCGGTGTGGCGCACGTCAGCGATATCACCCAGGCGCAGGCCGCGCTCGCCGACCACCAGGCGTTCGATCTCGGCGATGGATTCGAACCGGGCATCCGGTTTGACCGTGAAGCGGTGATTGCGGTCGGTGATCTCACCTGCGGCGAACTCGAAGTTTGCGGCGCGCAGACGCTCGGCAACCTGGCGCAGGTCGACCTGATGCGTGGCCACCCGGTCGGCGGACAACTCGATGCGCACTTCCTTGGCCCAGACACCGTACAACTCGACACGCGAGACACCCTGGATGCGTTCCACACGCCTTCGCAGATTGCGGTTGAGCATGTCGTAGGCATCCGCGAGATCGCGGTTGGCCGAGACCCGCAACACGAGTATTGGCTGGTCCGCGGCGTTGAACTTCTGGAATCGGATACGCTGCAATTCATCCGGCAGCGTGTCGCGAATTGCATCGATCTTGTCTCGCGCCTCGACACCCTTGATGCGCAGATCGGCGCCCCAGTCGAACTGCACGAACACGCCGCCGCCGTCTTCGCGGGATTCGGAGTACAGGCGTTTGACGCCGGAGAGCGTCGACAGCGCCTCCTCGACCGGGCGGACGATGCGCCGTTCGACCTCCTCGGGCGTGGAGTTGCGATAGGGCAGCTCCACCCAGATGCCCGGAAACTCCATCTCGGGCAGGTATTCCAGCGGCAGCAGCCGAGACGACATGATGCCGATGACCGCCAGGCACACGAAGACCATGGTGACCGTGACCGGTCGCTTCAGTGACAGCTCGGTCAGACTCACGCGGCTGACTCCGTGGACTGGGCCGGTTTGGTCGGCGCGGGATCGCGTGTGACCAGCGAGTAGACCACCGGGATCACGACCAGCGTCAACAGTGTCGATACCATCAGGCCTCCGATCACCGTGATCGCCAGCGG
>Ga0208330_1000130_pt1:0-45000 | contig 46052 bp, 46 predicted proteins | sample DeeseametaMP1896_FD_184180 | JGI IMG/M metagenome (GOLD analysis project Ga0208330, IMG submission 184180) | Marine microbial communities from the Deep Pacific Ocean - MP1896 (SPAdes) | ecosystem: Environmental > Aquatic > Marine > Oceanic | place: East of Hawaii, North Pacific Ocean... | reverse complement strand
CAATCATATTGACTGGTATTTGGTTGCTCCGTTACTTGCTGTGTTGCTTACGCAGCACATCAATCGTGGAGCACCCACACAAATCACTTGCCAAGTTGTTAAAAAGCTTCGCTTTTCTGCGTCGGCCTGTTTAGGCGTCTGCGTTGAGCGGGGCGCGTATTATAGATTCGCTTGAATCCATGTCAACGCTTTTTTTGCTTTCGCTGATTGCGCCGGCCCGAAGGCGTTTAACAATCTGCTTGAGCGGGGCGCGCATTATAGACTCCTTAGAGTCTATGTCAACGCTTTTTTACCCCACCTGATGCTGCCGAGTGCCGCTCTGAAAGCGTCTTGGCTGCGTCAGGGAGGCGTATTATAGGGACGCTTGGAGAGGCGTCAACAGTTTTTTACAGAAAAGTTTCAGTCCTCAAGAACATCAACATTATCAACTAGTTAGGAGCCCCTACCGGAGGTTGCGTGACAGTGACGCGCGCAATGCGGCGCTTTCCGACCTGTGCGACCACGGTCACGCCAACGGAGAGGATCATTGATCGGTCCTCGACCTTTGCCTGGTCCAATCGCACACCGCCTTGCTTAATCATCCGGTAGGCCTCGGATGTGCTGCCTACGAGCCCGGCCATTTTTAAGGCGTTCGCGATGGGGATGCCGCCCGATGCCTCGGCCTTGAGCGAGATCTCCGGCATATCCTCCGGTAGGCGCCCCTGCTGAAAGCGATTGACGAAGGCTTCCTTCGCCGCCTTGGCGGCATTGCTGCCATGGAATCGGTCGACGATCTCCGAAGCCAGTTCGAATTTGACGTCGCGCGGGTTACGCCCCTCATCAATTGCGACCCGGAGCGATTGAACGTCGCCCAAGGGCTTCGCCGAGAGCAGCTCGAAGTACCTCCACATCAATTCGTCGGAGACCGACATGAGCTTGCCGAACATTTCCCCCGGTGAATCCGCCACACCGATGTAGTTCCCCAAGGATTTGCTCATCTTGTTGACGCCATCCAGCCCTTCCAGCAAGGGCATGGTCATCACGATCTGGGGGGGCTGCCCGTGCGCCTGCTGTAACTGGCGGCCCACCAGCAGGTTGAACGTCTGATCGGTTCCACCCAGTTCCACGTCCGCTTTCAACGCTACCGAGTCGTAGCCCTGTACCAACGGATAAAGAAACTCATGGATCGCGATCGGCATCCCCTGCCGATAGCGATTCGCGAAATCGTCTCGCTCAAGCATGCGCGCAACCGTGTGCTTTGCAGCCAACTGGATCATGTCGGAGGCGGCCATGGCTCCGAACCATTCCGAGTTGAAGCGAATTTCGGTACGCTCCGCATCGAGAATCTTGAACACCTGCTCCTTATATGTCTGCGCGTTGTCGGCAACCTGTTCACGGGTCAGCGCAGGGCGCGTCTCACTCTTGCCAGTGGGGTCGCCAATCATTCCGGTGAAGTCACCGATCAGGAAAACAACCCGGTGTCCCATCTCCTGAAAGGCACGCATCTTGTTTAGCACCACGGTGTGACCCAGATGCAGATCGGGGGCGGTGGGATCAAATCCAGCCTTGATGGTGAGCGGACGGCCCTCGGCAAGGCGCTTGCTCAGGTCTTCTGCGCGGATGACCTCCTCGGCTCCACGCAGCAGTTCGGCGAGCGGCGAATCTGGATTAGGCATCAACGATTCCACGTAATGGTGAAGCACATTCTAGAAGTGCTTGCTAAGTGTTGGATTTTATGATTATTTGCAGGCTTTAGGGAGCGCGCTTCGCACCCATGATGCCCGCGGGAGGAGATTGAAGGCATGTCGCTGTCTGGCCAAGATTATAGCTTACGACCCCGTCAACCCCGGTCCAAGCTGGTACCGATCGCCTTGTCGGTGACCGCTATTACCAGCGGATGCCTCGCAGCGGTGCTCGCCGTACTGCCGACGGAACAGGAAACCCTGCAGGTGGCACCGCCCCGTGTAGGCGACCTGAGCCCGGTCCCCGCGGCCGATGCATCGCTGCACGACGGTACAGTGGACGCCGCCTCCGACTTACCGGACACCGCGGAAGAGGCATTGCAGTCCGAGATCGCCGCCAATTGGCTGGAAATGACGGTCGCCAGCGGAGACACGTTGTCAGGCCTGTTCGACCGCTATGGCCTGGCGGCAGTCGACTGGATGGCGCTGAGCAAGACGGACGGCATCGGCGAGGCCCTGACACGCATTCGACCGGGTGATCGCCTCCGGATCGACCGCGACGATGCCGGGCGTGTCACGCGGCTTGAATACCCTCTAGACACCATCACCACCATCTCGGTTGAACGCGGAGCCGACGGTTTCATTGCTGACACCGTCACCGCTGATGTCGAGGAGCGGATCGCCTACGCCAGCGGTGAAATCCAGAACAGCCTGTTCATGACAGCGAATGCAGCCGGTCTCAGCGACCGCCTAACCATGGAGCTGGCGAACGTCTTTGGATGGGACATCGACTTCGTGCTGGATATCCGGCGCGGCGACCGCTTTTCGGTGGTCTACCAGCAACGCTATCTGGATGGTGAGAAAATTGATGACGGCAACATCCTAGCGGCGGAGTTCATTAACCAGGGCCGGGTGATCCGTGCCGTTCGGTTCGAAACGCCAGAAGGTGACGCCGACTACTACACACCGGAGGGCGATTCGATGCGCAAGGCGTTTATTCGCACGCCGGTCGATTTCGCTCGCATCAGCTCCGGCTTCAGCCTGGGCCGCAAGCACCCCATACTCAACACCATCCGCGCGCATCGTGGCGTGGACTATGCGGCCCCGCGCGGCACACCCATCAAGGCCACCGGCGACGGCAAGGTCATCTTTGCCGGCACCAAGGGCGGCTATGGAAGAACGGTCATCGTCCAGCACGGGCGGCAGTACAACACGCTCTATGCGCATATGAACAGCTTCCGCAGGGGTGTGCGTTCGGGCACACGGGTGCGGCAGGGCCAGGTGATCGGCTACGTCGGCAGCAGTGGCCTGGCGACCGGCCCGCATTTGCATTACGAGTTCCGTCTGGATGGCGTTCACCGCAACCCAATCACTGTCCCGCTTCCACGCGCGCACCCGGTCCCCGCCTCGCTGAAGGCCGAATTCACTGACGCGGTGACCCCGTTGGTGGCACAGCTAAACGTGCTGTCAAAGACGCAGATCGCCACCAATACCACCGAGTGAATCGCTGGTTTCTCGGACTGATCTCCGGGACGAGTGCGGACGGTGTCGACGCCGCACTCGTCAGCTTTGACGACAACGGTGTGCTGGCGGCGCCAGCCTTCGCGCAAACCACGGCCTATCCAGCGTCGCTGCGTGCTTCACTGCTGGAATGCATGCGCAGTGACGCCGCACTATCGCTGCAGACCCTCGGCGCATTGGACCAGCGGGTCGCCCAGGCGTTTGCCGATGCCGCGCTGCGGCTGATCCGCTCGGCACCGATTTCGGCACAGGATGTCGTCGCGATCGGCTCCCACGGGCAGACCCTGTTCCACGCACCAGGCGGGGACTACCCACACACGCTGCAAATCGGCGACCCCAGCTCGATCGCCGCGCTGACCGGCATCGATACGGTCGCCGATTTTCGGCGCGCCGACATGGCGGCCGGCGGGCAAGGCGCTCCACTCGCGCCGGCCCTGCACGCCGCGCAATGGAGAAGCGCCACGGAACCGCGTGCGGTGGTCAATCTGGGTGGTATCGCGAATGTCACGGTATTGCCGGCAGCACCCGACGAACCTGTCGTTGCGTTTGACTCGGGGCCGGCGAACTGCCTGATGGACAGCTGGCACGCGTTACATCGGGGCGGCCCGGTGGATACCGATGGCAGATGGGCTCGCCAAGGCTCCGTGGCGGCGTCGCTGCTCAATGCGATGCGCGGCGACCCGTATTTCGCGCGTCGCGGGCCCAAGAGCACCGGCCGCGAGTACTTCGATACCGCTTGGCTGCGCGGCCACTTGGCCGCGCAGCCGAAGCTGACCCCAGTGGACGTGCAGGCGACGCTATTGGCCCTCACCGTAGAAACCGTGGCCGCTGCGCTGGAACAGTCAGGCGCGAGCTCGATTTTTCTCTGTGGAGGTGGTGCGCGCAATCAGACGCTGGTGAGCAGCCTTGCACGGCAACTAAAGGACGCGGACATCCGCAAGACTGACGAACTCGGCATCCCGGCGGATGATGTCGAGGCAGTGGCCTTCGCGTGGCTGGCCATGCGTCATGTGGACCGGCTCCCCGGAAACCTGCCGAGCGTTACGGGCGCAACGCGACCTGCAATCTTGGGCGGCTGCTATCCCGCAACCGACGGCTCCACGCGGACCTAGACCCCGAAGGAATTGCCGCAGCCGCACGTGGTGCTGGCATTGGGGTTGCGGATGACGAACTGGGCGGTCGCTGCGCGACCTCGGTTTGCACAGCAAACCGGTACCGGCCTAGTTCCCACACCCCCACCCGCCTCCGGCGGGCACCCCCTGCCTCAGGGGGACGGCGCCGCGCTTCCCTCAGACTCCGAAAGAGTTGCCGCAGCCGCACGTGGTGCTGGCATTGGGGTTGCGGATGACGAACTGGGCGCCGTTAACATCTTCGCGATAGTCGATTTCGGCGCCGCCCAGGTAGAGCACGCTCATCGGGTCGACCAGCAGCTTCACGCCACCGTTTTCGATCTGCGTATCGCCATCGTCCGGCGCCTTGTCGAACTTGAAGCCGTACTGAAATCCTGAGCACCCGCCGCCGGTCACGAAAACGCGCAGGCATTGCTCCGGATCGGTCTCCTCATTGAGCAGATCGCGCACTTTGGCAGCTGCCGCGTCGGTGAAAACCAAGCCTGAATCCAGTTCTGGTGTGTACTGCTGTTCGCTCATGGGTCAGACAATGAGGGCGAGGAGCCGATGACTCAAGAGGAACCGGACGCGGCCGGCTTGCGTTCGGTCACCAATTCACGCTCATCGGTCGTCGTCGACACCACCTTGGGGCGCTGATGCGTGATGGCTTCGACCTTCTCTGCGTCTTCATGGACCATTTGGCCGTTGACGGTCGCGCCGCCAGCCATTTCGATCAACTTGTAGTAAACGTTGCCGTTCACACGAGCCTTGGCGGACAACTGCAAGCGCTGACTCGCGTGCACATCGCCCTGCACGGTCCCATTGAGATTGACATGCGGAACGCGCACGTCGCCTTCGATGGAGCCGCTTTCGCTCACCGACAACACTGCGGATTCATCTGACGTGGCGATGATCTTGCCCTTCACCTTTCCGTCGATGTGTAGGCCGCCCGCAAAGTGAATGTCACCCTGCAGTTCGGTTTGTTTGCCAATGAGTGTATCGACGCGTGCACTGCTCACGGGTGCCTCCGGTTTCTCAGCCTTCTTGTTGAACATCTCACCCTCGTAGAATCTCTTCCCAGTCGAACTGCCGCTCGATCCGGTTGTTCGCGCCCTGAGGGTCTGCCCAAATCACCAGACGTGTCGGAACAAACTCCTCCGGGAGAGTGAAGTCGACAGCCAGCTCCTGGTAGAACTTAAACGAGAATTCCAGGCTGCCGCCGTCACCCGCATTGATGGCGCCCAAGTCTAACCGAAGCGGTTCACCATTCTGCAGGCCATCAATCCACATTGACGTTTGTCCTGACACGTTGCGGTTTCCACGCACAGACTGGACCAAGGTCAAAACGGCTGTGAAGTGCCGTGACTCGGTCAGTTGGCGCAGCGATATGCCGTGAACGCGCAGCCCCGCCTGGGTTTCATCCGGCTGCACAATGTCTCGGTAAAAGCCGACTTGCTCGCGCAGCTCCGCGATTTCCGCCTCCATATCCTTCAGTGAGGCGCGCACGGTGGAGCAGGCCATCTGATCGATCTCTGCAGAGCGCTCGGTGAACGTTAGCTGCTCGCGCAGACGCTGGTTCTCGCGCTCCATCTGGGCTGCCGCCTGCTCAAGCTGGTCGCGCTCACCGGCCAGGCTCTCCGCTCGCGCCCGCATCCGCGCCCAGTCCCCTCCGGCCACGCTCAGCGCGAGGCCGTAGCCACCCCACAGCAGCAAACAGACAAGCACCGCAACAAGCCCGGCAATCACCCAGCGCAGCCAGGGTCGGCGACTTTGCTCCTCGACAACAATGCGCGGAGCCATCAGGGCACCGCAGCCGGCCGATCCAGGCCCAGGGCCTCGTCCAGGCCGAACATCAGATTCATCGCCTGGATTGCCTGCCCAGACGCACCCTTGACGAGATTGTCGATCACGCTGAGTACCGTCACGCGCTGGCCGGAGGTTCGGTGCACAGCAAGCCGGCACAGGTTCGTCCCGCGCACGCTGCGTGTCTCCGGATGGCTACCTGCCGGGAGCACGTCAACAAACGGTGTCGCAGCGTAACGCTGCTCGAACAAGGCCTGAACATCCTCGGCATCGGCGGTGAGTTGCGCATAGACCGTGGCGTGGATGCCCCGCGCCATCGGCATCAGATGCGGGGTGAAGATGACGTCGGTCGCGCGGCCGGCATGGCGTGAGGTCTCTTGCACGATCTCGGCCGAATGGCGATGCCCGCCTACGCTATAAGCCTTCACATTCTCTGTCGCCTCCGCCAGCAGCATCGGAATCGTTGCCGAACGCCCCGCACCCGATACGCCAGACTTGCAGTCCGCGATGATCGCCTGGTCGCCCAGCCAACCGCTTTCGGCCAGCGGCAACAAGGCCAGCTGCACGGCCGTGGGATAACAACCGGGGCAAGCCACCAGCCGAGCATCCCGCAAATCTCGGGCGGCGACCTCGGGCAACCCATACACCGCCTCGTCCAGTAACGCGGGAGCCGCATGCGGCTCGCCGTACCACCGCTCAAAAACCGCCGCATTCCTGAGACGGAAATCGGCGGACAAATCAATCACGCGCACCCCCGCATCAAGCAGCGGCCGGACCTGGTGCATGGCCGTGCCATGCGGCGTTGCGAAGAACACGACGTCCAGATCGGTGAGCGCATCGGGCAGCGACGCGGAAAACTCCAGGTCCACGAACCCGCGCAGATGCGGAAACCACTCCGCTACGCCCTGTCCGGCGGCCTGGCGCGAGGTCACCACGACGACCTCCAGCTCCGGATGGCCGACCGACAGGCGAAGCAATTCACTGCCGGTGTAACCGGTACCGCCGATAATTGCTGCTTTCATGGTGCGCGAATTCGTCAGAGTTTCCGTTAGATTCCATACACTACGCGCATGGTCATTGTGCTTCCGCCGCGTCACGCGGTTTACCGCGTCGCTCGCTAACGCTTGTGGTCAGTCAGCTATTGCGCAGAATCCGCGCTCCGCTGGATCACCTGCGTGTCCGGCTTAGCGGGCTGGAGACGCCACCCGGGCTCACCCTGCTGTCGGTGCTCGGCACCCTCTGCGGCCTGGCCTGCGGCGGGGTCATCATCGTGTTCCACGCGCTGATCGACCTGTTCGGCGAGCAATCCGGCCGCCTGGGCGATCTAACACTGGGCGATAGTGTAACGATCCCGCTGACCTTGTGGCTGCCGGTGCTTGGCGCGACCGCAGTCGGCCTGGTTTATCAGGGCCTGGCGCGCGACAGCCGTGATGGCGGCATCGTCCACATCGTGGAGCGGTTGACCTACCACCAGGGCGAGTTCCCATGGCGCAATGCCGTGGCGCAGTTTCTCGGCTCCGTTGCGGCGATCTGCACCGGCCAGAGTGTCGGCCGCGAAGGGGTCGCCGCACACATGGGCGCAACGACCTCCAGCTGGCTGGGCCAATGGCTTCAGCTTCCCAACAACGGCGTTCGCACGCTGGTCGGCTGCGGCACTGCGGCCGGGATTGCGGCCAGCTTCAATACCCCGCTGGCAGGCGTCATCTTCGCGATGGAAGTCGTGATGATGGAGTACACACTGGCCGGCTTTGCGCCGATTATTCTGGCCGCGATCAGCGCGACGGCCGTCACCCACTTGTGGATGACAGATCACCCTCAACTGCTGGTCGATGCCGCCGAACTGCGTTCGATGATCGAACTGCCCTACCTCGCTCTTTGCGGCTGCGTACTGGGCACCGCCGCCGTCGCGTTCACCCGCCTCACCCGCCTGCTCACCCGTTACCTGCTCCCGCAACCCATCTGGTTACGAATGTTGCAGGCCGGGCTGGTCGCGGCGCTCTGTGCGTGGATATATCCGCAAACCTTCCAGTTCGGTTTCGAATCGATTAATGCGGCGCTGGCAGCGGAGTTCGCGCTCGGCGTGGCGCTGGGCGTGGCGGCAGCGAAGCTCATCGCGACGGCCTTTGCCGTGTCCAGCCTGATGCCCGGCGGCATCATCATGCCCTGCCTGCTCATCGGCGCCGCCATCGGACAGGCGCTGGGGCTCATCGCCGGCTGGGTACTTGGCGATAACGCGGCCGAACCCATGCTCTATGCCTTGCTCGGCATGGGCGCGATGATGGGCGCGGTGCTCCAAGCGCCCCTGACCGCCTTGGTCGCGATCCTCGAACTCGCTGGCCGTACCGAAATGGTCTTTCCGGCCATGCTGGTCGTGATCACCGCCATTCTGGTGGCGCGGGAGGGCTATCACAGCGAGAGCATTTTCCTGACACTGCTGCGTGATCGCGGCCGCGACTACAAGAACGATCCCGTCTCACAGTCGCTGCGCCGATCCAGCGTCGTCAGCTACATGGACCGCTCGTTCAAACTCACGGGGCTGACGCTCGGTGTGGCCGAGGCGCATGACATCGTCGGTCGCGATACACGGTGGATCCTGGCGCGCCGCAAGGACGGCCGCAGCGGTTATCTGCTCCCGCTGGCAGATTTGCTGCGCTACCTGCTATCCGAGGACGGGGAAGCGCTGGGCGAGGGCGACACCATCGCGCTGAACAAGATTCCTGCCGCCAACCGGCTACAGGCAGGCCCCATCCACTTGCGGGCGACCATGCAGGAAGCCTTCGAAACCCTGCGCCGCACCGAGGCACAGGCCCTCTATGTACAGCGCCGGGTGCGTGACGACGAACGTACCATCTACGGTGTATTGACGCGCGACGCCATCGAACGGGCGTATTTGCGCTAATCCCCTCACCCCCTGCGCGCACCCGGGTTGCGGCTTCAGCGTCGATTCTCGAAGATCGCTCGCTAATGCTCGCGGGCCGGCGTTCTGCCGGCCGTAGAACAGGCTACTGAGGTTCACCCATGCTTTGGCTCAAGGCTTTTCACATCATCTTGATGGTCACGTGGTTTGCGGGCCTGTTCTACCTGCCGCGCCTGTTTGTCTACCACGCGCAGGCGGTTGATCGAATCGGCCAAGACCGCTTCAAAACCATGGAGCGCAAGTTGCTCATCATCATGAGTATCGGCGCGGTGGGGACGGTGATCACCGGCCTATGGCTGCTCGGGGGCTGGTGGGCCGCGGCCCTGTCGACGGCCGGGTGGCTGCACATCAAGCTGACCTGCGTGCTCGCGCTCATCGCCTACCACCTGTGGATGTGGCGAACAGTGCGGGTATTCGCGGCGGACTCGAATCGGCGATCCGACCGCTTCTATCGCATGATCAACGAGATCCCAGCGCTGCTACTGGTCGCCATTGTCATCATGGTGGTGGTCAAGCCGTTCTAATTGCCGCGGCGTGACGCCTTCAGACGACCTGTGAAATCGCGGTCGCCGCGGGGTCGGAAGAGCACTCGCGAATCACGTCAAGCGCCGCAGGCAGGCATTTCGCGCATTGCGTGCCGACACAAAGCTCGCGCCGCAAATCACGCAACGCACACGGCGCCGCCTGGGCGCGTTCGCGGATCTCCCGATCCGACACTCGATTGCAGACACAAACGATCATGAACTGTATGCAATCGCAAATAAGAGTGATTGTCAATTACATTGACCGTCGATGACGATGAATGGCATCGGCCACCGCGTCAGACGGCGGCCGGCCCAGCCTGAGCCAATAGCGGCATCAGTTCGTCCAGCGCACGTCGGTACACGTCTCGCTTGAAATAGATGACCCGGTCGACGGGTTCCGAGGTGTCCACCCACTGCCAGCGTTCGAACTCGGGCGCCTCATGCACGTCGAAGCGAATGGACGCTTCGTCCGCAACCAGGCGAAGCAGAAACCAGATCTGCTTCTGCCCGATGCACAGCGGTTTCTTGTTGCGGCGGATATACCGCTTGGGCAATCGGTAGCGCAGCCAACGCTCAGTCCGGCCGAGACACCGGACGTCATCCGGGTGCAACCCCAATTCCTCGTGCAACTCGCGGTACATCGCCGCTTCCGGGGTTTCCTTCTGGCCGATCCCTCCTTGCGGGAACTGCCATGCGTCCTGGCCGATGCGTTTTGCGATCAGCAGGCGCCCCTTATCATCTGCGATGATGATCCCCACGTTGGCACGGAAGCCGTCTGCATCGATCACGGTGGCTTGCCACTTCTCTTCTTCTTTGACTGCATTCTGACCGAGAACGCGCATGGCCGGCAACTTGGCACTTTTCGATCTGGACAATACCCTGCTGCTCGGTGATTCAGACTACAGCTGGGGCGAATTTCTTGTCGCCGAAGGACTGGTGGACGCGGAGACCTACTTTCAAAAAAACCGCGACTTCCATGAAGACTACAAGGCCGGGCAGCTGGACATGAACGCTTTTTTCGCGTTCAGCCTGCAACCGCTGATCGACCACGGTCTCGAAACGCTGTCGGCTCTGCGCCCCAAGTTCTTGCGGAGCGTCGTCCAGCCGATGATCGCCCCAGGCGCCGCGGCGCTGTTGGCCTCGCACCAGCAGGACACGCGGGTGATCATCACGGCAACCAGCCACTTCATCACCCAGCCGATTGCACAATGGTTTGGTGTCGATCACCTGATTGCCACCGACCCGGAAATTGTGGATGGCTGCGCCACAGGCCGAATCGCGGGCACGCCGTGTTACCAGGCTGGGAAAATCACCAAGCTAAAGGCCTGGCTGCAAGCGTCCGGGCTCAGTTACGAGCACAGCTGGTTTTACTCGGACTCAATCAACGACCTGCCGTTGCTGGAATGGGCGGACCATCCGCATGTCGTGCACCCCGATGATTCGCTGCGCGCGATCGCGACGGCGCGTGGCTGGCCGGTCATCAGCCTGGAGTCCGAACCAGACTAATCACAGCCCAGGACGCCGACGACATCGCCCCTGAGCCGGCCGTTGGTCGCCAGCACGCTGGTCGTCTCCAACCCGACCGGACCACCGTCCAGGTCGGTGATATCGCCGCCAGCCTCACGCAAGATGACGGTGAGCGCTGCGATGTCGAGGATGTTGACGTCCGACTCGATCACCACATCGATCTTGCCGGCCGCGAGCAGGTGATAGTGGTAGAAATCGCCGTAGCCGCGAATCCTGTGCACTTGCCGGATCAGACTGCCGAGCCGCCCCCAGCGCTCCGTGCCCGCCAGCGTAGGCACGTTGCCGATCGATAACGTGGCGCGGGCGAGGCGCTCGATGTCGCTCACCCGCAATGGCGCATCGTCCATCCACGCGCCGGCACCTCGCTCGGCCCAGGCGACCTGACCGCCGTCAAAACAGGGGGCGGAGGACACGCCAGCGACCAGCTCGCCGTGATGCGACAACGCGATCTGCGTCGAAAAGAACGGGTAACCCCGGACGAAACTCTTGGTCCCATCGATGGGATCGATCAGCCAGACGTAGTCCGCATCGGCAGATTCGCGACCCAGCTCCTCGCCATAGAATCCATGCTCCGGAAATGCGCGTGCCAGCACATCCTTGATCGCGTGCTCGCAGGCGATATCCACTTCGGTCACCGGGCTGTCGTCCGGCTTGATCTGCACATCAAAGGCGCCTTGATAGCGGCTGCGGATGATCTCGGCGGCGGCAGCGGCGGCTTCAAGCGCAGCCGAGACAAAAGCGGAAGGCGTGGGTGCCGGCATGGAAAATTCCTGAATCAGCGAACAATGAAACGGGCCGCGCATGGTCAATGATTCGGCGCCAGCTGCCAACCCGGCGCGATTGACCGGCGCGCGCAGCGCTCGTAGGCTCTCGCCGTCGCTGGATACGGGAAATGGGTACTGCGGTTCGCCGCGCAAGCCCATGCTGCCCCCGCAACGGTAGGTGAGACCACCGCTCAGACCCCCACGCCACTGCGCAGATTCACGACGCGCGGGAAGGCTGTCTGATCGGCTCACGAGCCCGGAGACCGCCCAGTGACAAGGGAACGCTTGCTTCCCCGATCCGCACGCGCCACGGAGGGTGACGCGTTGGTTCTGCGCGGTTCTAGATCGCGCACATAGGGTATTGCTCCACCAAATGCTGGATTTCGCGCCAGGCCGACACACTGCGCAGGCTGCGGCTGCCCGTCGCACCGTGCTGGCTATTCCCTGCCTGTTTGTCGGCGCCTGGCTCGCTGGAGCGTTCATCACAACCGCATCAGCACAGCCATCGCCTGCACCAACACTTGCACTGCCCGACGTGCAGATCAGCGATCACGCGCCCGACGATGACGTCGTGAGCATCGATACCGAGGCCTACCGCGCCCGCGCCATCGAACTGTCCGATCTGCTGGATCAGCACGCCGGACTACAGGTGCGCCGTACGGGCGGGTTCGGCAGTTTCACGACCGTGTCGATACGCGGCGCCAGTTCACAGCAGACGTCGGTGCTGCTGAACGGCTTGCCGCTGGCGCCGACTGTGGTGGGGGGCTTCAACTTCGGAGCACTCAGCCTCAAGGATTTGTCCGGCGTCGACATCTATGCCGGCCGCGCCCCGGTGGATCTGGCACAGGGAGCGCCCGGCGGCGTGATCAATCTGCGCAGCGACCTCGACGGCGACGGCTGGGCTACGAGCGGCTACGCCAGCTACGGTTCGGCCGCGACCTGGCAGACCGGCATGCGAACCGGCCTCACGACCGGGCCGGTAACCCACGGCGTCAGCCTCGGCACCGCGGCCAGCGATAACGATTATTCATTCGTGAACCCCAACCGGGCGTTCGATCCCAACGACCCGGACCGCCAGCAAGAGGAACCCCGCCGCAACGCCGACGTCGACCGCCAACAGGGGCTTTATGTGGCGCAGTGGACCATCAACCCCGACTGGACACTCGGCGCACTGGCGCAGCACAGCCGCCAAAGCCAGGGGTTGCCGGACGCCCGCAACAGTGTCGCCGCACGCACCCGGCTGACCAGTCGGCAGACCAATGTGCAGATGCGCGTCGGCACAACACCCGGTCGACGACGCGAGCATCAGGTTCGTGGCTATTGGCATCGCACGCGGCTCGACTACGACGACCGCCAAGACCAATTGGGGGTCGGCGCACAGCTCACCCACAGCATCCAGGACCGTTGGGGCATGGCGCTGATCCACGCCCGCCCCCTAGGCACCCACTGGAATTGGCGCGCACGGCTGGAACCCAGCCGCGAGACCTACACGGCGACCAACCAAGTCGACGGCCGCACGACCGCCGGCCGTCGCGACCACCTGGACATCGCCGGCCGCCTGGGCTGGCGGAGTTCGCGGGATCGCTGGCGCGCCGGCATCACACTGCGCCACCAGCGCGCCGACGATCGTTATGAGGCCGGCAACAACCACCGCGAGGGAAGCTCGCAAAGCACGCGCCCGCAGCTCGACCTGGGTTGGCAGGCGACCGCGCAGCTTCGGCTTTACGCCCATGCAGGCGCCCACGTTCGCCTGCCCACCTTCTTCGAGCGCTATGGCGATCGCGGCCTGTTCATCGGCAACGCCGATCTTGCCGCGGAACAAGGCCGCAACCTCAACCTCGGATTACGGTGGCGCCAGGCTGGCTGGAGCGCGCAGCTCGAGGCCTACGCCAGCGAACTAAACGACGCCATCGTGACCCAGTACGACGTGCTGTCCGGCATTGGACGCGCCGAAAACGTCGCCGGCGCAACCGTTCGCGGCATCGAATTGAGCAGCCGCTGGTCCGGGTCGCTCGGCTGGTTGGGCACGACGCTTCAGGCGCGCGCGGCATTGCAAGACACCGAGAACACCACCGATGGCGTCCTGGCCGGCAAGCAGCTACCGGGCCGCTTTTCCGAGAAAGTCTTCATCGGCACCACGCTCTGGCTGCCCGGACGCTACGAGCTGTTCCACGAGTGGATCCACGTGGGCGGCGTGTTCTACGACAGTCTCAATTCGCGTCCGGCACCGGACCAGCACGAACACACGGTGGGCCTGCGACGGCCCTTCGTACTGGCTGGATCAACGCTGGATGCCGGGATCGAGATTCGCAACCTGACCGACGAGCGTGCAGAGGAATTCAACGCTCAGCCTCGCCCCGGCCGCCAATTCTTCGCCAGCGTCGAATGGACGCTGCACCACCGAACCACCCAAGGGAGCCACCCATGACCCAACCCGTTCATGCTTGTCGACTCACCAGCGCCGCGCTCGCGGCACTGATACTCGCCGCCTGCGACACCAGCACCATAGAGGACGACGGGTTCGTCATCGACGAAGCACCGCGCGCCGTCGTGACCACACAAGCCGACGATTTCACCAGCGGCGCGCATGCGTTGGTGGACATCGAGGCTCCTTACACGACCACCGGCAACCTGGACGCCGGGGAATCCGACATCAGCGTGACAACGGCAGGTGAGCATCTGTACAAGCTGCGCCGATTCAATCTCGACACCATCACCAAATACAGCCTGGACGCGCCTGCCACCCCGATCTGGCAGTTCTCGACGCTGGACGCCGACGACGAGACCTCCGCCAATCCCTACGACCTGGCCTTCGCCGCAGTCGACAAGGCCTATCTGCTGCGTTACGGCCAGCCGGATGCGTGGATTGTTGACCCCAGCGTAACCGCGGAGGCGGACTTCAAGCGCGGCGAACTCGATCTGTCCGCCTATAGCCCCAACGCTTCGACCAACCCGAACATGACCCGCGGCATTGTCGTCGACGGCAAACTATTCATCGCCATGCAACGCTTCGATGACAGCTTCACCGCTTACGATGCCTATGTCGCGGTGTTCGATACCAGCACCGACACCGAAATCAACACCAGCCAGGACCCGATCCTGGGCGGCATTCCTCTGCCGGTCCGCAATCCGCTCACATCCGATGATGCCGACTTGATCTACGACGCCAGCCTGGGTCTGATCTATGTCGTCGCACCTGGCAGTTCCAGCTTCGATCCGGACACCTTCGAGTCCACACCGAACTATGACGGCGGTCTGGTCACGATTGATCCGGTGACCTACGAAACCACGCTGCTGATTGACGATTCCGCGACCACCGGGCAGATCAGCGATTTGGTGATCATCAACGAGCAGCTCGCTTACGTGATCAGCTCGGCCGGCTTCGGCAACAACAGCCTTTATCGAATCAATCCCCGCACGGGCGCGTTTCTCGATACGGATGGCGGCGCTCCACAGCCCGTCGCCGGCCTGGGCGGCACGAGCCTGACCGCACTGACGGCCGACATCGGCCAGCGTCTTTGGGTTGGTCGTGGCGATGGCAGCAATCCCGGCATCACGATTCTCGATACGCTGGACGACGCTGTCGTGCAGACGCTGATTCCGCTGAGCCGGAATCCCGCACGCATCGAATTCACCAACCAACCGTAACCGGAGCCGTTCATGGGCCATCGCCTCAGCAAGATCGTCACCCGCACGGGCGATGCGGGCACCAGCGGCTTGGCCGGCGGTGCCCGTTTGCCCAAGACCCATGTTCGCTTCGAGGCCATGGGCGACGTGGACGAGCTGAACGCCTTGATCGGAGGTCTTCTGGCCCTTGGTCCGCCGGCCAGGCTGGCGGCGCCGCTGCTCCCGGTCCAGCACCAGTTGTTCAACCTGGGCGGCGGCCTGTCCATGCCCGGCGAAAACCTGCTCGAGGCGGCGCATATCACCGCGCTCGAGCAGGCGATCGAGTCGCTGAACGATGCCCTGCCTCCGCTCAGGGAATTTGTGCTCCCCGCCGGCCCGCAAACCGTGACCACGGCGCATCTGGCGCGCGCCGTGTGCCGGCGCGCCGAGCGTGCGGTGTGGCGCCTGATCGAGACCGAGCCGGACGAAGCGCAGACGCCTGCAATTTATCTCAACCGATTGTCGGACCTGCTGTTTGTCATCGCGCGCCACCTGGCGCGGGATGCGAATCCGCAGGAAACGACCTGGCAGATCTGACACCGGCCAGCACCTCGCAAACGGCCTTTGCGCCCTTCACCAGCCTGGGGCCGGGCCGGGTCAGCCAATCCGGGGGAATGCGTGCCAATACCGCATCCAGAACCTCCGGGTTGCTCCGGAGCGTTTGCCATGGTGTGGCGCCCTGCTCGCCGCTGTAGAGAATCACATCAGGCTGCTCCGCCAGCACCGCCTCGCGGCTGATCTGCGGCGCGAGCATCGGCGCATCCGCGAACACATTACGGCCACCGCACAAGCGGATCACATCCGAGGCGACGTGGTTGCCGTTCAACGTATAAAGCGGCGCCATTGAGACCTGGAAGTAGACGGCGACCGGGTCGTCCACATCGACCCGCAGTGCGTCCAACTGGTCGGTGAACGACTGCGCCGCGATGTCGGCCACGTCCTCCGTCTGCAGCAAGCGGCCGACCTGCCGCAGGGCCGCAGCGACATCATTCAGGCGCTGCACCTGGACGGTTTCGACACGCAAGCCCAAGGTGCGGAGGCGCGCGATTTCCGACGCCGGTGTGCCGCCCGCCCAGGCGAGCAACAGCGTCGGCTGGAGCGCCAGCATTTGTTCGTAGTTGAAATTGAAGGCGTCGCCCACCGCAGGCAGTACAGCCACCTGTGGCGGAAAGTCGGAGAAGCGACTCACACCCACCAGTTGATCACCGGCCCCGGCAGCCACCACCAACTCGGCAAGGTGCGGCGCGAGCGTGATCACACGCTCCGCGGCCGAGACGGACGACACCGGCAGGATGAGCAACAGCACGCCTGCCCAGCAGGCGCGAATACTCATGCCAGCCAGCCACCGATCGTGGGCAAGGCCAGCAAGGCCAGCAGCACGAGCAAGGATCGCCCCCGCAGCGCCAGCACGGATTCCAGCGCGGCGTCCAGCGAGCGTGGGGCCGCTGGAGCGTTGCCATCTTCCTCAACGTTCAGCGCGCCTACGCCCACCGCGGCGAGCTGCCTCCAGGTTTCGGAGACCCAGTTCGGAGCCAGGCTCTGCGTCGCCCGCTGGCGTTCGGCCAGCGCGTCGTCGGTACTGCCAGCGAGCGCGTAGAGCATTTGCGTGATCCGGGCAGGGACCCATGCCATCACGCCATGCAATCGGGTCGCGGGTTCCAGCACCTTCGGTGCATCCCCCAGGTCTGCGAGCACCCGTGGCAGCCCTGAGATCAGTCGATAGCCCAATGCACCGACCGGGCCGAGCACGAAGAACCACATCAACACCGCAAAGCTGCGCTCATGCGCCTGGATGCAGATGGCCGCGACCACCGAACGCCGGTCCTGTCCCTGGGGCGTTAGCGTCAGGCGACCCGGTGTTTCGAGCAGATCGAGACGAATACGCTCAGCGCCTTCGGCGTCTCCATTCTCACGCGCCGCCAGCAGCGCGCGGATCTCTTCGCCCAGATCACGCGGGCCTAGCGACAGCAGCAGCACCAGCGTCGAGAACACGAAACCCAGCACGCCGTAGACGGCTTCGGCGAGCAGCCACTGAAGCAGCCCCGTCAGCAGCAATGCCGGGGCCAGCAAGACGACCAGCATCAGCGGCGAATTCCAGATCCCCGCCCCCGCCACGCCATGCAGCCAGCGCACATACCGTTCGAACAGGGCGTGTTCTCGCCAGCCTTCCAGGTGGCTCAGCACCCGCTCAATCGCCAGCGCCAGCACCATCGATAACAGAATCATGCGCCCTGCTCCCTCATCAACTGCCGATATTGGCCCCAATCAAAGGCGACGCCCGGATCGGTCTTGCGCCCCGGAGCAACATCGCTGTGCCCCACGATCCGATCATCCGCAATCACCGGATACGCCCTCTGGATTGCATGGGTCAAACGGGCGAGCTGCCGATACTGCGGTTCGGCGTACGCCTGATCATCGACGCCTTCCAGCTCGATGCCAATGGAAAAATCATTGCAGCGCTCGCGCCCGTCGAACTGCGAGATGCCAGCATGCCAGGCCCGCTTGCTCGTCGGCACAAACTGGATCAGATGACCATCACGGCGGATGAGAAAATGCGCAGACACCTGCAGTCGGTGGATGTCCGCAAAGTACGGATGCCGGGCGGGGTCGAGACAGTTCGTGAACAAATCGACAATCCAGGGCCCGCCGAACTCCCCAGGCGGCAGGCTGATGCCGTGAATCACCAGCAAGTCCACTGTCACGCCTTCGGGCCGCTCATCGCAATTGGGCGAAGGACAACGCGCAACGTTGTCGACCCAACCTGACCGCTTATTCACACGCAACATGCGGCGTAGCTTAGCGGGGCTGACACCACGAAACACCAGCGGCACGCGACCGACGCCTGAGCAGCCGTGCGGGGCAAGCGATCTTGGTCGTGCGATTCCATCGGAGTTTCCCTAGGCTAGGGCGTCCCAGAAACCGACCCACCATCGTTCATGCGCCAACTCATCTGCGCGGTCGCCGCGCTTGCACTCCTTGGCGGCTGCGCTGCCTTGCGGTCTGACCCGACCCCGCCCGCCACCGCGCCGGCCGGCGTGGACATCCCCTCGCTGGATATTCCATATCAGGCATTCACGCTGGACAACGGCCTGCGGGTGGTGATCCACGAAGATCACAAGGCCCCCATTGTCGCGGTCAACCTCTGGTATCACGTCGGCTCCAAGGACGAAGCGCGGGGCAAGACCGGCTTCGCCCACCTGTTCGAGCATTTGATGTTCAACGGATCCGAACATCACGACGACGAATTCTTCCGCCCACTGGAGCGCGTGGGGGCGACCGGCCTCAACGGCACGACAAATGTCGACCGCACCAATTACTACGGCACGGTACCCGCGCCAGCACTGGACATGCTGCTCTGGCTGGAATCGGATCGCATGGGTCATCTGCTCGGCGCGATCACCCAGGACAAGCTCGACGAGCAGCGTGAGGTGGTCAAGAACGAAAAGCGCCAGGGCGAGAACCAGCCCTACGGCAAGGTGTGGGACACGATGGTCGGCTCGACCTATCCGGAGGGCCATCCGTACAGCTGGTCGACCATCGGCTCGATGGAGGATCTCGAAGCCGCTTCCCTGGACGACGTACACGCGTGGTTCCGTCGCTACTACGGCCCCAACAACGCAACGCTGGTCATCGCCGGCGACGTCGACACCCAGGCGGCACTGGAACGCGTGAAGCATTATTTCGGCGGCATCGAACCCGGCCCACCCATTTCGCGCAAAACCCAGTGGATCGCGAAGATGCGTGGCGAGCGCCGCGAAGTGCTGATGGACGAGGTGCCACAACAACGGATCTACAAGGTCTGGAACGTGCCGGGTGTCGACAGCCGCGCCACCAGCGAACTGGACTTGTTCAGCGATGTGCTGGGCAGCGGCAAGAACAGCCGGCTGTATCAACGGCTTGTGTACGACGATCAGATCGCCACGCAGGTCAGCGCGGGCCTTTGGCCCAAGGAACTCGGGTCGCAGTTCATCATGTCGGCCACCGTTCGGCCCGGTGGCGACGCCGCCGCGGTCGAGGCCGCGATGAACGACGAACTGACCCGCCTGATCGAATCCGGCCCCACGGCCGATGAGCTCGCCCGGGTTCGGGCGCGGGTGGGCGCCGGCTTCATCCGCGGCGCCGAGCGCATCGGCGGCAGCTCGGGCAAATCCGGAATTCTCGCGCGCTCGGCGGTGTTCGGCGGGTCGCCAGATGCGTACAAGCGGTACCTGGATGTGCTGGAGACCGCGACGACGAACGACCTTCAACAGGTGGGCCAACAGTGGCTGACCGATGGCGTCTACACGCTGACGGTGGAACCCATGCAAGGCGTGGCGGCCGCGAGCGGCGAGTCGGTGGAACGCAGCCACTTGCCGCAGCCGGGCATGCCACCCGACCTGCGCCTGCCAACGGTTGAGCAAGCGACGCTGTCGAATGGCATGCGTGTCATGCTCGCGCAGCGCGACACCGTTCCGCTGGTCGAATTGCGGCTGCTGTTCGACGCGGGTTATGCCGCCGATCAGTTCGCCCGGCCCGGCACGGCATCAATGACCATGGCCATGCTCGATGAGGGCACCGGGCAGCGTGACTCGCTAGGCCTCGCCGCCGAACTCGAACGCCTGGGCGCGCAGCTGTCGTCGTCGTCCAATGTCGACCAGTGCAGGGTCAGCCTGTCAGCACTGACACCGCAGCTTGATGCATCCATGGACGTCATGGCCGACATCGTCCGTCACCCCGCCTTTCCACCAGACGAGCTGGACCGCCTCAAACCCCGTTGGCTGGCCGGTATTCAGCAGGAAAAGACGCGGCCGAACTCATTGGCGGCTCGCCTGCTGCCGCCGCTGCTCTACGGGCAGGGACATGCGTATTCCCAGCCGCTCACCGGCTCCGGAACCGAAGCTGCGATCACGGCGCTGACGCGGGACGAACTGGTCGGCTTCCACCAGCAGTGGATCCGACCGGAAAACGCAACGCTGGTTGCGGTCGGCGACATCGACATGGCGACGTTCAAGCCCTTGCTGGAAAAGCACTTTGGCGACTGGAACCCGGCCGGACCGACGCCCCCCAGCAAATCCTTGCCAACGGTTTCGGCACCCGGACAGGCGCGGGTCTACCTCATCGACAAGCCGCGCGCCGAGCAATCGGTGATTCTCGCGGGCCAACTGATTCCGCCGCGCGGAGACATCGACGAAGCCGCCCTGCGCACGCTCAACGCGCTGTTCGGCGGCAACTTCACGGCCCGGCTCAACATGAACCTACGGGAGGACAAGGGCTGGGCCTATGGCGCCCGCAGCTTCGTCTCGTCCACGGCTGCGCAACGGCCGTTCATCCTGTTCGCACCGGTGCAGACCGACCGAACCGCCGATGCCATGCAAGAGATGCTCGCCGAAGCCCGCGCCATCGGATCATCACGCCCTGTCTCCGGCGCGGAGCTGGCCGCCGCCCAGAGCGGGCTCACGCTGGAATTGCCAGGCTCCAACGAAACCAGCGGTCAGGTTGCAGGCACGCTGAGCGAATCGGTGCGCTACGGGCTGGACCCGCGCTGGTACGAGCAATTCGTGTCCCGCGTTCAGGCCCTGGACACGTCAACGGTGGATGGGCTGGCGCAATCGGTGATTCATTCGGACACCCTGACCTGGGTCATCATCGGCGATCTGGACCGCATCGAGACCGACATCCGCGCGCTGGAACTGGGCCCGGTACAGACCCTGGACGTCGATGGCCTCCCGGTTGCGGCGCGCTAAACCGGGCAGCCGATTCCAATGCTAGCCACAGCCGTCAGTTTCATGGTGTTGGCCAGCCTCGGCGGGATCGCGCTGCTCGCGTCCGGCGACACGATGCCGCGACGCGCGCTGGTCCGGGGGGTGCATGCCGCGTTGGGCGTTCTGGCGCTGGTATGGATATTCGCCGGCGCGCACGATGCCGGAATCGCGGGGCAAGGTCCCCTGGTGGGGCTGCTGGGCTTTGCGACGGCGAGCGGCGGATTGCTGTTTCGACAGCGAATCCGCGATCACCTGACCACACGACCCGCCCGTTGGGTTCACGCCGGGCTAGGTCTGGCGGGGCTTGCGCTACTGCTATGGATCACCCTGCACTAAGGGTTTCGCCGTTGCGCGTTTGCAATCAATCTGACTCGCCAAGCGGTCGCGTGAACGTGAACTGCGCCGGCTGGACCACCAGCGTATCCGCGGCATCCAGTGGCGACTTGCCCTGGATGGCCGAGAACGGCACCGACAACACGAACAGGCCCGCGCCTGCGACGGTCGTGACCAGCCCCAGCGGACGAACGATCAACAAGTCGAAGGTCATGGCAGCGGCCGATGGTTCTTCATGCGGTGCCGAGGCATTCGCGGCTGAAACCGTCGTGGCGCTGAAACACATGATGGCGGCGAAAATGACGGCGATCCAAGATCTCATGGCTCACTCCCTGATACAGACAGATCGACGTTAGGCGCCTGACCAGGCCGCGTCAATCGGTGACGGGTTCGTCGCGGCGCGGCCTGGCGCTGGGCACCGCACCATGCGGTCCGGGTTCCTGATCTGCGCCATCGGGCTCGTGGGTCAGCGCACGTGAAGAAGGCATTGGCATCTCACCGGCACCAAACTGCCGGGCGCCTTCCGCAAGATGCGCGTAAACGTCCTGATAGTTGGTGGCCAGACGATCCATCAGCGTCGCGGTTTCGCGCAGGTGCGTCTCCATCTCGCGCTTGAGGTTCGCCTGCTCATCATGACTGCTACGCAGGGCCGCCCGCTCCCGCGACATGCCGCCGCGCCCGATCGCGAATCCGATCGCCCCTCCGACTAGCAGGCCGAGGAACAGAGCAACAAGGCTAATTTCGGGTCCGAACTCCATCGGGCGGTCTCCATTGGCAAAACGGGATTCTGTGCAGCGGCACAACAGCTCAGACCATTGCGGCCGCCGAGTGTTTCTGAGGAGAAACACGAGCCCTTACAATTGTCGCTATGCAGAATAACAAGCAGCCGTGACAACGCACGCCCCGACGCTCGCCGCCTGGCTGGCGCTAGCACCCTTCGGGCTGACGCTGTCATCCGGTTTTTTCGGGTTCTTCGCGCACGCCGGCGTGGTGCATGCGCTGGCGGAGCGCCATCTCCGGCCCACGCGCATCAGCGGCTCCAGCGCCGGCGCGCTCATTGGCGCGAGCTGGGCGGCCGGCCTGTCGCCTTCAGCCATCTCCGACCGCTTGCTGGATATCCAGAAACGAGACTTCTGGGACCCGTTCCCCGGCCCCGGCCTGATCCGGGGCAAGCGGTTCGAACGGCTGCTCAACGACTGGCTCCCGGTCAAGACATTCGGCGAGTGCCGCGTTCCGCTCGCGGTCTCGGTTTACGACGTGCTCGGTCGCCGCACACGCGTGCTCGACCGCGGCGCCCTGGCGCCCGCCATACGCGCCTCCTGCGCCGTGCCCCTGATGTTTCATCCGGTGTGGATGCGAGGCCGCCCTTATCTCGACGGCGGCGTGCTGGACCGCCCCGGGCTGGCCGGCATGCCATGCGACCGCGTGCTTTATCACCACCTGTGGTCGCGCTCTCCCTGGCGGGCAGCCGATGGTGCGCAGACACTCATACCGAAACGCCCGGGTCTGATCGCGTTGATCTTCGACGAATTGCCTCGCGCCGGCCCGGATGCGCTGGACCAGGGGGTTGAGGCCTACCATGTGGCGCTGAACCTCATGCGCGATGCGTTGGACCGGCCCGCCCCGGCGCATGTGCTGCGCCTGAGCGCATGAAGTGCGTGTACGAGGCCTCCGATCCGGTCAACGCCGAGATCGTCAAGGATTACCTGGTCAGCTGGGGGCTGGATGTCTTCATCAAGGGCGTGTTCGGCTGGGGTGGGCAGGGCGACCTGCCGACCAACGCGTATCCGCAGGTGTGTGTGACGCGCGATGCTGACGCCCAGCGCGCACGCGAACTGATCCGGATGTGGGAACGCGGCGAAGACCCGCGCCCCCCATGGACCTGCCCGGCCTGCGGCGAGCGTATGGGCGGCCAGTTCTCCGACTGCTGGCGCTGCGGCGCGGAAAAATTGTGAACCCGGCCTCCTCGTCGCAGTTCGCCATCGCACTGTTCGAACCCGAGATCCCGCCCAATACCGGCAATGTGATCCGGCTTTGTGCCAACCTGGGCGCAGAACTGCATCTGGTCGAACCGCTGGGCTTCGAGATGGATGATCGCCGGCTGCGCAGGGCCGGACTGGATTACCACGAGTTCGCCCAGGTGCGGCGGCACGCGAACCTGGCCGCTCTGCTGGCCGACCAGGGGCACCGCCGCTGGCTTCCCTGCTCCACTCGCGGCGCGCAGCGCTACGACACGGTGCACTATTCAACACAGGACTTGCTGATCTTCGGCCCCGAAACACGCGGCCTGCCGCAGGCGGTGCTGGATGCCCAACCCGCGGCTCAGCGGTTACGCATTCCGATGCGCCCGGACAACCGCAGCCTCAATCTATCGAACGCGGTCGCCGTGATCGCCTATGAGGCATGGCGCCAGCTGGACTATGCGGGCGGCGACTGAGGCCGCTACTCGGTCTCTGCGCGCTGCGGGCGCGACGATAGGCTCAACACGGCCGCGACAGGCGCGACGCCTTCGTAGAGCACCTGATACACCTGCTCGGTAATCGGCATCTCGATGCCCAACGACCGTGCGAGTTCACGCACTTCGCGGGTGACTCGATAGCCCTCGACAACCTGCCCGATCGCCTCCATGGCCTCATCGACCGACTCGCCGCGGGCCAGCGCCAGACCAAACCGGCGGTTACGCGACTGGTTGTCGGTGCAGGTGAGCACGAGATCACCCATGCCCGACAAGCCCATCAGGGTTTCCGAACGCGCGCCCAGCGCCTCGCCGAGCCGACTCATCTCGACCAGCCCGCGCGTGATGAGCGCCGCGCGGGTGTTGGCACCAAGATTCAGCCCATCGGCAATCCCCACGCCGATCGCGAGCACGTTCTTGACCGCGCCACCGATTTGCACGCCGACGATGTCGTCCGTGGTGTAGGCACGGAAACCCGCGCCATGCAGTGCCTCGGCAAAAGCGTCCGCAACATCCAGGGAGCGCGCGCCAATGCTCACGGCACTGGGCATGCCCTGGCCGATTTCCTTGGCAAAGGTCGGGCCGGAAATCACCGCCAGCGGCCAGGCCTCGCCCAGCACTTCGGCAATCACATCCAGTGGCAGCTTGCAGCTTTCCGGCTCCAGCCCCTTGGCTGCACAGGCGACCGGCACCTGATTGCCGATCGACTGGGCGATTGCGGTGCAGGTCTCACGCAGCGCGTGGCTGGGCACGGCGACGATCACGGCTGTCGCCCCTTGCAGCGCCGCGGCGAGATCGGCCACGGGCTGCAGGGTTTCGGGCAGCGGGCAGCCGGGCAGGTAGCGTGCGTTCAGCCGCTCTTCGGCCATCTGCTGGATGGCCTCGGCATTGCGACCCCACAACCGTACCGGCTGACCTTGCCGAGCGACCTGAATCGCCAGCGCCGTGCCGTAACTACCGGCGCCGATCACCGCAATGGATTCAGCCTCGCTCAATGCCGCGTCCCGTCGCCTTCTGTCTCGGCGCCCTTGGCCAGGTGCTGCTGATAGATCGCGTCAAAGTTGACCGGCTGCAGCAGCATTTGCGGGAAACCACCGCGCTGGACGAAATCGTTGACCGCTTCGCGCACGAACGGGAACAGCACGTTCGGGCAGTAGGCGCCGAGAATCGCGCGACGTTCGGCGTCGTCAGCAATGCCCTGCAGCACAAAGATGCCGGCCTGCTGGATTTCGCAGATATAGGCGACTTCTTCACCGACCTTGGTCGTCACCGTGACCGTCAGCGTGACCTGGTAGGTCTCGCCCTCGATCCGCTGCACCGCGGTGTTGATGGACAAATCCACCTGCGGCTCCCACTTGCGGGTGAAGATCTGCGGCGCCTTGGGCACTTCCAGCGATGCGTCATGAATAAAAACCTTCTGCATGACGACCTGCTTGCCGCCTGCCTGTTCCTCTGCCACCTGTTTCTCCGTTCGAGTGAGTCGGACCACCGTCCAGCGGACCGCTATGGGGTTCAGCCCGGTGGCTGGAGCAGCCGCTGGAGGTCGCCGTTGGCGTCCATCGCATGCAACTCGTCGCAACCGCCGATGTGTGTCTCGCCAATGAAGATCTGCGGAACGGTCCGACGGCCCGCCCGCTGGGCCATGGCCTGTCGGGTGGCCGGATCTTCGTCCACCGCGATCTCGTCAAACGCCAGACCCCGCACCTGCAGCAGCCGCTTGGCCATGATGCAGTAGGGGCAGTAGCGCGTTGTGTAGATTTCGATATGGGGCATGGAAAAACCTAACGCATTTGTTCCACCGGATGGGTTACCGCGCCTTGGAAACGGGCAGTCCGGCTCCCTGCCACGCATTCAGACCACCGCGCAGCGGGAAGACTTCCTCCCAGCCCTGCTTCATCAGTTTTTCTCGCGCCGAGCCGGCAGCCGTGCCGATGGCGCAGTAAAGCAGCATCGGCTTGGCCTTGTGCTTGGCGAGTTCCTTGTCTGCTTCGGCAATCCGCGCCATCGGCAAGTTGATGGCACCAATAATGTGCCCCTTGCGATAGTCCGACTGCGACCGGACATCGACAATCACCGGCTCGCGGTCATTAATGAGACGCACGGCATCCGCCGGCGATAGCTTGTGCCCGGAGCGCAAGGAAATTGCGATCTCGTTGCCGATCACCGCCACGAGCACGACAATGAACGCCGTGGTCAGGATGGGATGCCGGGCCAGAAAGTCGAGTATCAGGTCCATACGTTCAGGGATTGGAAGCCGCGTTCGTGCAAAGCACAGGATTATCGCATTGGGGGGCAGCCGGTAGAAGGCCGGCGTTGATCGCGCGAGCACTGTGCCTCGCTGCGCTGGTCGCCGCCGTGGTGCCGCAGACGCCCGCCATTGCTCAGGGCGATGGCGAGCGCATGGAACAAACCACGGTCGAACTCGAACGTGTACGCGCACGGTTGCAGGCCCTGAAAAAGGACGTGGACCGCGACCGATCGCGCCGCGGGAAGCTGTTCCGCGAGTTGGAAGCCACGGAAACCAAGGTCAGCGAACTGAGCCAAACGCTGGCGGGCCTGCAGTCCGACATCGATGCGACGCAATCACGCATGGGTCGAACCCGCCGTTCACGCGACCAGGCGCTAACCGATGTCGAGCGCGAGCGCGACACGCTCAAGCAGCAGATTCGCGCCGCCTACCAGATCGGCCGCCAGGGCCGGGCCAAGCTGCTACTCAACCAGGAAGACCCGGCTGCGATCGGCCGCGTACTGACCTACTACGACTACCTGGCCAGAGCACGCAGCGACCGGATTCAGGCCTTTACCCGTTCGGCGCTGGCCCTGCGCACGCTCGAAGAACAACTGGCCGGTGAAATTCGTTCGCTGGAAGCCCTGTTCGCCAAGCGCAAGCGGTCACTGGATGCGCTGGAGGCCACACGCGATGAGCGCGAACAGGCCGTCGCCAGCCTGGAGGCCAAGATTCGCGACTCCGTTCTCGAGGTTGAGCAGCTCAAGGCCGACGAGGCGCAGCTCACTGAATTACTGGCAAGCCTGGAAGACGTGCTGGCGGATATTCCGCTGGTCCTGGACGACGACGAGCCCATCACCCGCCGCAAGGGATCCGTCGCCTGGCCGGTGCGGGGGCGGCTGATCGCGGCCTTCGGCCAGCCGAAGGCCGGTAATATCCGCTGGAAGGGCCTCTGGATCGCCGCGGACGAAGGCAAGCCGGTACAGGCCGTCGCCAGCGGCCGTGTCGCCTATGTGGGCTGGATGCATCGCTACGGGGTGCTAGTCGTGCTGGAACACGATGACGGCTGGTATTCGCTCTACGGACACAATCAGACCGCCTTGGTGCAGGTCGGTGAATGGGTTCGGATGGGCGAAGCCGTGAGTGCGGCCGGCAATAGCGGTGGCCACCGAGAAACCGGCGTCTACTTCGAGCTGCGCAAGGGCCAACGTGCGGTCGATCCGATCACCTGGCTGGCCGCGCGTTGAACAAGCAGCCGATTCGGGCGGTCAGACCGCTAGACCCGTCGCCGATCGGCCGGCCCGGACCTTTAAGCGGCGCGCAACAACAGGCACAGGCCTTGCCTGATCAAAGTGGCATCCCTGCGGCTGGTTGAAGCCGGCCTGTACTATGATGCGGACTCGGCTGGGTCGCATAACCACGACCACCCCGGCCCACGGAGAAATCAGAAGCATGAACAACACCGTCAAGACCGTATTGCTGCTCTGCACAGGCGCGGTGGTCGGCATCTCTCTTACCCTGACTCAGGGCGTCTCAGCCGGCCGGGAACCCACATCCGAGCTGCCACTGTCCGAGTTGCAGACCTTCGTCGAGATTCTGAACCGGGTCCAGCAGGACTACGTTGAGCAGATCGATGACGACGCGCTGCTCGAGTCTGCGATCCGCGGCATGCTGTCCGGCCTGGACCCGCATTCGGCTTATCTGGATGCGCAGGAGTTCAAGGACATCACGGTTTCCACCTCCGGCAAGTTCGGCGGGCTGGGCATCGAGGTTCAAGGGCAGAACGGCTTCGTTCGCGTTATTGCGCCCATCGACGACACGCCGGCCCAACGCGCTGGGGTCGAGGCGGGCGACCTGATCATCAAGGTCAACGACAAGGCCGTGAAGGGCCTGACGCTCACCGAATCGGTCCGACTCATGCGCGGTGAGCCCGGCACCAAGGTGACGCTGGATGTCGTACGCGAAGGCGAGGCCCAGCCGCTGCAAATCGACATCGTCCGCGACATCATCGAGGTGCGCAGCGTGCGCTCGCGCATGCTGGAACCGAACTACGGTTATCTGCGGATTTCCACCTTCACCGGCGGCACCGGACGCCTGCTGGAAGAAGAACTGCAAAAGCTGCGCGCACGCAATGATGGCGCGCTGCGCGGACTCGTGCTCGATCTGCGCACCAACCCCGGCGGGGTGCTCAATGCGGCGGTGGACGTGTCCGACGCGTTCCTGAACCGTGGCGAGATCGTGTCGATCAAGGGGCGTAGCAATCAGGCCAATCGCACGTTCAATGCGACACCGGGCGATCTGCTCGACGGCGTACCGCTGGTGGTGCTGATCAACGAGGCCTCCGCATCGGCCTCCGAAATCGTCGCCGGCGCATTGCAAGATCACAGCCGCGCCGTACTGGTCGGCGCCAAAACCTTCGGCAAGGGCTCGGTGCAGACCATCGTGCCGCTGAAGAACGATGCCGCCATCAAGCTCACAACCGCGCGCTATTACACGCCGTCCGGTCGCTCCATCCAGGCCGAAGGCATCGACCCGGATATCGCCATCGAGCGCGTCAAGGTCGAGAAACGTGATGGCCCCAAAGCGATCACCGAAGCTGATCTCGCCGGCCGTCTGGACAATGATCAGCTGGATGACCTCCTCGAAGCCGAGGACGACGCCGAACTCAAGAGCGACCCCAATCTGGCCGAGAACGACTTCGGCCTGTTCGAGGCGCTGAATATCCTCAAGGGCCTGTCGATTCTAGAGCAGGCCAGGCGCTAAACTGCCCGACCAGATGCCTCGCCGCCGCCCCGCGGCGGGGTGTTTTCGTGATGCCGGGGGCCAGGAATGGACAGCACATACACGGTCATGGACGCCGACTGATGTCACCACGGGGAGTTCGGGGACTCTGGCTCACGCTGCTGCTATTGGCCCCGGCCATGCTGCAGGCGCAGCCACGAATCGCCATCATCATCGACGACCTGGGTTACAGCCGTGACGCCGGCGTGCGTGTGCTGCAACTGCCCGGCCCCGTCGCCTGCGCATTCATTCCCGATGCGCCGTATTCGGTCGAGCAGGCCGAGGTGGCACATGAGTTGAGCAAGGAGGTGATGCTGCACCTGCCCATGCAACCGCATGCAGGCGCCCGCGCGCATCCCCATACGCTCACGGTGAACAGCACATCGGACGACGTGCGCAGCGTGCTCAACGGGGCGATGCTGCATATTCCCCACGTTGTCGGCCTGAACAACCATCAGGGCAGCCTGCTCACCGAGCGCAGCAGCCACATGCGCTGGCTGATGGACGCGATGGACGCGTATCCGCATCTCTATTTTGTCGACAGCATGACGACACCGCGCAGCGTTGCACTGCACTCCGCGCGTGCCGCTCACATTCCCAGCGCGCGGCGGAATGTTTTTCTCGATCACGAACGCGATACGGCGGCGATCCACGCTGAGTTCGATCGCCTGGTGCGCTACGCCAAGCGGCACGGCACCGCATTGGCCATCGGCCACCCTTACGAGGAAACGCTCGCCGTGCTGGAGCGCAGACTGCCATCGCTCAAGCGCGAAGGCATTGTCTTGGTGGCGGTGAGCGACCTGATCCATACGCGCACGGCCCAGCGCGGCGATCAGGACTGGCGGGTCAGCCTCCGCCTGGGCGACGCGCCGACAGCCATAACACCAGACCGGATGCTCCAAGCAGCCAACTGATCACAGGCATGCCGTTCCAGATCGCCGGACGGTAGCCATCCAGGCCGAAGATCACCAAGGCGGACAGCATGAGCGTCGCTCCGATCATCGTGCGCCGGTTGCTCCGCTGCTCCGCACGAAAGGCGTCCAGCATGCGATCCAGATCGGCCTGCCCCACGCCGCCGCTGTGCCCGTCTCCCAACCTCGACAATGCCCGAGGCAGGGCTTCCAGCAACTGCGGACCTTGCCGGCGAAGCTGCGCGACCACCCGTTTCGGGCTCATGCGCTCCTGCATCCACTCGGTCATCAGCGGCTTGGCGGTCTTCCACAAATCCAGATCCGGATACAACTGCCGGCCCAGGCCTTCGACCTGCAGAATCGTCTTTTGCAGCAACACCAGCTGCGGCTGCACGGTCATGTCGAAACGACGCGCGACCTCGAACAGCCGAAGCAGGAACATCCCGAAGGACAATTCGCTCAGCGGACGGTTAAAGATCGGCTCGCAAACCGAGCGAATCGCGCCTTCGAATTCGTCGACGCGCGTCGTCGCCGGCACCCAGCCCGATTCCACGTGCAGCTCGGCAACGCGGCGGTAGTCCTGATCGAAAAAGGCGACGAAGTTTTCCGCCAGATACCGTTGGTCATCCGGTGTCAGCGAACCGACAATCCCAAAATCCAGCGCCAGCCAGCGCGGATTGGCGGGGTCACTGGTATCCACGAAGACATTGCCGGGATGCATGTCGGCATGAAAGAAGTTGAAGAAGAACACCTCACGGAAAAAGATTTCCACGCCGCGCTCCGCCAGCAACTGGATGTCCACATCGCGCTGGCGCAGCGTGGCGATCTCGTCGACGGGCACGCCGTGCAGGCGCTCCATCACCATCACGTTCGGGCGGCAAAGCTCCCAGACGACCAGTGGGTGGTAGATCATCTCGCTGCCCAGCCAGTTGCGTCGCAGCTGACTGGCGTTGGCGGCCTCGCGCAGCAGATCGAGCTCGTCGAAGATCACCTTTTCGTACTCGGCGACGACTTCCTTGGGCCGCAGCCGTGGAGCCAGCGGCGAAAACCATTCGGCCAGCTGCGCCAACGCGTGCAGCAGATCGACATCGCGCCGAATCTGCGCGTGAATGCCGGGACGCACCACCTTGACGACTACATCGAAACCGGCAGCGCCGTTCTCGCCCTTGAGCCTCGCCGCGTGGACCTGCGCGATGGAGGCCGATGCCAGCGGCTTGTCATCGAAGATGGCGAAGACCTGCCCGACGGACTTGCCAAGGGCCTGCTCGACCAGCGCGCGCGCCTCGGCACCGGGAAACGACGGAACCTGGTCCTGCAGCTTGGACAGTTCACCCGCGAGTTCGGGCGGGAGAATGTCCGGGCGTGTCGACAAGGCCTGCCCGAACTTCACGAACACCGGCCCAAGTTCTTCCAGCGCCTTGCGCAATCGCACGCCAATGGGCTCGGCGAAGGATCGCTTGACGGGTTTGCCGAGGGCTTCCGCCAGTCCATACCGGCGATAGACACGCCGAATCTGCCAGAAACGGCGCAACTGTAGAGGTGAGAGCATGTGCGCATTCTCGCTGCGCCGCGCTTGGTCGGCAAACTTTGCCTGCCGCAGCGATGACGCGAACGTTGACCCGTCGTGGTCATGTCGTACCATGCGGGCGCAACGGGGAGACACAAATGAAAACAATTACGCTGCTGTCGTGCCTGCTGGCCGCGGTACTCGTTCCGGCTTATGCAGCCCAAGAGACCTATCCCGTCAAGGACGACGCCTTCACGCGCACGCTGCGCAGTCCAACGCCGGAACAGCTGGAATCCAAGGGGTTTCCGATGGGCGTTTACCGTGGCTCGCCCAAGGTTCAGGCCGAGGCCGACTGGTACGCCGACAACTTCTACAACACGCTGGCCGCCAAGAAGATCTGGCACGAGGGCAGCAGCCCGGCCACGCATGAGCGCAATGGCCCCATCACCTGGGACATCGCGCCGATCCCGCAGGCGCCACCCCCCTCTTGCGATCAACCGCAGCTCACAAAGTACGACGCCGAGGGCTGCCGCATCGCCGGCGCGCTGTTCACGGACGTGGAAGCCACCGATCCGGCCAAAGCCCAGCGCCTGCGCGAGGCCGTGCGCCGCGGCCGCGACGTTTGGTTCAAGGGCACCTTCGGCAACCAGGATCTGAACGACATCCACCTGGCGCGCACGATCGGCGATGCCAACATGCATTACGGCGAATGGATGCACACCAAGCATCGGCCGTACCGCTACACCCAATGGGGTCTGATCAACGACCCGGACTGCGAACAGGGCGACGAGTCCACCTACTGGCTTGATCGCTGCGCCGACCCCAAATCTTCCGGCGTGATCGGCTACCGCAAGTATTTTCGCGATCCGACCCGGGATGAGCAGGGCGAGGTCGTCTACGACCCGCGCACGGCACCATTCGAGGCCGGCGAGATCGAGTCGCAGAAGCGCTTCATGATCGGCCAGCCCTGCGTGCAGTGCCATGCCGCGTTCGACCCCACTAACCCGCCGGCTGACCCGAACGAGCCGGAATGGGAAAACATCATGGGGCTGATCGGCAACCAGTACGTCAACCAGCCTTTGGCCGCGTTCCTATCCGCCGTCCCCCGCGACCATTTCGCGGTGCAGGCCGTGGGCTCCGCGCGGCCCGGCACGGTCGACACCTCGCTGAATCCCAACGATTTCCAGCACAACCCCGGCACCCAGAACAACATCACGGACTTCATCAACAAGCGCGTGTTCCAGCACGAGATGAGGCATCCGTTCACGGGGGAAACCAGCACCGCGCCGACCCAGCACGTGTTGAAAGGCGCCGAGGACACCGTGGGCGACCGCCTGGCCTTGCTGCGCGTGTACATCAATATCGGCATGTGCACCGAGGAATGCTGGGTGCCGAATTTTCCGGTACCGGGTGACTTTTTCGGCGACGGCTCCACGCAAAAGCCGATGTCCATCCAGCAGTGCTCCATCGACTGCGAGGCCTGGAACTATGCCGACGCCAAGATGGACAATCTGGCGGCTTATCTGCTGAGCGGCGGCCCGACCTATCTGCTGCATGCCACCGACGTCGACGGCACGTCCGGCGATGCCTTTATCGACCTGGACCAGGTCCCCGCCGGCCGCAAGGTCTACGCACGCAACTGCGCGCAGTGCCATTCCACCAAGCTGCCGCCGGATGCCATCGTCGGCGACCCGGATGCATTGGAGCGCTACTACGAAGGCCACGTGTTTGGCGCCGAGGACTTCTGGCAGCACGAGTTCACGGATGCGCAACTCGAATCCGAGTCGTTCCGCGAGCAGCATCTGGTGCAAACCGAGGACGGCCAGTGGCGGCCGAAGCAGTTCGCCGACCACGGCATATTCGGCCAGGACTGGCTGGGCAATGACGAACCCACGCCCTACAACGTCGTGGGCGTGAACAGCTGCCGCGCCCGGCATGACAACCACTCCACCGGGCACATCTGGGAAGAGTTCGCCTCGGAAACCTATCGGCAGCGCCCGTCGCCGGGCTCGGAGCCGAAAAAGATCAACCGGATGTTCCCGCTGATCGGCGGCAATGCCGTCGGCACCCAGACCATCGGCGGCCCCGCCGAAGACGGTGAAAGCTTTGCCGACGACGGCGCGGGCTATTACCGCAACATCTCGCTGATCAATGTCTGGGCCATCGCGCCGTTCCTGCACAACAATGCCCTCGGCGAACTGACCTATCTGGACGATGGCGGGATCGACTACACCGTCGCCGGCCGCATCGCGCAGTACGAGATCGCAATGCAGCGCCTGCTCATGTCCGACGATCCGAACGACGAACCGCATCGTCCGCAAAAGGTCAGTCTCACCGACCGCGACATCAAGGTGGCCCCTCGCGAAGACGGCCAGGGCCTGATCAAGCTGCCGGTGAAAGAAGGGACTCCGGTCGCCTACTTCGCCAGTTCCGATCCGCACAAACCCCTGTTCCAGAAATGCGACGACCTGATCGAGAACAAGGGGCATCAGTTCGGCGTGGACCTCTCGGCCGAGGACAAGGCGGCGCTGACCGAATTCCTGAAGCTGATGTAACCCGGTCGTGACGGAGCCTGGACAGCAGCGGCGCCTGCGCGCGCGGCGCCGCGTACGACTGCCCGTCGCAGTCGGACTGATCGCCATGGGCCTGCTGCTGTGCGCAGGCTGTGGCGACCGCCCGGTGGCCGAGCCCGGCGTTGACGCGCTCGCCGACCGGCTGCCTCCGCTTTACGACCCGGCGAGCCTGTCGGCGCAGGTCATCCCGAATTCCGACCTGCCGCCCGAAGGCACACGCTCGCTGTTCGATCAGCTCGTCGCCCAGAATGGCGCGCTGCCCTACCCTTTCGAATCCGTGGTCGACTGGCTGACCTCGCTGGATGTCGACGGGCGCCGCCCCACCACGGTGCTCATTCCCCACGGCCGTTCCTTGCAGAAAGGTCGTTCCTCTTTCGCCGATCCGCGGGTCGTGCTGTCCGCCGATGTGTCACCTCCACCGGGCGTCGCGCTGACGCCGCCGATCAAGGGCCGGCTATTTCTCGGCTTTGTCGATGCCGCCAACGAAATCGAAGTGCTGTCCTACAATGAGGCCGCCGGACGCTTCGAGTTCCAGCTGGTGCAGGACTACTGCGAGGGCTGCACGCCGCGCATCGTCTACGCCCGGCGCAACGTGTGCCTGACCTGTCACCAGAACGCCGCGGCGATCTTTCCAGTGCGCCCGTGGGAGGAGACCAATGCGGCACCGGACATCGCTGCAGGCATCCGTGACGTTCACCCGAACATCGATACCCTGCGCGGCGCGCCGTTGGGCGTCCGCCTTGCGGCACCCGAAGCGGTCGACAACGCCACCGACATCGCCAATATGATTCCGCTGGCACAGCGCATCTGGCTCGATGGCTGCGGTCCGGATACAGCCGGCCATGCCTGTCGCCGCATGCTGCTCGGCCAAGCCCTGCGCTTTGCCCTGGCGCCTGGCAGTTTCGATCCGCAGTCCGAAACCGCGATGGAGCTGATCACCCGCCTGGCCCAGCACTGGCCCGAACGCGGCTTCGAGCTGCCCGACAATGACCTGAAAAACCGCGATCCGCTGGAAGATGACCTTTATCAAGGCGGCTGGCTGGCCGGCCTCAAGCGCGCGGTATTCGGCCGCGACACAGCGCGCAACAACCCGGTCAACGAGGACAAGCTGGAAGAGTTCGATGCCCTGCCATCACTGCCTCGCGAGTTCGATCCGCTAACCCGCCGCCCGCCGCTGCGCTGGTCACAACCCGGCGACCTCGACGCCGTCTACGCATTGGCGCAGGAATTCACCGCAACCGACGTCGCACGCCTGCAGGCCGCCGGCCGTGTTGATGCGGTGGTGTCTGCGGTGCAGAGCGCCGCGCTGGATGCCCATGTGGCCGCCGTGCCGTTCCGGCGGTCCGAGATCATGCTGGCGCTGCTGGATACGCTGGATGCCGACGCCATGCCCACGCGCTGGGGACTGCCGGTCGCCGAACTGTCGCCCCCGATCCGTGAGGGCGAGCCACCGTTGCGACTGTCCGCGGATTCCGAGCTCAAACCCTTCGAAACGTATTGCTTTGGCTGCCACCGCGACAACCCCAGCGCCCGGCTGAACTTCATGGCCGGCGCCAGCGAGGCCGCTGTGCTGGAGCGCATAGAGGCAACGGACAAGATTCGTGATGCCTTGGACTACGAGCGCTACCGTGGCACGGCCAAGGCCGGGCTACTGATGCCGCCCGATGGCTCCTGGCAACGCGAACATCTGGAGCGGGCGCTGGCCGCCGGCGATGACCCACTGACCCCGATGCGCGAGCAGGTGCCCGCGTTGTTCGATTTCTGAGGACGATCCATGCGCCTTGCGCCCTTTCGACTCACCGCCGGGCTGGTTGCGTCGGCGCTGCTACTCGCCAGCCTGCCCGCACAGGCCGAACCGGCCTTTGCCCGGCTCTACAAGAATCAGTTCGGCTACATGCCGTCCTGCAACGCCTGCCACAAGGATGGCGGCGGCACGCCGGTCAACGCCTACGGCCAGCAGTTCAAGGATGCCGGGCTCAACGCCGGCGCCTTCGCCAAGATCGCGTCGCTGGATGCCGATGGCGACGGGCAACGCAACGCGGCTGAATCGAACGCTCGCGCCAACCCCGGCTCGGACCACTCCACGCCCGACGCGCCCGGTGACTGGCTGGACACCAGCAACCTGATTCCCAAACCGGTGCGAGCGCTGTTTCCGGACATCACGACCTACAAGCTCGTCGATGCACTGTTCACGGAGAAGGAAATCGCCCGCGCGGCCGCGCGCGGCGTGACGCTGGTGACGGAAGACGAGAACACCATCTACGTGCCCGTGCGGGATCGCCGCCCCATCGGCACGTCGATCATCGTGCCGGGCGAGCACCAGGGCCAGCAGTTCTTCGTGCTGCTGGCGACCGATCGCCAGCTCAACATCACCCACGCCGGCGCAATCGACGCCACGGACTTCAAGGCGGCGCAGACCGCGTCACGCTACGCCGCGTTCGTGGGTCAATCGGTCGAGCATCTGAACACCGAACCGGCCGACGACGCGGTGCAGGCAGCGGTTGATCGCGCCGTGCTCAAGGCGGCAACGATGCTGCTGGTGCGCCTCAAGTCAGGCTGACCGGCGAACGATCAGTTCACAGTATCGGACAACCCGCCGTACTCCCAGGACCACGGCAATCCGGTTGCTCCCAGCACGCGCCGGCTAACCGCCGGAAAGATGCGCTCGGCGCGCACGTCATTGGACATCAGCACCAGGCAATCGCGGCGAGCCTGCACGCAAATCGCCATGTTGGCGGTGCCCGCATCGTGGCCGCCCTTGAACCACACCAGCCCTTGCGGACCGTCGAACCGCAGCAGTCCGAGGCCGGCGGCAAGGCCGATATCCCGATACGGCGCATCTCGCGTCTCGGGCAGGGTTGGAAACTGCGGAGCCGACGTGATCGGCCGTTGCGCACGGAACATTTCGCGACGGGCGTGCTCGCTCAGGCCGTCGCCGCGAACCAGCGCCGCCCAGAACCGGGCCTGATCGCGAATCGTCGTGTCCATGGAGCCGGCTGCAGCAGGCACCGCGCGCCGGTCATGGGGAATGGCCTCACCGTCGATGTCGTATCCCAGCGCCGCCCGATCCGCGAAATCCGGCCGCCAGACCATCGCCGTGTCCGCCATCCCCAGCGGGGCGAAAACCCGCTCATCCATGGCCTCGTCCAGCCCGATGCCCAGCACCGATTCCAGCGCGAGTTGCAGTACGCGGTAGCCCTCCCCGGAATAGGCGTAATGCACGCCTGGCTCGAAGTGGAAGCGCAGCCGGCCATCCGGCTCCAGCCAGCGAAAGTTCGCGAAACCGGAGCCATGCGACAGCAGCACCCGGGGGCTGAGCCGTCGCCAGCGCTCATCGCCCAGCAAATCCGAATAGTTGCGCCCGGGGGCGGTGTAATGCGGCAGGGGCTTGGGCAGTAGCTGCGGCAAGCCGGCATCCAGGTCCAGCTGGTTTTCGTCGACCAACTGCAGGGCGAGGTAGGCAACAGCCGTCTTGGTGAACGAGGCGCCGTAGACAATCGTACCGTCGGTCAGGGGCAACGCTGCTCCCACATCACGACTGCCCAGGCTGAGAACCTGATCCACAGCGCCATCGCGAATCACCGCCAGCGCCAGGCCCTGGACGCCTTCGCGCAACATCAGGGCTTGCACGGCGAGTTCCAGCGGCGCATCGGCCGCAGGCATCGACGGTGGAGGCGGCGTTGCCGTGCAGCCGGCAAGCATCGCGGCCAGCAACGCCCACGCGCATCGGCGGCCGCCACGCAAAGGCTTGCACAGGGGACCGGTCACGCGCTGGTCGTGTCGGCCAGCACCTGGGCCAGCGGCCGTGGCCGGCCGAAGCCGAACCCCTGCCCCCAGCCACAGCCGAGCTTGTAGAGCTGACGCCCCTCGGCTTCGGCCTCGATGCCTTCGGCCACCACGCGCAGGCCAAGCTCATCGGCCATCGCGGAAATGCCGCGGACAATCCGCGCGCCACTCGGGCCCTTGCGCACCTCGCGCGCGAAGCTGAGATCCAGCTTCAGTACGTCGGCGGAAAAATTGTGCAGATACGCCAGCGACGAGTAACCCGTGCCGAAATCGTCGATGGCGATCGAAATCCCGAGCTTCTGGAACTCCGCCAATAGTTCGGCGGCATAGGCGGGATTGGTCATGACCACGCCCTCGGTCAGTTCGATTTGCAGACGCTCGGGCGGCAAGCCGGTTGCGTCCAGCGTGGAGGCCACCAGCTCGAATGCGGTGGATTGCGCAAACTGGCGACCGGACAGATTGATGCTCACGTACTGACCGCGCAGCCGATTGCCCTGCGCCATGAAATCGATGCAGGCCCGCCGGATCACCCAGGCATCCAGTTCAAGAATCAGCGATGTCTGCTCCGCCAGCGGAATGAACTCGCCCGGAGAGATCATGCCGCCATCCGGCTGCGGCCAGCGAGCCAGCGCCTCGTAGCCAACCGGCTTGCCGAGCGGCAGCTTCACGATGGGCTGGTAGTGCAGCTCCAGAATGTCCTCGGCAATGGCACCACGCAGCCGAGCTTCCATGCGGCTTTGCTGCAACACACCGTGGCGCAGCGCTTCGTTCACCGGCGAGTTTGGCAGGGCTTCTGCCTCCGGCACCCGGCGCGGCGCGGGTTCTTCCTCGCCGCTGCGCACGCGATGCATCGCCACCCGAAAACGGTCCAGCATGCTGTGCAGCACCAGCTGCACCATCGGGTCGACGGATTCGAGCCGGTCGTTCAGCCCCTCTCGGCTGATCACGGTGAGCTTGGTCGTCCCGATGGCGCGCACGCTGGCCGACCGGGGACGTGTGTCGATCAGCGCCATTTCGCCCACGATCTCGCCCGGACCCAACGTCGCGAACACGGTGCGCTGGTCGTCGTGACCGGTGAAGACTTCGACCGCACCCTCATCAATCAAATAAGCGACATCACCGGCATCGCTCTCGGCAAAGACCAGTTCGCCATCTTCGTATGTACGTTGCTGACCCGCGTCAACCATTGCGTTACCCCCCGCGGCGAACAGTACGGCGCGCGGTGACCATGCACAAGCGATTAGACTGGCAGAAAAACATGGGGAGACTGCGTGAAAGCCATCTGGATTCTCGCCGTACTGACGGCCGGCCTGTTGTGGTCGGAATGGAGCCTGGCTCAGGACGATTTGTCAGTGCTCGACACCCTGGCGATGGACGACCTGGTAGAGGTCGAGCCGCCGCCACCTGCATGGCAGTCCATCGGCGGCCCGGTGGCACTGGGCGTGTTCTTCTTTCTCGTGCTGTGGCTGGGCCGTCTGGCCGTTCCGTTCCGCGTCAGCAAGGAATCACTGACGCTGTTCTACTACCCCACGGGCGTCAAACGCGGCCTGGCGCTCGCGATCACGTTATACGGCATCGCCTTCGCATTTGGCGCGGCGGAAATCGGCTACCAACTGCATCTACACGGCAGCGCCGAGGCGTACTTTGCCAACATGTCGCAGGGCAAACTCATCGCCTTCACCCACGCCCACCTGTTCGGCTTCACAACCAGCTTTCTGGTCATCGGCATCCCGTTCTCGATGCAGTTCAACCACCTGTGGATTTACCAGTGGGTGTTTCCTGTCGGGCTGGCTGCGGCGCTCACCGACGTCATGTCGTGGTGGGGCATCAAGTACGTGTCGCCCAACTTCGAGATCATTTCGATGGCCTGCGGCATCCTGTTCTCGGTCACCTACCTCTACATGCTGATCGGCCTGTTGCGCGTGCTGCTGTTTCCGCAAGTGATCTGGGCGACCGACAAGGATCGCAGCGAGCGGTTAAGCAAAAAGGAACAGGACCCGACGAGTCACACGGGCTATTGAGGCGCCAGCTCCGTTAGCGCAATAGCCACCCGGCGCTCGCTGCGGCTTCCAAACGCCGGCGCAAGACCGCCCAGACCGCGGGCAACGGCCCCTCGATTCCACGATTTCGTCCAGCACCTGCTCCAGGCGGATGCCGTGCCGCTGCCACCCGACCCCTTGCGTCGCAAGGTTCAGCAGCACGGGATTGACGCGGTCGACCGCCTTGGCGAACCGGGCGTCCGGGGTCGCGCCCGCCTCGAACTCATCCCATAGCGCCCGGTCGGCGCTGCCCTGCTCGAAGGGCAGCAAGCCGAACAGGCGGTCGGCGGCAGCCTGTTCACGGGCGGCCTGATCGGCGGCGGCCTGGTCGTCATAGAGAAACGTATCGCCGGCATCGATTTCGACGATGTCGTGGAGCAGCAGCATGCGGATCACCCGGTCAACATTGACCGGAAAGGCGGCATACGGAGCGAGCACCAGCGCGGACAGGGCCGCATGCCAGGAGTGCTCGGCGGAGTTTTCCTGCCGGGAGCCGTCGGTGATCCACGACTGGCGGGTGAGGAAACACTGACTGACGCACGCCGCCAAGTTGCCGCCTGAAAACAGGCCAGGCAAGGCGCGAGGAGCGAAGTTTGGTCATTCCAAAAGAACGACGAGCAACGCTGCATGGCCTGTTTTCAGGCGCAATCCGGAGGAACGGGCCGGTTTCCCCGCAATCCTGCGTTGTCGTTCGCTGACTTGGAATGACCAAGCGGTACTCACTCCGCCTGGTCTTGCGGGGAAACCGGCTCCGTCTTGGCGGCGTGCGCCAGTCAGTGTTTCCTCCCTCTTGAGCTTGTCAACCTCGATCAGATAGTCGAGCGACTGTTCCAGCGCTTGCGCCGACGGGCTGCTCACGCCTCAGCGGTTTTCCGTTCCAGGCGGCGAATGCGGGCTTCGAGCCGATCGGTGCCGGTGCGCAAGTCGTCGACGGCATCCATCCACTCGTGAACCTCGTCGCCATGCACCAGGTCGCCGGTTTCCTCGCGGAGGAACTCGATGGTGTCGTCACCCAGGGTTTTGACCGCCTCGCGACCCCAGCCGAAAAAGCGACGGGCTGTCTGGCCAATGCGGAAGGCGGCAATAGGACCGAACATCCGTTCCAGCGGCGCTTCCAGGTCCAGTTCCAGGGCGTCGAAAATCTCGGCAAAGCGCTGGGCGAGGATGGCATCACCCTCGATGCGCACGCCGCCGGACAGCAACTGCGCCTGCTTGTCGCCACCTGCGGCGGCCAGCCGGGCGAAATCGCCCATGCGACCGATCAGCCGCACATCCGGCTCATCGGGCCAGAAGATCGACAGTTGCAGGCGATCCACCACCGGCACGGCGTAGACGGTCTGATCCCAGCCGGTGATGGTGACGGCGACGACACGGCCGTCGAGTTGGCGCAGGCGGTCGGCGACTGCCGGGTCCAACGCCAAGGCGCGGTTCAGGCCGGCCTCGACCACGGCGACGCCATTGGCAATCAGGCTCATGCGCCAAAACCCCGGTGCACGGCGCAGATGCCACCCGCCAGGTTGTAGTGCTGGCAGCGCAGGAAACCGGCTGTTTCCATCATGCCCTGCAAGGTCACCTGATCCGGATGCATGCGGATGGATTCGGCCAGGTAACGGTAGCTGGCCTCGTCCTTGGCGACATAACGCCCCAGTGCCGGCAACACCTTGAAGGAGTATTCATCGTAGAGCTTGCCGAACCCGGCGGAGGTGGGCTTGGAGAATTCCAGGATCAGCGCCCGCCCGCCCGGCTTGGTCACGCGCTGGATTTCCGCCAGCGCGGCGTCCTTGTCGGTCACGTTGCGCAAGCCGAAGGCCATGGTCACGCAATCGAAGTGATCGGTGGGAAACGGAAGTTCCTCGGCATTGGCCAGCACGTAGTCCATGCCCTGGACGATGCCGCGATCAATCATGCGGTCGCGGCCAACACTGAGCATGGAGGCGTTGATATCCGATGCGATGACCTGTCCGTCGGCACCGGCTTGCCGGGCGAACTTGCCGGCCAGATCACAGGTGCCGGAGGCCAGATCGAGGACGCGTTCGCCAGGACGCACGGCGGCAAGATCAATGGTGAAGCGCTTCCAGACGCGATGCACGCCCATGGACATCAGGTCGTTCATCAAATCGTAGCGTGAGGCGACCGATGCGAAGACCTCGCCGACGCGGCGTGTCTTGTCCGTGGAGCTGACAGTTTCGTAACCGAAATGCGTGGTCTTGCTCATCAGGGTTTGCCCGCGGTGGGGGTGTACTGCTTCACGACCGAATCCAGCGTCCGCACACCAGGATCGCGGCCGACGCCCGCGGCATCCAGACGTTCGTTGTAGTCCTGCCATAGCGCATCCTGCTGCATGCAGAACTCGTGCAGCAGAGGCCAGCCGTAGAGACCGCTGTCGTGCCCGTCGTCAAAGACCGGGCGAATGGCATAACTGCCCACGGCTTCGATGTGGTCAATGCCGACATTGCGTTTGCCCCAGACCAGCTTTTCCTGACCTGGCCCGTGGCCTCTGACTTCAGCAGACGGCGAGTACACGCGCATCAGTTCGGCCGGAATCGAGTACGTCGCGCCGTCGTCGTAAGTCACGTCGAGTACGCGCGAGGCGCGGTGCAGGGTCAGTTTGGTGGGGACCGGAATCATGAGCATGCAGTGGTTGTCGTCTGGCGCGCACGATAGCACCACGCGCCGGCGCTCACGAGGCGCGACGAGCGAGCATTGGGCTTAGCTTGCTGGCTTGCGGGTTGCTGACTGACTCGGGGCGTGCCCGGTCCAGCGCTTGTAGGCGCGGGTGAAACTGCTCGCATCGGAGAACCCGACCAGATAGGCCACTTCGGTGACGGAACACTGCGCCGAGGCGAGGTGGCGATCCGCCAGTTCGCGGCGCGTGGTTTCAACCACTGCACGAAAGCTGGTGCCGCGATCGGCCAGTTTTCGCTGCAGGCTGCGCTGGCTCAGATGCAGGGCCTGGGCCGCCGCCTGCTGGCTGCAGGCGCCGCCGGGGAGCAGACGGGAGATCGCATCGCGGACGGATGACACGATGTCATCGCGCAGCCGATGGCGCAGCATGTCGTCAAGCAGGGCTTCGTTGACCGCCCGCAGCGCCGGGTTCGCGGTTTCCAGCGGCCGCAGCGCCTGGCCGCGATCGTAGACGATGCGGGTTTGTGCTGCCCCGAACTGCAGCGGACAGGCAAAGGTCTGCTCGAACCGATCCAGGCTGGGTGGCGCGGGACGCGCCAGCGAGGCCTGGACCGGATGGCAGTCGCCGCCGGCGAGCGCCCGCGCCGTGCGCACCAGAATCGCAGCGAATGCGTCCACGGCCTGCCAGGCCGGGGGCGGGTCCACGGGCACATGGCCGAGCTCAACCCAGCAGTGCCTGGCGTCCTCACCGAATTGCATTTGCGCAGCATCAGTCACCACCCGGCCATAACGCACCATGCGCTGCATGGCATCGCGCAGCGAGTCGCTGACCAGGGTGGTGACCGTCAGCGCGTGGAACGTGGCCTGGTTTACATGCCGCGCCACGCGCAGGCCGAAGGCGTCGTCACCCGTGGCCGCCACGGCCGCGTCCCAGAGCCGGGTTGTCTGGCTCAATGGAATACGGGCATCCGGGTTCGCCAGGCAGGCCGGATCGATCCCGGCCTCGCAAAACAGCGGCTCCCAGGCAATGCCGGCCTGGACCAGCGCCGCACGGATCGCTCGCGCCCAGCTGGCCAGCGACGTGATGTCGTCGGCGGCCGTCATCGATGGCCAACCAACAGCACATTGGCGCAAGCAGTCATGCGATTGGCGGATTCGGCCCTGTCTCGCCCCGGCCGGGCCCGGATACTGACCACAGATATTCTTGGAGACCTGTATCCATGCATACCCGCAATCTGTCGGACGCCGACAAACATCGCATCCAGAGCATTCGGACGGGCGTCAGCGCCGCAGCGGACGGATTGCGGCAGCGGCATCGCTGGCTGCGTCACCAGAACCTGATCGGCGCGCTGATCATGGCGGGCTCCATCGCCGGCGCGGTCGCCAGCGGCTGGGCGTACGTGGCGGGCGTCATCCCCTGGTTTGTCTGCATTCCCCTCACCGCGGTGTTCCTGTCGTTCATCCATGAGCTGGAACACGACCTGATCCACTTAATGTACTTCCGCAACAGCCCACGCGCCTACAACCTGATGCTGGCACTTTGCTGGATCACCCGGCCGAGCACGATCAGCCCCTGGGTGCGCAAGCGCATGCACCTGCACCATCACAAGTACTCGGGCACGGAGTCCGATATCGAGGAGCGCGGTATCACCAACGGCGAGCGCTGGGGTCTGCGCAGGCTGCTGATGACCGGCGACAACATGCTGGCCGTGTATCTGCGCCCGAAGACAATTTACAAGGCTGCCCGCGCGTTTGTCCTCGCGCAGAACCCGCAGTCAGAGGCCGAGCTCAAGTCGCTGGCGCGTGAGCAGCGTCGTGGTTATTTCCCACTGGGCCTGATCCACTACGCCTTCTGGCATGGTTTTGTGCTGTTCCACCTGGCCAACGGCATCGCGCTGCTGTTCGGCTCGGGCATTCCGCTGTCGGCCGGCATGGAAACCTTCATCGCCGGCCTGAACACCGCCGCCGTGGTCTACATGGGTCCGAACATGCTGCGCACGTTCTGCCTGCACTTCATCAGCTCGAACATGCACTACTACGGCGATGTCGAGGCCAAGAACATCATCCAGCAGACCCAGGTCCTCAACGTCTGGTGGATGGCGCCGCTGCAGCTGTTCTGCTTCAACTTCGGTTCAACCCACGCCATCCACCACTTTGTCGTGAAGGAACCGTTCTACATCCGCCAGGCCACGGCGAAGGCCGCGCACCGGGTGATGCGGGAGAACGGCGTGCGGTTCAATGACCTCGGCACCTTCCGCCGCGCCAACCGATACGCGTTGACCGATGAGGCCACGAAGCAAGTCACGGAAGCGGCCGAAGCCTGACCGGCAGCAACCACCGCCCGACCGTTTGTCGGGCGGTGGACGATGACTAGAACTCCAGACTTGCCAGTTCCGTCCCGGACACCGCATCCGTCACGATGAGAAAGGCATCAGACAAGGTGTAGAGCGTCTGACTGGTGGCATCCGTTGCGATCACCGACCGCAGCGGTGCGTTGTAGTAAACCGGCGCGAAGCTGGTGCAGCCGCCT
>Ga0208330_1000128_pt1 | contig 46204 bp, 37 predicted proteins | sample DeeseametaMP1896_FD_184180 | JGI IMG/M metagenome (GOLD analysis project Ga0208330, IMG submission 184180) | Marine microbial communities from the Deep Pacific Ocean - MP1896 (SPAdes) | ecosystem: Environmental > Aquatic > Marine > Oceanic | place: East of Hawaii, North Pacific Ocean | collected... | reverse complement strand
GCGTCGCCGTGAAGAAGCCGTCACCACCCTCGGAGAAGTAGACGCGCGGCACGGCATCCGACTCGAGAATCACGATGTCGGCCACACCGTCTTCGTCCAGGTCGGTGGCCAGCGCATCCAGGGCCGGACCGTCACCCAGATCGTTCGGTGCCAGGGCAAACGCGCCATTGCCCGTGTTGCCATATAGCGCATGGCCGCCACTAGCATTGACGACAACAATATCTTCGCCCGCCTGGCCGTCGAAGTTGCCGGCCAGCAAGGCGCGCACGTCACCGACGTCGCCCAGGCTGCCGGCGGCTGCGAAGGCCTTGTCAGCGGTCTGCACAAACAGGCGGGTGGCGCGGCCTGCGCCGGTGCCCACGGCGATATCCAGCGCCCCGTCGCCATCGGCATCCAGCACGGCAAGCCGCGTGCCGTCGACAACCTCGAACTCTGCGCCAGGAATTTCGGCCAGCAGGTCGGTGACGACCACCCCGATCGAGGCGACATTGTCATCCGGATTCACATCGGTGGCGGGCTCGCCCACGCTGGCCTGCAACCAGACGCCGCCGGCGCGATCCGCCTCCGACTCAATGGCCACCGTCTGCTGATCGCCAGCCGCCAAGGTTTCGAGAACGCAGTCCAGCGTTACCACCGAAACCGCAACGCTTCGAGTGCAGCCGTCCGGAACCGGAACCGACAGCCCGGCGCCGCTGATACGCAGCGTCAGCGTGCCACCGGCCAGGCTGCCGCCAGGATTCGACACGGTGGCGCTCCACTGGAACGGCACCTCCGGCGCGGCCACGGCGCGCTGTGCCTGGACTGTCACCGCAAGATCGCGCTCCGGCTCGGTGATGGTCAGGCTGAACGCCGTATCCGTGCCCTCATCGAACGGATCCGTCGCCGTCAGTACTACGTTGTAGGATCCGGCCGTTCCCAGTTCCGCAGCACCGGCGATGCTGTCACCGGTGAGCGTGAGACCAGCCGGCAGCCCGGTGGCCGCATAGGTCAGCGCATCACCGTCCGGATCTTCGAATATCTCGCTGAGCACCAGCGTCCATTCCTCCCCTTCGTCGAGGCTCAGATCCTCCACCGGCGCGACGATCAGCGGCGCATCGTTGCCAACACGCTCGATCACGACCACGAGCTGTGATGTCGCCGAGTCTCCGGCCTCATCGAATGCCGACACGTTGAGCGCATAGCGCCCGACGTCACTTTCGGTCGGCGTGCCACTGATCACCCCGCTGGTCGTACCCAGCGCCAAGGAGCTTGGCAGGCCGGGCGCGGTGTAGGTCAGCACATCGCCGGCATCGGCATCGGTGAACGCCGCGGCGATCGACAGGCTGGCCGCCTCATCGACGAACAGACGCTCCTGGCCCAGCGCGACGGCCACCGGTGCGTCGTTGCGACCCTGGATGTCGAAGCGAAGCTGCCCGGTGGCCTGCAATCCGGCGTTGTCCGCGACGGTGTAGGCCACGGTTTCGAGTTGCACCTGACCTTGGCGCAAGCCCTGGACTTGTGCCGAGCCACTCGGATCGAAGACGACTGCGCCATCCGTGGCGACGCTAACGGCAAGCCCGGAACTGGTCGTCTCATCGACACGGACAACGGTGAGACTGTCGCCGCTATCCGGGTCGATGTCATTGGCGAGCACTCCGGGTGCAGGACTGGTCACCACGCCGTCCTCGGTGAGCACAAAGCGATCATCGGTCGCGACAGGCGGATCGTTGACGCCGGTCACCGTGATCACCACCCGGCCCTGGTCGCTGCCGCCGGCACCGTCTGAGACGAAGTAGTCGAACCCGTCTTCCGCGACAACACCGTCCGCGAGTCCGGCATAAACCGAGGTTGGGTCAAAGGACAAGCGGCCGTCACTACCGACCACGACCGCCGCACCGCCCTCCGACACCGCTGGCGCCGAGGCGGTAAGCGTTTGCGCATCCGCGTCGCTGTCATTGCTCAGCAGGCCGGGTTCGGCCACGGTCAACACCTGGTCCGCCGGGGTCGCGAAGGCGTCGTCCGACGCGATCGGGTCGTCGTTGATCGGTTCCAGCCGGAATGCGATGGTGCTGACGGAGGAATCAAGCGTCTCCCCGAAGGCCTGCACGCTGATGAGGCGGTCAGGATCGCCGAGAATCTCGCCGGTGTACTGGTAGCTCAAACTGGTCAGCACGGCGGTGTAGTCCTCCGGAGCGGCATCACCGGTGATGTCCAGCCGGCCTGCGGTGCCGTCGTAATTTGCCGTGAGCCCCGTTGCGCCAACGTCGACAGCCAGCGATTCGGCCGCAGCATCCTGGACCACGTCGAGCTGAACCCGCAGCGCCTGCACCAATGCCAAGTCACCTCCCGTGACAACGGCATCCGGCACCAAGGTCTGTTCACCGGCCCCTTCCGCGTATGCCGCGCTGGCATTCTTGCCGGCAGCATCGCCATTGAGATCGACGACCGGCCGGGAGACATCCAGTTCGATGGCGCCGACGTCGCAGGCTTCCGACGATGGTCGAGCCTGCCCCAACTGGTCGACTGCGGCGACCAGCGCTTCGCCGCAGCCGGCATCATCCCCGGCATCCAGCAGGACGGTGGGAAGCCCCGGCGTGTATACGATGTGGCTGAAGCCGCTCTCGGAGAGCCGGGTTTCGGCTGCCACCAACCCCAGCGCCTCGGGTGCGGCCACCTCGAATCCTCCACAGGATTCATCCGAGGAATAACTCGTGACGACCTGAGTGATTGCCCCCGGCAGAAAGCACTGGTCACCCGCACCGTTGCCCGTGATAACGGTATTCCGTATCGCGAGAGAACCCTCCGCGTCGACAAACAGACCGGCGGTTCCGGCTGCGGTCTCGTCGCTCAGCCGATTGTTGACAAGGGTGACGTGGGACAGTTGCGAGCCGGCACTGGATTCCCGATTGATGAAGATGGCACCGATCGCAGCCGTCTGGTTTCCCGTAACGGTCGCGTTCACCAGCGCGAGGCGACCGATATTGGCAATGGCGCCACCAACCCCCTCGGAGGCATTGTCCGCCACCGTGGCGCGCGCGATCTCGGCCACGCCGCTGTTGTAGAGCCCACCACCCACCGACCCGGCGCGGTTACCGATCAGACTGATATCGGTGGCCGACAGCACGCCGAAATTGGCAATGCCGCCGCCGAGCGATCCCGCGACACTGTCGCGGATGGCGACCGCTTGCAGGGTCAGCGTCCCGAAGTTCCGGATCGCTCCCCCTTCTTCGTCTGCACTTCCGCCCACAAGGGCCAGGTTGCGTAGTGACACGGTGGCAGAATTACGAATACGGATAAGCCGCGTGGCCGTCCCGGGCGCCGCCACAAGACGCAGCGGACCTTGATCCGTTGCCCCATCGATCGACACCTCGGTCTCGGCGAGATCGAGCTCCGTGGAGAGTTCGATTTCATTCCCGCCGCAATCAAAGCTGACGTCGCCCCCACCTTCCAGTGCAGCGACCAACGCAGTCTGCGTGCATTCGGTGACCACGCCGGCGGCATTAAGCCCCCCCGGGATCAGCAGGCAAACCAAGAATGCCAATCGCGCCACTACGTTATGTCCGCTCACCCTGATCCCCATAAAAAGCCGTTCGTAAGAATACCGTGGCCCCGCAGCGCGGCGCACGACTGACTATCATGCCTGCTGATTCGCCCAGTCCATTGACCCCGCATGACAACCCTGACCCAGAGCTTCAACACGGCCATCGATACCGTGGTCGACAAGGTCGGCAAGCAAATCGTCCTCGGCGTACCGCTCGGGCTTGGGAAACCGGTGGGCTTTATTAACGCGCTATACGCTCGAGCCAAGCGCGACCCTGACTACAACCTGGTCATCTTCACCGCGTTGTCGCTCAATCGTCCCCGGGTGTCCGGCCTGGCCGGCCAATTCGTCAACCCCATGTTCGATCGGGTGATGGGCGGCTGCGAAGACCTGGACTACCTGCTGGACCGCGACCGCGGCGCACTACCTGGCAACGTCACCGTGCGCGAGTTCTTCTTTCAGGCCGGCTCGCAGCTGACCAACGCCAACGCGCAACAGAACTACATCAGCACCAACTACACCTTCGTCGCCCGCGACATGCTGGATGCCGGTGCCAATGTGTTCGCCCAGCTGGTGGCGCCACACCCCGACCCGGCCGCCGAGCGCGTGAGCCTGAGCTGCAACCCGGATGTCAGCCTGGATGTGGTGCCGGCGGCCCGGGCGCGCTGGCCCATCGCGGTGGTCGGCGAGCTGCATGACGAACTGCCCTACATGCCGGGCGACAGCGAGCAGTCGCATGCCGAATTCGATGTTCTGATCCGCCGCCCGACCCCGCGGCAAAGCCTGTTCGCAGTGCCCAAACAGCCGGTTACCCTGGCCGATCACGCCATCGGTCTGCACGCGAGCACGCTGGTTCCGGACGGCGGCACGATTCAACTCGGCATCGGCGCGTTGGGCGACACGGTGGCCCACGCACTCGGTATGCGTCATCAACGCAACGCCGCCTGGCGCGAGCTGGTCGGGGTCCCCGCCGCAGTGGCGAACCAGATCGGCGGGACCGAGCCCTTCGAGATCGGCCTGTACGGCGCCACCGAGATGTTCGTCGATGGCTTCCTGGCCCTGTACGACGCGGGTGTGCTGAAGCGTTGCGTTGTCGATGACATTAACCGCCAGCGCGCCATCAACGCTGGCGAAGCCATTAGCGACGACGAACAGGCGCAACGGCTCCACGGCGGTTTTTTCCTCGGGCCACGCTGCTTTTACGACCGTCTGGCCAGCATGCCGCTAGACGAACGCCGTCAGTTCCACATGACCTCTGTCGGGCGGATCAATCAGCTTTATGGGTCCGAAGAACTGGATCGCCTACAGCGCACGGACGCCCGGTTCATTAACACCGGGCTCAAATGCACCCTCACCGGCGCCGTCGTCTCCGACGCGCTGGACAATCACCGCGTGCTGTCCGGCGTTGGCGGCCAGTACAACTTCGTCGCCCAGGCCCATGCGCTGGACGGTGGCCGCTCCATCCTGCTCGTCAAGGCGGTGCGGGGCGAGGGCAAGAATGCCGAATCGAACATCGTGTGGGAGTACCCGCATACGACCATCCCGCGCCATCTGCGCGACATCCTGATCACGGAATACGGTGTCGCCGACCTGCGTGGCGCAACGGATCGCGATGTGATCGCCCGCCTGCTCAACGTGACCGATTCGCGCTTCCAGGCCAAGCTGCTGGCGCGGGCCAAATCGGCCGGAAAAATCGAGGCCGACTACGTCATCCCGCCCGCGCACCGGCAGAACACGCCGGAGGCACTGGCCAGCTGGCTGGACCCGGCTCGGGCGGGGGGCCTGCTGCCGTATTTCCCCCTGCCAACCGACTGGACCAACGACGAGGAGGTGCTGGCCGTCGCGCTCTCGCAACTCAAAGCCTTGCAGGCCGCACATCACCCGGTGACGTTGGCCGCCAAGGCCTGGCGCACGGGCGCACCCAGCGCGCAGGTGCGGCAGTTGTTGCAGCGCGTGGGCCTGGCGGCACCGGATTCGCTACAGAATCGAATCGCGGCGCGACTGCTCGCCCGCGAACTGCTGGATGTGCTGCAACAAGGCGAACGCGCATTGCGCCCCGGACTGGACCAACGATGACATTCGAAGACATGCAGGCCGAACTGGCCACCCAGACGGCAAAAATGCCCTGGACAGAACTGCAACGTTTTTTCGCCACCGGTCAAGCCTTTGCCGTCGCACCGGGCGTGGATCTGGTCGACGTTGCTGCCCGCATCGCGACTGACGACAAGGCCGTGATCGAAACCTTGATCGCCGAGCAGCAGTTCGGGCCGGTGAGCGACGAGCAGGCGCTCGCCTGGGTGGAGACGGATGCCAGCGTCTGGGCAGTGGTGGTCAAACCCTGGGTGCTGGTGCAGGCGGTCCAGCCATCCGCATAAACACGGCCGGGTTACGCGGCGACGAGCTGCCCGCGATTGCGCTTGGTGACGAACTGCTCCAGAAACGCCTGCTGATCCCCGAGAATGCGTCGATTCGACAGGATGAGATATTCCGCTCGATTCGGCGCGTAGGGGATCGCCAGCAACGGGCGTCCGGCCTCCTCCGGGGTACGGTTGCTCTTGTGCCGGTTGCAGGAGCCGCAGGCGGTGACGCAGTTGGTCCAGTCATCCGGGCCGCCGCGCGAGGTCGGAACCACATGGTCCCGGGTGAGCTCGGAATGGCGGAACCGCAGACCGCAGTACATGCAGATATGACCGTCGCGCTGAAACAACGCCCGATTGGTCAGCGGCGGCACCAGCGACATCAATCGGCCACCGCGACTGTCATTGACGGCAATGATCGTGTCCAGTTCCAGGAACGACCGGCGCCCTGTTTCACGGTTGGTGCCGCCACGAATGCGGATGCGCTCGGCACCACCTTCCCAGGCGACCTTTTCGTTGCAATAAAGCGTCGCGGCATACTCCCAGTGCACCCAATCCAGCGGAATGCCGCCGACATCCAGTTTCAGGATCAATGGGTGGATCTGCTGGTCGTTCACCGTTCGATCTCCTCTAGGGAAACACTTAGTGAGCACGCGGCCCGCTCGGGCCATCCAACGCTATCTCCGCGACATGACGCCGCGTTGACAAAACCGACGGTCCGTTACCGCTTGCGGAACTATCCTTGAACTGGCAAGGATTTGCCACTTTCGCGCAAGGTAAAGAAGCCATGAATGATCGTCCACGCTGTCCCTGGGTCGACCTCAGCAAGCCGGACTATGTCGCCTACCACGATGAAGAGTGGGGCGTGCCCGTCCACGACGATCAGCGCCAGTTCGAGTTTCTGACCCTGGAGGCCGCCCAGGCGGGCCTTTCCTGGTACACGGTGCTTCGCAAACGGGATAACTACCGCCGGGCATTTGCCGGCTTCGATCCCGCGGTGGTCGCGAATTTCGACGACGAGGACGAGGCACGCCTGCTGGCCGACGCCGGGATCATCCGCAACAAGTTGAAGATTCGGGCAGCGATCAACAACGCGGCGCGCTTTCTGGAGGTCCAGTCGGAGTTCGGTCAGTTTTCGAACTACATCTGGGCATTCGTCGAAAACGCGCCGACGCGACCACCGCCGAAGCGGCATGAGGACTATCGCGCAACCAGCCCGGAATCGGATGCCTTGTCGAAAGATCTGAAAAAACGCGGGTTCAAGTTTGTCGGCAGCACCATTGTCTACGCGCACATGCAGGCCGCCGGGCTGGTGAATGACCACAGCGCCGATTGCTTTCGCCGCCACGAAAGCTGATCCTTTCCAGCGTTCGTCTGGTCGGGGGACAGCGAACACGCGGCGGTTGCCCCAAGAGCCCCCCTCAGGACTCACCGCAGTTTGCTAGATCAAACCCAGGAAACCCTACCCGGCCACGCGCTGAATCGGCTGCAGACTGCGCTGTTGTGCTCCGGCGCCGGCGCCTTGCTGCTCGAAGCCATCTGGTTCCGGCAGCTGGGCTGGGCGCTAGGCAACACGGTCCTCGCTGGCGCCGCGACGCTGGCGGCATTCATGCTCGGCCTCGCCCTCGGCGCCACGCTTTGTGTGTGGCTCACGCACCGCATTCGGCATCCAGCACGCGGCTTCGTGCTCGCCGAAACGCTGGTGGCGGTGTCTGGCGCCCTCGTCATTCTGTTGCTCAGCGTCGGCGAGACCACGTTAGCTGGCTGGCTGCAGCCGTTGCTCGATCGTCACCTGCTACTTCAGTCCCTGCGCTTCTGGCTCAGCGTCGGCCTGTTGCTACTGCCCGCCCTGGCCATGGGCGTTGGCTTGCCGCTGCTCACCTGTGTCTGGGGCGATGCCCCCCGTCTCGGCCCACTGCTCGGCCGCCTCTATGCCGCCAATACTCTGGGTGGCGTACTCGGCCTGGTGCTCGGCGAGTGCCTGCTGATTCCCCTGCTGGGCCTGCCGATCAGCGCGGCTGTCGCACTGTTGCTGATACTGGCATCGGCGGCATTGGTCTGGCCGCTGCGCGACCTGCGATACGAACCGCCGCGGCAACCCGTCACACTCGCGCCTTGGACGTTGCTGCTCATGGCGGCCGGCATCGGCGCCGCGATGCTAGCCATCGAGGTCGTCGGTTTTCGGCTGATCAGCCTGCAAACCGCCGGCACCACACGCACGCTCGCGCTGGCGGTTGCCTGCGTGCTGGCCGGCCTCGCACTCGGCAGCCGTGGGGCAGCGCTGTGGACTGAACGCGACCCAAGGTCGACGAACGCGATCAGCCTGCTTGCCGTGGCGGCCGCGGCGGCGTGGTTGTCGGGCATCGGGCTGGCGAGCCTGGGCGCGCATCTAGAGCATCCGATGGCGCGCTGGGGTTTGGCACTACCGGGCCTGTTTCTGCCTGCCAGTCTTTGCTCTGGCGCGTTGCTGACGCTGATCGCCGAACGCCTGCGTCAGGTCAACCTCTACAACGGCCCCGCCACCGCCCAGCTGCTCGCGGCAAATGCGGCCGGCGCCGCGTTAGGCGCCGGGCTCGCGGGCAGCTGGCTGCTGCCCGCGCAGGGCCCCGCCAACGCCGCGATCTTTCTAGCGCTCGGTCTGGTCGTCCTGGCCCTGGTGGCCGCGCTGGCGCGCCGATCCAAACTGCAGTTGGTGACTCCGGTGCTGGGCCTGGCCGTGGCGGCCATGGGAATACGCAGCATTCCGGCGCTTGTCGACGGTCAGGTTGCTGCGGCCGCCCGGCCCTATCAGACCCTCGATGACAGCCAGCGCGTGGCCATAGAACACGGTCGCAACGAGACGCTGCAATTGCTGCGCTCTGACTTTCTCGGTGAGCCGAACACCTGGCGTCTGGTCACCAATCGGTACTCGATGAGCAGCACCGCCCGCGATTCCGAACGCTACATGTCGCTGTTTGCCTGGTGGTCGCTGGCGCTGCAATCGCAGCCGGTCGACAGTCTGCTGATTTCCTACGGTCTCGGTACCACGGCCAAGGCCTTGCTGTCGGACCAACGCCTGGGCCGCGTCGACATTGTCGACATCTCGCCGGAATCCTTCTCGCTGGCGAGCCAGATCCACAATCTCGACCCGCTGGACGATGCGCGCGCGCAGCGGCACGTCACCGATGGCCGGTTCTATCTCGCCGCCGTGGAAGCGCAGTACGACGTCATCACCGGCGAGCCCCCTCCGCCGCGCATGGCGAGCGTCGTCAATCTGTACACCCGCGACTATTTTCAGCAGATGCGCCAGCGGCTCGCGCCACAGGGTGTCGCCACGTACTGGTTGCCGGTCGATCAACTCTCGCCGGCGTCCGCAAAGGCCATCACGGCCGCGTTCTGTGATGCCTTCGAACACTGTTTTCTCGCCGCCGGCAGTCACTACAACTGGATCTTGATCGCCGCGCCGGCCAAGCCCGCATTCAATGACGCTCTCTGGGATCAGCGATCGTCGCTGTACCAACTGCGGCGCACCGGAGTCGAGTCGCCGGCCATGCTGTGGACAGGCTTTCTTGCCGATGCGCAGCAGCTACGCGACTGGGTCGGCGACACCCCGGCGCTCACCGACCACCACCCCGGCCGTCTACGCCTTCGCAATCCCGACGCCGAAGAACTGTTGGCCTACGCCAACTGGGCCTCGCCATCCGAAGCGCGACGCCGCTTCTTCGCCTCGGCCTGGGTCGCCAACACGCTGTCGGCGGAACAGATTCAGGCGGTCGCGGAACTCTGGGACTGGCAACCGATACTCAACGGCTTTATCCACGATGCGCCCATCGCCTTGATCGACGGCCTGCTGGATACGGACCTGATCACCCCCGTGCTGTGGGGCCTTGGCAGTGGTTGGAATGAACAACGGATCGCGGCAATGGACACATTGACGCCGGATGGCGATGCGGCGCGGGGACAGCAAGCGTTTCATCAGGGCGTGGGCAGCCTTGCACGCCGTGAGCCGCGGAAGGCGAAGATGCACTTTCTGGATGCACTGGCCTTCGACGTCGAGCGATCGCGGGAACTGGCGGTCTACGCCGCCTGCCGTGCGGGTCAGCGTGACGAGGCCAAACGCATCGCCGGACCAGCACGGTTCGCATTCCGCTGCTGGTGACGACGATCGTCTAGTCCGGCCGCCGGATCACCAGATCGCGAATGGTCTTGTCACCCAGCGCTTCGCGGATCGCCCCCTCGTACTGACGGATTTCACGGCGCACCGGTCCCTGAATCGACTGGCGCTCAGCGGCATCCGGCTCATCTGCGCGATCGGACCGGACGGTTTCGATGATCTCCGACAAAGACATGGCATCCAGATCACGCGCGGGCAGCAGGCCCAGGGCAGGCGCCTCCACCTCCACCAACACGCTGGCTGCGAGCAGACGGTCCACGACCGAGTAAACCGCCTCCGGCCGCTCGCCGGTTTCATTCGCCAGCTCACTGACCGGCAGCGGCGGTTCGCCGGCGACAAAGCGACGCGCAATGATCCCCATGACATGCAACGCCAGATGCTCACGGGTGCGATTGCCGATGAAACTGCCCGTGGTGCTCGGCCGCACATAGTTCGGGTACTGCAACAGAAACGCGAGTTGGCAACCCACCAGCAGAATCAACCATCCGACATAAAGCCAGATCAGCAAAAACAGCAGGATCGCGAAACTCGAATAGACAGCGTTGTAACTGGGCACGGCGGTGGCGAATTCGGCAAACGCCAGACTCGCGCTTTCCCAAAGCAGGCCTGATAACACACCGCCGCCCAAGGCCGATGTCAGACGCACCCGTGTATTGGGAATAAACGAATACATGAATGTGAAGGCCGCCATCACCAGCAAATACGGAACCAAGCGACCCGCGAAGGTGATGATCAAGCCGAGCGGCTCGATATGCGACAGATGCACCAGTAGAGCGTTGCTGGATGCCGACGCTGTGACCCCCACGGCTGAGAACACCAGCACGGGACCGACAATGAGCACGGACAGATAGTCACCAAAGCGGCGCGCCAGCGGCCGGGATCGCTCGATGCGCCAGATGCGATTGAAGCTGGCCTCGACCTTTTGCAGCATCGATATCGCGGTGTAGAACAACATCGCAATGCCGAGGAATCCCAGCACACCAACATCGACGTTCTCGACAAAACCGATGATGGTGGCGGTGATTTCTGCGGATTTCTCACCCAAGGGCGCCAACACCCGCTGCAGCACGGGCTCCATCGAATTGTGGACGCCCAGTGCCTTGAGGACAGAGAAAGCAAGCGCCAGCAGCGGGACCAGTGACAGCAGGGTGGTGTAGACCAGGCTCATTGCCCGCATCGACAACTCGCCACGAGACAGCTCACGCGCCAGTGCCGCGAGCAGCTGCGCCAGACGCCAGAGTTGTTGCCGCCACCATGGCCACGCCGGATTGATCGGCTGCCAGAGCTGTTGACGGATGCGGTCAATCAGATTTTCAGGCATGTCGAGTCCTTCGCGAACGGGCGGTGATCGGACGCGCAGCAGTGGACATCCGCGGCATGCCCGTGGTGCCCGCGCCAGGGATGCCCCGGCGTTCCGGCACGCGTCGGTTACCCGCCAATCTTCTCGGGCCGGTTCATGCCGTGCCCCTCGGCGTTAGCCACCGAAGCAGCTGGATCACCCTTGAGCGTATCGAGCCGCATCATCCGCTTGATGAGCGGCGAGATCACGACCATGACGACGGCGATCGCCATCGCCACGTAGGCCACATTGGTATAGACCTCCGCGTAGGTCGCCTTGGCGGCGGCGACATTCGTCAGCTGGCCACCGATGGTCTCGGCGCCGGTCGAGCGTGCGATCACCCCGGCCAAGTAATTGGACAGACCCGAGTACAGAAACCAGGCGCCCATGCTCAGCCCGACGACGCGCGCCGGGGCCAGCTTGGTCACCGTCGACAGGCCGACCGGCGACAGCATCAGCTCCGCCATGGTGTGTATCCAGTAGATCAGGAAGATGTAGTAGACCGCTGTCAGCCCGGTTGGCCCGCCCGCCTTCATGCCGGCGACCAGCGCCAGGAATCCAAGCCCGACGCCGAACACACCGAAGGCGAACTTAAGCGGAGCCGCCGGCTCGCGGCCCCGGCGCGCCAGCGCCACCCACATCCAGGCGACAATCGGCGCGAAGATCACGATGTAGCCGGCGTTGAGAAACTGGAACACCGGTGCCGGTACCGACCACCCGAACATCGTGCGGTCGACGAGTCGGTCGGTGAACAGGTTCAGCGACGAACCGGCCTGCTCAAACAAGGCCCAGAACGGAATCTGCGCGAGGATGAAATAAAGCGCCGCGAGCATGCGCGGCCGCTCATCGCCGTCGAGCCCGAATACGGCATAGCCGATGAACGCGACGACGATGACAATCCCCAGCGAACCGACGAACCAGTCCGGAATCACGTGGGCCTTCATCACCAGCAGCATCGACACAGCAATAATCACCAGCCCCACGAGATAGCAGGCCAGCTCGACCGTGACCGGACCGAACACGCGCTCGCGCAGCTTGGCGGGATCCGGCGGCTCGGCGCGGCCCTCCAGCCACTGCTGGCCCCAGAGGAATACGGCGAGTCCCGCCAGCATGCCAATACCCGCCAGGCCGAACCCGTATTTCCAGCCGTAGACGATGCCGAGGTAGCCGCAGAGGATCGATGACAGAAACGAACCCAGGTTGATCCCCATGTAAAAGATGGTGAAGCCCGAATCCCGACGCTTGTCTTCCAGCGAGTACAGCGACCCGACGATGGTGGAGATGTTCGCCTTCAGGTAGCCGACACCGGCGATGATCAAGGCCAGCGACAGATATAGGATGTTGACGTACAGCGGCTCCTGTTCGATGCGCGTGCTGTAGTCCGACACTGCGATGCTTGCGGGCAGGCCGACCGCGGCCGGCTCCTCAATCACCATCCGTGAGGCCTCGTCAACAAAGCGAATTCGCGACTGGCCGGACTCCGATACGATGATCTGTGGGGCATCCCCGCCGCGGCCGTCCAGCGTCACCTGATACTCCTGACCGGCATAGGTCAGGATCTCTCGCGACCCCGCCCCCTCGAAGGCCATGCCGAAATGGCCCAGCACCAGGAGGATGGCACCATAGGTCACGGCCTTTCTCTGCCCCAGATAGCGGTCGGCGAGCGTGCCGCCGATGATGGTCATCACATAGACCAGCGCCGTATAGGCACCGTAGAGCAGCGCCGAACGCTCGTCGGAGAACAGAAAATGCTGCGTCAGGTAGAGAATCAGCAGTCCTCGCATCCCGTAGTACGAAAAGCGTTCCCACATCTCGGTGAAGAACAGGATGGCCAGGCCGCGCGGATGACCAAAAAAGGTCTTGTCGCCAGCGGGTGCTGATTGCGTCATGAAGAGTCCAACAAGCGATTGATTTGCCACGAGTATACCCACCGTCGCGTGAGGCTGAGTGCCCTACCCGCACGAAGGTGGGACGGGTTGAACCCGTGATCCGGCTTGGCGTCAGACGAGGCCCGCCCCGCGCCGTTCGGCGACATGATTCCTGCGCGAAAACCCGCTACGGCGCCACCAGTCACCGTCCGACAGACGGTAGCAATGTTGCAGTGCAACATATTGACACTCTTCCGGGCCATCCTTATGATGCGATGCAGCAAATGTTGCAGAGCAGCATAATCGCAAGACCCGCTCCCAGGAGGAATTCATCATGGAAATTCAAGTCGTCATCAATGACGTGAAAGGCAAAGCCGAGACCTATGCCGGTCAGGCTCAAGGCGTAATCAAGACCTCCGTTGAGGTTGCCAAGCAGGCCAACGGTATCTTCGTCGGCAGCATGCAGACGCTCGCCAAGACCGAAGGCGCAGCCGCCAAGGATCTTTACGATGCGGCGCTGGCCAGCTTTGAAAAGGCCAAGAAGGCAGGCGTGAAAGCCGTTGCCAACAAGCCCGCCGAATATGTCCCGAATGGTCGGGATCGCATCGTCACCGCTTACTCCGATTCCGTGAAGGTCGTCACCAAGGCCCGCACCGATCTGGAAAAGGTGCTCGAGAAGGGTTTCGACACCATTCAGGTTCAGCTGGGCCTGAAGAAGCCGGCCCCGAAGAAACGCGCCACGTCGACGGCCAAGAAGGCTCCGGCTGCGAAGAAGGCTCCGGCCAAGGCGACTGCCGCCAAGAAGACCACGGCGGCCAAGACCACGACCGCAACCAAGCGCACGACGACGTCCGCCGCCAAGAAGCCGGCGACCAAGACGACGCCGAGTGCCTGAATCGGTCAGCCTGGCCGATTTGATACGGAATGCTGATTATTCCGATCCACGAAAGGGGGGCGACTTGCCCCCCTTTCGTCGTTCTGAGCGGAGGGTAAAAGGGATGCGTCTCCCAATTCCACAACGCGTGAGAGACATGGCATCAATCATCGGTGATGCCGGCCACGTCGTGTTCGGAACCGTCGCGGAATTATTCTGGGTCGAAGTCGACGCCGTCAGCGGTCATCGCAGTGCGCTGCGCGAGCGCCTTGATGTACTCCGATCCAGCGATGGCACGGCCGACATGGTCGCCAAGCAAATTGATCTGATGCCGGAATCGGCGCGCCGCATGCAGCGCACGCGGGCCGAGCGCCAGCACACGGTGTCGAAGTTCAACCGCGGGGTTCGCGAATTGAGCACGCGGTTGCGCGCCTCGCTGACACCGACCAGAGGCTAGCTTTTCGTCGACTAGTCGTCGGCGTTCGGCTTCTTTGAACTCCGGCGCCGGGTCCGCCGCTTGGGGGGTTCCGGCTCATTTTCCGGATCGATGTCGTCCGCGGCACGCGCGAAGGCGGTGGCCAGCACACGCTGCCAGGCACGGCCGCCCCGCTCCACGTTCTCGCGAACAAAGCTCGACGGGTCAAACCCCTCGGCCGACGTCATCCGCTCGCGCACGTATTTGATGATGTCTTCCTGAATGCCCACCACATCGGGCAATCCGAGGAATGAGCGGAGCTCTTCCGGCTTGACGTCGATTTCGATTTTGATGATCACGCGGCGCTTGCCTCGTAGATGACGGACCCGTGTTGTCGCCCGTCACCGAGGCGACGTCAACCTGCCCACGGATCATCGCCTCGCTATTGTTCGAGCGAATGCTCGGGAAACCCTTCCAGCGGCGCGAGTTCTTCCCGATCACGCAGAAAGGTCGGCTTGCTCTGGATATAGAGCGCCAACAGTTCCGCCAGTGACCGGAGGGAGTGCAGATGCGTGCGCTCGTAACCATGCGATGCGTCCACACCAAAACACAGCAGGGCGGTGCGAATGTCATTACCGGCCTCGATGGCCGACGCGGAATCCGAGCGGTAGTAGCGGAACACATCGCGCTGATAGCGCACTTCGTGTTCTTCGCAGATCTCGATCAGCTTGCGGGTCAGATGGAAATCGAAGGGACCAACCTGATCCTTGATCGCGATCGTAACCCCGGTCTCCTTGGAGTTTTGCCCCGGCGCCGGTGTCGCGTTGTCGATGGTCACCATCTCGGCGACATCCTGATGCAGCACGGCCGAGGCGCCGTAGCCCACCTCTTCTGAAATCGTGAACAACAGGTGGCAATCAACAGGCGGCCGCAGACCGGAGTCGACAATGGCCTTGGTCGCCGCCAACAAGGCCGCCACGCCGGCCTTGTCATCCAGGTGCCGGGAATTGATGAAGCCGGACTCCGAGATCTCCGGGCAGGGATCGATGGACAGGAAGTTGCCAATCTGGATCCCCAGCTTGCGCAGATCCGCCTCGTTGTAGGCGAACTCGTCGACGCGCAGTTCCAGGTTGTCCCAGCTCGTCATCTGGGTGTCGACCTCTTCGTTGAAGGCGTGACCGGATGCCTTCAACGGCAGGATGGTGCCGCGCAGGCGCTGCCCGTCGTCGAGCAAGATCGAACAGCGTGCGCCTTCGGCGAACCGCGCGGACCAGGTGCCGATGGGCGTGACTTCCAGGCGGCCGTTGTCCTTGAACGCACGGACCATCGCGCCGATGGTGTCCAGATGGACGACGACCGCGCGGTCAGGACTGCCAACGTCGCCCGCGATGGTCGCGCGAATCGCCCCTCGGCGGGTCAGCTCCAGCGGCACGCCCAACCGCTCGAGTTCCTTGCCCACGTAGGTGGTGATCTCGTCCGTGAATCCGGTTGGGCTGGCGATGTTGAGCATGTTGAGCAAATGCTCACGCAGGTAATCATTGTCGATAGGAAGTCGTTTCACTGGTGTCTTTTCTCGTGTTCAAGCTTGATGCGCGTGCATGTGCCGCGCGGATTCCGCTGTTTCGGGGAACAGCAGATCGACGAAGCGCTGCGCCGTGGGCTGCGGTTCGTGGTTTGCCAGTCCGGGCCGTTCGTTCGCCTCGATGATGACGTAGTCCTCGCCTTCGGGCCGATCGATGAGCAGGTCCAGACCGACGACGGGAATCTCCAGCGCGCGGCTGGCGGCGATAGCGACATCGCGCAAATGCGCAGACAGCAGGTCCGTCACATCGTGCAATGTGCCGCCGGTGTGCAGATTGGCCGTCTTGCGCACGGGCAGCAGATCACCTTCGTCCAGCACGGATTCCATGGTCAGACCGGCATGCTCGACACAGCGCAAGGTTTCGGCATCGGTCGGAATCCGGCTTTCGCCGTCGGTCGCGGCCGACCGTCTTCGTGACAGCTTGTCGATCAACTGCTCGACGGTGTGACGGCCGGTGCCACGCACCACCGGCGGCTTGCGCAGCGCCGCGGCCACAACCCGGTGGTCGATGACGATAATGCGCAGGTCATCGCCCTGATGGAACGATTCCAGCAGCACGGTCTCGCAAACCTTGCGCGCCTCCTTGACGCTGGCGCGCAACACCCGAGGCGTGCGGACATCGACGGCAATCCCCGCCCCCTGCTCGCCCCGCGCCGGCTTGACGACGACGGAGCCATGCTCGGCCAGAAAGGCAGCGTTTTCCGCCGGGTCGCCAGCCACTTCCTGCACCGGCACCTGCAGCCCGGCATTCCGCAGCAGACGCGATGTCACACGCTTGTTGTCACAGCGACTCATGGCGACGGCGCTGGTCAGATCGCTTAGCGACTCGCGGCAAACGATGCGCCGCCCCCCATGTGACAGGCTGAAGTAGGCCTCATCGGCATCCAGCACCTTCACGCGGATACCGCGCCGCTTGGCCTCGGTGGTGATGATGGTCGCGTAGGGGTTGAGCCGCTGCTCTTCATCCGGGCCGATGAACAGCTTGTGATTGATCGGGTTCTTGCGCTTGACCGTGAACACCGGGACGCGCTGGAAACCGAGCTTCTCGTACAGCGCAATCGCCTGTGCATTGTCGTGCAACACGGATAAGTCCATGTACGCGCGACCACGGGCGAGAAAGGTTTCGGCCAGCTGCAATACGATCGCCTGCCCCACGCCGGGCACCTGACAGTCGCGATCGACAGCCAGACACCACAGGCTGGAGCCGTTTTCCGGATCATTAAAGCTCTCGGCATGATCGACGCCGGTTGCGGTGCCGATGATCTGCCCGGTGCCGACCTCCTCTGCAACCAGATAGACCAGACGGCGGTTCTTGCGGTTGTCCCACAGAAAGTCCGGCGGTGTCGGCACCATGTGCCGCTGCTTGTAGAGCCGGAGAATGCCCTCGGCATCGGCCGAGGTGGTCATCTGCCGGACGGTAAAGCCGCGCGGGCTGGTCGGCTGCCGGGGAACATGGTTCAGCCACAGACGAAAGGTGTGCGACGGGTCCAGAAACAGTTCCTGCGGCGCGTAGGCCAGCACCACGTGGGGATCGCGAATGTAGAACGCGATATCGCGGCGCCCGGTGCGTTCATCGCGCAGCGCCTGCGCGACGGCTTCGGGATCAGCGAAGGTGTGGGCAAAGATCAGACGCCCCCATCCGCAATCGAGCACGATCCCGGCTGGCGGCACCTCGCCGTCCGGCCCTCGCCGCTGCCCCCCCCATTGCAGCGACGGGGCGCGCGAGCGGTCGAACCGATGATCAACGCGCTTGCGATCAGACATCAGGACTCCTCGGGCCTCTACAGACCGTGCGTCTGCAACCAGAATTCGAGCAGCGCGCACTGCCAGAGTTCCGAGCCGCCCAGCGGGGTGATGTGATCGTCTGGCGATGACAGCAGCGTGTCGAGGTAGTCCTGGCGGAACAGCGCGCGCTCCCGCGCGGCGGGCTGTGACAGGATGTCCTGGACCATGGTTTTGACCGGCCCCTGGATGTACTTGAGTGCAGGGACGGGAAAATACCCCTTGGGCCGGTCGATCACCTCCTTCGGTATCACCTCGCGAGCGATCTCCTTGAGGATGTGCTTGCCCGGCACCTTGTGCTCCGCCGGCACCTGCGCCGCCAGTTCCACCAGCTCGTGGTCGAGAAAGGGCACGCGTGCCTCCAGACCCCAGGCCATGGTCATGTTGTCCACCCGCTTGACCGGGTCGTCAACGAGCATGATCTGGGTGTCCATCCGCAGGGTCTGATCGATGGGCCGCGTGGCGCCGGCCCGAGCGAAATGCGCCTCGACAAAGGCACGGCTGTAGTCATCGCCCAGCCACTGCGGATTCAGTGCCCGGCCCATGCCGGCGTGGTCGCGATCGAAGAATACCTTGGCGTAGTCCGACACCGGATCGCGAGATTCCAGCATCGGCGGATACCAGTGATAGCCGGCAAAGACCTCGTCGGCCCCCTGCCCGCTCTGCACCACCTTGACGTGCTCCGACACCGCCTGGGAGAGCAGATAGAAGCCCACGACATCATGGCTGACCATGGGCTCGGACATCGCCGCGACCGCCTTGGGCAGCTCGCGCAGCATGCGATCAGACTCGATGAACAGCTTGTGGTGCTCGGTATTGAACCGCTCGGCGACAATCTTGGAGTACTTGAACTCGTCGCCTTCCATGTCGCCGACGCTCTCGAACCCGACCGAAAAGGTCTGCAGCCCGGTCTGACCCGCTTCATCGAGCAAACCGACGATCAGACTCGAGTCCAGCCCGCCCGACAGCAGCACGCCGACCGGCACATCGGCAACGAGCCGGCGATCGACCGCCTGACGCAGGCTGGTATGCACGCGGTCCTTCCAGTCATCGAAGCTCAGGTTGCGGTCAACCTCCGGCGTGCCGAAGTACGGCCGCCAGTATTCGGCCAGTTCGCGACGGCCATCCGGATGAATCCGCATGGTGTGCGCCGGCGGCAGCTTGCGCACCTGCTTGAGCATGGTGTGTGGCGCCGGGACGACCGCGTGAAAGCTCATGTAGTGATGCAAGGCGACCGGGTCCAGATCGCTGCTGATACCGCCTGCTGCGACCAGTGCCGGCAGCGAGGAGGCGAAACGCAACCCGCCATCGACTTCGGCGTAATACAGCGGTTTGATGCCCAGCCGGTCGCGCGCAGCGAAGACCTCGCCGGTATCGCGCGAGACGATGACCACGGCGAACATGCCGTTTAGCCGCTGCACGAACTCCGGCCCCCAGGCGTGGTAGGCCTTGAGCAGCACTTCGGTATCGCCCTGGGAGAAGAAGCGGTAACCCTTGGCTTCCAGCTCCGCACGCAGCTCGCGAAAGTTGTAGATCGCGCCGTTGTAGACACCGGCCAGACCCAATGCGGCGTCGATCATCGGCTGCTGGCTGGCATCGGACAGGTCGATGATCTTCAGCCGGCGATGGCCCAGCGCCACCGCACCTTGAGACCAGACACCGCCCGAATCGGGACCACGCGGCTCCATGGCATCCACCATGGTGCGCACCGCGCCGAGGTCCGGCTGTCGGTGATCGAAACGAATCTCACCGCACAGTCCGCACATAGAGGCTCCTTGAGCGCAGGTGATGCAGGCATCACCTATCTGAAATGGCCTCCTAGCATAGCCAAGCCACTGCCAACGATCAAAATAAGAGCGTTGATTTTAAAGCGTTTTTAACCTTGCTGCGCTGCAATACTGGCTCCAATCCCCGCATCCAGATCCGGATATTTCGGTTCAAATCCAAGACCTTCGCGCATTCTGCGGATATCCAGCCGACGCGACTCGCGAACAAACGAGGCCGCCTGCGCGCCCAGCCGCTGTTCAGCTTCGGCCAGCGGGATTTGCGGCGGTTCCGGAAGGCCGAGATGCCGGGCACAGCGCAGGAAGTAGTCGGTCATGCTGGTCGGGGTGCCGTCGCTGACGTTGTAGACGGACTCCACCGCTGCGGCCGTCATCGCGGTCCACGCCACGCGAGCGAGGTCCTCGACGTGAATACGATTGCTCCAGGGGGCTTCTGCGGGACGGATCACCGGCAGGCCGCGCTGAAGGCGCTGTATCGGCAGGCGGCCCGGCCCATAAATGCCCGGAGCCCGCAGCCGCACCAGTTCGACGCCACGGTCCTGTGCCCAGTCGCTCAATCGGGATTCGGCATCGACCCGCCGCTGCGCTCGGGGCGTGAGCGGGCGCAGCGGCGCATGCTCATCCACCCAGGCACCGCCGCAATTACCGTAAACGCCGGACGTGCTGATGTAGACCAGCCGGCGCGGTGGCGGTAACGCAGACAGTACGCGGACCAACCGGGTGTCCTGCGTGCCCTGTTTGGGTGGTGGCGCGGCGATAAGCACCTGGTCTGCAACCGGCAGCGACAGCCCCTCGCTATCCAGGTCCTGTTGCAAGGCCTCCACGCCTTCGAACCGCAGGCGGGCAACCGAAGCCGCCTGCCGAACCAGGCCGCTGCACCGCACCCCGGCGTCCAGGGCCATCCGCGCCACACGCAGGCCCGTATCCCCGCAACCGATCACCAGAACACTCACGCTGCCAATCCCCCTGGGGCTGAACTTGGCCGCGCGCTACCGCGGTCCGTTACCATCGCTCGCTCACTTGCGCGGATTATGTCGTGCCGCATCAGGTTTCCATCGACAGCAGTGACATCGAGTTTACCGTTGAGGACGAGGAATCGATTCTCGACGCCGCGCTGCGCCTCGGCCTGCCGGTCCCCTACGGCTGCAAGACCGGCGGCTGCGGCGCCTGCCGCGCCCGCATCATCAGCGGCGACATTCATCACGTCCATAACCCACGTGCGCTCTCCGACTCCGAGCGTCAGGCGGGGCTGGCGCTGCTGTGCCAGGCCCAGCCGGAATCCGATCTGCACATCGATGTCCAACTGCTGGCCCGCGATGGCCGCCATCAGGTCCGCAGCGTACCGGCGCGCGTTGACCTGAGAGAGCGTTTGTCGCACGACGTGGTTCGCATGGTGCTGCAGCTGCCCAAGGCGCGCACATTCGATTACCTGCCCGGCCAGTACGTGGATATCCTGCTGCGGGACGGGCGCCGTCGCAGCTTCTCCATTGCCAGTCCGCCAAGTCCGGACAACCGCATCGAAATGCAGTTGCGTCACGTGCCCGGCGGCAGCTTCGTGAGCTATGTAATCAACGAAATGCCGGACTGCTCGGTGCTGCGTATCCAGGGCCCGCTAGGCGGCTTCTACCTACGCGATGCCCCGGAACGTCCCGCGATCTTCATCGCCGGTGGTACCGGGTTCGCCCCGGTGCGCGCCATGCTGATGGAAGCACTGGCGCGCGGTGAATCCAAGCCGCTGCATCTCTACTGGGGTGTCCGTGCAGCCCGCGATCTGTACGAAGACGCCCTGGCCCGATCCTGGGCGCAGGAGCATCCCAACCTGCGATACACGCCGGTGCTATCAGAACCGGCGGCGGGCGACGACTGGCAGGGCGCGACGGGTTTCGTGCATGAACAGGTGATCCGCGATTTTCCCGACTGCTCGGGCTGTGATGTGTACCTCAGCGGCCCGCCGGTGCTGGTCAACGCTGCGAAACGCGATCTGGCCGATCGCGGGCTCAAGCCGGAGCGCACGTTCTACGACGCCTTCGAGTACGCCTTCGTGACCTGGCCGGATGACGAAAACACGTAATATCGGCGTCATTGCCTGAACACCACAACGCCGCCAACCGGAAGTTACCGCATGCGCAATGCCTTGTTCTCCGCCTACCTTCGCGTGACGGTCGGCCATCCGTTGCTGGCAGCCCTGGCCGTCGTCCTGCTGTTCGCTGCCGCGATCTTCTACGCGCAGGACTTCCGGCTCGACGCCTCGTCGGATTCGCTGGTGCTCGAAAACGATCAGGATCTGGCCTATTACCGGACGGTCACCGATCGCTACGGCTCGGAAGAATTCATCGTCGTCACCTACACGCCGCATGGTGATCTGTTCTCCGACGCCACCCTTCAGGACGTGCAGGCGCTGAAGCAGGACCTGCTCGACGTGGACATCATCGCGTCGGTGACCACGATTCTGGACGTGCCGCTCATCCAGAGTCCGCCCGTGACCCTGTCCGAAGTGGCCCAGGACACGCGCACGCTGCTCGACCCCGGCACCGACCGGGAAATGGCCCGGCAAGAATTCAAGACCAGCCCGCTTTACCGCAATCTGCTGGTCAGCCCTGACGGCAGCACGACCGCGATCCAGGGCACCTTGACCACCGTGCCTGATCTGGGCCGCCTGCTGGAGGAACGCAACCGGCTGCGCCAGGCGGCCGCCCAGGGCGAGCTCACGGCGGATCAATCGGAGCGGCTGGCCGAAGTCTCGCAGCGCTATGACCAGCTGTCGGAGACACGTCAGGCCGAGATCTCCGACGGCATCGCGCAGATCCGCACGATCATGGACGGGTACCGCGACAACGCGGATCTGTTCCTGGGCGGCGTGCCGATGATCGCCTCGGACATGATCGACTTCGTCCGCTCCGACATCGAAATCTTCAGCGGCGTGGTCGGTGTGCTGCTGGTGCTGCTGCTGGCGCTGGCGTTCCGGCGGCTGCGCTGGGTCGTGCTGCCGACCACCATCTGCGCCGTGGTGGTCATCAGCATGGTCGGCCTGCTGGGCTTCATGGACTGGCCGGTCACCGTGGTGTCGTCCAACTTCACCGCACTCACGCTGATCATCACGCTGTCGCTGACCGTGCATCTGGTGGTGCGCCACATGGAACTGCATGCCGAACATCCGGATGCCAGCCAGCGCTGGCTGGTGTCCGAAACGCTGCGCAGCAAGTTCGCGCCGTCGGTCTTCACGACGGCAACCACCATCATCTCCTTCGCCTCGCTGATCATTGCCGACATCCGCCCGGTCATCGACTTCGGACTGATGATGGTCTGCGGTGTGGCGCTCGCCTTTCTGGTCACCTTCCTGCTGTATCCGGCCGCGCTGACACCGCTGAAGACCGGCTCGCCGTCGATTAGCTCGCGCGACATCACCGCGCATATCACCCAGGCATTCGCCGGCGTCATCGAGCGTTTCGGCAAGCTGACGCTGGCGCTGTACGCCATCCTGCTGGTCGCTGCCGTCATCGGCATCACCCGCCTGGGCGTGGAGAACCGGTTCATCGATTACTTCAAGCCGTCGACCGAGATCTACCAGGGCATGGTGCAGATCGACAAAAAGCTGGGCGGCACCACGCCGCTGGACATCATCATCAATGCGCCGCAGGACTTTCTCGATGATCAGGCCGCGTTTGAGGAGGAATTCGGCGGTGCGTTGGGTAGTGGCGGGCTGTCGGCTGACAGCTACTGGTTCAACAGCTACGAGCTGGAGACGGTGCAGGCCATCCACGACTACCTGGACGGGCTGCCGGAAACCGGCAAGGTGCTGTCGCTGGCGACGACCATGGACATGATGACCCAGCTCAACGGCGGCGAGCCGCTGTCGAACTTCATCCTGTCGATCATGTACAAGCGCCTGCCGGCCGACATCAAGTCGATCCTGATCGATCCGTACATGTCCGACGACGGCAATCAGATTCGCTTTTCGATCCGGGTCATCGATTCGGACCAGAACCTACGAAGAGACGCCTTGCTGAAAAAGGTCCGCACGGACCTGATCGAGCAGTTCGAACTGGAACCGGAACAAGTCCACCTGTCCGGCCTGCTGGTGCTCTACAACAACGTGCTGCAAAGTCTGTTCGATTCGCAGATCAAGACCATGGGCACGGTGTTCATCGTCATCGCGCTGATGCTGGCGGTGCTGTTCCGGTCGATTCCGCTGGCGTTGATCGGCGTGGTGCCCACGCTGTTCGCCGCCGCCAGCATCCTGGGACTGATGGGTTGGCTGGGCATCCCGCTGGATATCATGACGATCACGATCGCGGCGATCACCATCGGAATTGGCGTGGACAACACCATCCACTACACCCACCGCTTCGTGGAGGAAGTGACCGGCGATGGTCCCGCGCATGGCGACTACTGGGCCGCGATGCGCAATACCCACGGCTCGGTCGGGCGTGCGATCTACTACACGTCGATCACGGTCACCGTCGGTTTCTCCATCCTCGCCTTGTCGAACTTCGTGCCGATTACCTACTTTGGATTGTTCACCGGGCTGGCGATGCTGCTGGCGCTAATCGCCAACCTGACGCTGCTGCCGCTGCTGTTCGCGCTGGTCAAGCCAATCCGGGTCCCGGCCACAAGCTGACGCGTCAGGCCGGCGTGCGCGTGACGATCAGCCGCGCGTCGGCCAGCGCCGCCGTGCGGTGGATGGTCGCCGCCTGGTAGTCGGGGTTGCCGATCATGGCGAGAAAAGCGGACAGGCTCGGATAGCGAACAAGCAACATCTCGTCCCAGTCCTCGTTGTCCGGGCCGATGAAACGCCCGAGAACCTCGGCGATCACCACCGGCTCGCCGCCGACCGCTCGCACATGTGCCAACGCCTGACGGGAATAGCGAGCATAGGCGTCGCGGCCGGAACAGGGCTTGGCATCGTCGGTGGCCGGGTACGCGGCCTGATCGCGAAAGCGCAGCAGATTCAGCATGGTCACCGGCGTGTCGGCGGCCACGGTGGCGACGATGCGCTTGAGATCATCACCGGTGGGGTCAATGGTGCGTGTAGTCATGGGCTGGGCTCCGGCTGAATGCAAAACGCCACCCGCAGGTGGCGTTCTGGCGTCGATCACTTCGCTGACTAGTCGTGATCGTCTTCGTGATGCGCGATGGGCTTGTCGGTGAACAGGTAGTCCTTCAACTCCTCGTCCATCTTCGGGTCACGGCGGCGAATCCACTCCAGCGTCATCGCGGCGTGTTCCTTCTCTTCGTCACGGTTGTGCTCAAGAATCGCCTTGAGCTCGGGGTCTTTGCAGGCCGCTACGCGCTGGTTGTACCAGTCGACGGCTTCCAGCTCTTCCATCAGCGATTCGATCGCCCGGTGCATGTCCCGCACTTCGTCGGTCAGCTTGTCGTATGGTTCGTGATAGCCCTCATGGGACATCGTTCACTCCTTGGTCAGACGAACTCCATGTGCCGATCGTAACGCGCCGAGCGCATCTGATGGGCGCCACTCAGTGCACCAGGACCAGTTCCAGACCTTCTCGGTAAAGCCCCCTGGCCCGGTCGGTTTCCTTGGTTTCTTCAGCCAGCCGCGCCAGTGCAAACAGCGTATCCGGTGATTTTCGCTTGCCCAGGCTGGCCTCGAGGTAACTGCGTGCACGCCCCCAGAGCCGGGCACGCAAACAGAGACGCCCGGCGACCAACAGGAGCTCCGGTCGCTCGTCGTACTGTCGCAGCCATTGCTCGACCACCGCCAGCTGGCTCACGTCGTCGCTGGCGCGAAGTTCGCCGAACAACAGCACCAGCTGTTCATCCCAGTCATTCTTGAGCGCCTGCGTAATCCAGGAGATCGCCTCGCCGTCAGCCCCGCAACGAGCCAACTGCTGAATGTAGGCGCGCCGTATCGCGCTGTCGCTGCGAAAACGCTTGGCCACGGACTCCCAGGCACCGTGCACGCTGTCGAGGCGGCGGTGTTCACCCGCTGATTCCAGCAGGCGCATGTAGCAGGTCTGCATCAGTGCCTGCCACCGTTCTGCCGGAATCACCGACTCGCGCTCGATGCGTTCCAACAACGCGCGCAGGGGCTCCCAATCACCCGCCTGTTCGTAGACATCGACCAGCCGGCGCAACACACCGGGGTGATGGGGATGCAGGTCACGCAGGCGGACCAGAGTGGCCAGCGCTTCGGCCTGTCGGCCGCGGCGCGACTGCAGGTCAGCCTGCTTCATCAGCACCGACAACTCGGCGTCAGGCCGGGTGGAGAACGCGAGTTCCAGATAGCGGTCACGACGATCAAACGCGCCGATCGCATCGGCGGCTTCCGCCGCCCCGAGGTAGTTGAGCAACGCGTAGTCGTGATGCGCGGCATGGCGGACCAGATCGACCTCGGCGTCCTTCGGACGGCCCTGGGTGAGCCTCAGCGTACCGCGCAGGTAGGAAGTCCGCGCCCGCTCGACCCGGCGCTGCCGAAGGTTTCGGCGGATCGCGCCCGGTGCGCGAATCCCGCCGCGCAAAGCCCGCCAACCCAGCAACAGCAATAGCCCGCCGCCCAGCGCGACAACAACCAGCGTGACCACCGATGTTTCGACCATGTACGCGCCGAGATTGATCAGCACATAGCCACTGTCGCCGAGCAGGTACACGCCCGCAGCAGCCGCCGCCGCGAATACCAGCACAAGAAGCAGTATCGGCATCATGGTGTGCGTCGACGCTCCATGACCGAGCGGACAGCCTCCAGGCTGGCCGAAATATCCGGCTGGTTCACGCGAATGCGCTCACCGGCCAGCGCGTCGAGCTGCTCGATTGCCGTGGTTACGCTGCGGTCCCGGGCGTCGAAATATCGCTCTGTCCAGGCCCGCGCCTCGTTGACTGCATCGCGAAAATTCGCCCCATCAGACTGCAGCACCGCGAGCCGCGCCGTTTCCAGCTGCAAAATCAGGTTCTGCTTCAGAAAGTACGATTGCTCTGGCGGCAGCAGAGGGTGCACCGCTTGTTCGGTGCGGTGAATCACGAACATCTTGTTCGCGATCTCCTTGATTTTCTGCCACGCCCGGCGGCCTGCATCGGCCACGGGGCCTTCGATCGGCGGACGTCCGTCGCTGGGCTGGAAGGCATCCGGCACATTCCGCTCCACGGGCAGGCCGGGCACCTGCCGGATCAGGCTGCTAATTCGCAGCGCGATGGATTGCCGATCAATGCGCGGCGCGTTGCGCAGGGCTGCGATTTCGCTGGCAATCAGGTTTCTGGCGTCGAACAACGCCGGATCGTTCATCGCGGCAGCACGTTCCTCGGCCAGCACCAGCGCAGCCTGCGCGGCGTCGAAATCACGGGACAGCTGCAGCCGCTCGTTGGCGATCAACAGCAGGTGTTCCAGTTCATTGAGCTGCCAGATGCGGCGACCACCCTCGACCCGGGTGGTCAGCGAATCGACGGCGGATTCCATGGTCTCCGTCCGTTTGCCGATGGCGTCGAGCCGGCGCTCGCGCTGTTGCTGTCCCTGACGGAATTCGCCCTGGCTGGCCTCCAGCGACGCCAGTCGCTCGCCGTGACGCTCCAGATCACGCGACTGGTCGGACACGCGCTCGCGCATGCTGTCCACCCGGACTCCGGAGCGCTCGAGATAGGGCAGGCCAAACTGCCACGTCAGGGCTGCCCCAAAGCCGAGAATCACCAGGTTCAACAAGGTGATGATCAACGCCGTCCAGGCGATCGGGCGTCCGGTCTTCCGGGGTGCCGCCTGCGCGGCCTGCGCCTCGGGCGAATAGGGCACCAACTCCGAGCCTTGGGCCTTCGGGCTGTCTGCGTCAGCGGCGCTGTCAGTCATCGTCTCTCGCACATTGGTTTGGCGGTTGCACCCAGTGCGCGCGCAGTGCTTCAAGCACGGCAGCGTCGCCAAACGGAGCCGCCAGCCAAGCCGGTGCGTTGGATCCCAGGGTGCGAATGTGTTGTATCACACGCTCGCTTGGCGCGACCACTGGGCAGCCCAGCAACCGTCGACCAATCTGCGCGTCGCATTGGATCAGCGCGGTGTAGGTCTCGGCGCTGGGCGCCAGCACGACGTTGACCCAATCGGCGATGGATGTCAGGCGCGCTGGCAACGCGGCGCCGGGCCGCCGACGGTACAACTCGATGACGATCAGGCGCGTGGTCTGGTCCAGACGCTCGCGCAGCGCCCCGCGGCCGCCCTCGCCGGTCAGCAATAGCACCGACGACGCGCCCAGCAGCTCCGATTCCGCCAGCAGGCCCTCGCTGTCCTGACGCTGCGGTGCCCGTGCCGCGACACCGTGCTGGCCCAGCGCATCCACGGTGGCCGAGCCCACGCCGAAAACCGTTCTCGGCAGCCGGGGCACCCCGGTCAGCGCAAACCAGTACGTCACCGCGTTGACGCTGGTGAACACCGCGGCGTCCAGGTCGCCCGTCTCACCAAGTTGTTGCTGCACCGCAGAGGCGTTGGTGATCGGCACGATGTCCAGTGCCGGGACGCAGCGGGCTTCCCCGCCCAGGGCCTCGATCAGCAGACGGAGCCCGTCCCCCCGGTCCGGCGCCCGGGGAACCAACATGCGCAGACCGCTGAGCGCGTGGGCAACCGGCTCGTCGCTCATCCGCCAGCCCGGACCAGCTCCAAGATGCGATCGGCGCCCTTGGCGCGCAGCCCATCCGCCGCGGCTTGGCCCAGGGTCTCCGGGTCCGATGCCGCCCCTCGGCCCCGCCAACGGGCATGGAGACTGCCATCAGGCAGGCCGATGAAGGCCTGCAAATCCAGTTCCTCGCCGTCCAGCGTGGCGTAGCCCGCCAGCGGCAGCGTGCAGTCGCCACCCAGTGCGCGGCTAAGCGCTCGCTCGGACCGAACGCGGATGGCCGTGGGCTCATGCATGAGTGGTGCAAGCCATTGTGCGGTACGCGAATCACCATCGCGGTATTCGATGCCGACCGCGCCTTGCCCGGCTGCGGGCAGCATGTCCCGCGGATCCAGACGTGCAGCGATTCGTTGATCCAGCCCCAGACGGTCCAACCCCGCCGCTGCGAGAATCAACGCATCGAATCGCCCTTCGTCCAGCCGGCTCAGGCGCGTGCCGACATTGCCACGCACCGACCCGATCTGCAGGTCCGGCCGCCGTTCGGACAACTGCGCCTGCCGGCGCTGGCTTGCTGTGCCGACTCGGGCACCCTGCGGCAGACCATCCACCCCGCTGGCGACCTCGCAGACCAATGCGTCGCGCACGTCGGCACGCTCCAGAATCGGCCCCAGGGCGAAACCCGGCAGCAGGTTCACCGGCACGTCCTTCATCGAGTGCACGGCGAGATCAGCGCGCCCGTCGATCAGGGCCTGCTCCAGCTCCTTGATGAACAGACCTTTGCCGCCGAAGGCCGCCAGCGGCTGATCCAGCCTGCGGTCGCCCTCGGTGGTGAGCTTGAGCAGCTCAACGGACAAATCGGGGTGTACCGCCCGCAGACGATCGCGAACGTGCTCGGCCTGCCAAAGGGCCAATGGACTCTGCCGGGTTGCGATAACAAGCTTCATGGGCGGGTCGGAAACAAGCGGGAGGCGGGAGAATACCGGTTCTCAGGCTGCAGGCGAGCCAACGCTCGATCGCGAATCCGCCAGTTCTCAGACGTCGTCGAGATCATCCAGCGACGGAGCGCCGCCGCCGTCGGACAGGACCCGACGCACCTCGGCCAGACGCCGCCGACTGACTGGCAGGGGCTCCTTGCAATGTTGCAGGTGCACCCAGTGATGGCCTTCGCGGCTGCGCTCAAGGCCGGTGATGTAGTTCTTCGCCACCAGGGCCTTGCGATGAATGCGCACGAATAGCGGCGCGAAATCTTCTTCGAGCTGGCGAAGCGATTCCTCGATCAGCACCTCGCCGTGCAGATGAAACACGGTGACGTACTTCTGATCGGCCAGAAAATAGAGAATGTCGCGCGAGGGCACGCGAAGCAGGCCCGAGCGCGTCGACGCCACGATATGCGCCCGCGCCGGCTCGGCATGCTGCGACCAGGCTGTTTCCAACTGCGCACGGCTGGGCCGACGCGCACGCTGCAGGGCATCGCGCAGCTTCTCGGCCCGGATGGGCTTGAGCAGGTAGGCCACTGCGCTGGATTCGAACGCCGACAATGCATGTTCGGCGAAGGCCGTCGTGAAGATGATGGCCGGCGGCGTGGATTCCTCGGCAAGCTTCCGGGCGACCTGGAGGCCGTCGACTTCGCCCATGCGAACATCCAGCAGGACGACATCAGGCTCGGTCTGCCTGATCACTTCCAGGGCCTTGCGTCCGTTCTCGGCCTCTCCGGCGACCTCCCATCCGGGAAAATCCGACACAAGTTGCCGGACCCGCTCGCGGGCAAGCGCTTCGTCGTCGACGATAACCAGCCTCATGCCACCCCCTGCCGCGCTTCGGTTACGACGGGAAGTCGCATCTCGATGCGGAAATGGTCGTCTTTGCGTTCGCCGTGCAGGCTTGCACGCCCATCGTAGGCGATTCGCAACCGTTCGGTCAGATTCGTCAGCGCGAGCCGAGAACCCTGACTCGGAACCGGCACCTCGGGCACCGGGTTCACGACGGTCAGAAGCAAATAGTCCACTCCCGAGCCGTGTTTTTGCAACTCCGTTGAAATCCGAATGGTTCCGCCCTCGTCCCGATGCATCACGCCGTGATGCACTGCGTTCTCCACCAATGGCTGGAGCGACAACACCGGAACCGGCACATCCAGCGTGGCGTCCGCGATCGCCCATTCCACGATCAAACGGTCGCCAACCCGGACCTGCTCGATATTCAGGTAAGAGCGAGCGGTGTCGATTTCATCATGCAAGGGCACCAGGCGGTGACGCTTCTCCAGGCTGACCCGGAACAGATCGGACAAATCATCCACCATCGATTCGGCGAGCCGGGGGTCCTTGCGGATCAGGGCCGACAGCGTGTTCAGGGTGTTGAACAGAAAGTGTGGGCGGATACGCGCCTGCAGCGCCAGATAACGCGACTCCGCCTGCGCCTGGATTTGCACCCGCCACTGGTACTGAACCCAGAAGTAACGGAATACGAAGGCGATGAAGATCGCAGCGACACCCAAACTGCCGACGACGAAACTCGACCGCCCGCGTATCTCCAGCATCGACGACCAGCCCAGCACACGAATCAGCATCCACGACAGCTCGGCTAACAACGCCGTCACGCCTAACAGCAATACGTAGCTGGTGAACAACACGAACCAGATCGGCATGCGCGACAACCATGATCGCGCCTGACAGAGCACGGCGGCGCCACACAGGCCGTTCCATTGCAGATAGAGCGTCAGCAGGGCAAAGCGCTCCCAGAAGAATGCGCCCACCGGTTGGGTGACGAACATGATCAGCATCGCGACCAGTTGCGTGATCAGCGCCACCGAGAGCAGCACCGGGCCGGAACAAAAGTCCGGCAGGAGTTCGGGCGCGGGTCGCGTGGCGAGGGTGTCCATTGTTGCAGTCTTGGCGGAGCACGGTGGCGGGTCAAGCTATACTGCGCCGCCCCGCAACCCTCGCAGCGCCGCAATCGTATGAGTGCAGACAAACCCTGGGCCGGACGGTTTACCCAGGCCACCGATCCCCGCGTCGAGATCTTCACCGAGTCGGTGAGCTTCGATCAGCGCCTGGCACCGCACGATATTCGCGGCTCCGTCGCTCACGCCACCATGCTCGGCCGATGCGGCGTGCTGACGGCCGACGAAGCGAGCACCATCGTCAGCGGCCTGGAGCGGATTGCCGAGCAGATCGGGGCCGGCAAATTCCAGTGGGATACGGCGCTGGAAGATGTGCACATGAACATCGAACGCCGCCTCACCGAGCAGGTTGGGGAGGTCGGCAAAAAGCTCCACACGGCGCGCTCGCGCAATGACCAGGTCGCCACCGACCTGCGGCTGTTCATGCGGGATGCCATCGACGAAACCGGCGCCGCGCTGGACCGGCTGTCCGAAACGCTGCTGGACCTTGCTGAACGCGAGGCCGATACGATCTTTCCTGGCCATACCCACATGCAGGTGGCGCAGCCGATCAGCTTCGGACACCACATGCTCGCCTGGCGCGAAATGATTCAGCGCGACGCCGAGCGTTTCGCCGATGCCCGCCGCCGGACCAACCGCATGCCGCTCGGCGCCGCCGCCCTGGCCGGCACCCCGCATCCGATCGACCGCCACATCACTGCTGAGTTGCTGGGCTTCGATGGCGTTTGTGAGAACTCGCTGGACGCCGTGTCGGACCGCGACTTCGCCATCGAGTACTGCAGCTGCGCCAGCCTGTTGCTCGTGCACCTGTCGCGCATGTGCGAGGAGCTGGTGCTGTGGACCAGCGCGGCCTTCGGGCTGATCGAATTGCCGGACGCCTTTTGCACCGGCTCGTCGATCATGCCGCAGAAGAAGAACCCGGATATCGCCGAACTGGTTCGCGGCAAGAGCGCACGCGTGATCGGTAGCCTCCAGACGCTGCTGGTGCTGATGAAAGGTCAGCCGCTCGCCTACAACCGCGACAACCAGGAAGACAAGGAGCCCTTGTTCGACAGCGTCGACACGGTGCTGGCCTGCCTGCGCGTGTTCACGCCGATGGTGGCCGCGCTGGTCGTGCGCAAGGACAGGGCACTGGCCGCCGCCGCGCAGGGCTTTGCCACTGCAACGGACCTTGCAGACTATCTGGTGATGCGAGGCGTGCCGTTCCGCGATGCCCACGCTGTGGTCGGACGCTGCGTACGCCGGGCCACCGATGCCGGTTGCGATCTGGCCGACCTGCCGCTGACGGACCTGCAGGCCGAATCCGATGTGATCGCGGACGATGTCTACGCGGTGCTGACGGTTGAAGGCTCAGTCGCCGCACGTGACCACATTGGCGGCACCGCCCCGAATCAAGTCAGGGCGGCAATCGCCCGGGCCCGCTCAGACGTCTGAGTCCGGGGCTGCGCCGGGGCGGACAAGGCGATAGAGGGCGGAGATATCCTCGTCGCCAAAGCCATCGGCCATGAGCCGGTCGTAATCGGCGCGGGTCTGCTCGGTCAGCGGGATCGCCGCGTCGGCAGCCTGCGCCATCGCCGAGCAAATCCCCAGATCCTTGGCGTGCAGAGCAACCTTGAACCCCAGCGGGTAGCGTGACTGCAACATGGTCTTGCCGCGGTGATTGATGAACCAATTGCCGCCCGCGCCGCTGCCGACCACGTCAACCACCGAGTCCATCGGCAATCCCAATGCCTCGCCAAAGGCCAGCGCCTCGGTCACGGCGCGATTGATGCCGGCGCAAAGCACCTGATTCACCGCCTTGGTGGCCTGCCCGGCGCCGACCGGGCCCATGTGATGAATCCGCTCGCCCAGCCGGTCCAGAACCGCGGTTGCCCGTTCGAAGTCCGCGGCCTGGCCGCCGACCATGATCGTCAGGCTGCCCTTGCGTGCACCCTCCGTTCCGCCGGATACCGGCGCGTCGACAAAGCGGATACCGGCGGATTCCAGTCGCTGCGCCACTGCGACGGCGGTCTCGCGAGCCACCGTCGAACAATCAATGACCAGCCCGCCGGCCGTCATGCTGTTTGCCAGATGCTCGCAGACCGCTTCGACATCGGCATCCGCCGAAACGCACAGCACGACGACATCACAGTTCCGGCCCAGAGTGTCGACAGAATCCGCGGCGGCGACGCCATGCCGGTCAGCAAAGGCTTGGGCGCGCGACAGCGTGCGGTTGTAGACCGAGACCAGCTGTCCCGCGGACGCCAGATGGGCTGCCATGTGCTCACCCATCGCGCCCAGACCGACAAAGCCCGCTCGCGTCGTTTGGCTCATGTCACCGCTCCCGTCGGCGGGTTCAACCGCCGCAAATCCAGCGGGTCAAGATAGGTGTAACCCTGCATTGCGTGCTGGTAGTCGGCGAGAATCGCGGCCTGCTCGCCGGCGTTGAGGCCAGAGCGCTCGAGGCGAGCCCGATACCGCTCCAGCAGACGTTGCGGTTCGTGATGCACAACGCTGAGCAGTTCATCGGTGCGGTCGCCGGGCTCGGGCTGCTCAAACCGCCACGCACCGGTTTCGTCCACCTCGATATTCACGGTGTCGGTATCACCGAACAAGTTGTGGAGATCACCCAGAATTTCCTGGTAGGCGCCGACCATCGCAATCGCCAGGCAATAGGTTTCGCCTTCGCGCAACGCATGCGCGGGCAGGGTTTCGGCCAGCCCCGCCTGCTCCACGTACTGGTCGATCCGCCCATCCGAATCGCAGGTCAGATCGCACAACGTGACCCGCTCGGCGGGTCGCTCGCTTAGCCGGTCGATGGGCACGATGGGAAAGACCTGATCGATACCCCAGACGTCCGGCAAGCTCTGAAACACCGACAGGTTCAGGAAGTATTTGGTCGCCAGACGCACGGCCAGATCCTGGATGGCCTCACGATGGGCCGCCACGTCCGGGCTCAGCCGCTCCAGCAGCCGGCGATTCACGGCAGACGCCAACCGCTCGGCCTGCGCGCGCTCGGTCAGGCTCATCTGGCCGTGGTTGAACGCGGCATGCGCCTCGCCCAGGCAATATCCCGTGTCGTGGTAGACCTCCAGCGGCGGCAGCTCATCGATGCCGTCGTAGACACGCCACAGGTCGGTGAGAGGCAAGGGCGCATCGGTCGGCCGGTCGCCCGGCTCGGGAAGAATGCCCGCATCGGTGTCGACGACCGAGGTTACGAGCACCGCATGGTGGGCCGTGAGGGCGCGCCCGGATTCGCTGATGATATGCGGCGCGGGCACGCCAGCCACGGCGCAATGCTCAGCCAGCGCCCGAACGATGTTGTGCGCGTATTCGTGCACCGAATAGTTCATGGAACAGAAGCTGCGCGAACGCGTTCCCTCATAGTCCACGCCGAGGCCGCCGCCGACGTCGACACAGTCGATCGGCGCACCCAGTGCGCGCAGTTCCACATATAGCCGTGCGGCCTCGCGCATGCCGTTCTGGATGTCACGCACGTTGGCAATCTGGGACCCGAGATGCAGGTGCATCAAATGCAGGCAATCCAACATGCCGGCTTCGCGCAGCCGCGTCACGGCATCCAGCAACTGCCCCGCAGGCAGGCCAAACTTGGATTTCTCGCCGCCGGTGTTCTGCCAGTTGCCAGCGCCCAGCGTGGCCAGGCGCACCCGCAGCCCGATTCGGGGTTTGACGCCGATGGCGCTGGCCTCGGCGAGAATGATCCCGAGTTCCGAGAGTTTTTCGACCACCAGCGTGACCTGGATACCGAGGCGCTGACCTTGCAAGGCCAGCCGCACGTACTCGGGGTCTTTATAGCCGTTGCAAATGACCGTGCCGCCCTCGCGCACCATGCCCAGCACGGCGAGCAATTCCGGTTTGCTGCCGGCCTCGAGCCCAACCCGCTCGCCACCGCAATCGACGATCTCCCGGACGACGCTGTACTGCTGATTCACCTTGATCGGATAGACCGCGGTGTAACCCGCCGTGTAGTCAAGGTCATCGCAGGCGCGGTCAAACGCCTCGCATAGCCGACGGACCCGATCGCGCAGTACGGCGGAGAACCGCAGCAGCACCGGCAGGCGCAGCCCGGCTGTCGCCAACTGTTCCACGATCTCGGGCAGCGCGACCCGATGATCGGCATCGCCCCCCACCGCAAGCTCACCCTGCTCGGTGATATCAAAGTATCCGTCTCCCCAGGTGGAGAGATTGTAGAGACGACGACTGTCGTCCACCGTCCATGCTGATTGCGGCATCCGGCCTGATCCGAAGGTGGGTCATCTCGGGGTTACAATGCGCACCCCGTCTTGAAACGCATCGCGATGTTAAACGCAGACCAGTGGTTTACCGAAGTCGACGAGTCCGCCGCGAGCGCGTTCTCGCTTAAGGGGCGCCGCGTTCACGCCGAGCAAACCCCTTTTCAACACATCGAAATCTACGAGACCGAGCGATGGGGTTATCTCATGGTGATCGATGGCTGCACCATGGTGAGCACCCGCGACAACTTCTTCTACCACGAGATGATGTCGCATCCGGTACTGGCGACCCACCCCAAGCCTGAACAGGTCGCGATTATCGGCGGTGGTGACTGTGGCACGTTGCGCGAAGTCCTGCGTCATGCCGAGGTCAAGCAGGCCACCCAGATCGATATCGACGAACGCGTCACCCGTCTGTCCGAACACTATTTTCCCGAACTGTGCGAGTCCAACGACGATCCGCGCGCGACGTTGGCCTTCGACGATGGCATCGCCTGGATCAAGAATGCGCCGGCCAACAGCCTCGATGTGATCATCGTCGATTCCACCGACCCGATCGGCCCGGCCGAAGGGCTGTTCAATGTCGCGTTTTATCGGAGTTGCCGCGAGGCGCTGGCCGACGGCGGATTATTCATCCAGCAATCGGAATCACCGCTAATGCACGGCCCCATTTTCAAGGCCATGGGTGAGGCAATGCGCGAGGCCGGGTTTGCGACCACGACCCCGTTGTTCTTTCCACAGCCGATCTATCCGGGCGGCTGGTGGAGCGCCACGATTGCGCACATGGAGCCGCTGCCCGCCGCGCGATCAACGGCCACGGATGCGTTTGAATCCACGCTTCAGTACTACAACGTTCAGACGCATGCCGGCGCGTTCGCCGTACCGCCGCTGGTGAAACACCTGGTCAGTTCCGACTGATCGGCCCACCTCGGATACGCAAGGCTTCCGCGTCCGTCGGCGCCGAAGCCTGCATCGCCTTCGCCTGCTCCACTCGCTTGTGCCAGAGGCGTTCCGCCGCTCTCGGTGAGCAGTATTGATCACGCTGGTCGCGAAAATCGCGAAGCCGGTCACGACGCTGTTCGGCGCTCAGGCGATAGGTCACCCCGGTGGCGGTCTGGCCGTAAACCACCGCGGCACGCTCGTACGTGGCAATGCGATCCTTCACTGCGTCGCATTGTCGACGAACGCGCTTGTGAAAATGGTCAGGCGCGGAGCTGGTCGCAACCGCCTTGATCTCCCGCGAGGTCAGCAACGCCGCATTGACCCGCTGTGCGCTGGCGATGGGCTGGTCGGAGTAATGAACCTGGCCGGCGGCATCCACCCAGCGATATACACCCACTGCTGAGCCGGTTGCCGGTAGCAGGGCTAGAACGATCGCCACCGTAATGAGGGCCGCTGCCTTCACCGGGACACCTCGCAGTCCGCATCCACCCTGGCCTGGGCGGTCTCAACCAGCGATGCACGTTCGTCCGCGTTCAATTCGCGCTCGTTTCCGTCGGGGTCGCGCTCGACCAGCCGACCTGCGGACTGGTACTGCGCCAGCTGCGTTCGTGCCGCCGCACAGGCTTCGTCACGAGCGGCCGCCGCGCTTTCCTCGGCCAGCAACTGCTGACGGCGAGCCGCCTGCGCCGCCGTGCCGGGCGCGAATTCCAGGACTTCGGTATGCGAGGCCGGCGGCGTGTCGCTGAAATGCACACGCCCCGCGTCATCAACCCAGCGATAAACCGCCGCGGCTGCGCCGGTCACAACGCCGCAGCCTGCGAGTACACACATTGCCAAACCCGTGCGTCGGATGTCGGTTCCCCTCGTGAGCATCCAGAACGGCGCTCGATGCGACCAATCGGCTAGACCGCTTCGGGCCCCTGCTCGCCCGTGCGAATACGCAGCACCTGCTCCAACGGCTGAACAAAGATCTTGCCATCGCCAATCTGGCCGGTCTTGGCGGCCGCCATGATGGCCTCGACCGCGTTGTCGACCAATCCATCGTCGACAGCGATTTCGATTTTCACCTTGGGTAGAAAGTCGACAACGTATTCAGCACCCCGGTACAGCTCGGTGTGGCCCTTCTGCCGGCCGAAGCCCTTGACCTCGGTCACCGTCATTCCCTGCACGCCCACCTCGGACAATGCCTGACGGACATCGTCGAGACGAAACGGCTTGATAATCGCACTGATCATCTTCATCTGAGCGGCTCCTTGTCGCGCATGAATGACTCGTCAGCCCGGTCGCGGGCTGTTCGCAGCAGTGTAGCACCGTCTTTTGCGCTAACGACCGCCACAAAAAACGCCCCGCCGGTTCACCCGGCGAGGCGTTGTTCAGATCGGACGCCAACCGGCGCCCGGCGTGGCCAGGCCTAGACCCGACGCCGACCTGCCAGACCAAAGCCCAGCAGGGGCAACAGGAACAGGCCGCCCAGCGCGCCCGATCCACCACCGGACTGAGAAGCCGGATCAGCCGGCGTGCCCGGGTTGGCCGGATCGCTGCCGACCGCGACGGAGGCCTTCGCTGTCGCCGTCGACGCGTCGCTGGCGGTGACGGTCAGACTTGGCTCGTAACTCCCCGGCACGGTGTAGACATAGGTCGCGGTTGGCTGATCGCCACACTGTGGAGACCCGCCATCCACGCCGAAGTCGAAGCAGTACTCGTCGATAGACTGACCCTCGGCTGCGAAGGAGCGGCTGCCATCGAAGTTGACGGTCAGCGGTGCCGGGCCATCGGTCTCGTCGACCGTCAGCTGCGCCACCGTACCGTTGCCTCCGCCGACGGTGATCAGGATCGTCGTCTCCACCACGACTTCATTGGACTTGTCCTGATTGCCGAATGCGTCGGTCACGACCACATATGCGGTATAGGTCCCGGCGGCGTCGTACTCGTGCTCGACCACAGCGGAGGTCGTCGGTGCGGCAAACTCGTCCTCAGTCGCTTCGTCGCCAAAGACGAAGGTGTATTCGAACGCGTTGCCTTGTGCATCTGCGTAGGCGGTCGCGGACGCGTCGAATGTCAGCGTCACGGGCGCTTGCGCCTCCACACGTTCGGATTCACCACCCACGGACAGCGTGGCGTCGATAGTGGAACCCGGGCCGGGGTCATTGCCGCCCGTTTCGCCATCAACCACAGTGATCACGTGCGTGGCCGCATCCATCGCGCCGGAGGTGTCGGTCACGGTCACGGTCACGGTGAAATCGGCGGCCATGCTGTATGCATGATCCGCTACCGCGGTAGCCGTGGCGTCGGTAACCGTCCCATCGCCAAAATCGAAGCGATAGGTCAGCGCATCTCCGTCCGCGTCGCTGGAGTCCGTTGCAGAGAACGTCACCGTTTCCCCAACCTCTGCGGTCGTCGGACCGGTCAGAACAGCCAGCGGTGCGGCATTGTCACCACCGGTATCGATCTGCCCCGAACCGCCTGGGTCATTGGATTCCGGGTGCGTCGGCACCAACGACTCACAGAAGATGAATGGGTCTTCCTCGGGTGTCTGGCCGGTCAGCTCGCCGCCCAGCAGTCCGGGCAAATTCGGAGCGATGTCGTTCCAGTAGATCTGGCGCTGCAGCAACAACTCTGTCTGGAACTCGCAAAACCCGGTGTCCTTGATGCGGTCTTCGCCGTCGAAACCCAGATGCGCCAACGCGGACGCAACAACGGCTTTGGCGGGAACCGCAGAGAGTTCACCCCAGGCAATCTGCAGCCATGGCGCCAGCGGATTGATGGGTGTCGAAGTCGAGAGAGGGTCGGAGATCGAGCCGACGATGCCAAAGTCCCCGCCGGACGGGATGTAGGCCGCCTGTTCCATGGCGCGCCGCAAGAACCAGTTGCTGACGCCAACGCCGCTCGCATTGACCATCAGGGGCAATCCATCACCGCTGGTGTCAATACCGCCACCATGACCAAGGCGCTTGCGTGCTTCGAGCAGCACCGCCGAAGTCACCCCCGCGGCCAGCGGTGTCGAGAAGCTGGTCCCCGGGACGCTGGAATCAACTTCGCTCTCGCAGTTCATGCAGTAGGGCAGAGCCTGCGTGTAGTCCGACACGAAGTCCGGCAGGATCCCCGACAGTAGCTGGTCCGACTCGCTGCCCGGCTCAGCATCGGGATCTTCCTCGATGCCAGAGACGCCGATGGACCACCATGGGCCCGCGCCTGCGCGCAGGTTCGAGAAGCCAACGTTGTTTCCGGCCGAGCTGAAGTGAAGCTTGCCCTGGCCCACCACCGACTCGTAGGTATGCTCGAATGCGCGATCTTCAGGCAACTGAAGGCCGGTTCCGGGAACCGATACCCCGTAACTGGTCGTCACGATGTCGACCGCAGGCTTCAGGAACGCGGCGCGATGGGCTTCTTCGCTGCCAAGCGCACCTTCGGATTCGACAAAGTAGATAACCGCTTCCGGGTTCCCAGCGATGACGGAGGAACTCGTCCCCACCCCATGCGAGCTCTTGCTCGACTCCGGCAGCAACGGGTTGATCCCCGAGCCGGCGTGCGAGATCGCAATGATGTTGGTGCCGAGGAAGTGGTAGGGCGTCTGAGACTCCACGCTTCCCCAGAACTCGGCATCAGCCGCCAGGTCGGCAGCGAAATCACCCGTGCGGGTCAACGACACCACATTTTCGGGACTGACACCCAACTCGGCCAGGATTTCCTTGGTGACCGTCGACCCATTGCTGTAGTAGCCGTCATGGTAGGGATTAATCGCCGAATCGATGACTGCAACGACGACCCTGGGCTGACCGGGGACCGAAGGGACTTGCGAATAAGCGTCGCCTCCGCTGCCGCCTGTGTCGCCGCCGCCCGTATCGCCACCGCCGGTATCACCAGGCTCGCGAACGTTCAGTTCGACCGTGCCGGCATACCCAGCTAGCGGAACGCCCACCCAAAGATTGGTCTCGACAACATAGGTTGTGGACCCGTCCTGCGCGACGAAGGCTGCCGTTTCCGGGTTGCCGGCGGTGACCGCCGACGTCACCGTGTCGCCAGATTCGGCCTCGCGCACCACGAAATCGTAGTCCGAGCCCGAATCAAGACTGATTTCGACGGTCGTACCGGGATGCAGTGCCGTGAAGCCTTCCGGCAGGGTGACCGTTAGCGACAAGGTATCGCAATCGATGGTATTGGTCAGACATAACGCCACAGGATTCGGCGCAGAGGTCGCGCCACCCGAAAACTCGGCGAAGGTCGCTGAGGGTGTCAGCTCCACCTCGGCGGGGGCGGTGTCAAAGGCGTGGGCAACAAAAGGCACACACAACAGCAAGCACGGCCAGAAGCCGGACTGGATTGGCTTAAACATGTTTTCCCCAGAGAGAGCGGAACGCCCTCGTTAAACCAAGATACAGTCGCAGCAGCCGCTCCGTTTGAGCTGAAACTATCGCTGCCACGACGGACTCATTTCACGTGGCCTTCACCTTAGCAAGAACCACGCCTACCGCATAACGGCGGGTGCTGCTAGCTGTGAGCGAGCATAAAAAAAGCGGGCCGAAAGGCCCGCTTTTCGTCACCGGTCCACCGGCTGCTCGCCGGTGGACCGTGTCCAGCTAACTACTTGCCCGTGGGCGCGAACTCCGGATAGGCCTCCATGCCGCACTCGGAGATGTCGACACCTTCGGCTTCTTCCTCTTCCGTCACGCGGATGCCGAAGATCAGCTTGAGGAGGAACCAGACGATCAGGCTGGTGATGAAGACCCAGAAGAAGATCGTCGCGGCACCGACCAGCTGACCCACGACGCTGGCGCCGCCGGTCACGCAGACGGCCATGACACCGAAGAATCCGACCACGCCATGCACCGAGATGGCACCGACCGGATCGTCGATCTTCAGCTTGTCCAGCCCGATGATGGAGAACACCACGATCACGCCACCCACGGCGCCAACGATGGTGGACATCAACGGCGACGGGGAAGCCGGATCAGCGGTGATCGCAACCAGACCGGCCAGGGCACCGTTCAGGGCCATGGTGAGGTCAGCCTTGCCGAACAGCAGCTTGGCGACGATCAGAGCACCGACGAGACCACCGGCCGCAGCAGCGTTGGTGTTCAGGAACACATTAGCCACTTCGTTGGCGACGGCGATACCGCCGAGCTTGAGGGTAGAACCACCGTTGAAGCCGAACCAGCCCAGCCACAGGATGAACGTACCCAGCGTCGCCAGCGGCAGGTTGGCCCCTGGAATCGCGCGGGCCTTGCCATCTGCTCCGTACTTGCCGGCACGCGGCCCCAGCAACAGCACACCGGCCAGCGCCGCGGCTGCACCTGCCATGTGGACGATGCCCGAACCCGCGTAGTCAGCGTAATCCAGTTCGTACAGACCGAACACGGAATCACCGTTCCAGGTCCAGGAGCCTTCCATCGGATAGATGAAACCCGTCATCACGACGGCGAAGCCCAGGAACGCGAACAGCTTCATGCGCTCGGCAACTGCACCAGAGACGATGGACATCGCGGTTGCCACGAACACAACCTGGAAGAAGAAGTCCGATGCACCAGCGTATTCCCCCATGTCCCCGAAGCCAGCTTCGTTGGAGGCCGCCAGAATCCCGGCAATTGCCTCTTCATCCATGCCGGCCACCGTGGTGACACCAGACAGGAAGAAGCCACCGTCGTACATCAGCTGGTAGCCGCAGACCAGATACATGATCGAGGCAACCGCAAACAGCGAGATGTTCTTGGTGAGAATTTCGGTAGTGTTCTTGGAGCGAACAAGACCCGCTTCCAGCATGGCGAAGCCCGCGGCCATCCACATGACCAGCGCGCCGCACACCAGGAAGTAAAAGGTGTCGATCGCGTATTGCAGCTCAAAAATTTCGTTTTGCATTATTCAGTCCTGTGCTCAGGGTTGAATGAAAACAGCCTGATCGCGATCGATCAGAGTGCGTCCTTGCCCGTTTCGCCAGTTCGGATTCGAATGGCCTGTTCCAGTGGCACAACAAAGATCTTGCCGTCGCCGATCTTGCCCGTGTGGGCAGACTTGCTGATCGCTTCGATGGCCGGGTCGAGCTGGTCGTCATCGACGGCGACCTCGATCTTGACCTTCGGCAGAAAATCGACGACGTATTCCGCGCCGCGGTACAACTCCGTGTGTCCCTTCTGACGACCGAATCCCTTTACTTCCGTGACCGTGATTCCCTGGACCCCGACTTCGGAAAGAGACTCGCGCACTTCGTCCAGCTTGAAGGGCTTGATGACTGCTACGAGTAATTTCATGGTTATGACTGCTCCTTTCGTGTGGTGGTAGAGCCGTCATCCCGCCGGCTCCGAACAGCAGCGACGATGAACGCAACGGGCGTGCCAGAGTTTTAAGGTGGCGGAAACGGCCTGTGGCGCCCAGGCTTCTGTAAACTTGCGAAATCACACGATTGCGGAAACACCAGCGTGGACACGCGACAGATAGACCAAATCGCCCAGCGGCTGGCGATGACATTGCCGCCCGGGCTCAAGAGCCTGCGCCACGAGCTGACGGATAATTTCCGGGCAATCCTGCAGAGCCAGCTCGAACGACTGGATCTGGTCAGCCGGGACCAGTTCGAAGCCCAGGCCGCACTGCTCTCTCGCACCAGCGAGCGCCTGAAGGCGCTGGAGACCCGGCTGGAATCACTGGAGTCCCAGCAGCGCGGGCGAGGCTAGGCCTTGGGGCTGGCAACCGTTGCATCCCGCGCCCAGAACGGGCTGGATGCCACACCGGTTGCCGTCGAGGTCCACGTGGCCGGCGGACTGCCGGGCATGACCATCGTCGGGCTGCCCGAGGCAGCGGTCCGGGAATCCAAGGATCGCGTCCGCGCCGCACTGGTCAATGCCGGCTTTCAGATGCCGGCCAGCCGGATCACGGTCAATCTCGCCCCGGCTGATCTGCCCAAGGAGGGCGGCCGCTTCGATCTGGCCATCGCGATCGGCATTCTGGTCGCCAGCGGTCAGATCAGCGCCGACCGCCTCGCGCACTGCGAGTTCCTAGGCGAGCTGTCGCTATCCGCCGAGTTGCGACCGATTCGCGGCGCGCTGTCGTCGAGCGTGCGAGCCGGTCGCGATGGCGCGACGCTCATCGTCCCCAGCGAAAATGCCGAAGAGGCCGCATTGGCCACGGACACCCAGGTGCGCTTTGCTGCGCATCTGCTGGAGATCTGTGCGTGGTTGCAACACGAGGGCGAGCTGCCGCTGGCGACGCCAGCCCTGCCTGTCACCGCCGAAACCGAAGGGCCCGACCTAGCAGACGTGTTGGGCCAGCATCAGGCCCGGCGCGCACTGGAGATCGCGGCCGCCGGGGGGCACAGCCTGTTGATGATCGGCCCACCTGGCAGCGGCAAGTCCATGCTCGCCAGCCGCCTGCCCGGCGTTCTCCCACCCATGGCCGAGACGGAAAAGCTCGCGGCGGCGCAGGTGCTGAGCATTGGCCGCGACGGTTTTTCCGCCCGGTGCTGGGGACAGCGCCCGTTTCGAGCTCCGCACCACACGGCGTCGGCGCCTGCGTTGGTGGGCGGTGGCGCCCCGCCTCGGCCGGGAGAGATCACACTCGCGCATGCCGGCGTACTCTTTCTCGACGAATTACCGGAATTCCAGCGGGCCGTGCTCGAAGCCTTGCGCGAACCGCTGGAAAGCGGACGGGTCGTTATCTCGCGGGCATCGCAGCAGGTGGAATATCCCGCGGCGTTCCAGCTCGTTGCGGCAATGAATCCCTGCCCTTGCGGCTACGCCGGTGATCCCGAGCAACATTGCCGCTGCACGCCAGACCAGGTCGCCCGCTACCGCGGCCGCATCTCCGGACCATTGCTCGACCGCATCGATCTGCAGATTCACGTGGCGCGGGTTTCGACACGTGAATTGACCGATCGCAGTCAGGCCGGCGAGCCGAGCGCCTCGGTTCGCCCCCGAGTGATCGCGGCCCGATCCCGAGCGATTCAGCGGCAGGGATACGCCAACCACCAGCTGAGCGGCGCCCAGCTGGATGAGCACACGCGCCTGGATTCGGGAGATCGGCAGTTTCTGATCACAGCCGCCGAGCGCCTCAAGCTATCCGGGCGCGGCCTGCATCGCAGCCTGCGTGTCGCCCGCACCATCGCGGACCTTAGCGGCAGTGAGCGCTTGGAACGCACGCACCTTACTGAGGCGCTGGCGTACCGAAATCAGCTCTAACGGGACAGGTCAGCCCGGAGCGCCCTTAAATGGTGCAATTGTCCGCACCGATCTGGATGCACAAAAAAGGCCCGTCGCAACGGGCCTTCTCTTCCTGCGATGTCAGTGCTGCCCTAGTTGATCGGCAACGCCCAGCTGTAGCCCACCACCGTGGAGAAGCCGCCTCGGGAACCGTCCAAATAGGTCAGCGCCAGGAAAAAGTCCGACACATTCAGCGATACGCCGAGATCAAAGTCCGCATCCTGAGGATCATCGCCTGGTTGTGGAAAGGGATCGCGATTGTTCGCGTTGTCGCCAATCGGCTCCAGATAACCCAGATGCGCGCCAATAGAGGTGTTCTGTGTCAGCGGAATATCGAGGTTCAGGTCAAGATAGGCATATTCATCATCATCCGGCCCGTCGACGCCCGCCGGGGCGTACCAGATGTAGCCCGCGAAGTGACCAATCCCTATGCCGCCGTATATTTCGGTGATGCCCGACTCGTACTGACTGGGCTGCGACGGATAGGCGTAGTAGATGGCGCCCACGTCGAACATATCGTTGCCCCAGCCGACGTAGTAGTCGACCTCTTCATTGCCTTGCGTGGACGTGCTCGACACCCACGTTCCGGCATAAACGCCGTAGTCGGAACTCCAGTCGACCCCACCCCAGACCTGCGGCGAACCGGAGGCGACACCGCGAAACACGTATTCGCTCGCCGCTCCGACACTGGCCTCGAATTCGGCATTGGCGGGTGCGCTGGCGAGCAAACCCAAGCCGGCCAGTGCGCCGGCGGCGATCATTTTGTTGGTACCCATGCGACGTTGACTCCCCTTGGAATCGGCCTAGATCGAGATTGATCGGAGCGAATTGACAGGATCGATGCCCATCACGAGCCTCATCGAAGGCCCACCATCGATTCGGCCGGAGCCTACCCCAGCCGCCGACACAAAAAAAGAGGACCGCCGCAGCGGTCCTCTTTCGTGGCTCTCCTTTAAATCAGGAGATCGCGATCAGATGTCGAACGCGAAACCGCCGCTGACGATGACCTTCATGTTGTCATCTTCGCTGCCTGATTCCAGATCTGTTCCAACAAGGGCAAGCCCCATGAACAGACCTGACTCGTTCTCAGCGTTTATACCAATGCTGTAGTCGATATAGCTATCATCATCAGAACCGAGGCCCTGAACGATCAACTCGTTGGCGTCTCCGCCGTTGTGCTGGATGCTTGCATCAAACGTCATAGCATCTGTCAGTGGCGCCGAGAAACCGAGACTGAGGCCGAACGCGCTTTCGTCCACGGCGAAGTAGGTATCCGGTGCAAAGTACACACCCACTGAGAACATCCCGGCGGACAAGCTGCCGTACAGTTCAAACGTGTTGTTGGACGGATCGGGATCAGGATCGGCTGCTTCATCTTCTTCGGAGTAGTAATAGTAGATCGCGCCGAAATCGTAGCCGATCGCGCCCGCTTCACCACCAAAACCAGCGTACAGATCAAGCTCAGACCCTGCTCCACCAAAACCGGTAGCGAACCCGATCGTGGATGCCCAAGCTCCAGCGTAGAAGCCGGAGTCGGCCGCAAAGTCGACCCCACCTTGTACAGCGGCACCGCCAGACTGCGGCAACCCGCGGAAGAGGTAGTCACTCGTCATTCCAACATTGACGCTCGTTGTGCCGGCCAGCGCGCTGCCGGAAAATACCGTCGCGCCCAAGACCGCTGCGCTGATGACTGAACGCTTGAATTCCATTTGGTTACGCCCCTTTACTCGAAAA
>Ga0208330_1000127_pt1 | contig 46325 bp, 45 predicted proteins | sample DeeseametaMP1896_FD_184180 | JGI IMG/M metagenome (GOLD analysis project Ga0208330, IMG submission 184180) | Marine microbial communities from the Deep Pacific Ocean - MP1896 (SPAdes) | ecosystem: Environmental > Aquatic > Marine > Oceanic | place: East of Hawaii, North Pacific Ocean | collected... | reverse complement strand
CCATTCAGCCGCGGCCAGGCTCAGCACCGCCATCGTCGCCGGCGTCCACGCCGCGTCGCCAGCGTCGACAGCCAGCTCATCGATCCATTCCCGGTCCTCGTCGGGCAGCTGGTAGTGCTCGGCCTGCGCCACGATCGCCGCGGCCAGCCCCATCAGCGTGCAGCGATGCTCCTCGATCCACCGGATCTGAGCCGGCCGACGCTCCTGGGCCATCCGGGCTGCCTGGCGCGCCGCGCGGGAGAGCTTCTCGTCAGGGCGGTCATAACGCAACAGGGCTTCCAGCCGGTCGATGCGGTCGATCACGCCCTGCTTGCCGACGCCGACCTGAGCTCCGAGCTGAGACAGGAACAGACCGCGCTCACGCCCAGCTTTGAGGAAGTGCAGTTCGCGGCGGCGGTCTTCCCACCACAGCCAGTTGTTCAGCGTCAGAGCGTCACATACATCGGCCTGTAGCACCCACAGCGGAATGGGCGGAGCGCTGTATTTGCGCAGGTAATCGAGCACCTCACGCGGATCGGAGTCCTCGGAATCCGGCAACCGATCACGATGGCGATCGTCGACTTTCGTTCGCCGCTTCGCGATCGTGGTGATCGCCCGCACCACCTCGACGCGGTGGACCATGGGGCGGGCGGCCATGGTGTCAGTATTTCACTGACAGATACCCGCGGCGCCTTTCATACCCAGGGGACACGCCGACAGACGCTGCGCGACACCGCCGAGCAGAGACACCGTAGCCACCCGGTACCGGTCGGCGGTGCACGCTTGAATGGTGGGCGATCATCCCCGAGGCAGTGCCGAACGACGCTCGCCGTCAGCGTCGTGAACCATCACGTGACGAAAATCGGTCGGTGCCGCCCGATGGGGCTGAACCGCCCTTCGGATCGGCCGAGCCGCCCGACCGATCAAGTCCGACGCGGCCATGCTGCGCCACCCAGATTGATCAGCACTGACGAACGAGCACCACCGTTGACACGCTGAGCGCGCCGCCACTGCACCGCGAGAACGGCAACCCGGCGTTGGGGGAGGGGCGCCCTCGGAGCCACACCCGCGGCCGACTTAACCGCGGTTAAGTCTGTTCGCGTGATGTGACATGCCGACGGGGACACGCCACCCATCCGCCCGGATAGACGCCGCCGGGCGCACAGCCGGGAGCTTAACCGCGGTTAACTCCACGTATCCGGCCGCATCGCGGACCGGGGCCCCACGCCGGGCTCGACCGCCAGCCACCCGGAGTGGGCATCTGCGAGTCCGTCGCCCAGCCGATTCGGTGTCAGTGCCGCCACGGTGCCGCGTGTCGGGACGGCGGCGCCACCCCAGCGGCCGTAAGGTGGGCGGGTCCGATCCGAAGTACTCCGCACAGCCGGGGGAAGCATACGGAAGGCCATTCCATGGCGATTCATGTCGTGCTCAATCAAAAGGGCGGCGTCGGTAAAAGCACCATCGCGGTCAACCTCGCCGCCGTCACCGCCGATGTCCTCAACCGCGGCGACGACCCCGAGGCCAGTTCACCCGTCCTCGCGCTGTCGGTCGACCCCCAGGGATCGGCAGTGTGGTGGGCGTCGCGCATCAACGCTCTGCCGTTTCACATCGCCCAAGCCCACGACGACCTCGCGGGGCTGGCCGCACTGAAGAACCTGCCGGGAATCGAGCATGTCTACGTCGACACTCCCGGCTGGATCGACCTGAACACCAACGGCGACGGCGCCGACCCGCTGGGCAGCGGGCCCGCCGCCGATGTGCTGCGCGCAGTGCTGGACATGGCCGACCAAGTCATTGTGCCGATCGAGACAGAACCTCTGAGCTTCGACCCGACCGCGCGAACCATCACCAAGGTCCTCGAACCACGCGGGCTGCGCTACCTCGTGGTCATCAACAACTGGGACCCCCGCGACGGCACCTACGACCTCAACCAGACCAGGAACTTCGTCAAAGCCAACGGCTGGCCGCTGGCCAACACCGTGATTCGACACTACAAGCTCCACGCCCGAGCCAGCGCCGAAGGCCAGGTCGTCACCGAATACCCACTCAACCGAGTGGCCCTACAAGCCCGCGAAGACTTCTACAAATTCGCCCTGGAACTCAACGTCGGGGGAGCGCGCTAATGGCCCGGGGGCAACGCACCAATCTCGCCGATCTCGCCGGCGCCGTCGGGGACAAGTCGCCGGTCGACACCAGCCACCCAAAACCCGACGAGGCAGGCCGCAGCGTGCCACTGACCGACCTCACCGCCAACCCGCGCAACCCCCGCGACGACGTCGGCGACCTCGCCGACCTCGCCTCGATCACCGACATCCAGCTCCAGCCGGCCCTGGTGGTCAGCAAGGCCGCCTATCTCAAGCTCTATCCAGACGATCCGATCACCACCCGCTACGTCGTCATCAACGGATGCCGTCGCTTGGCCGCGGCCCACAAATACGGGCGCAGTGATCTTGCCATCGTCGTCAACGACGGCGTCGCACGCGATCGCATCACCCTGATCTCCGCGTGCATCGCCGAGAACGTCGACCGCCAAGACTTCGACGTCATCGAGGAAGCCCGAGCAGTCGAAGCGCTCATCGCCGAGTGCGGCCGTGCCGTCGATGCCGCCAACCGGCTGCACAAAACCGAAGCATGGGTCTCGCAGCGGCGGGCACTGTTGAAGCTGGCACCCGAACTGCAAACCGCCTTGCGGCGCGGTGAACTGGCCATCCGCGACGCACGACAACTCGCGCGGGTACCGCTGGCCGAACAAGTGGCGCGGTGGCAAGCCACCCTCGACCGCAACAACGACGGCGGGACGGAAAACCGTCAGCGTCCGCCCAGCCGGTCCCGCGTCATCGCCTCCGCGCTCGCCGACTTCGACACCGAGCCCGACCAACTCGCCCACGCGCTGCGTACCTATCTCGGCGCCGACGGCGTCGACAGGCTGATGGTGCTGCTGCGCGGCCTCGGAAACTAGGGTCTATACATCGGTGAGGTCGCCGAGATGGCCCGGGGTCACGAACTGGCCCAACGCGTCGAGATAGCGCTGCGCCACAGCCCGGTACTTGTCGGCGGCGTCCTGGCCGGACTGGCCGGCGTCGAGTAGGTCCTGCTGCGCGGCGATCAACAGCCTATTGGCCTCCGTCAACGACACGATCTGGGCCCGCAGATCCTGCAGGACGCCATCCGACACCGGCCGGCTCGCGGTAGGAGGACCTGGGGGAGAGGGCAATTCGTCGGCATAGACATACCACCGCAGCCTCTCCGGACGTGGCATCGCCCCACCACGCAGCTGCCCTGCAGTGATGGCTTTGATCAGCGTCCGCGGATCCTTGCCCAGCCTGGAGGCAGCCTCCTTCAACGGCACCACATCACCTTGTGGTTCCGTTTCCACTCCCGGTGGCGGCAGCTTGGGCTGGTTCATCCCGCTTTCAGTAAATCCCCTTGATCACGGACACCGACAACAGCATTATGCTCCTAAATAGGCCCATTGCAGCAACATCTGCGCCGACACCCGCAAGCCATGTCGCTAATTAAGGTCATCAATGTCGTAAACTTGGGCCAACGCAATGCAGCGCTCCACGCGTGTGACCGCTAGCGTCCGGGAAAGGAACGGCTGTGGCCAGATCCAAAAGTGAGACCGACACCAGACCGAAAAGTGAGACCCGCCAACTCACTGCCGGTGTGTACGTCCGTTTCACCCCCGACCAACTCGACCGGCTGCGCTCGGAAGCCAACCTGCGCGACTGCAGCGTCCAGCAACTGCTCCGCGATCGCTCCCTAGGTGCCAATCGCACCGCCTCCTGACCCGACCCCCCGGGGGAGCGCCCCGCCGGGCAGCACGGCCAGCGCAGCAACTTGGGCGGTGACCGCCCACCAGCTCCGAAATTCCTGTTGACCGGGCGGCCCCGGAGTGACCGCCCTCCACTGACGCCACACCCCAGCACCCGGCACGAGGACGCCGAGAAGGCCTGCCCGCGCCGATGTCGCCGTTCGACCGGGCATTTGATCGCCGCCCGCGAGAGGGCGACGAACTGGCCAGCGCCGCAGCGGTGCTCACGCCGACGTCAGTCAGCAGGCGGGTTGCTAGGCACCAGCTCGACCACGATGGCCCGCTACCCGGTAACCGGCGAGCTGACCGACCCGCCCGCTGCGGTGACCTCACCCCGTCGCGCCGAGTCGCGCAGCGGCGCCCAAGATTCGGCTCACCGTCGTGTGGTGCACTTCATGCCTGCGCCCGATCGTGCTCGGCGCCGTCCCCGCCGCACCGTCGGCAAGAATCCGGGCCACCAACTCCACATCCTTGGCGGTCACACCCTCATGCACCAACGATTCCGCGACCGGCCGCCACCGCTGCACCCCTCCTGAGGACAAGCCCTGACCAGGCAGCGAATCGGCAACCGACCCCGCGGGTGACGCGCCGGAACCCACCACGGTCGCTACCGCACTGAGCGAGCGCTGGGCAAGCCTTTGCGGGCACTGCTCAGGGTTCTCGTGCACAGGATGCGACCCACCCGCCGGTGCAACCCCTTCTCTCACAGCACCTGAGTCGGCGGGCGCCTCGCGCCGGGTCGCTGCGGCGGAGCCACCCGCGTAAGACGACCCAGCAGATGAGCTCGCGTTCACCGCCGGTCCCGGCCCTGGCGCCGACACAGGGTTGGCGGATTGCGCGTCATCGACACCGTCCCGGACAACACCGGAGGCCTCCGCTGAAACCGCCACCGGCACCGACAGTTCCGGCGCCCCCACAGCGGCAGCAGCTCGGGACGTCGAAAAGCTCTCCACCCGAGCGGGTCTCGCCATCGACAGCAGGCACAACGTGGCATGAGCGATCGCCACATCAATGACTGCCGGCCATATCCACGACAGCGACTCACGAATCCCCAGCACCACGGCAAATGAGCGCAACGCATCGAACGACAAGGCGAACGACCCGACAGCCAGCGCGGCCGTGAGTGCCAAACACGTCCAGTACACCCACCCGGCCGAGCGGGCACGTACCAGCCACGTCGCCGAATGAGTCGCGGCGAGAAGCACGATCGGAGGTACCAGCGCCGCCCCCGCAGCCAACCACCCCATCTCGACAGGAGCGATCAGCAGCGCGTGACCGACGTTGCCTGCCAGAGACATCGACGCGGCCAGAATCAGCCAACCCAGAAAGAACGCGGTCGCCCTGCGATGCACAACGGCGGCGTCAGTGGTCCCCACCGACATCCTCAACCCGCCCCCGAACCAGACGAACACGCTTCGGAACCACCACCGGTCACAGCGCACCACAGACAAGCCACGACACCGAGCCTATGACCGCCCCAAGCGACGCTCGTGCACAAATTTCACCCACCGCCCCGGCGCACGACAGCGCCACGCATCCTCGCCAGAATTCCTCACCGCGGGTGGACCTCGAAGCCAGCGTAGGGCGAACAGTTCCCACAGAAACCCGATCACCGCGCACACCGGTGTGGGCCATACCTGTGTTCAGGTGCAGCGCCCGCCGATCACGATCCCTACTGCCCGCTGGCCTCGCGGGGCTGATTATGTCGGTCACCGGGCGCGGCGGCAGGGATGGCCTCGGCACTGCGTTCGAGCAGGGCGCGAAGGCTGTTGTCCCCCCGGCATTCCAGGAGCCCGGCGACCTCGTCGGGCCGGCAGCGCAGCGCCCGCGCGACGTCGGCTAGCGGGGTGCGCGCGGGCTTGCCGAGCAGCGCGCGCAGTCGTTGCGCGGGGGCGGCCTGAGCTGCTAGCAGGGTCGCGGCGATCGTGCTGTCGCGCACATTGAAGGCCAACACGATGGTGTCGCCGACTGCGGCGTTGAAGGTTGTGGCCAGCGCACGCAGCGATGCGAGTTTGGCGCCGTTGGTGGATGACAACGGCCAGAACAGGCTGACCGTCGCGCGCTTGCCGGTGAAGACCCGCCGGTGGCCAGGATGGACGCCCAGTGCGGTGGCGACCGCGGGCGCGACGTTCTGTCCGGATCCACGCAGCAGATCGAAGGTCACTGGCACTGCGACACGGATCTCGTTGCGGCCGTTGTGGAACGTGCCGCGGATCGTCGTCGGTGGCGGAACAGGCGGCCACCCGTCGGCGGGGGTTCGACGACGGACCATGTTGCGGCTGGTGACGAAACCAGGGGTCGTCAAGTAGGTGCGTATCGAGGTTTCAGCGACATCAGGAAACGCCGCCGCCATGTCCTCGACCAGGGCGTTGATGTCAACGGCGCCGCCGGCGTCGTCGATGCGGGCGGCGATCTCAGAAAACACCCCGGTGTAGCGCTCGACGCCCCAGCGGGACAGCGCCCACGTCAGCCGCGTGGCGCGGGTGAAGCGCGGATCGGAGTTCAACACGTCGCGGACATAGCGTTGCAGGTAGTCGCCGCCGATGACGGCGGTGATGGCCGGCGCCGAGAGCGGGGTGCCGGCCAGATGCAGAGCGGCTTCGGCCCGGGCGGCGACGCTGCAACCCCAGCGCACCCATCGACCGTCGACCCGGCGCAGCCCGGGCTGGCTTTCGATGAAGTCGATGGCGGTGTCGCGCGGGACGCCGATGTGCTCGAACTGTCGAAGCACAATGTCGACCGTCGGTGCGCCCCAGCGCTCGAACGCCGCGTCCAGCGTCGCGGTGACCGTGGCCAACCCGTCAGCCTGTGCGCCTTCCAGCCACCCCTGGACACAGGTGTACGGGCCAGCGACGTGCAGCAGCAGCTGCCCGGCGGCGGTGCCCAGATCGAGGCCGAGATCGTTGAGGGCACCCTCGGCGGTGTGCTCGCGGGTCAGGGGTCCAAGCCGGCGGCGCAGCCGTTGGGCGTGGTCGAGAACCGCGACGTGGGCGGGGTCGGCGAGCAGATCGCGCAACCGGCGATCCGCGCGGGGCTGGTTACGGTGAACGTTGACCGGGGCCACCCCGAGTTGTTCGGCGGTCGCGCTCACCGAGAGGGGGCGTAGCGCCCAGCCGCGCGCCGCCAACACCGTGTAGTCGTAGCGGTTCAAGCGGTCCAGCAGCCTGCCGATAGCGCTCGGCGCGTCCGCCGTGGTCTCAGCCGGGGCCGACCGAGACATCGCAGCGTCGCGGGCAGCCAGTATGATAGCACGCACCGTGCCGATCCCGGCCTTGGGTCGATCGAGCAATGACGAGATCGTCTCATCGGCCAAGTCCGACCAGGTCGTGAGCTGTTCGCCGAACACCGTGCGGGCACGGGCCGGCAGCCAGCCGTACGGGACGGGTTGGTCAGCGACCTCGGTCAAAGCTGGCACCAGATCGCGGATCGGGGTCTGCGGCATGGCGTGGACACCGTCCCACCAGGTGGCAGATTCGGCTGCGGTGGCGCTCACCTCGCACGCCTGAGCAGGCGGTCGCCGATGCCAGCGACAATCGCGCCGGTGATGCCAACAGCACAACTCTCCACGGGCGCCCACCCGCCCTGAAGGATCGCAGTGACCGACGACGCGGCCATCAAGAGCGCCTGCTCACCGGCTGTCCCCACAGGCTTCCTCAGCGGCTCCACGGCCGGGCGAACCGGACCAACCGTGGTGTGCCAGGCGCATTGCCGGCCTAGTTGGCGCGAAGTCGGTGGGACACATGATCGTCTCGGTCCGACGCCGAGGAGTTGGCGCACTGGTGTCGTGACCCATCAGTCGTGTCAGTGTCCGTCTTGCACGAGGGCGTAGAGCTTGTTTTGAGCTGCGGCAGCGCGCGTTTCGACGCCTGCCGCGGTGACGTAGCGCTGCGAGGTCACCATCGATTCGTGGCCGAGCAGCGTCATCAGCGTATAGACGCTGACCTCTGAATTGGCGAGCTCGGTGGCGAAGGTATGGCGCAACCCGTGCACCAGCGCAGCGCCGCGGGCACGGCCGGCGTCGATTCCGGCGCGGCGAAACGCCCGCAGCACCCGGTACTGCAAGGTGCCGCGGGAGATCCGCTCACCGTACGCACCGACGAACAGTGGTGCGTTGGCCGGCCAGGCGGCCAGTCCCGTGCCGGGGGAGCGGCGCTTGGTCGTGGCAGGGAACCGCAGCGTGCGGCTGGTGAGATAACGCTCGAGGATGTCGACCAACACCGATTCGACCGGGACCCGGCGATCCTTCCCGCCCTTTCCGCGGACATGCACCACCGCGCCGGCGTCAGTGCGGCGAAGGTCCCCACATTGGCGCGCAACAGTTCATCGGCACGCAACCCCGCCAGCAGGGCGGTCACAATGAGGGCCCGGTCGCGTTCGACCCAGTCGCTGCGCCGCCGCGGCTGCGGATCTGCCTCCAGTGCCGCCAACAGCGCGACCACCGAGTCCGTCGGCAACGCCTTGGGCAGAGTCTTCGCGAGCTTGGGCCGCCCCACCAGCAACATCGGGTTGGCCCCGATCAACTCCGCTGTGTACAGGAAGGTGCACAACACATTCCAGCTCGACCAGCAGCGCTGAATGGACGCGGCCTCATGGGTCTGGGCGTACTGGGCGAACGCGGTACGCATCGACTCGGTGGTGATGTCGCCCAACGCCATCCGCGCCACTTCATCGGCGCGACCTGTGATCAGAGTCGCGATCGCGTCGAAATCCTGACGATAAGCCTTCATCGTGTGCACCGACGGCTTACGCGTACCTCGGTCGGCCAAGAAAGCGGCGAACCATTCCGGACGCAACCCTCGAGCGTCGTCGCACCGCTCGGAAGCGTCGGCCATGCCCGCCAGTATTTCATGGATAATTACCAGAGCGAAGAATTGCCGGGACAGCCGTGGCGACACTATGGGGGAGGGGAGCGGAACTAGGCTCAGTCGCTCCTCGGGTGCGACTTGGAAGTAGTGGGGCGGCTCGAGACGCCAGCTACGCCCCGTGGCCCTCACGGCGGCGAATCCACCACCAGGCCCGGTCCGGCAGCCCTCACGTAGTCCGTCGAACGTCGCGAACGTCTGTAGGTCCACTAAGCGCCTTGTGGCTGGAATACGTGCATGCCTAGAGCACAGGGCCTCTCGCGCTAACGTCGGGGGCGTGATCCGGGTTGTTCTGATCGACCTCGTTGGCGGTATTCGGCACTTCGATGCCCGGGACACCACAGTTTAGACACAACCCCAGGTAGCGCCTCAGCCGCCGTCGAGTTTGTCGAGCAACGCTCCTGCGACGAGTGCGGTCGCGTGAGCGACGAGGCGGGCCTCTGCTGCGCTCAGTTCGCTGGTCTTGCGTGGTGGTCCAGGTCGTCCGTGGCCGGTGCCGGCGTCGTTTCGGAGTCGATTAACCGCGGTGGCCAGCAGGAATATGCACTGCACTGCACTGCACTGCACTGCACGGTGCGGGTCGGGATCCAACTTCGGCAGCTCCGCCGGGTGGCCATGATGGCGGCCACCGCGCGGCCTGTAGGTGTGTCGGTATCTATGCCTTCGTGTAAGGCGCGCAACAGGGTTCGACGTTCACCGAGTTCGGCGATGGTGCGAGTGACTTCGGCGACGGAACGCCCGGGACGATCAATGGCGGTGACGACCACGGTGTCGCCCTCGCGGGCGTAGTGCAGCTGGGCGGCCCGGCCCGGTCTGTCGGTGTTCACAGCAACTGAGAGCTTGTCGGTGAAAACCTGGCCGGATTCGACGCCCTGGACTGCAAGTGCGATCGGCTGTCCATCGAGGTCTTGGCCCGCGGTGCTCACCCGCGCATACCCAAGGATCGTTGTCGCGCCACCACAGTCTCATCGAGCTCCGACATTGAGGATCTGAGATACGCGTGGTGAGACAAGAAATGAGACAGCGCGACCTGCGACTACGCGGTGATAGCGATGCAGCACCGATGGTGTCTCTTTTCTCTAGAGACGAGACAGCATGGGACGTCGCTCTTCGTCTTCCGTCCGGCGTGGGCTCAATAGCGGCCGCTTAGAGCATCGAGCCGAGGTCGGAGCCCAGGGTGGGGTACGCCGCGGTGGTTGTCTTGAGCTGGCGTGTGGTGAGGCCTAGTTTGATGGCCAGGGCCACGATGTTGGCGTGTTCGGTGTAGTCCGGTCCGAGCAGGTGTGCGCCCACGATTCGGTCGTCGTCCTTATTGACGAGGATCTTGGCTGCGGCGGTATCTTCGCCGAGGCGGTAGCTCGAATACCAGGTGCTGGCGTCGGTGTAGCGCACGTCGATCTTCAATCCCAGGTCGCGGGCTTCTGTTTCGAGCAACCCAACGCGCGCCAGTTCGGGGATCGTGAATACAGCCGACGGGATACCCGTGTAGTCGGGCACGGTGCTGGCGTCTTTGAGCATGTTGGAGGCGGCTACTTTGCCTTCGATGACGGCCACGGGCGTCAACGGGGGCCCGGCGGTGTCTGCGGCATCCCCGGCGGCGTAGACGCCGGGGTGTGTCGTGCTTTGCAGGTACGGCTCCACACTGATTCCTCGCTCACACCACGCGATGCCAGCACGGTCGAGGTCGAGTTCGGCCAGCTCGGGGACGCGTCCGGCGCCGTGAACCACCAAGTCTGTATCGATGGTGGTAAGAGTTCCATCCTGATCGACCTGGACTTGGTATCCGGACGCCGTCGCACGTACAGCGGTGACCGTGGTGGACGGCCGCACGTGAACTCCGGCAACGTCGCCGCCGGCGATCAACAGGTCGACTAGATCGGGGTCGAACCCCTTCAGTGGGCGCGGACCGTGATCGAGGATGATCGGGTGGCTGCCCGCCCGGGCGGCGATGTGGGCGAACTCGAAAGAAATGTAACCGCCCCCAACGAACACGATTCGCGGTGGCAAAACCTCCAATTCGAGGAACTCGGTGCTGTCGATGAGGTGTTCGTTTCCGTGGAACTGCAGCGGCCGGGGCCGCGCTCCAGTAGCAATCAAGACCCGGTCTGTGTGGTGGGAGTCGTTTCCGATGCTGATCTGATGGGCGTCTACGAACTGGGCCTGACCATGCAGTGTTTGGACGCCGTGGCGACGTAGGTCGTTTTCCATGTTCGCTGGTGCCGGATCGGTGAAGCCCCGTTTGTGGCGCATCAGATCGGTCCAGTTGATGCGGATCTGGCCATCGTCGATACCTTTTCCGCGCATCAGTTGGGAAGCGTCGATGATTTCGGCGCCACGGCGCAGGATCTTTTTCGGGTCGCATCCGCGCAGCGCGCAGGTACCGCCGTAGGGCAACGCGTCGACGATCGCCACGCGCCAGCCCTGGGCGGCGCACTTATTGGCGGCGGCGATACCGGCCATGCCGGCACCGATCACGATCAAATCGAAGCGGGCAGTCATCGCCCCACCTGGGTGATCGCACCGCAACCGGCCCCTCGGTGCACACGTTTGCAAGTCATGAGGTCACGCTAAACATTGCAGTGCAGTACAAGGTCAAGGATTAGTGTGGCGAGGATGCTGATCGGAGAGCTGGCACGATCCGTGGATCTATCGCCGCAGACCATCCGTTTCTACGAACGACGCGGACTACTGCCAGCACCTCGCCGCGGCACCAATGGCTACCGGCGCTACGACCGCACTGCGATCACCCGACTGCACTTCATCCGCGCCGGACAAGCCGCCGGACTGACCCTGGACGATATCGCCAGCATCGTGGACCTTCGTGACCACGGAACGGCACCCTGCGAGCACGTACACGCGCTACTCAGCGGCAAGCTCGACGACATAACACAGCGCCAACAAGAGCTGGCATCGCTAGCAACAGAACTGCGTCGACTCCTTCACCGCAGCCGGACGCTGAATCCTTTGAACTGCACCGACGCCCGCATCTGTCACATCCTCAGCGAGGCTCCGCGATGGGCGTGATCGAGTCTGGTGGCAGGGCCTGGCCGGGCCGCTCCGGCGTCAAAGGGACGGGGACTCCAGATGAGACAGGATGTGATCGGCCTCGTTTCTTTTTGAACTGAGACCGGCGTTAATGCGACCCGGGGGTGTGGTCGCCGCACAAATGTAACCGCTGATACATTTTTAGATGTGGCAGAGACATCGGTCCGATGGTTGGTTCTGGTGGTACGAATGCCTGCGGAGCCTTCGCGGCACCGAGTCGCGGTGTGGCGCGAGCTGCGGCGCGCTGGGGCCACCCTGTTGGGGCAGGGGGTATGGGCGGTGCCCGATGCCCCGGTATTCGCCGATGGAATCGCCCGAACCGAAGAGCTAGCTGAACGCGGTGACGGCGAGGTGACGGTGCTGGCCGCGTCCGGACGCAATGAATCCGACGCCGCGCGTCTGGAAGCCTTGTTCACCGCTGAACGGAGCGAGGAGTGGGCTGAGTTCATCTCCGACTGCGCCAATTTCGACGCCGAAATCGACAAAGAGATTCGAATCGCCAAGTTCACGATCGCTGAGCTCGAAGAAGAGGAACACAGCCTGGAGCGACTGCGTCGATGGCACCGCGAGCTGACCGCGCGTGATGTATTCGGCGCCCCCGAGGTGACCGAGGCCAACCAGCAGCTCAAGCATTGCATCGAACGCCTCGCCGGCTACACCGAGCGGGTTTTCACCGCGTTGCACCAGCTATGACACTCGCCACCGCCAGCACAAACCCACTGTCACTGGCATGAGTACGCCCAACTCTGCCGATACAGGCCTCGGGGGGACCCGAACTCAGTTGTTGCCTTTGTACGCGGCGGGATTCGTCACCGCATTCGGCGCTCACAGCATCGCCGCCACCTTGGGCGGCTATACCGACGGGCCACACACATCGCTGCTCACCCTGGGCCTGCTGCTGGCCATCTACGACGGAGCCGAAGTCATCCTCAAACCGGTGTTCGGATCGTTGGCCGATCGCATTGGCGCCCGCCCCGTTCTGCTCGGCGGACTGCTCGCCTTCGCCGCGGCATCCGCTGCCTTCGTCATCGCTGGAGATCCTGCCTGGTTGGGCGTGACCCGATTCGCTCAGGGCGCCGCCGCAGCAGCATTCTCACCTGCCGCCGGGGTATTGGTGTCGCGGCTAACCGCGCCGGGGCAGCAAGGCCGCGGCTTCGGTCGCTACGGTGCCTGGAAAGGACTTGGCTACACCCTGGGACCGGTATTGGGAGGGGTGCTCATCACCTGGGGCGGCTACACCCTGCTCTTCGCCGCGCTCGCCACACTAGGAACGGCGGTCGCAGCGTGGGCGCTGCTGATGGTGCCGGGGGTGGCACCGTTGCCGCGGGTCCGCCAGACGGTACTCGACCTGGGCCGCCGACTCGCCAGCCCGGGCTTTCTGCGCCCGACCCTCGCACTAGCCGCGGCCACCGCCGCGTTATCGGTCGGTGTTGGCTTCCTTCCTGTCATCGGCGCCAGCCGCGGCCTCAGCCCACTTCTCACCGGAGCGGTCGTCTCGGTGTTGGCAGCGGCGACCGCCGTAGTTCAGCCCGGGGTTGGGCGCGCTCGCGATGACGGGCGCATCGGGGACCGCACCGGGTTGTCAACCGGCCTACTGCTCGCTGCCGCCGGGTGCGCGGCGGTGGTGATACCAGGAATCATGGGCCTGGCCAGCGCTGCCGTACTGATCGGCATTGGCGTAGGCGTCGTCACCCCGATCGGGTTCGCCTCTCTGGCCGCGTCCACTCCCGCTGAACGGCTCGGCCAAACCATGGGCTCTGCCGAAGTGGGCCGCGAACTCGGAGATGCCGGTGGGCCACTACTCGTCGGCGCCCTCGCCGCCGCGGCCACCTTGACCCCTGCGCTACTGGTATTTGCTACTGTCCTAGCCGCCACCGCCGCGCTCAGCACCGCGCCCACCGCCGGTCGTCACGCCCAAACCAGCAATGACACCTAGTCATCTCCACCGATCCGCATCACCCGCCGCCGAACTTGCCACCGGCCCTAGATCGCCGCTACACACCTCCACCTGAGACAAGAACTGATCGACCTCGTTTCTCTAGATCTGAGACACCAAAATGGGGCCGCCCCCGAAGGGCGGCCCCATGGCGTGAGATTGGAGTTCACCCGGCGCCGGCATGCCGGAGTTGGGCAGATGTTGGGTGGTCGGCGAGCCACCGGTGGATCAGCGGGTGTCGTCGTTAGTGGGACCGGGAAGCGAGGAGAGCCTCGATAGTCGACAGCGGGCCCCATTTCAGTGCCCGCTTGGGTACAGGTCGAGGGCCACGAACCCCACATCGCGTCGCAATCCGACGGCGCAGGAGGCCTGCGAATCCAAGCGATCGGCCTACCCCAACTCAGCCCCGGCGCGCCCACCTTCCGAATGCATGTGTACGGGCCAGGGGGACTCGAAGAGCTTTCATCAGAACCGGTGACAGTGAACAGGCCCGAACTCATACTCAGCCCACAAGTCGTCGGGGTCGGTCAACACCTTATCGCGGTTCTTGAGACACCGTTCGGCGCATTGCTAACGCCAGTCGATGTCTCCGTTTGATGTTCACATGAGAGGGCGCATGCACGGCTCACCGGCGCGAGCGGTGCACGGTGTAGTTCGTCCACTCAGGGAACTCGCACATGACGATCGGGGCGCGGTGTGCGCGCGTGCAGAGCACCTGGAGAACGCCGTCGTGGACGACCGCGGCAACGTCGGCGTCGGCGGGCAGGTAGCGGGTCGCGGAGACGATGGTGGTGTCATCATCGGCGACGTCGACCTCAACGCTGCCGGCTCCCGCGATCTGGCACTCGCGGTAGTAGTCGACGCTCATCTCCATCAAGCGGCTGGGAGCGACATCAAAAACGAGAATCTTCGGAGTACGAGTCTTCATGGTCACGTCGGGTTTCCTTCCCTTATGCACGACTTTCGTGCTGGGGATCAACCCTAGAAAATGACCGTGTAGCGTTTGGGCCGTCGCGTCCCTCACCTCCGCATTTGGTCGTTAGCTCGCGCGTCGGGTGGGTTTAGAGTTGTGCAGGAGAGCGTCAATCGTGGCCTGTGTCTTCGAGCCCCACCGCGGGTCGAGTGCACTGACGAAGGCGGCCCACAGTGGCAGGGCCACGGTCGCCTTGAGCGTGTCGGCGTCGGCGCCGCGCGCGGCGGGGGAGCGGTAGGCAAAATTCCAGGCGATCGCGCGGGCCGCGTCGTCGACGATCCAGTACAGCAACTCGTCGGCGTCGACAGTTTGACGCGTGCTTGGCTGGCCGGTCAGGACATCCATGCACCGATAGTGGAGAGAGCCGTCCGCATCGACGGTATAGGCGGCGCCGGAGGCATCGACTGCGGGAAATGCTTGGAACTGCGGGCGGGGAGGGTCCGCCTTGCCGAAATCCTGGCGACCACAGTCAGTTGCGCCAAGGCGTGCTCAATGCGGTGCTCTAGGGCCTCGTAAGGCGGCGGGCCGCCGGGAGTGCGGATGCCTGGTTCGAGGTCCTCCAGGTCTGGCCATGATGGCAGCGGTGTGGGGGAGTGGTCCAGGAACGCGGTGGCGACCCACACCATCTTCGTGGCATCGAGGACGTCAGCCTGGCCGATGCTGGGGTCGAGGATGTAGGAGACGTCGACGGGGAGATCGAGGGCAGGCTTTGCAAGGTCGGTCCCGGGGACGCGGGGATGCAAAGCCGCGTGGTAGATCCACAGGAATGGCCCGTGTGCGTCTCGGCCGCGTTGGCCCGGCGGGTAGTCGGCGTCCGACGCGCCCGCAGGGAGGCGGTGCTTAACGGGTGTCGCCAGCTGAATGCATAGCTGGTCGGCGCCGTCAGGTCCGGGCAGGCTGGCCAGCACTGTGGCCGGTGTCGGCGCGCTGTTGAGCAGTTGCACGGGGCCGCACTCGACGTGGTGAAGAAGTACCTCGCTCATTGTTGCTACTGACCTTTTCGACTTGCTTCGAGCCGTTCGAGGGGACTGCCGGGGAGGGCTGCAGGGGTGGGGGTTTCCATGACGGCGCTTTCGATGGCGCCCTCGATGGCGCTGCTTGAGTACGCCGGAGGTGCGTGTTTGTCTAAGTCCTCGGAATCCCGGGTCTCAGGGGCGGGGGTGATAGAGATCGTGAGCGGCACCGCCAGCTCCAGGGCCGCGAGCTTCGCTTCGACAGCCTCGGTGAGTCGGGCCGCGTAGTCGGCGTATTCGCGCCTCCGCTGGTCATCGAGCGCGTCGACCAGTGCCGCGATCGACTGCATGGCCTGCTCATAGGCGATCTCCCCGGGGGTCGGATCGCGATAGGCTTCGGCCTCCGCTGAGAGTTCGGTCAGCAGGGCGACGTCGTCAGCGTCGCCGGTCCAGTCGTCGTGGGTGATGACCAGGTAGCCGTTGTCGTCCACATTCACCCAGTTCACGGCCGCGATGCGGGGGTCGTCGGGGGAGAAGGGGCCTGGCGGCACGTCGGTGGGCTCAGGAACGGCGTCGGCGCGGCCGTCGAGTTCGACCTGTGCGTCGGCATAGGCGTCGTCGCTGCGGTCGTCGACCTGGGCGAGGATGCTTTCCACCCAGAGGTCAACCACTACCGGCTCGGTGCGATGGCGCAACAAGTCCTTGTCGTCGAAAACCGTGGCTTCTATTGTGCGCCTCACCATTTCGGCCTCCCACGAGCCCGGCCGGCCATCTAGCGCCTCCTCGATGCTTCCAAGGTTGGCGGCAGCGCCCGCCAGGGCCAGGGTCACGAAGGCAGCCCAGTCGATTCGCAGCGCAGCGCGTGGATCGGGGTCCACTTCCCACTGGCCTGAGCTCGTCTGGCGCATAGGCTGATTGGTTAGTCGGGTTGCTTCGGTAAGCACGTTGATCGCGTCGTGGAGTACTTCATCGTGAGGCCTGGGAGTGGAAGCCTGGTCGTCGGTGAGGTATCCGGTATCAAACAGGGCCGCGGAGATGACTTCGCGATAGGGCTTGCCGATCACGCGCGCGACGGCCGCAAGATTCTCGCGGTCCGGTAGGCGGCTCACACCGTTGACCCGCCATTTACGCAGATTCTCCCGGGACATGCCGATCCGGCGGGCCACCTCGGATTCGCTGACCCCGTGAGCGGCCCGGTACCTGTCGATCAGATCGACGAGGCGGGGGATTGCCATAGCGCCAAGTATTCTGGGACAATCCGCATACGTCAAGTGTCAGTTCGCACACCTGCCAACTGTTAGTTGACATAATCGCTATTATCAAGCACTCGATCTGTCGCGGCAGCCTGCGGAGACTTAAGGCGAGTCATTTGGCTCGCGATCGAGAAGCGCGTAGAGCGGGTTGAGCTCTGCGGCGGAGCGGGTTTCGGTGCCGGCGCCGTCGACGTAACGCTGTGAGGTGACCATGGATTCGTGTCCGAGGAGTTTCATCAGGGTGTAGACGCTGACGTTGGCATTGGCGAGTTCGGTGGCGAAGGTGTGGCGTAGACCGTGCACCAGTGCACCGGAGGCGCGTTCGCCGTTGATGCCGGCCTTCTTAAAAGCTCGCAACAGTCGGTACTGCAAAGTTCCGCGGGTGATGCGTTCCCCGTCGGCGCCTAGGAATAAGGGAGCATTGGGGGAGAAGCGGTGTGCCACGCCGTTGCCCGATCCGCGCCGGCGCGGTTGGGGGAAGCGGGCGGAGCGCGTCTCGAGGTAGGAGTCGATGAGCTGGAGTAGTTCTGGAGCGACGGGAATGCGGCGGTCTTTGTTGCCCTTCCCGCGTACGTGCAGTACGCCGCCGTCGTCGGTGCGGCGGATGTCGCCGACGTTGGCGTTGAGGAGTTCCTCGGCCCGCAGGCCCGCGAGCAGTGAGGTGAAGACGATGGCGCGGTCACGCTCGGGCCAGTCGCTGGATCGGGTGGATCCCTGGTCGGCGTCGATGGCGCTGACAAGCTCGGTGACTGCGCGGGCGGGGTAGCTCTTCGGAAGGCTCTTCGGCACTTTCGGCCGACCGATTAGTGGCATCGGATTGGCTTCGAGGAGTTCCGCAGTGAATAGAAAGGCGCACAGCGTGTTCCACGTCGACCAGCAGCGCCGGATCGAGGCTGGGGAGTGGGTGCCGGCGTAGGTGGCGAACGCGGGCCGCAGGGTGTCTTTCGTCAGTTCGTCGACTCGCAAGTGCGCGACGGCGTCAGCCGTGTGAGCCAGCAGAATGGCGATGGCCTCGAAGTCTTGGCGGTAGGCCTTGATCGTGTGAGGCGATGGTTTGCGTACCGCTCGGTCGGCCAGAAAGTCGCCAAACCAGCTCGGATGCACGATTGCAGCGGGAGCCTGCGAGTTGGTGTTGGGCACGTCCCCCATCATGGCAGGGGTTCATGGATAACACTCGTTATCCATGACCTGATCGTAATGCCTTGAGTTTGCTGGTGGCCGGGTGGCACGGATGGCGCCTGCCGGGTGTCCTCGTCGTCATCGCCCCTGTATCGGATATGCCACGCCGTGCTATTTGGGATGCGGGGCGGTTCGCTTCGAGTGGCGTGAACACCGGCCATCGGACTTCAGGGCCTGCCCAGGCCGTCAGTGGAGGACCGGTTGTTTTGCAAGACCCGGCTGGACAGCGGCTGCCTGGCCTCGTAACCTAACCGTGATCTACGGATCTAGTACGTACTTGCCTACTTCGTCGAAGGTTTCCGCTCTTGTGACTTCACCTGTGCTTGCGGTCCTGCCGCGCGCGTTGGGTAGACGGCTCGTCTGCATTTTGGTGGCTTTCGGCGTTGTTGCTGCGCTTTTTGCGACCGATGTCGGCGCTGATCCGGCGGCTGATGCGCTTGCCGAACTGACGGAGTTGTCGCGTCTGGCTGAGCAGACGACCGAGCAGATACACACAGCGCACGTCGACCTTGACGAGAAGCTCGCAGCGCAGCAGGTTGCGGAGCAGGGGGCGGCCTCGGATCGCATGGCTGCGGATGCGGCGGCGGCTGATCTGGTGAGGTATCAGGCTGCTGTCGATAGGTTGGCCGCGGCTGCTTACATGGGTGGGCGCACGGATACCTTGGCGGCGGCGTTGACGGCGACGTCTCCTCAGGATTTGATTGATCAGCTGGCAGTCCAGAAGACGGTTGCGTCGGAGCTGACTGTAAAGATGGCTGCGTTCCGGTCGACCAGTGCGCGGGGCGCCGCAGCTGCAGAGCGGTCTGCGAAGTCGGCAGCTCAAGCACGGAGTGCGGCCGACGAGGCCGCGGCAGTGCGGACCGACCTGGAGGCCAAACAGCGTCGAATGGCGGAGCAGATTGCTGCTGTGCAGGCCCGCTACGACGCTTTGACGCCTGATCAGCGGGCTGTTTTGGCCGACCCTGGCCCCGCGCCGCCTTCCTTGCCAGCGGCTCCGCCGGTGAGCGATCCAAGCATCGTTGCTATGCCGGACCCGGCGGGCGGTGGATCCTCGGGGGACGGAGTTGTTGTGGTGCAGGCGGCGCTGACACGGGTGGGGTCGCCCTATTCATGGGGAGCGACCGGTCCGGATGCGTTCGACTGCTCTGGGCTGATTAAGTGGGCGTTCCTTCAGAACGGTAAGTCGCTGCCTCGGTCGAGTCAGGCGCTTGCGCAGGGCGGGGAGCCGGTGGCGCTTTCAGATGTCCGGCCTGGCGATATCGTGACCTTCTATGATGACGTGTCTCATGCGGGGATTTACATCGGTGACGGGTTGATGGTGCACGCGTCGACGTACGGAACGCCGGTAAAGGTCGCGCCGATCTCGTCGGCACCGATTCACAACGTCCGGCGGTACTAGGAGTTCCGCAGCGAGGCCGCTGGGTGAAACGCGGAACGTCCTGGCGGAGTTGGTCTATACACCGATTTCGTCGATGGTGTGAGCGAAGTGCAGGGTCGGGTGGGCAATCGTTCTGCGGTACTCGACCCCCCACGGCTTCGACGGGGATTTTGCGGTCGGGTGTTCTAGTCGATAGCGGTGAGGACGTTGACGGTGGCGCCGTTGTCGGTGGAGGTGTAGATGGCGGTATCGGTGGCGATATAGACCTGGCCGTTGCCAGCGGCGAGTAGGGCCTGGGGTTTGTTGTTGAGCGAGTGCCCCGGCTGCCAGGTCTGTCCGTCGTCGGCGCTGGTGTAGAGCTGTCCGTCGAGGTCGGCGCTGAGCAGTGGACCGCGGTCGGGCCAGCTGATGAGCAGTAGTGCCGGCGCACCGGTGACTGCGCTGAACGTCCTCGCCCCGTCGGCGCTTCGGAGCAGCCCTTGGCGTGTTGTCGCGAGAATCTCATCGGGGGCGCCCGGTGATACGGCGAGGTCTAAGGCGGGCACTTCTGCGCGCTGCTGCCAGGATTGCTGATCAAGACTGACCATCACGGTGCCTGATTGACTGTCGTGACCGTAGACCCGTCCGTGGCGGTATTTGAGGGCGTGAAAATCGGCGCTGCCGTGCAGGGACAGAGAGTCCCAGGTTCGGCCGGCGTCGCTGCTTTTGATCAGTCCGAGGTGGGGCGGTTGTTGACGGTCGGCGGGGTCCGGGTGGCCGCTGGCCAGGAATTCGTCAGGGCCGGCGACGGTGAAGCCCATGAAGTCCTGCGAGAGCTCACTGACTCGTTGGGGCGCCTGATCTTGCTCGACGGTGTAGAGGCCGTAATGAGTTGCGACGTAAAGCTTGTCGTTAGACGGGTTGAGGCCGAGTCCGTGGATGTGCACCATGCCAGGCACGACGGCGGGCGGCGGGCTTTCGGGGGCGTTCGACGAACAGGCCGCGGCCAGAGCCCCGGTCAGGGCGATGGCGAAAAGTTTGCGGATCAGCACACGGACACCTTCCGGTTACGAAATCTACGTAGTTCAATAGTAGGTGGGCGGTGCGTGGCTACCGCGTGAGGTGGCTGCGCCTCGGGTGGTGCGCGACCGCGGGTGACGGACCGAGGGGAGGCGTCTTCACCAAATCTTCATCGAATCACGAACCGACCCATACGCGGCGTGCTGAGGCTGGAGTGCGGCGGCGAGAGCGCTGCCGTGTGGACGCATGGCGTCACGAAGATGTTCGAGGAAGGATGTGCGATGCAGCACCAGCGTTTTGGATTCGGGCTCGCGGCGATCGCGGCGTCGGCCCTATTTATCAGCGGCTGTTCGAATGCGACGACCGACTCCCAGTCATCGACGAGCACCACCTCGGCAGCAGCGTCGGCGCCGGCCTCGCCTAGTGCTGCGAGCAGCGACGCTGCCCACAACGATGCTGATGTGACGTTCGCTCAGGGGATGATTCCTCATCATCAGCAGGCGATTGAGATGAGCGACATGCTGCTCGGCAAGCAGGGAATCGATCCTGAAGTAGTGTCGCTGGCCAACGAAATCAAGAACGCCCAAGGTCCTGAGATCGAACAGATGCAGGGCTGGCTGCAGGACTGGGGTGTGTCATCGTCGACGTCTGCTCCCAGCACAGCCGCAATGCCTGGCCATGACATGCCGGGTCATCAAATGCCCAGCGGAGACATGGGTGACATGCAGGGTATGAGCGGTGACGGCATGGGGATGATGTCGGAGGCCGATATGGCTGCGCTTCAGAACGCGCAGGGCGCGGAGGCGAGCCGACTCTTTCTGACGCAAATGATCGAGCATCACAAGGGCGCGATCATGATGGCGCAGCAGGAAGTTGACAACGGCCAGTTCCCGGCGGCGGTCGAGATGGCGCGCAACATCGTGTCGTCTCAACAAGCCGAGATCGACACGATGCAGGGGATGTTGGACAAGTAGCGCGGCGATGGTGTGGCGGTTACGTACGCGCTGAGTGGGCCGTCGCAGGGTGTAGTTCGCTGGGTACCGGGGTGACGGGCAGGTCGATGGTGAATGTTGTGCCGGTCCCGGGTCCGGCACTGGCTACCGAGATGGATCCGCGGTGGGCTTCGACCAATGCTTTGGCGATGGCGAGCCCTAGGCCGGCGCCGCCATGCTCGCGGTCGCGGGCGGTGTCTGCCCGGTAGAACCGTTCGAACACGCGGGTGAGGTGCTGGGCGGCGATTCCTTCTCCGGTGTCGGTGACGGCGATTTTCACATGGTCGCCCTCGCGACGGCAGCGAAGGTCTACTGATCCGCCGGGCGGTGTGTGGCGTAGCGCATTCTCCAGCAGGTTTCCCAGCACTTGAGACATGCGTTGTTCGTCGGCCCATAGCGGCGGCAGCGGCCGGTGCTGGTGCAGGTGCAGTCCGACCCCCTTGGTGTCGTAGCGCTCTTGCGCTGCCGCGACACAGCGGCGGGTGAGTCGGTCGATGTCGATGGTGGCGTAGGACATGGACACTGCGCTTTCCTCGGCTTTGGCCAGGGCAGCGACGTCATCGGAGAACCGCACGAGCCGACGGGTTTGGTCGCGCAGCATGGCGGCTGTTTGGGGTGTCAGGGTGCGCACACCATCTTCGAGTGCCTCGATGTAGGCCTCGAGCACTGCGACCGGTGTGCGGATCTCGTGGGCCAGATCTCCGAAGAGTTGCTGTCGTGTCGAATCGACGGCTTGAAGGCGCGTGGCCATCTGGTTGAAGGCGGTTGCGAGGGCATCGAAGTCGTCGCCGAGGCGCGGCGGCGAGACGCGGATGTCGTAGTTACCTTCAGCGACATCGGTGGCCGCGGCGGCGACTTCGGTGATGGAGCGTTGGAGACGTCGACTGACGTAGAAGCTGACTGCGAGGGCGGCCAGTGCTGACACCGCCAGGGCGCCTCCGATGGACATCACCGTTGCGTAGCCGTAGGCCTCTTCGGCGTGGACTTCCTCCAGAGAGTCCATCGGGACCCCGGCACGGTGTAGGTGTTCGCGGAACAGGGGCGGGCCGACGACGGCGGCCACCACCGCGGTCGTCGCGGCCCCGGCTGCCAGCACGATGGCTTGAGCCGCCAGCAGCCGCAGGCCGATACCGGCACGCCCCCGCCGTCTCCGCCGGCGAGGAGTCGCCGCAGCCGGGGGAGACGCCGCTGGGGGAGTCACTGGCCGGTTCCCATCCGATAACCCACCCCGCGAATGGTCGCGATGTAGCGGGGGTGTGCTGCGTCGTCGCCGAGTTTGCGTCTCAGGTGTCCGATGTGGACGTCGACGAGGTGCTCGTTGCCGACCCAGGGTCCGTCGCGAACGATTTCGAGAAGTTGTCGACGGCTCAGCACGATCCCTGGCCGTGCGGACAGGGCTTCGAGGATGTCGAATTCGGTGCGGGTCAACAGGATGTGTTCGTCGTCGATGTACACCTCGCGGGCGGCGACGGTGATGCTCAGGGCGCCGAAGCGGCGCGGTGGGGCCGTCTGCTGTTCGGCGGGTGCGGTGGCTGTTTGCAGGATGCGGGGCCGGCGCAGCATGGCGCGGATGCGCGCGACCAGTTCGCGGGGACTGAAGGGTTTGGTGATGTAGTCGTCGGCGCCGACGGTGAGGCCGAGCACGGTATCCATTTCGGTGTCTCGGGCGGTGAGCATGACGACGTAAGCGTCGGAGAAGGTCCGCAATTGCCGGCAGACCTCCAGTCCGTCGATGCCGGGCAAGCCCAGGTCGAGAATGACGACATCGGGGTCCAGATCACGTGCGACGGCGATTGCGTCCGCGCCGTTGCCGGCCACGACGGCTTCGAATTGTTCGCGTTCCAGATAGCTGGCCACCACTTCAGCCAGGGGGAGTTCGTCGTCGACGACCAGCGCGCGGTATCCCTTCGCCTGCGCAGGCGTGCCCGGGTGGTGCTGCATGTCCCTTATGGTGCCTGCTGGTGCGGCCGTGGGGCGGCATGGCTGACCGCGCGGCTCGATCTTCAGCAGATCTTCATCGGACTCATACCGATTGCCTGGTGCTGCGAGGTGAGGCTCACTGTGGAGGAGGGCCTGACATGCGTTGGCTGATGGACGTGTGCCCGAACAGTCTCGGGTGGGAAGCCTGGCTGGTTCTGTGTGCCGTTGTTGTGGCGCTGTGGGCTGCCGCGATCGCCGGTGCGACGGCGCTGTTTCATGCCTCTCGGAAGCCGCGCCGTTCTGAGCGGCCTGGCGCACGGGACAGACTTACCGGTGGTGGGCGCGCTGGTGCGGACTGACAGGTGTATCGCAGCGCGGCGTCCCAACGGTTTCAGTATTCGATCAGCCGGGTCACGTAGGGCGTCATGCCGGAGGTGCGCACGGGCGAGATCTTGACGACCGATCCCGTGTAGGGGGCTTCAATCATCATGCCGTCGCCTAGATACATTGCTTCGTGCTGGCTGGCGTTGGGGCCGTAGAAGATCAGATCGCCGCGTCGCATCTGGGACGAGGGGATTTTGCGGCCCGCGTTGTATTGCGATCCGGAGTAGTGGTCGAGTTTGATGCCGACGCCGGCGAAGGCATACAGCATGAGGCCCGAACAGTCGAAGCCCACGGTGTTGGCGCCTTGGTCGATGCCTCGCGAGGGGCCGTTGGCGTTGCCGCCGCCCCAGGAGTAGGGCACCCCCAGTTGTGACATGGCGCGGCGGATCACGAACTCGGAGGCCTGGCGGCCGTAGAGGCGGGGGATGCGTCCGTTGGTGATGCCGGGATCTGCGGCGGCGGCTACCGGAGACAGGATGCCGAGTTTGGTAAGGAAGTTGCGGCCCATGTCGGCTGTCAGCTGTGCCGAGGTCGCCATGATTTTGAGGACGGCATTGATGATGGCCACTGGGTCGCCGGCCACGTTGGCGCTGGGCACCATCGGCAGCGTGGTGTCCCACAGGCTTGCTTGGGCGCCGCCCGCCGGCGATGGGGTGCCGCGGTCCCAGGGGGCACCGGATGGTGGCGCAGCCCCAGGTTGGGTGGCACCGGGTGCCGCCGCGGTGGCCGCCGCGGGCCGGGAGGCGTCGAGTCGCGCCTGAGCGGAGTCACGTTCGGCGGCGAGCCGTTCGACCTCGCGTTGCTGTGCGGCAAAGGTCTGCTGGGCGTCCCGGAGTGCAACTACCGCGGCGTCTTGTCGGCGTTGGGCGTCCGCGGCGGCGCTTTCCGCTCGTGCCCGGGCTACCGTTGATTCAGAAAGCTTGTTGGTGCGATCGGTCTGCCGGCGCAGGAGGTCGCTCTTGACGCGCTGGAAGCTGATGGCGAGGGTCTGCTGTGTCGAGGTCCCGGTCAGGATCTGTTCGGGACTCTGCGCCAGTGGCAACGCGCCCGACGGACCGTTCATGTAGGTCGATGCGGCGAAGCGGTCGAAGCGCTGCTGCGCGGCGTCGATCGCGTGTTGGCTGTCGGTGAGGGCTTGCTCGCTGGCAGCGACGTCGCGTCGGGCCTGTGCGAGTGTGTCGCGAGCGGCCGCGATCTCTACCAGGGCACCGTTGACGCCCTCTTGTTTGACTTGGATATCGCCACCGATGTCGGCCATCCGCTGGTTCGCTTCGGCGACCGCCGCGACCAAAGAGGCAACGTCGCCGCCGTTACGGGTGCCGTCATGGCTGGCCACGGCGGTTCCTGGGGCGCTGAGCATCAGTGCCGGCATTAGCGTGCAGAGACTCAGAAAGGAAGTGAGGCGCCTCATCGGATCTCCTCAGCTGGGGTGAGCGTCGTCGGGCCGCGCATTACTAGCCGTCGAAGGAGCCCGGGTCCACTTCTACTACCGAGCTAAGTACGTAGTGCAGTAGTACGTATTCGGAACGTACATCACTGGGGTATCAGCAGGAACATCTGCCACAGTCTCAGGTCGGTAACAACTGTGCGTGACGGGCGCCGGTCTAAGTTGCCGCGGCCGACGGAGCAGGTTCGTGGTCGAACACTATGGGGGTGCGGTGTAGCGCGGCTTTTCGCAGCTCGGCGGCTACATTGGGGGCCTGAAGGGGTCTCGGGGCGCGAGTAGGTCAGCTCGTCGGCGTGAAGAGCAGGAGAGGCGCGGCATGGAACAGCGGGGATTCGGTGACCTCGAAGCGGTGGTCATGGATTGCGTGTGGGATTACGCCGAGCCGGTCACGGTGCGCGAGGTTTTTGACGAGATCTCCCAACGGCGCCAGATTGCCTACACCACCGTGATGTCGACGATGGACAACCTGTACCGCAAGCGTTGGCTGAAACGTCAGCGTGACGGGAAAGCGTATCTGTACCAGGCGTCGATGAGCCGTGAGGAGCGTTCCGCGCGTCTGATGAAGGCCGCGTTCGACGCCGGCGGTGACACCGATGCGGTGCTGGCCTTCTTCGTCGATCAAATGAGCGCCGAGCAGTCCGCGCAACTGAAAGCGGCTTTGCGCAGGGGGCGTCGGTGATGACTGCCGCGCTATGGCTGCTCCTCTATGGGTGCGCGCTGGCCTGGTTGGCGCCACCGGTTCTGAGGCGGATGACCAGTCACGGCATCAGTCCCCATATGGGAGTCGCCGCCTGGCTTTCCACCGTCGCTGCGACGCTGGTGGCGTGGCTGGTCGCGCTGGTCATGGTCATCGGCGCGACGACGGACAGTATTCGGACCGGCGCGGTCGTGACGCTGTGCCTGGAGCTCTTCGGGTTCTCCGAGCACACCCCGATGGCGGGACGAATCGGTTCTGTCGTTCTCATCGGTGTAGGAACCCTGACGTCGGGGTTTATTGCGCTGCGGATCGGTCGCTGCTTATCGCGGCTGCGGGCGCGAAGTCACGAGCATGCCCACGCCGCGCGGATCATTGGCCGGCCCACCGACCATCCCAATGTGGTGATCGTGGAGGCCGACTGGCCTGCTGCCTACTGTGTCGTCGGCCGCCCGAACGCGATCATCGTCACCTCCGCGGCCATGAGGTCCTTGAACCGGTCGCAGCTCAAAGCTGTTCTGGCGCATGAGAACGCGCATATTTCTGGCCGTCACCACCACATCCTGATGGTGCTTCGTGCTCTGGCGGGCACCCTGCGGCGGCTCCCGCTTTTCGCGACGGCACCTCATTGTGTGGGCGAACTGCTGGAGATGTGCGCTGACGACACCGCCGTGCGCCGCGTCGGCACGCATCCGCTGCTGGCTGGATTGTCTGCTCTGGCCGGAGAACACCCTCCTGCGCAGGAAGGTCTTGCCGCGGCCGGAACAGCGGTTATTGCGCGAGCACAGCGCCTGGTCACCCCCTCGCGCCGCCACGTGCGATGGCGCCACCGCATCTGCCTGACGGCCGCGATTACGGCCATGCTCGCCACACCGGCTTTTATTCAGGTGCTCTGTCACCACTAGCGCCTTAACAGCCGCCGGCCTCTGAGCCGAATGCCATCTGCGCGCACGCCGGGCTGTTCGTGCTCAGCGTTCTCTGTCGCGCCCGAACCAGCAAACGTCGGCACGTCTGGAAACGTGAGTCGATCCGACAACAATTATCTACGGAGTAAAACCGTAGATGATCTGCGCCGAAGCCAGCGTCCTAACCCCTTACCTCCCTTATGGGCAACCTCCAAAAGAGGCTAATAGCTCGCTATCGGGCGAATTCGATGTGACGGCATGACGGCCGGTTGGCTGGGCGCGGCGGCGGTCGCGGTCTGGTCACAACCCGGCATCGGCGCAGGGGCCGAGCCTGAATCCGTCGATCCGCTGCTACAGTCGGCAACATCGTGAGGTACATCGACGCGAATTCTGTGCAACGCCGCCGCGCCATCGTCGCGGCGTTGATCGCGTTCTGGACCGTCATCGTCGGAGCCGAGTGGGCATTGCCCGGCGTGGACCCGGCACCCGCGCACGGACCGCACACACTGGCTGCCAGCACTATCGGTGCGCCGATGTCTGTTGAGCTCGACCACCCTCACGTCTCCCAAGCCGATGCCGAGTGCACGCCCGACATTCCAGCCGAGGCGATCCTGCCGCGGGGAACCGTCTCCCTGGTCGCGCTCGGGCTGGCCATCGTCGTGGCAGTACTGCCGATGCTGTGGTTCCAGGCGGCGAAAGCGCCTATCCGCGGGCCTCCACGGGACGCCTGCGCCCTGCGGACCGGCAGGGACGTGCTCGCTCACCTGTGTATCGCGCGCCGCTGATCGGCTAGCGTCAGGCCCCCTCGTCTTCGACGGTGGCCGGTGACCGCTACCTGCCGTCAGTCGCCGCGCTGAGTCGCGGCCTCACAGAAGCGATATTCATCGATGAACCCTGCCCTGCCAATACGCCATGCACGCCTTTCTTACACCCGATCAGCACTGCCACAACGCGGCCGCAACGAGCGGCCGGCCACCATGGTCGGCCAGACCCCTGTCTTGAGAATCGGCGCACCGTTCACGTCAGAAGATCGGGGCTTCTGGGCCAAACTCGAAGGCTTCAACCCGGGAGGAATGAAAGACCGACCCGCGCTGCATATGGTCGAACGCGCCCGCTCCCGTGGGGCACTCACCCCCGGCGCCCGCATCGTCGAATCCACCAGCGGCACTTTAGGTTTGGGTCTCGCACTAGCGGGAACGGTCTACGGGCACCCTGTCACCTTGGTCACCGACCCCGGGATGGAGCCGATCATCCAGAACATGCTCGCCGCGTTCGGCGCCGACGTCGAACTAGTCACCGAACCGCACCCGCAGGGAGGCTGGCAGCAGGCCCGCCGTGACCGCGTGCAGAAGATCTTGGCCACCGACCCGCACGCCTGGCATCCCGATCAATACAGCAACCCCGATAACGTCGAGGCCTACCGCGGCCTGGCAGTGGAACTGAACGAACAACTCGGCGCCGTCGATGTCCTGGTGTGCTCGGTGGGCACCGGAGGTCATTCGGCCGGCGTCGCACGCGTCCTTCGCGAATTCAACCCGCAGCTGAGGCTGATCGGCGTCGACACGGTGGGGTCGACGATCTTCGGCCAGCCCGCGGCCTCCCGCCTTATGCGCGGCCTGGGATCGAGCATTTACCCGGGCAACGTCGACTACCGGGCGTTCAACGAAGTGCATTGGGTGGCCCCTGCGGAGGCGGTGTGGGCATGCCGCACCCTGGCGTCCACTCACTACGCCAGTGGCGGCTGGAGTGTCGGCGCGGTCGCTTTGGTCGCAGGCTGGGTCGCCCGCAACAGCCCGTCCGGGACGACCGTCGCGGCGATCTTCCCGGACGGCCCGCAACGCTACTTCGACACCATCTACAACGACGATTACTGCCGCGCGCACGGCCTGCTCGACGCAGCGCCCCCGGGGAATCCCGCCACCATCGAGGACCCGCTGACCCAGACTGTCACGGCGTGGACGCGATGCACCACCGTTGTCGACCCTACTGAGGTGATGCCACGATGACGCTGTTCTCAGCCTTCCGCAGCTTCGGTTGGCCCAGCCGAATGTTGATGATCAACCAGTTCGGCATCAACCTCGGCTTCTACATGCTCATGCCTTACCTGGCCGGCTACCTCGCCGGGCCACTGGGGCTGGCCGCCTGGGCCATCGGGCTGGTGCTGGGTGTGCGCAACTTCTCCCAACAAGGCATGTTCCTCATCGGCGGTACCCTCGCAGACCGATTGGGCTACAAACCGCTCATCGTCTGCGGATGTGTCCTACGCACAGCGGGATTCGGCCTGCTCGTCTTCGCCGAATCGCTGCCAGCAGTCCTGATCGCCTCGGCAGCAACCGGCTTCGCCGGCGCCCTGTTCAACCCTGCGGTACGCGCCTATCTGGCTGCCGACGCGGGCCCGCGGCGCGTGGAAGCGTTCGCGGTGTTCAACGTGTTCTATCAGGCGGGCATCCTGGCCGGACCCCTCGTCGGGCTGGCCTTGATGTTCGTCGATTTCCGGATGACAGCAGCCGCCGCAGCGCTCGTGTTCGCAGCGCTCACCGTGGCCCAACTCTTTGCATTGCCCCACCGCGCCGCGGAGACACCCGAAGAAAAGACTTCGGTCCTGCAGGACTGGCGAACAATAGCGGCCAACCGCTCCTTTCTGCTCTTCGCGGCGGCCATGATCGGGTCGTACGTCTTGTCATTCCAGGTCTATCTGGCACTGCCACTGCAGGCGCGAGACCTGTTTCCGCACAACGATTCCGTCGTCACCGCCATGATTTTCGTGGTCTCGGGTCTGGTCGCCGTACTCGGCCAGATGCGTATCACCCGATGGTTCGCCCAGCGCTGGGGCGCCGGCCGTTCCCTGGTGATCGGCATGATGATCCTCGCGGCGTCGTTCGTGCCGCTGGTCGTGCTGCCCGATGACACTAGGGCAGGCAGAGTCGCTGCCGCGACCGCGCTACTGATCGCCACGGCGGTGCTGGCGGTGGGGTCTGCAGCCGTCTTCCCCTTCGAAATGGACACCGTCGTCTCGTTGGCAGACAACCGACTCATCGGAACGCACTACGGCTTCTACAACACCATCGTCGGAGTTGGCATCCTCGTCGGCAACCTGGCCACCGGCTCGCTGATGCAGGCCACCCGAGTTCTCGGGCAACCCTGGCTTCTGTGGATTCTGTTATCGGCAATCGGGCTGGCTTCGGCAGCGGCCTTGTACCGGCTGGACCGACGAGGCCGACTTCAGCCTCAACAGCCGCCACCCACTGTCGCGCAAACCCCCCGCTGAGCGCCGAAGAACGCCGACATGCCGGACACCTCATATGCCATCTACGTAGCTACTACGTAGATGGCGATATGCTGGTCACACCATGCGCGCAGACGCCTTCACGCGCGAACGGCCCACGCTGGCAAGGAGACTAACACGACCATCGAGCCACACCCTGCTTCGGGCAGCGCCGCCTTTGCGGAGGTAGCCGCTGGCCGCATCCGCGTTCTGCTCGTTGAACCGCGGCGCATTTACGCCGACATTCTGACCCGCACTCTGCGCGCTGATGAGTTCGCCGTCGATGTCGCGTGCTCAGAAGCGGCAGCACTCGCCGCGGTGCGTGAGGATGCCCCCGACGTAGTAGTGGTGTGCCTAGGACCATCGGAGCACGGCGCCGCCGTCCTCGACCGTGTTCGCCAGGCCGCCCGGTGCGGCGTAGTCGCGCTCACCGATACAGAGTTGGCGCCATTGGTATCGCGGGTCGCCGTGGTCCCCCTCGGTGGTTACGACGTGCTCAGCATGCGAATACGGCAGACACTCAGGCGTTTTCGCCTGCACAGCGGCCCCGTCACCGTGCAGCCACGCCACTTCGATGATCTCGTGATCGACGTAGAAATCCGGCGGGTATATCAGCGCGGCAACGTCATACCGCTGACTCGAACGGAGTTCGCGATCCTCCGGGTCTTGTCGGATGATCCGGGGGAGCCTGTGACGTGCCACCAACTTCAGGAATTTCTCTGGGGGACCGTGAATGCCGGCGGCCGGTCAGCATTGGGCGTGCACATCGGTAATCTTCGCCGCAAGCTCGGTGATGCCCCCACGTGTCCGCGATACGTCCGCACGGTCCGCGGCATCGGGTACTGTCTAGCCGGCTGAACGCTAATCAGAGGCGTGGATAGGGCTGTCGGCGTGAAGCGTCGGTCAGGTCTCGATGATCCGTACGACGTAGGGTGTCATTCCGCCGGTGCGCACCGGTGAGATCTTGATGGGAACGCCGGTTTGTTGCGCTTCGAGCATTTTTCCGCCGCCCAGGTAGATCGCTTCGTGTTGGCTTCCGCCGGGTCCCCAGAACAGCAGGTCGCCGCGTTTCGCCTGGGCGGGAGGAACTTTGCGGCCAGCGTTGTACTGGTCGCCGGACCATCGCGGTAACAGCACCCCGACTCCGGCGAAGGCAAACCGTGTCAAACCTGAGCAGTCGAAACCGACGGTGCCAGCGCCCTGGTCGACTCCGCGACTGGGGCCGGTGAGGCTGCCCCCTCCCCAGGAGTAGGGAACACCGATTTGCGTTCCTGCCCTACGGATGACGTATTCGATCGCCTGGGCACCGTAGAGACGGTTGCCGCGGACGGTCGTTTGGGGGCTTGCCGCCGGACTGACGAGTCCGAGACTGCTCAGGAAGCTGCGCCCCAAGTCCATCGCGGTTTGAGTGGCAACCGCCGTCGCTTGCAAGGACGCGTTGGCGATGGCAACCGGATCGCCGGGCGCGCCTGCGCTCGGCATCTTCGGAAGCAGTGGATCCCACGGACCGGCGGTCGGCTCGGCGGAGGCGGTCGGCATACATGCCACCAATAGCGCCGCGACAACAGCAACGACTAACCCGGCGAATCGAAAGCCGACCTCACAATTGCGGTCCGCCCTCAGGCCTACGCATCGGGCCATCGGTTCCATATGGCTTTCTTTCTGTCAGCATTCGAAGCGCCAGTGCTAGTTCTCGCCCGGAGTGGTGGAAGAGAGCTTTCGGACTGTGCAGCAACGATGTACGTAGCGAATACGTAGATCAGCCTAACTCACATATGTCCCATTAGTAACATCAGCAACATAATTACAATGCTGGAATTCGCGCGCCAGAAGTTCTGACGGCAATTGGTAAAGAGCGAAAATGGGTGAATGCCGAATGTGCTAATTGCAATGTCGGGCTAATCGGTGCGCAAGGCCCGCACCCGACGAGGCCGCTTCATCCGGGCCGACACTAAGTGTTCGCAGCCGAACACACCGCGCTTCGGCGCCGTGTGGAAGCAGTGCCAGGAGCGGCTGCGCACATCACTGTCGGTCAAAGGAAGGTACTGCGGCGCGCGTCACGTCTCGACACTCGGCGGTGCGGAACCGATGATCAGAAAACCAGAAGTCTTCTGCTGGGACGCGGCGCTGGTGTACGAGATTGCTGGCAAGGGGTGGGAGCCCGAAGTTTCGCTTCGCGCTGAAGGCGTTTTAGAGGTTGGCGTTGCCGGCCTTCCACTGCTCCCAGGGGATGTTCCAGTCACCTAAGCCGTCAGTCCCTGACAGGGTGGGACCGGTGGTGTTGATGACTTCAACGATATCGCCGCGCTTGGTGTTGTCGTAGAACCAGCGGGCATTGGCTGGATTGACGTTGAGGCATCCGTGGCTGACATTGGCGATGCCTTGGCTGCCCACCGACCACGGTGCGGAGTGCACGTAGATGCCGCTGTAGGACATTTGGGTCGCCCACTCGACCTCGGTGCGGTAACCGTCGGGCGAGTTGACCGGGACTCCGTAGGTGGAGGAATCCATCACCAGGAAGGAGTAACGATCTCCGATGATGTAGGTGCCGTTATCGGTCGGCGTCTTGGCCTTACCCATCGAGATGGGCATCGTCTTGACGACCTGACCGTTGCGCCGGACCGTCATCGTTTTGGTGGCGTCATCGGCGGTGGCGACAATCTGGTCGCCAATCGTAAAGCGTGTGGTGACGTCATCCTGGCCGAACAGCCCATCACCGAAGTCGACCCCGTAGGCGTTGACGGCCACCTCCACCGTTGTTCCCGGTTTCCAATACTCGGCTGGGCGCCAACGCACTTCGCGATTGCTGAGCCAGTAGAAGGCCCCCTCGACCGGGGGGTTAGTGGTCACGGTGATCGCCTGCTGCGCCGCGATCCGGTCAGTGATGTTCTCGTCGAAGCGGATCGCAATCGGCTGGCCCACGCCCACCGTTTCTCCGTCGTTGGGGAGAACATAGGGCATCGTCACGTTGTCGGGCGAGTGCGTTTCGAATGTCGCTGTCGTGGTGGTCGCGCCGCCGAGTCCGAGGGCCTCGGCATGAAGGGTGTACTGCTTGTTGTAGCCCAACGGCTCGGCAGACGACCAGGACACGCCGTCCGGGCTGAGCTGTCCGTCGACGAGTTCACCGGCTTCGTTGGTCAACGACACTTCGCCGAGAACGCCGTCACCGGCGGACACAGTGACGGGGGAGTCCACTGTGACGCCGATCGCTCCGTCGGTCACCGATGCCTGCACTTTGGGCACGAGCAGGTCAGCGAACGGGGTGCCCTTCTCGGTGATGACCTCCGGCTGGGGCGCCGCGGCAGGGGCCGAGCTGCACGCGGCCGCGATGAGTAGGACTGCCAACGCCAGGACGGCTGTCCGCAGCCACTGCGTCGTCCTGCGAAAGGATGGGGGGCAAGCGGCCTGCGGCATCAGTGTGATCTCCGTATCCGAATGTTGACATCGCTAACGAGCGGGCACTGCGCTGCGTGTGCCGCGAGGGCCGGTCGCGGGGCGGCGGTGCACCGTTCACGGATATGCCCTTGAGTGTGCTGAGGGGTCGTTTGGCTTTCTTAGTCCTTCGATGAAGATTCAGTAAAGACACCGCCCGCTCGCTGGTCGTGCGGCAGGGCATGCGCACCCCTCTGGCGGGCGCCGAACAACGCTGACGATTGCTCTGTTCGTCGGTCGCTGGATCGTGGTGGGACGTTGGGGGCACGTCGAAGGCTTGTGGGCGTGGCGTGCATGATGGCTGGGGGGATGCGTGAAGCAGGACGGCGACAGGCGGCACTGACGGGCGCCTCCTAGCTGGGCGACCCCTCAGGCGCTGGTCATCTCAACTCTCAGCCGTGCTCCAGGGTTGCTCTCGTGGCGGTGGCGTCCTTCGTCGCGGTGGTGGACGTGAGGGTGCACCCTCCGGAGCGGGTGAAGGGGTAGATCAGCTGCCGCGCGTAGGCGGTGGGGTAGTCGGGGTGCGCGGCCATGCCGAGCTGGGTGGAGTCGAATCGCCGGGTGGGGTCGTAGGAGTAGGTGCGCATCAGGTGGTCCCAGACCAGGGTGAACAGCCCGAAGTTCACGTCGCCGATGCCGGCCCATTTGAGGTGGTGGAAGCGGTGGCCCTCGTTGAGGGCCAAGACGTACTTGGCGGGGCCGACCCGGTAGTCGGCGTTGGAGTGCTGCAGCAGCAGCTGAATCGCCACTGCCAGGCCGAGCGCCGAGGCGACGTCGACGGGCAGTCCAATCAGAATCAGCGGTGCGACGCCAGCGGCCATCTCCACGGTTTGGTGCAGCGGGTGTTTCACCAGACCGTTGAGACCGTAGAAGCGGGTGATGCTGTGGTGCACGGCGTGGAATCGCCACAGCACGCCGATCTTGTGGCTGGCCATATGAACAACGGTGATGCCGAGGTCAGCGATCACGATCGCGGCGAGGACCTGCAGCGGCAACGGCCAGGTGTGCGGCCACAACTGCGGGGCCGGCACGATCGCAGCGAGCAACGGGATGGCCGCCACGCTGGCCACGATGAGGGTTTCGTTGACCGCGGCATGGATGCGGTCGCGGCAGCTGTCGGACTGATCACGATTCCATTCAGGCTCATACGGAACGACACGCTCGACCAGCAACGCGGAGGCGATCGCGACGGCCAACACGGCCAACAGCCAGTATTTCGGGGCGCCGGCCGCGGTTAACGCAACACCGGCGCTGTTGAGGCCGAGCAGCATGACCGGCGCGTAGCCGTAGCGGGCCAGCGCCCGCGCCGCGGTGGCTGCCGTCGATGACGGGGACGTCGTGCTCATCAGCTGATCCTCGCCGTCACGGCGTGGCAGAGCTTGAACGATCCGGCTACACGTCGGCTTCGAGGTCCCACGACACGTGCCGGCTCAGCGCCGAGGGCGCCAACCCGAACATGTCGCGCGTGGTGCGGGTCAGATGAGCGCTGTCGGCGAACCCCGCATTGTGCGCGGCGCCAGTCAGGTCATCGCCGGCGTGCACGCAGATGATGGCGAGCCGCAGCCGCAGCCACAGCACGTAGCGGCGTAGCGGTATGCCGACCTGCTCGGTGAACAGATGGGTCAACCGGCTCACAGACACACCCACCTGGACCGCGAGTTCTTCACCGCTGACCGGGCCTGCGGCCACCAGGTCGGGTAGCAGCCGCAACGCTTCGTCAACAGCGCGGTGACGGGGCGTCGCTTCGTCAGCGGCCATGGCGGGCGCCAGGTGTTCGATGAGCTCGTCGACGACGACGGCCAGCGGGCGTCGGCGGGTGAACGTCAACACCGGAGCAATGGTCCAGCCCGAACCGAGCGCCCGCTGATGTGCTGACCGCCCTGCGGAAGACTCCGGCTCCAAGAACACCACCGTGGCCTGCGGTGCGCCTACTTCGATTCGGTGTGGCGCGTCGGCGGGCACGACCACCTTGGTGCCTCGATGCCGGTTGCCATGCGCATCACGCATCGTGAAAGGCGTTGTCGCGGTGACGATCTGCACGGCATGGTGGGCGTGTACGTCAGTGGTGCCGATCGATCCAGTGAACGCCAACACTCCAGGGCGCAGCAGCGCGGCCCCGCCCCAGCGCGGTTCACCGGCGATGTCTGCGCCCGGCTGGGTGATGGCCACGAATCGATGCTACGGCCTCCCCGGGATCGACTTGCTGCCTCGCCAGCAACGACGGGCGGCGAATTCGACGTTGGCGGCTATCCGCCGCCCGCGGCGGCACAGGATCGGCGTCGCTTCTTCGCGAGTAGCCACGCCGCTGGCGCCGGGCACCTTGCCTCGGATACCCCTCCGGGGTACCTTGGCTCTATCCACGGCGGGTAGCTCGACGACGCGAAAGGCGTATCGCTGGTGACGGTCCAAGAGAAATTCCGGCGGATCGTCCAGAGTCAGACCACACGGTCGATCGCCAAATGCCTCGCGTTGTGCGCGATGGGCCGCGTCACCGGTGGGCGGCGCCCCGTCAAGGCCGGCGGGGGAAAGTCCTGCTGCGGCTGACGGCACCGCGACGTGCTGTCCTCGGGCGCTGCTGCCGGAGCGTGAGATTTCCTCAGCGCTGTCCTGTGGATTTGCGCGCACCAAGTCGTGTTGGACCCAGTTCCCTGTCTCAAGTTCGTAGAAGAAATTCCTCGATCGCCGGGCCGAAGGCGTGCGCCATGTCTTCAGCGTCGACGAGCTCGTAGGACATCGAGGCTTCGGCGATGACTCCTCGTGGGAGGACGTCGGCGAGGCTGTGCGCCAACTGCGTGGGATGACGGGTGTCGTCGCCGGCGATGACGAGCGTCGCAGTGTCGATGCACCGGAGGTCTTCGACGGTCGCGAAGGCGCGGTCATGACCGATTGCCGCTGCGGCAGCCGCGCTGTGGGCGTCAGTGCGCGGAATGGCCTCGGTCACCAGGTTGGCGATGAGCGGCTGAAGATGGGGAACGAACAGCTCCCAGGCGGCGTGCAGACCGGATGAACGGGCGCGCTCAGCGAAGCGATCCATCAGTTCGGTGTCTGCGGCTTTGTCCGCGTCGTCCTCAACCGCTTCAGCACTGATGACGACCGCGGACCGGGCGGAGCGGGGGTGCTGGAGGCACGTCCGCAAAGCGATCGTGCCGCCCAGGCCGGCACCGACAAGGTGGGCGGAGGGGGCGTCGAGCGCATGCATGATCGCGATGACGTCGGCGACGTACTGATCCCATCGGTGCAACGCCGGGTCGGGGCACCGCGATGCTCCGTACCCTCGAATATCAGGCAGCACAACGCGATACCGGTTTGCGAGCCGGTCGGCGAGTGGCCGCATGCTGTAGTGATCAGGCCCGCCACCGTGCAGCATGATGATCAGCTCGCCGCGGCCGACCACCTCGCCCATGAGCGGCCAACCGTCATCGCCGACGTGCAATGTGCGCACCGCCACCGATCCCTCCTCGCTCGGGGGTAGCGCGATAAGCGTCGAACGCCACCAGCGGCCCCCGGAAAACTAACCCTTGAAGCATACCCTCAGGGGGTATAAGCTGGCGTACGCATACCCGGTAGGGGTATATCGACCAGTCGAGGATGGGAGAGCGGTAATGAGCACGAGCACCTATGCGGTCACAGGAATGACCTGCGGGCATTGCGAGCTGTCGGTGCGCGAGGAGGTCGGCGAGGTCGCCGGTGTTGAGGGCGTTGAGGTCAGCGCCAAAACCGGGACGCTGGTCGTGACGTCCAGCAGCCCCGTCGATGACGCGCAGATCCTCAACGCCGTCGGCGAGGCCGGGTACTCGGCGGTGCGGGTCGCATGAACGCCGCGGGCCGGTTGAGCGCGTTCGGCGCCGCACTGGCGGTGGCGTTCACGGCTGCGTACGCCACCGCCGCGGCCGTCGGCCCCGACGCCGCGCCCCCCGCCACGCAGGCTCTGGGCGTCGATGGCGCAGCTGATCACCGTGCGCCGACGGAGCCAGCGCCGCCGGTAGCCGCTATGTCCGCCGATCCGCCGGGGTTGTCGCTCGCTGCAGACGGATACGTGCTCGGCCCGGTGCGGGCACCCGATGCGCCCAATGATCAGGGCACGTTGAACTTCGCCATTGTCGACCCGGGCGGCGCGCCGTTGCGGGACTACGCGACTGTGCACGACAAGCAGCTGCACCTCATCGTCGTCCGTTCCGACGGCCAGCACTTCGCCCATGTGCACCCCAGGCTGGACCCGGCCACCGGCACGTGGTCCACGCCGTGGACGTGGACGGCTGCCGGCACCTACCGCGTGTTCGCCGACTTCCAGCCGGCCCGCGCCGGCAGCGCCAAACTCACCCTCACCCGCACCGTGGAGGTGGCCGGCGCATTCGCCCCGGTGGCGCCAAGCACCACACGCACCGTGGATGAAGTCGCTGGCTACACCGTGGAACTTGACGGCGCACTCACCGCGGGCGTCGCCAAGCAGCTCACCGCGACAGTCACGCGCGACGGTCAGCCGGTGACGGCATTGCAGCCCTACTTGGGGGCCTATGGGCACCTCGTCGCGTTGCGTGAGGGAGACCTGGCGTATCTGCACGTGCACCCGGAGGGAGCCGAGCCGGTCCCCGGCCGCACCGGTGGGCCAGCGGTGCCGTTCGCGGCGACCGCACCTACGGCCGGTAGATACCTGCTCTACCTCGACTTCAAAGTCGACGACACCGTGCACACCGCCACATTCGTCGTCGACGCCGCCCCCAGCGGCCGAGCGCAGCCCGCGCCGCAACCGACGGGCGACGCCGGCCATGCCGGCGGGCACTGACCACTTCGCCCGACCTAGACACTGAAAGGCAGTAGCTCTTATGACGACATCGACACCGGTGTCCGGCCCGAGCGTGGAACTGCGCATCGGGGGAATGACCTGCGCCTCCTGCGCCAACCGCATCGAGCGCAAGCTCAACAAGCTCGACGGCGTGGCCGCGACAGTCAACTATGCGACAGAGAAGGCCACCGTCACGGTGCCTGACGGTTACGATCCGGCGCTGCTGATCGCCGAGGTGGAAAAGACCGGCTATACCGCCGCGCTCCCGACACCGCGCACACCGCCGCCATCCGACCCATCCGTCGACGCCCCGGACGCCGACGGGATTGGTGACCCCGAACTGGCCTCGCTGCGACACCGACTGAGGGCCTCGACTGTCCTGACGGTGCCGGTCATCGCGATGGCAATGATTCCGGCGCTGCAGTTCACCTACTGGCAGTGGGCGTCGCTCACGCTGGCCGCACCGGTCATCGTATGGGCAGCCTGGCCGTTCCACCGGGCCGCCTGGGCCAACCTGCGCCACGGCACCGCGACCATGGACACCCTCATTTCCCTGGGAACCGTCTCGGCGTTCCTGTGGTCGCTGTACGCACTGTTTCTGGGTAGTGCCGGCACGCCGGGCATGACGCATCCCTTCGAGTTCACCTTGGCGCCGTCGCATGGCGCCGCCAACATCTACCTCGAAGTCGCCGCCGGCGTGACCACCTTCATCCTGGCTGGCCGCTACTTCGAAAAGCGGTCCAAGCGCCAAGCCGGGGCCGCGCTGCGGGCCCTGCTCGACCTGGGCGCCAAAGACGTATCCGTCCTGCGCGACGGGGTGGAAACCAAGATCGCCATCGAGCAACTGGCGGTCGGGGACGAGTTCGTCGTGCGCCCGGGGGAGAAGATCGCCACCGATGGCGTGGTGGTGTCCGGTACCTCGGCTGTCGATGCATCGATGCTGACCGGCGAATCGGTACCCGTGGAAGTCGCTGCCGGCGACACCGTGGTCGGTGCCACCGTCAACGCCGGCGGCCGGCTGGTGGTGCGGGCCAGTCGGGTCGGCTCGGACACCCAGCTGGCGCAAATGGCTGCGCTGGTCGAACGCGCTCAGACCGGCAAGGCCGAAGTGCAACGCCTGGCCGATCGGATCTCCGGTGTCTTCGTGCCGATCGTCATCGCGATCGCGGTGATCACCCTCGGTGCCTGGTTGGGCGCGGGGTTCTCGGTGACCGCCGCGTTCACCGCAGCGGTCGCGGTCCTGGTCATCGCCTGCCCCTGCGCCCTCGGATTGGCCACCCCCACGGCCCTGCTGGTGGGCACCGGTCGCGGCGCCCAGATGGGTGTGTTGATCAAAGGTCCCGAGGTGTTGGAATCGACCCGCAAGGTCGACACCGTGGTGCTGGACAAGACCGGCACCGTCACCACCGGCAAGATGACCCTGGTCGATATCATCGCGGCGCCGGGAACCGAACGTGCAGAGCTGCTGCGGCTGGCCGGGGCTCTGGAGAACGCCTCCGAGCACCCCATCGCCCAAGCCGTCGCCGCCGCAGCCGCCGAGGAACTCGAAACCCTGCCTGTCCCTGAGGATTTTGCGAATGTCGAAGGCAAAGGTGTCCAGGGCGTGGTGGACGGACACGCCGTCGTCGTCGGGCGCGAATCACTGCTGGCCGACTGGGCGCAACGCCTGAATCCGGAACTGTCGCACGCCAAGGCCAGCGCCGAAGCCCAGGGCAAGACCGTGGTTGCGGTCGGGTGGGATGGGCAGGCGCGCGGCGTGCTCGTCATCGCCGACACCGTGAAACCGACCAGCGCGCAGGCGATCTCGCAGATGCGTGACATCGGTCTGACCCCCGTGCTGCTCACCGGCGATAACGAAGCCGTCGCTCGACAGATCGCTGCCGAAGTGGGCATCGACGAGGTGATCGCCGAGGTCATGCCCGAGGACAAGGTGGACGTCATCGCCCGCCTCCAAGCCGAAGGCAAAACAGTGGCCATGGTCGGCGACGGAGTCAACGACGCGCCCGCCCTGGCCCAAGCCGACCTCGGTCTGGCCATGGGCACCGGCACCGACGTCGCTATCGAGGCCTCCGACATCACCCTGGTGCGCGGTGACCTGCGCAGCGCCGTCGACGCGATCCGGCTGTCCCGCAAAACACTGTCGACGATCAAGACCAACCTGTTCTGGGCGTTCGCCTACAACGTCGCCGCCATTCCGGTCGCAGCACTGGGCATGCTCAACCCGATGCTGGCCGGAGCCGCGATGGCGTTCTCCAGCGTCTTCGTGGTGGGCAACAGCCTGCGGCTGCGCCGCTTCGCCACCACGTCCAACACCCGCGATTAGATCACCGCCACCCTTGAAGGAGACCCTATGTCCGACCATCAGTTGTCCTCGCCGAGCTGCTGCTGCAGCGGCGCGGCCGACGAGATCGACACCTCAGCGATCGACCCGACGGCAAGGAACCTGCTCGACCCCGGGGCGCAGGACGAGACCACCTGTCCGGTGATGCCGGGCACACCGGTAAACAAGACGGTCGCCGAGGCCGCCGGACTGTTCCGTGACTACCGCGGCCGCCGGTACTGGTTCTGCTGCAAGGGATGCGGACCACGCTTCGATCGCGACCCCGACAAGTACGCCGACATCGCGTGACCGCCATCCTGGTCGCGCGGAACGCGCCGGACACGCCAACTTCGTCACCACGACGCACAAGGAATCTGCCATGACCCACGCAGACGACAGCGGGCACTGCCCGACAACAGGCTCAACCCATCACGGCTACATCACCGACAAAGACAAATACCTCAAGCGGTTAAAGCGCATCGAAGGCCAGGCCCGCGGCATCAGCAGAATGATCGAAGAGGAGCGCTACTGCATCGACATCCTCACCCAAACCGACGCGCTCACCAAAGCCCTCCAAGGCGTCGCGCTGGCTCTGCTCGACGACCATCTCCGACACTGCGTCCGCGACGCCGCCGCTACCGGCGGACCGGCCGCCGACGCCAAACTCACCGAAGCCTCCGAAGCCATCGCCCGCTTGGTGCGCTCGTAACGCCCCGCGCGGGGCAGCTGCGACCCACACCGTCAATGCGCGTCGACCGATAACGCCAAGCCCCACAAGGAAAGAACATGACACACCGCGATGACCACGGCGTCGCAACATCCCACACCAGCGGACACGACGACCAGCACGCGCACGAACACCCTGCACCCGACGCAGACACAGGCCACCAGGGGCATGAAAGTCACGGCGGGCACGGCGGGCACGGCGGTGATCACGTCGGGCAATTCCGCACGCTGTTCTGGATCAACCTGATCATCGCCATCCCGGTCGTCGCGTTCTCAACCATGTTCGCGATGCTGCTCGGCTACAACATCCCCGGCTTCCCCGGCGCCCGCTGGATCGCACCCCTGCTGGGGACAGTGATGTACGTCGTCGGCGGCCGCCCGTTTCTTACCGGCGCCGTGAGCGAAATCCGCTCCCGCAAACCAGGAATGATGCTGCTCATCGGACTGGCGATCACCGTCGCCTTCCTCGCGTCCTGGGGCGCCAGCCTGGGCCTGCTCCACCACGAGCTGGAGTTCTGGTGGGAACTGGCCCTGCTCATCGTCATCATGCTGCTCGGCCACTGGGTCGAAATGCGCTCGCTGGCCCAGACCACCTCAGCGCTGGACTCACTGGCCGCACTGCTGCCCGACGAAGCCGAAAAGATCGACGGCGACCACATCATCACCGTCTCGCCGTCCGACCTGCACGTCGGCGACCTCGTTGTCGTCCGACCCGGCGGCAGCATCCCCGCCGACGGCAAGATCGTCGACGGACGCGCCGACATGGACGAATCCATGGTGACCGGCGAATCCCGCCCCGTCACCCGCACCGTCGGAGACCCCGTGACAGCCGGCACCGTCGCCACCGATTCCGGGCTCCGGGTCGAAATCACCGCCACCGGCGACGACACCGCCCTGGCAGGCATCCAACGCCTGGTCACCGAAGCGCAGAACTCGTCCTCGCGCGCCCAGCGCCTCGCCGACCGCGCCGCCGGCTGGCTGTTCTGGTTCGCCCTAGTCACCGCTGCCATCACCGCGGCAGCATGGACAATCGTCGGCAACCCCGACGCCTCGGTCGTACGAGCGATCACCGTGCTCGTCATCGCCTGCCCCCACGCCCTTGGCCTGGCGATACCACTGGTCGTGTCGATCGCCACCGAACGCGCCGCCAAAGGCGGCGTCTTGATCAAAGACCGCCTAGCCCTGGAAGGCATGCGCACCGTCGACGCCGTGCTATTCGACAAAACCGGCACCCTGACCAAAGGCGAACCCACCGTCACCGCCGTCGAGACCACCGCAGACCACGACGGCGACACCGTGCTCGCGCTCGCCGCCGCCGCCGAAACTGACAGTGAACATCCCCTAGCGCGCGCCATCGTGAAAGCCGCGCAGGACCGGCGTCTGGCCGTCCCACGCGCTAGCGGCTTCTCGTCATCTCCCGCCGTCGGTGTGACCGCCACAGTCGACGGGCACGAAATCCGCGTGGGCGGCCCCCGCCTCCTCGAAGAAGTTGGCGCCCAGGAGATCCCTGCGGCCACCGCGTGGCGCGGCGAAGGCGCCATCATCTTGCACGTCATCCGCGACGGGGTGGTGCTCGGCGGCCTGCGTCTGGCCGACGAGATCCGCCCGGAATCGCGCGAAGCCGTCGACGCGCTGCACAAGCTCGGCGTCGAAGTCGTCATGATCACCGGCGACGCCGAAGCCGTCGCCAACGCGGTCGGCCACGAACTCGGCATCGACCGAGTGTTCGCTGGGGTGCGACCCGAAGACAAGGCATCGAAAGTGGCTGCGCTGCAACATGAAGGGAAAAAGGTCGCCATGGTCGGCGATGGAGTCAACGACGCCCCCGCCTTGGCGCAAGCCGACGTCGGCATCGCGATCGGCGCGGGCACCGACGTCGCCATCGCCTCTGCTGGCGTCATCCTGGCCAGTTCCGACCCCCGCTCAGTGCTGTCGGTCGTCGAACTGTCCCGCGCCAGCTACCGCAAGATGAAACAGAACCTCTGGTGGGGCGCCGGATACAACCTCATCTCCGTGCCCCTGGCTGCCGGTGTCCTGGCACCCATCGGCGTCGTGCTGCCCATGTCGGTCGGCGCCATCCTCATGTCACTGTCGACGATCGTCGTAGCGCTCAACGCGCAACTTCTGCGCCGCCTCGACCTGACGCCCGAGGCCAGCACCCGTGCCGTCCTCAACCGTTAGGGGACGGTCGACCATGGGGGCACCTTGCCGACCCGCGTGAGCGACGGAGAATCCCGAGCGACGGCCCTCAGGCGATGCACGATAGGCGTTCCGTGCCGCGTGACTTCTCCGTCGCGCTGACAGGGTGGAACTTCAAGACCCCGGCGCGCAATCGGCGATTTTGCGGGCAAACATCAATGCACATGGTCGTGGTTTTGGTGGTCGTCTAGCGGCTCCGCCGCAGGAAGCGGCTCACTGATTGGCGCGGGCGTGGCGCCGTCCGACGCACCGCCACCGCCGGGGGTGGGCGCAGGAGCTTCGACCGGTTGGACAGCCGGCGGGGGAAAGGTCGGCACCGGATCAGGACTGTGATGGTCGTCGGCGTGTTCTGCGTCAGTTCCGTGATCATCGGATCCTGGCTTAGTGGGTGCTGCAGGAGACGGCTCTGTGTGACTGTGATGGTCGTCAGTCTGTTCGGCACCGGTGGTCCCGTGGTGATGACCCCCTGCTTCAGCACCGGCTGGGGCGTGGTGGCCGTGCCGCAGACCAGAGGCAGCACCCACGGTGGACGCCAGCGTGATGACCCCGATCGCGCCCAGCAGCACCATGGCGGAGCCGAAGGTCGGCACCGGTTCTCCTTGCAGCCCGCGGTACCAGACCCAGCCGGCTCCCATGACGACATAGATCTGGAGCAACAGCGCGCAAAGGTCCGCGGCTTGGATCAATTCCGCTTCACCGGCGTGGGGTCCGAACGGCGCGCCAGCAGTTCTCGACACAGACCACAGCGCAATGACGGCAAGGTTGACCATGACGCCAAGGATCAGCACCGGGGTGGTGGTTCGTGTCAGCACCAGCCGCGCCCAGAAGAGTTGGAACAGCGCGATGGCCGCGAAAAACAGCCCTGCTGGCATCCATTCCTGCCAGTGGGTGGGAACGACCGCGAAGTGGATGACAGAAGCGCCCAGCGAGGCGAGCGCGGCGAGCCGAGCCGCCAAGCGGCTGTCGGTCTTCTTCGCTGTCCTGGGGGCCACCGACTCAGAATGCCAGCGCCGCCCTCGACACTGGTTGCATGAGGCCACATCTCAATACGAACGAGATTCACTCGTCATCAACTACTGCCGTCCTACGTAGATGAATCGATGCGACCCTTCGTCTGCGAGTCTTAACCACCGCCGTTCGGCGATAACCAACATCGGCCCCTCCCGAGGCCTCGCCGATGCGGCGGTAGCGCACGTCGCTGTTCGCGTCCGAGAATGGCCCAGATTGTCGACAGGACTACGCGCGTCACCGTGTCCTGGTCTGCAGTCGTATTTGCAGTTGTTGACGAACTTCCTGGTGAATGTCAGCACGGATGGTGGGAGCAACTTCAAGTGTTGCTGCCAGGCCGTAGCGAACCGGTGCCGTCAGGCGGCCTGCGTCGACGCGACAATCGACGTTGATTTCCAGCGCATCGCCCGCTGTGAACGCGACGGCCCGCTGACCTTCGAGAATCTCGTGTTGAACCGTACCGTTGCGGGACACGCGGCCTTCAGCTTCCAGGCGCTCGACTCCCAGTGGCTGACGCGGCGGCTCGAAAGACAAGCGGGCCATACGATGTCGGCGCGTCGTTGTGTTGACCGGGGAAAGCCAGGCCAGGGTTATCGTCAGCCGTCGCCAGTCGGTCGTCGCAGCCAGGCTGGTCGGCAGAGGCAGTGCAAACGTCTGGCGTTGGTCGGCTGTGATGGACCCGGCGCCAAGGAGGAGAACTCTGTTGGTTGCGGCGGTGACGATCCGTTCGGCGTCGATGGCGCCGTAGCCAAGTAGCTGAGAGATGTCACGACGGTTGAGATCGGCGCCGCCGTCAATTGTGCGGGTCAGCCCCTCGCGCATGGCGCCCCAGGATGCGGCGTGAACAAGCAAAGCCTTGGTGAGCACAGGATGGTATTCGGCGGTGGCGAACGGTGGTTCGCCGTCGGCGGGCTGTAAGGCTTCGAGCACATCGAAGATGTGGTCGGCGGTGCGTGTCGCGAGGGCGGTGGCGTTGCTGGTTCCGTGTAGATAGGCAGTTCCGTGGAGTGCGCCGCCGTATCCGGGCGCGGCGACGCGCATACCGGGGCCGGTGATCGTTGTTTCCGCCGGATACAAGTTCGCGGTTCCTTCGGCCGAAGGCGGACGCTGGTGCAGACTCCGACCGCCGGGCAGCAGTATTTCCGGTTTTACCGAGTTGCGGTGGCCGAAACCCACGGGACTGTAGAGCGCAGGCATGCCCATGTCGGCGGTGTCTAGCACCGTGTCGCTGGTTGGGGTGGGCGCGGCGTCTGCATGCAGGGCACCCACGGAGATCACGTTCACTGCCTCAGCAGGGGAGAGGAGCCGTCGACGGCGCGCCCGCGCGTACATGGCGGTGCCGACCGCGCGCCGTAATTCGGATACATCGAACAGCGCTGCTGCGGGGATGTCGGCATCAATAGGATGGTTGCCCGCGCTGACCAGGATGAGCACGTTGTACGTGTGGGCGAGCCAGTCCAACAGTTTCGCCAAGGGGCTGATGCGGCGCACGAACATCTGGATGGGATCGCCGATGGACAAGTTGACGATTCTGACGCTGGGAGCCGCAGGATCGTGTTCCCCGTGTCGCTCGAACAGGCGTCGAAAGGCTTCGTGGATGAGGTCGACTAAAAGTCGGTCCCTCAGCACAGTTTCCCCTTGGCCATTGAATGGGTGTGGCTGCATGATCGGCCGCACGTACATGCGGCGCTGCGTCGATTCGCCGGGAGCGTTGAGGTCGCCATGGCAGATCAGCGACGCCATGGCGGTGCCGTGCTGCATTTGTGATGCGGTGTAGGACGCAGCGATCTGGTCAGGGTCGTCGATGATCAGTCGTTCGGACAGTGCGATGTGGCCGGCCATCGGCAGGCCATCGAGCAGGGCGATCCGTGGACGTCGG
>Ga0208330_1000125_pt1 | contig 46511 bp, 41 predicted proteins | sample DeeseametaMP1896_FD_184180 | JGI IMG/M metagenome (GOLD analysis project Ga0208330, IMG submission 184180) | Marine microbial communities from the Deep Pacific Ocean - MP1896 (SPAdes) | ecosystem: Environmental > Aquatic > Marine > Oceanic | place: East of Hawaii, North Pacific Ocean | collected... | reverse complement strand
CGCAAAGATCGAACAGCGCCCGGCCGCCGCCGAGCGACCCGGTAAAGCCCACGGCGCGGATCAGCGGGTGCTGGACCAATGCCTGGCCCACGTCACGCTTGCCGCCCTGGATCAGGCTGAAGGTGCCGGGATGGACGCCGGTTTTCGCGATGGCCGCCGCGATGGCCTCGGCCACGATCTCGCCGGTGCCGGGGTGGGCGGAATGGCCCTTGACCACCACCGGACAGCCCGCCGCCAGCGCGCTGGCGGTGTCGCCGCCGGCGGTGGAAAAGGCCAGCGGGAAGTTCGAGGCGCCGAAGACCGCGACCGGCCCGATCGGGCGCTGGACCATCTTCAGGTCCGGGCGCGGCAGCGGCTGGCGGTCGGGCAAGGCCGCGTCGTGGCGGCGATCCAGATAGGCGCCGTCGAGGATATGGCTGGCGAAGAGTCTGAGCTGCCCGGTGGTGCGCCCACGCTCGCCCTGCAGGCGGGCCTCGGGCAGGCCCGTCTCCTGCGTGCCGATCTCGGTGATCTGCTCAGCCCGCGCCTCGATCTCGTCGGCGATGGCGTTGAGGAAGGCGGCCCGCTCCTCGCGGCTGGAATAGCCGTAGGACCAGAAGGCCTCTTCGGCCGCCTCCGCCGCCCGGTCGACCAGCGCCGGCGTGCCAACCGAATAATCATGCGCCGGGCCATGCGCCGGCTCGGAGGAAAAGGTCGTCTCTCCAGAGACCCACTCGCCCGCAATCAGGTGACGCCCGTGAGGGGTGAATGTGCTTTTGTCCAGCATGGTATGTCCTTTCCTTAACCTGTGACCCCGATGGGCCAGGGTACAAATTCCTCGGCGCCGACACCCAGCGCCTCGCTCTTCGATGTCTCGCCGGAGGCGATGGCCAGGATCCTGTCGAAGATCGCCTCTCCCATCGCATCCAATGTCATCTCTCCATCGATGACCGTGCCACAGTTGATGTCCATGTCCCCCGCCATGCGGGTGAACATCGGCGTGTTGGTCGCCAGCTTGATCGTCGGTGCCGGGAAGGACCCAAAGCAACTGCCCCGCCCGGTGGTGAAGCAGATCAGATTGGCGCCGCCCGCGATCTGACCCGTGGCTGCCACCGGGTCGTAACCCGGCGTGTCCATGAAGACCAGCCCGCGCGCTGTCACGGGTTCGGCGTAGCGATAGACCGCCTCGATCCCGGTCATGCCGCCCTTCTTGGCGCCACCCAGCGATTTTTCGATCACATTGGCCAGACCGCCGTCCTGGTTGCCGGGGCCGACCACGCCCTGCATCTGGACGTCCTTTCCATCGGTGTACTCCAGCCACCATGTGATCCGGTCCAAAAGCGCGCGGCCCGTCGACTCGTCCCGCGCGCGGGCCGTCAGCGTGTGTTCGATTCCGTAAAGCTCGGGCGTCTCCGAGAGGATCGCGGTGCCGCCGTGACGGGCCAGGAGGTCGACCGCCTTGCCCAGTGCCGGGTTGGCGCTGAGGCCGGAAAACCCGTCAGAGCCACCGCATTGCAGCCCGATCTTGAGATGTGCCGCGGATTGCGGGCTGCGTGCCGCCTTGTTCGCCTCGGGCAGCATCTCACGCAGCGCCGCCTTGCCCGCCTCGATGGCCGCCGCCGTGCCGCCGACGTCCTGCATCCGGATCGTGCGCAGCATCAGCCCGGTGTCCAGCGCCGTGTCACCAAAGAAGCGATCCAGAGAATTGCGCTCGCAACCCAGCGAGCAGACCACCGCGCCTGCCAAGTTCGGATGGCGGATGTAGCCGGACAGCGTGCGGTGCAGCAGCTCCATCGGTTCGCCCGTCGCCTCCATCCCGCAGCCCTGTTGGTGGATGAAGGGGACAACTCCGTCGACATTGGGAAAATCGGCCAGCCGCTCGTCGTCGAAATAGGCCGCGATTTTGCGCGCGACCGTGGCCGCACAGTTCACGGTGATGAAGACACCGATGTAATTGCGCGTGCCCACGCGGCCATCGGGACGTTGAATCCCCATGAAACTGGCGCGCCGATCCTCGGGCAAGAGCTCCGCCGCGATGTAGTCCTGGCCGAAGCGATAGTCCTTCTGGATGTCGTCCAACAGCACGTTATGCCTGTGCATCCATGCGCCCGGCGCAATGTCGTCACCGGCGTAGCCGATGAGGGTGGCGTATTTCAGAACCGGTTCCCCCTGGGCAATCGGCATGACGGCTATCTTGTGCCCCGCCGGGACGTCCTGCAGCGCGGTCACGCCTTCGCCCGGGATCTGCGCACCCGCCGGGATCGCGGTCCGCGCGACGACGACATTGTCGCGCGGGTCAAGGCGGATGACGGGCGCGACTGGCATCAGCGGTTGTTCGCCTTGCGCCAAGCCGCGAATTTCTCGAGGTTTTCCTCTTTCGTGGCCGGGTAGAGGCCGATGATCGTCTCGCCGTTCTGCACCTGTTCCAGCGCGAAATCCTCGTAGGCGGTCATCTCGACAGCCTCATCCGCGATTTCGTCGGCAAGATGCGCGGGGATGATGATGACGCTGTCATCGTCGCCCACCACGATATCACCCGGAAAGACCGGCGCGTCGCCGCAGCCGATGGGGACGTTGATGTCGATGGCCTCGTTGGTGGTCAGGTTGGTCGGGCTGGAAGGGCGCGAATGATAGGCGGGCATGTCCAGCTGTGCGATGTTCATCGCGTCACGAAAGCCGCCGTCGGTCACGACACCGGCCCCGCCGCGCACCATCAACCGGGTGATGAGGATATCGCCCGCGCTGGCGGCCCGGGCCGACTTGCGGCTGTCCATGACCATGACATGCCCCGGCGGGCAGGTTTCAATCGCCTTGCGCTGCGGGTGGTCGGGGTTGCGGAACTCGACCAGTTGGTTGCGGTCCTCGCGGGCGGGCATGTAGCGCAGGGTAAAGGCCGGCCCCACCATGTTCCTGCCCTTCTGGCTCAGCGGGCGCACGTCCTGGATGACCTGGTGGCGCAGCCCGCGCTTGTAGAGCGCCGTGGCCAGCGTCGCGACAGAGACCTGCTCCAGCTTGGCCTTGGTGTCGGGGTTCATGGGGTGGTCGGTCATCTTGGTGTCCTCAGATCAGGCCATTGGTTGTCATGAAGGCGCGCAGGCGGGTCATCTGGTCCTGGCTCAGGGGCCATGCGGCGGGCGGACGCGCGATGCCGCAGTCCTCGCCCATCAGGGACAGGGCCGCCTTGACGCCGGGCACATTGGCGCCGCCCTGCTCCTCGGCGCGGATATCCTCGAAGACCTGCATTTCCGCGATCAGGCGGCGCGCCTCGGCATAGTCTCCGCCCTCCAGGGCGGTGTTGATGGCGACGGAGCGGTCCGGCCAGACATTGATCAGGCCAGAGGTGAAGCCCCGTGCGCCCACGGCGTAGAAGGTCGGCGCCCAGACCTCGGCCAGCCCGCCGGTCCAGATGATGTGATCGGGACAGGCGGCGATGGCGGCCTTGAGCTTCATCGGGTTGGGCGTGGCCCATTTGACGCCGATGACGCCCTCGATGGCGCAGAGCGCGGCAATGGCATCGGTGCCGATGGTGTCGTTGCGCAGGTAGAGGATGATCGGCAGCCCCTGCCCCGCCTCGCGCACGGCGCGGACGTAATCGACAAGGCCGCGAGGCGCGACAAAAGGATCGGGCGGCTGGTGGATCATCAGCGCGGCGGCCCCCGCGGCCTGCGATGCTTCGGCCAGGCGCTGCGCGTCGCGCAGGCCACGGCCCACACCCGCCACCATCGGCACGCGGCCCGCGATATGCGCGCCCGCGGCCGCCACCATCGCGCAGGCCTCGTCCACGGTCAGCCCGTAGAATTCGCCGGTGTTGCCATTGGCGGTCAGGACATGGACGCCTGCCGCAACCGCCCGGTCCACGATCGGTTTTTGCAGTTCCGGCGCGATCTCGCCCGCGCTGTCGAAAGGCGTGACGAGGATGCCGGAAACACCCGTCAGGGCGATCGCCAGGTCGGCCGTCATCGTGCCACGCCGTCCCGGGCTTGACCCGGGACCTCCCGGCAGAGGGGAAAGAGGCCCCGGGTCAAGCCCGGGGCAGGATACGCCTGTGTCATCAGTTGATCTCCGGTTCCGGAACCGGGCCGCCGAACTCGGTGCGCAGGAAGTCGAAGTCACAGCCCTTGTCCGCCTGCTCGATATGTTTCGAGAACATCCAGCCCCAGCCGCGTTCGTAGCGCGGCGAGGGGGCGGTCCAGTTGTCGCGGCGCGCGGCCAGTTCCTCGTCCGTCAAGCGCACGTTCAGCCTCCGGTTTGGCACGTCGATCTCGATGATGTCGCCGGTCTCGATCAGGGCCAGCGGTCCGCCGACAAAGGCCTCGGGCGCGACATGCAGGATACAGGCGCCATAGGACGTGCCCGACATGCGCGCATCCGACAGGCGCAGCATGTCGCGGTGGCCTTGTTTCAAGAGCGCCTTGGGCATCGGGATCATGCCCCATTCCGGCATCCCCGGCCCGCCCTGCGGCCCGGCATTGCGCAGGACCATCACGTGATCCGGCGTCATCGGGTAATCCTCGTCGTTGATGATTTCCTTCAACTCGGCATAGCTGTCGGCGACGATGGCGGGGCCGGAGTGGGTCTGGAACTTCGGGTCCATCGCTGCGGGCTTGATGACCGCGCCATCGGGGGCGAGGTTGCCCTTGAGCACCGCAAGACTGCCCTCGTGGTAGACCGGATTGGACAGCGGACGGATCACGTCGTCATTGTAGTTGACCGCATCGGCGATGTTCTCGCCCATCGTCCGCCCGTTCACCGTCATCACGGAAAGATCCAGCTTGTCTCCAAGCTCTTTCATCAGGGCGGGCAGACCGCCCGCGTAAAAGAGATCCTCCATCAGGTATTCCTTGCCGGAGGGGCGGATGTTGGCGATCACCGGCGTGCCGTGTCCGATCTCGTCCAGGTCTTCCAGCGTCAGCGGCACACCTGCGCGGCGGGCCATTGCGATCAGGTGGATGATGGCATTGGTCGAACAGCCGGTGGCCATGGCGACGGTGACGGCATTGCGGGTGGATTCGGGCGTCAGGATTTTGTCGGGTGTGAGGTCTTCCCAGACCATTTCCACCGCGCGACGTCCGCAGGCGGCGGCCATGCGCTTGTGGCCGGCATCCGGCGCCGGGATCGACGAGGCGCCCGGCAGCGTCAGGCCCCAGCCATCGGCAATGCTCATCATGGTGCTGGCCGTGCCCATCGTCATGCAGGTGCCATAGCTGCGCGCAATGCCGCCCTGCACGCCGTCCCACTGCTCTTTGGTGATGGTCCCGGCGCGACGTTCGTCCCAGTATTTCCAGACGTCCGTGCCCGAGCCCAGTTTCTGGCCGGCGTAATTGCCGCGCAGCATCGCCCCGGCAGGCATGAAGATGAAGGGCAGCCCCATGCTGACCGCCCCCATGACCAGCGCCGGGGTGGACTTGTCACAGCCGCCCAGCAGCACAACGCCGTCGATGGGGTGGGCGCGCAGAGTCTCCTCCACCTCCAGCGCGCCCATGTTCCTGTAAAGCATCGACGTCGGCTTCAGGAACTGTTCCGAGAAGCTGTGTACAGGCATTTCGACGGGCATGCCACCCGCTTGATAGACGCCCTTTTTCACGAACTCGGCGCGGTCGCGCAGATGGTGGTGGCAGGGCGACAGGTCGGACCATGTGTTGATGATGGCGATGACCGGCTTGCCTTCCCAGTCTTCGCCATCCAGCCCCATTTGCATGGCGCGCGACCGGTGCCCCATCGAACGCAGGTCATCCGGCGCGAACCAGCGGGCAGAGCGGAGGTCTTCGGGTTTCTTGGTCATGATCCGGCCTTCCTCAGGAAATCGGGTGTGCATACTGGAACATCAGGAAAACGATCAGCGCCGCCAGCGCAAGACCGAAGACCCAGGGCCAGATGCCGTAACCGTTGATATCGTCATGGCTGTCGCGTCCGATCATTGGGTCTCTCCTCAGTTCAGGAATTCAGGCAGGAAAAGCGCGATCTGCGGGAAGAACATCACCAGCAGCAAGCCGACGATCTGCAACCCGATGAAGGGCAGGACCGAGATGAAGATCTCTTGCAGGGTCACGTCCTTGGGCGCCACGGACTTCAGCCAGAAACAGGCCGGGCCAAAGGGCGGCGACAGAAAATAGATCTGGATGTTCATGACAAAGAGGATGCCGAACCAGATCTTGGCCTGATCCTCTGTCAGGCCCAGGTCCGGCGCCAGCGTCATGATGACCGGGGCAAAGACCGGCACGGTGATCAGCACGATGGCGATCCATTCCATGAAGGTGCCCAGCACCATCAGGATCAGCATCATCACCAGAACCGTGCCCAGCGCCGACAGACCCAGGTCCAGAAAAAGCGAGCGCATGAACTCGCCACCGCCGACAAGGTTGAAGATGCCGACAAAGCTGACCGCACCCAGCACCAGCCAGATGATGGTGCCGACTGTGGTCATCGTGCCCAGCATCGCCGCCGACAGCACGTCCCACTGGAACTTGTTGCGTACGGCAGCGATGAAAAGCGCGCCGATACAGCCCACCGCCGCGGCCTCTGTCACCGAGGCGATGCCGCCATAGATCGAGCCCATGACGGAGCCGATCAAGAGGATGCAGAGCAGAACGGCGGTCATGCGGTCCCTGGACAGTTTCTGTTCCCGGCCCGTGATCTCGGCCACTTCGGTCGCGGTGGGCGCCAGGCTGTGATTCAGGTTGACCCGGATCAGGACATAGCTCGCGTAAAAGACGGCCAGCATGATGCCCGGAATGGCACCCGCCATGAACAGGTCGCCAATGCCCACTTCTGCGGCCAGGCCGTAGACGATCATGATGATCGACGGCGGAATCAGCGTCGCCAGCGCGCCCGCGGCGCAGATCAGGCCGATGGAGAGCTTTCGGTCATACCCCAGGCGGAACATCTGCGGCAGCGCGACAAGGCCCAGCATCACGATCTCGCCGCCCATCACGCCGGACATGGCGGCCAGGATCACGGCCACGACCGTGGTCTGCACCGCCACGCCGCCGCGCAGGTTGCCGGCAAAGATCGACATGGCATCGAACAGGTCCTCGGCGATGCCCGCGCGTTCGAGGATCGACGCCATCAGGACGAAGAAGGGCACAGCGACCAGGCTGTAATGCTCCAGCAGGCCGACCGCGTTGGACGAGACCAGGAACAGCCCGCGCGGCCCGAAGAAACCGATCGCCATGACGACCGAGACGAACAGCGTCACGATCCCCAGCGGCATCCCGGTCATCATCAGGGCGATCAGCAGAACCACCATGATGACCGAGATCGTGCCCAGGTCCATCTCGCGCAGTTTGAGCGCCTTGGACGGGTCCATCGCCTTGCCGATCTCGGAAACAAAATCCGAGAACATCACAGCGATCTGAAAGTCCAGCACATGCGCCAGGAAGGCCGAAACGAAGTAGAGGACGAAATAGGCGCCGACGATCTTGACCAGCATCCTGGCGGGCTGGCTCGGCAGGTGCCGGTGCAGATTCATCATGAGCTGCGCGAGATACATCAAGCCGCCGATCACCATCAGGCTCTTCATCATCATCGGCATCGGGGAGTTGAAGGCGGATCCGGATTTCTCGATCCGCCCGACACTGTCATAGGCGCGGATCGAGGCGTCGCTCAGCAGCAGGTAGAGCGCGATGACGCCGACGATCATGGCGAACAGTTCCAGCCACCAGCGCTGGCTCTTGCTGGCCAGGTTGTGGATCACGGTGATCGCGATATGGCGCTGTTTCATCGTGACGTAGCCGGCCGACAGCATCCAGGCGGCGGCAACGATGGTCATCACCGTCTCGAAGGCCCAGTAGGTTGGCGCGTGCAGAACGTAGCGGGAAAACACCTCCCAGAGGGTGGCCAGCGCGGCGACCAGGTAAAAGGTGGAAATGGCGATGCCGGTGATGTGGCTGGTATGCTCGACCACCGTGTATTGCGAACGCGGCAAGTCCGCCTCGTCGTGCAGCGGGTCCTGGGCGCCGATCTCGATCTCGGTCTCATCCAGGGCGTCGTCTAGGTTGCGCGTCATCGCTCGATGTTCCTATCCCGGCCGTCCCCGGTGCCGCGGGGCGGTCTTGTGGCGCGTCGGTTGGGGCCTTGGTGACAGTCCGGCACGCCCGCGGCTGGCGGGCGTGCCCCTGGCAATCGCGGCGGACCTCAGAGCAGGCCGGCCTCTTTCATGAAGGCGATATGCGCGTCGTAGACTTCCTTGGCCAGGTCCGACCCGGCGGCAAAGTCTTCCCAGGCTTCCTGGGCGATCTTGCGGAACTTGTCGCGCTCTTCCTGCGGCCAGTCGATGACGGTGATCTCACCCTCGGCCTTGTCGCGGGCGACCAACTGGCGGTCGAGACGTTCGAAGTGCTGACGCAGGCCGTTGTAGGCGGCCAGATACCAGGTTTCGAGCGCAACCTGCTCGGCCTCGGTCAGCTCTTCCCAGACCTGTTCAGAGACGGTGAACTGCAGGATCGGGGTAGAGTGGATGCCGGGGAAGATCGGGTACTTGGCGATCTTGTGCATGCCGTTGGCATCGTTGTTGGCATAGGCCGAGTTGTCGGCCGCGTCGATCACACCCTTTTCAAGCGCGCCGTAGGTTTCCGACCCGGCCATCGAGACCGGCGCCGCCCCTGCCCGCTTGAAGACATCGGCGGCCAGTCCTTCGGGCGAGCGGATCTTCAGGCCCGCCAGGTCCGCCACACCGCGCACCGGCACCTTGGAGACGAACGCCTCGCGCGCATAGGCCCCGCAGCCGACGACATGGACCCCCGGGAAATGCGTGTCGTAGAGCTTTTGCAGCATCTCCTTGCCACCGCCCTGGGCGCAAAAGGCCTGGATCTGGTCGGCGGAATCGTACCCGGCGATCAGGTCGCCCATCAGGGCAAAGGCGGGATCGACACCGGCGAAATAGTTGATCGAGGTCAGGTCGCCGTCGAGGATGCCGACGCCGATGGCCTCGGGGGTTTCGCGGCGCGGCACGACCGCGTTGATCGGCAGCAGTTCGACGGTCAGCGACCCGCCGGTCATGGCCTCCAGTTTGGGCACCCATTCCTCGTTCAGATAGGCCAGCGAGGCGTGGCTGGCATTGGACGAGGTCTGGATCTTCAGCACGCGGTCCGCGGCGCTGGCCGCGCCGGCCGCGGCCAGGGCTGCAACCGCAACGACCCCTGCCCTGGACAGCGTCTTGAGCATCTCGAATTTCATAGGTTCCTCCCGTTTTGCGCTGCGCGCCACGCTTTCTCGTGTGGCTTCATCGGCAGCTGCGCAAACTAATATATTAGTTGATCCAGAGCGTCAATCTTGATTGAATACCCTTGTCCACCCGCCTAGATCCTCGTCATCCGCAGGGTGGACGCAGGAGTGGTCCGACGATGTCCTCGATTGAACAAAGCTTTGGCGACACGGCGAAAGCCGCCCCGACCTCGGCGGCGGGGACGGTCTACGACGCGCTGCGGGGCAAGATCGTGTCGCTGGACTACCCCCCCGGCACATCGCTCTCGCGCAATGCTCTGGCGCAGGAATACGGGGTCAGCCTGACCCCCGTGCGCGAGGCGATGCAGCGGCTGGAAGAGGACGGATTGCTGCGGATCATGCCGCAATCGGGCACCGTGGTTAATCGCATCGACGTCGACCAACTATATGAAACGCAGTTCCTGCGGATCTCGGTCGAGACCGAGGTGGTGCGCCGCCTTGCGCTCGCTCCGCAGCCGACCATCCTTGCCCGGGCCCGTGCCATCGTGCGGATGCAGGATACCCTTGTCGGCGACACCGAGCAGATGGGCATGTTCAACGAGCTGGACCGCGCCTTTCACCGGACACTGTTCGCAGGGGTCGGCATGACCAACCTGCAACAGATGCTGGTGCGGCGGATGGGGCACCTGCTGCGCTGCCAGCGGCTGGACCTGCCGTCCGAGGGCAAGATGGCCGACATCGTGAGCCATCACAAACGCATCCTCGCCGGGATCGAGGCCGGTGACGTCGAGGCCGCGACAGAGGCGGTGCGCAGCCATCTTTCCGGCACGATCAGCCGCCTCGATGTGCTGCGTGCCCGTTTTCCCGACCATTTCTCTGACCCGGCGTCCGGCACGTAACCACCTGTCCCGCTGCGATTGCGCGGTCAGGGGAATGCGCCTAGGCTCGGGCCGATTGGTGAAACCGCGCCGGAGGTCAGCGACGTGCCAGAGATCGAGCCAAACCCGTTCCGTGGCAATGGGATCTTGCAGGAGTGGCCCCTGCCCGCCTCGGACCCGGCGCCCGTCTCGGCCCTGCTGGCCCGCTGCCCGAAATACGCCCCCACGCCCCTGCGCGATGCGCCCGACCTGGCCTCTGCCTGCGGCGTTGCGGGTCTGAAGATCAAGGATGAAAGCGGGCGCATGGGGCTTGGCAGCTTCAAGGCGCTTGGCGCGGCCTATGCCATTGCGCGGGACGCATGTGACGCGGGTGGCGAACCGCCCTCGGCTGCGGGCCGCACCTATGTCGCCGCCAGCGCTGGCAATCACGGCCTGTCGGTGGCGGCCGGGGCCGCCGTCTTTGGCGCCCGCGCGGTGATCTACCTGGCTGACACGGTGCCAGAGGCCTTTGCCGACCGGCTGCGCGCCAAGGGGGCCGAGGTCGTGCGCGCGGGCGCCACCTACGAAGAGAGCATGGCCGCGGCAGAACAGGCCGCCACCGGGAATGGATGGATCCTGCTGTCGGACAGTTCCTGGGAGGGTTACACAGATCCCCCGCTTGCGGTCATGGAAGGTTACCTGCAACTGGCCGCCGAAGCCGTCGAGCAGATGCCCGAACCGCCCACGCATATCTTGTTGCAGGCCGGTGTCGGCGGCATGGCGGCGGCCCTTGCCGCGCATTTCCGCGCCGCCTGGGGCGATACCCCCAAGATCGTCGTCGTAGAACCGGATGCGGCCCCTGCCCTGCGGGACAGCATCCGCGCGGGCCATGCCGTGACCGCGCCGGGGCCGGTGTCCTGCATGGGTCGGCTGGATTGCAAGACGCCCTCGATGATCGCGCTGGCCGGATTGTCTCGGGACGCCGACAGTTTTGCGACCATCACCGAGGATGAGGCCAGGGACGGCGTCGCCGCGCTGGCCCGGCACGGGCTGGCGACAACCCCCTCTGGCGGCGCGGGACTGGCCGCCCTCATCGCCGGACTGCCCGGGATCGGGGCGGAGGCCCGGGTGCTGGCGGTGCTCAGCGAAGGCCCGGAAGATGGCTGACGGGCCCACAGGTTTCGGTGCGGGCGAATACCGGCGCCGCTGGTCCGCGCTGCAGGCCCGCATGAGAGCAGCGGGCGAGGATGCGCTGCTCCTGACCGGGCCTGCGGATGTCTTCTACGTCACCGGGTTCCTGACCCGCTTCTGGGAAAGCCCGGCACGCCCCTGGTTCATCGTGCTGCCCGCCAAGGGGGATCCTGTCGCGGTGATCCCCGAAATCGGCGCGCACCTGATGGGCCAGTGCCATGTGGGCGAGGTCCGCACCTGGCCGGCCCCGGACCCGGTTGATGACGGCATCGGCCTCTTGACCGAGACGCTGTCCGCGCTGGTCCCCGAACGGGGCCGGATCGGTGTGCCAATGGGGTTGGAGACCAGTCTGCGGATGCCCCTGGCCGACTACCGCCGCCTGACGGCCGCCCTGGCGCCGCGCGCCTTCACCGACGCCACCGACACGGTGCAGCGGGTGCGCGAGATCAAGTCCGAGCTGGAGGTTTCCGCCATCCGCGAGACCTGCACCCTCGCCGCGCGGGCCTTTGACGCCGTGCCCGCCCTCGTTGCCGCCGAACGCAAACTGGACGCGATCTTTCGCGGGTTCCAGGGCGCCTTGCTGGACGCCGGGGCTGACTGGGTCAGCTACACCGCAGGCGGCGCCGGTCCGGGCGGGTATGGCGACGTCATTTCACCGGCCCTGCCCGTCCCTGTCAGGCGCGGTGACGTTCTGATGCTGGACACGGGCGCGGTGAAGAACGGGTATTTCTGCGACTTCGACCGGAATTTCAGCATCGGACCGCCAGATGACGACACGCGCCGCGCGCAGGCCGCCCTGTACGAGGCGACCGAGGTCGCGCTGAACCGGCTGCGCCCGGGCATGACGGCGCGGGATGCGCAGCGGCTGCTGACCTGTGCCCTCTCCGAACGCGGCGCAACTCCCGGCGGCGGCAGGCTGGGCCACGGGCTGGGCATCACGTTGACGGAATGGCCCTCGTTCACCGATCGCGACAACACGGAGCTGCGCGAGAACATGGTGCTGACGCTGGAACCCTCGGTCGAGATCGCGCCGGGGCGGATCCTCGTGCACGAAGAGGACATCGTGCTACGCGCCGACGGGCCGGAACTCTTGACGGAACGCGCGCCCTTCGAGCTGCCGGAGATCGAGATATGAGCGGCTTTCCCTTTGATCTCGACCCGGCCGAAAAAGCCTGCCTGGGGCTGATCGTCCTGCATGTGGACGAAACCATCGAAAGCGATTTCCGCCGCATCTTTTCCGATCCGTCAGTGGCGCTGTATGTCACGCGCATCCCCTCGGGGGCCGAGGCGACGCCCGAGACGCTGGGCCGGATGGAGGCGGACCTGCCGCGCGTGACCGCGCTCTTGCCCCCTGCCGCGCAGTTTGCCGCCGTGGGCTATGGCTGCACCTCGGGCACCACGATGATCGGGGTCGAGCGGGTGACAGAGCTGGTCGGCGGTGCCTGCCGGACCGGCGCGGTCTGCAACCCGCTGAGCGCCGCCCGCGCCGCCTGCCGTCACCTTGGCATCCGCCGCCTGGGGCTGGTGTCGCCCTATCGCCCCGACGTGGCGCAACCGGTCTGCGATGCGCTTGCCAGCGATGGAACAGAGGTCACCCGCGCCGTGCATTTCGGTGAGGCGATCGAGGCCAACGTTGCGCGCATCTCTGCCGCAAGCGTCAAGGCCGCCGCGCGCGAGGTCACCCGGCATGGCGATATCGACGGGATTTTCCTGTCCTGCACCAACCTGCGCACGCTGGATGTGATCGCACCGCTGGAACGGGAGTTGGGCCTGCCGGTCTTCGGCAGCAACGTGGCGCTCGCCTGGGCGATGGCGCGCGCCGCCGGGCCACAAGTCATGGCCCGGCTCGACTGCCGCTTGATGCAGGTGGAACCGGCCTGAGCGTCAATCGCCGCCGTCGCGGTAGTTCAAGGACTGGTCGCGCCTGTGGGCCGAGGTATCCAGCCGCCGCGAGGCGCGCGTGCCGGGCACCAGCAGTTCCGCCTTGCGGAAATAGGCGCGCAACTCTTCCTTGACGATGCCGAAATGTTTGCGCAGCTCGCGCACGGTCATCGACTGCCAGGGGTCGTCCTCCAGCGGGACAAGGTGCAGATCCCGGTTCGGCAGGTTGTCGATGGAATAGCCCACCCCCAGCCGATAGCTGGGGATGTGCTCGGGCTTGAACTGCCAGACCTTCGGGTAAAGCGTGGTCGAGACGTGGATGAAGGTATCCACCGCCGCATCCGTGATGTCCGAGGCCGCGCCCATCGTGGCGCCAATGATAAAGGCCTCGTCCTGCACGTGCAGGCCCCGGCCCAGCAGGACGTGGATGCAATCATGCCGCGCGAGACTGATCGCGCCGGGCAGCGCGTCGGGACTTTCGGGGTTCTCGTATTTCCGGATGATCTCGGGCACCTCCTCGGCCTCGGCGGCGGGCATCGTCGCCAGCACCTCGGCCAGGGTCATGTCGTCGGTGTCCAGCCCCGGGCTCCATTCGTCCCATTGCAGCAGCGCGCGGCCCATGCCCTATTTATCCCCCTCGAAGGCCGTGATCGGATCGAAACTGGCGTTCTCGGCCACGGCGGCCTGCAGCGCCTGGGCCAGCTTGCCCACATCGTCCACCGCGACATAGCTCGTGTGCCCTTCGGCGTTCAGGACGTGGCGCCGTCCGATGCCGATGCCGATGGTGGCCACCTGGACCGGCGTCTTGTTCACCGTCTCGATCACCTCGCGCACCAGAAGGTCGGGATCGTCCGCCGCCCCGTCCGTGGTGACGATGATCCGGTAGGTGCCGAAAGACCGCGAGCGCGCCGCCTCTTCGGACAGCAGATCACGCGCCGCCGACAGGGCCGGACCCAGCGGGGTCGAGCCGGTGGACCGCAGCGGCGACAGCCGGCCCGGCAGGATATCCGCGGCATCCTCGACCGTCTCGAAAGGCAGGACCAGCCCGGCATTCAGCGCCAGGACACCCACCCTGTCGTTCGGATCCATCATGCGCACCGCCTCCAGCACCGCGGCCTTGGCCTGTTCCAGGTCGGACCCCATGGAGCCGGAATCGTCCAGAACGATCATGGTAAAGATCCGGTCCGGGTCCGGCACCGCCTCCACGTCCGGCACCTCGATCAGCGGTGGCCAGGCGGCCAGCGCCTCCCAGTCCACGGTGCCCATGTCGGTCGCGGGCGTGTAGGTGCCCGGCTCGGACAGGGTGTTGTAAAAGATAAAGCCACTCACGGCCACAACGCCGGCCACGGCCACCAGGGCGCTTTTTGCCATGCTCATGTCACCATCCCCCGGGTCATAGCGGATCGAAGGTGGTGGCTTCGGCCTGGGCCGTCAGCACCCGGAAAACGACACGCATGTTCTGCCGCCACTCCGCCTCTGTGGTGGGCGGGTTGAACTTGGGGGCGGAAATGCCGACGCCATCGACGATGAACTGGTCGCGGATCAGCCGGATGCCATTGTCCTCGGCATAGGTTTCCAGCGCATCGACCACGGCGATGGCCCGCTGCAGCGACAGGTTCTGCGTCGAGGTGCGGATGCCGCGCAGCTCTGACTTGGCGGCGCCGTCCTTTTGGCGCCGCAGGAAATGCAGCGGGTCGGCATGGCCTTCGACTGTGATGATCGCGCCGGAATAGGTCGAGGCCAGGCGCAGGATTTCGGCGAAATCCTCGGCGTAGAGGTCGGCGGGGAAATCCGGGGTGTCCGGCTCGAAGTAGACCTGGAAGTCGATCTTGGTGTTGGCGTCCAGCTGACCGGTGCGGCGCAGCCGGTTGACGGCCTGCGCCGCCTTTTCCGGGTTGAAGGCGGCGACCTGGCGGTCGTCGAGGTTTTTCAGCCCGTCTGTCAGCGTGGTGTAATCCCATTCCGCCGTGGCCAGTTCATGCGGAAAGTCGATCATTCCGGCGCCGCGCAGCGCCGTGGCGACCTCCTGGCTGAGGACGTCGAAGCGGCGCAGGTCCGAGGGATCGGCAAAATGGCGGGCGTTGCCCGACCAGCCGTCGGTGATCGCATCCATCCAGAGGAACACGCCTTCTTCCTGCGGCAGCCCGCCCAGGAATTCGTCGGCCATCAGCCGCGCCATCTGGGCGCGGTCCGGATTGCCTTCTTCGGCCATGAAGGCGCGCATCTCTTCCTCGGCCCGGAACAGCGCGTTGACCAACTGGGCGATCTCGTCGCGATGGGCGTCGAAATAGTCCGCCCGCACCGCGATATAGTCCGAGACAACCGAGGTCGCCTCCAGCGTCGAGATCAGGATCGTCGACCCCTTGACCGAGCCTTCGGCCCCGGTGCCAACGGCCCCGCCCGAGGTCAGAAAGCGTGCATCCGGCAGGATCACCGCCGCCGCATCGGCCTTACCCTCGGCAAAGAGATTGGCAGGCGTATCGCCGTCGCCGGTCAGCGCCTCGGCCCAGACCACGGTCACGTCGTCAAAGCTGAGGCCTGCGTCCGACAGCACCCGGCCCACGAAATCGACGTGCGGGCCGTAGGCCTGGATCGCGATCCGCTTGCCCGCCAGATCGGACGGACGGCGGATGCCCTCTCCTGCGACAATGCCATCCCCTGCCGACCAGCTGTGCTTGAAGAAAACGATCTGTTCGGTCCTGGGGTCGGCTTCGGTCACCGGGGCGGCGGCCATCAGCATGCCCAGCGTGCCACGCAGGAAAGGCGTGTCACAGGCCAGGTAGTCTTCGACCTGGCCCGCGAACTTGTCCTTGACCGAAAGCGTCAGTTCCCAGCCCGCGTCCTGCAGCAACCCGCCGCGCGGGGACAGGGAATTGCCGTTGGCATGGACCACGACACCGTCCGCGCCCCAGGCGATCAACGGCATCTTCTGCGTGGTTCCGCCGGAACAGTCGCGCACCGGGCTGGTCACGACCTGGGCCAGCGGGTCTCCTGTCTCGGCCATCGCGGGCAGGCCAGTGGCCGCCAGGGCCAGCACTGTGCAAAGGGATCGAATGAGTTTCTTCATAACAAGTCCTTCGTCGTTGTCGGGGACTTGGCCCCGGAAATTCAACGCCACCTCAGCGGCGCAGCAGGGTCTCTGCGGTCGATGATGCCACTTCGACCTTCTCTAGCAAAGACGTGATTGCCCGCGCCTCCAGCCCGTCCAGCGCATCATGCAGGCTCTGTATACTGGTGCGCAGATGGGCGCGGCTGGCCTCGACATCCTTGCCATCGCCGCCGGCACGGGCGCGCAGGGCGCCGTGGGTCTCGATCGCCTCGACCACAAGCTCGGACCGCGCCAGCACCGCCTGCACGCGTGGCAGTTCGCCGGGCGCGTAGAACAGGCTGCGCGCCAATGCGTCGAACCTGTCTGCGGTCCGGGTCAGCAGCGCGGCGATGTCCTCTTGCGTGCCGGGCACGATACGGCGGATGCGGCGGGCACGGTCGTGGGTTTCGATCACCGTGGCCAGCGCGGTGGCATGGCGTCCGGACTGGGCGCCGTGCAACTGGTCAAAGGCATGGGCCAGCAGCGCCGCCTCGGAATGCAGCATGCGGGCGGGCAACAGCATCAGCGCCCCCAGCGACAACGCCAACCCCAGAACCACGGCAAGGACGATATGCGCGCCCGGGAACCACAGCGGCAGCCGGACAAACGCCAGGTAGGCCAGCCCGGCCAGCAGCACCGAGACCAGCACCAGCACCACGGGCAGGACCGGCGTGCGCGCCGACAGGCTGTCCCCGCTGAACACGCGGTCGTGCATGGTCATGGCCGCACCTGCCAGGACAGCGTCACCCGGGCCAGGCTGGACTGGTAGGCACGATCCCCCATGCCGTCCTCTCGTGGCAGCGGATCGCCCCCGCCCACACCGCCGGCCCAGTCGATGCGCCGCAGCGGGAAACCGGCATCAAGCGCCACCTGCCGCGCGGTCTCGGCGCGATCTTCGGAGAGCTTCAGGTTGGCGGCCTCGTCGCCTTGTGTCCCACTGTGGCCGGTGATCCGGATGACAATGCGATCATCGGCGGCAAGCTGCGAAAGCTGGGCTTTCAGGCGCGCTTCCTCGCCCGTGGCAAAGCCGGTGCCCCGGCTGAAGACATAGTCCTCGCTGGCGGGTTTCAGCGCCGCGCCTGCGATGCCCAGCGCAGCGGCGGCGCCCAAGGCCGCAGCGACCAGCACCGCCCCGAAGATGGCTCGACGGGGCAGACCCGGGCCAGAGCGGGTCGACGGGCTGGCGGCATTCTGTGACGTCACGGGTCAGGCTCCATGCAATGACTTTGTCAAACATGGGTAGCATAGCGGCGATTTTACGGGGAAACAGGTCTTGATATCCCCGCCCCCGCAATTGCCCTGTGGCGTGCAGATGCCTGATTTTTCATCAAGCTCCGGTGACTTCCCCGAGGCTCAGGCGAGTTCCTTGGGGAAATCAAGGCCGGCCGCCTCGGCGCAGGCGCGGATACGGGTCAGCACTTCGTCCGGCAGGGCAATCCCCTGCGTCGCGGCCTGTGCCATCGCGCTTGCGGCCCTATCGCCCGGAATGCGCACCGGACCGCGCCCCGGGATCGGGGCACTGTCACGGCAGGCGGAATTGAGGTGGTCCACCTGCGCCTCGAACGCCCCTGCCCCGGCGAAGGCCGCCGGGTCCATAACCTGCAAAAACACGTTCGCCCCCCAGCGGTCGGGCGCCTCGACCCGTCCATGCCCTGCAAGGCCCTGGGTCAGCATCTCGACCATCAGGCTCATGGCGAACCCCTTGTGACCGTGATCCATGCCGCCGACCGGCAGGATTGATCCCCTGGGATCGGCATTCACCACATTCGGGTCGGTGGTGGCGTTGCCCTCGGCGTCCAGCATCCAGGGATGGGCGAACTGTGTGCCGCTGTTGATGTGCTCGCGCACCTTGGACACCGTGGTGATCGAGGCACAGGTGTCGATCAGTACCGGGTGCTCGCCGCCGGGATAGCCGATGGCCCAGGGGTTCGGCGTCAACAAGGGTTCGACCCCGCCAAAGGGCGCAACCCACTGGCCCGACGGATCTGAGGTCGCGATGTAACAGATTTGCCCCTGCAGGGCGGCGATACGGGTCAGCGTCGACAGGCAGCCGATGTGATGGCTGCGCCGGATCGCGATGGCGGCGATGCCGGTCTCGCGGGCGCGGGCCATGCCGGACTCCAGCGCGTGGGTCATGACCCAATGTCCGGGCAGGTAATTGCCGTCCCAGACCTGCGTTGCGCCGCGATCGGTGATGACCTCATGGCTGCCCTCCGAGGTCATCCGCCCCGAGGCCAGTTCCGGCAAGTAGTAAGAGACCATCGAGATCCCGTGCGTCGTGACCCCCAACTCATCGGTGCGGATCAGCAGGTCGGCGACGATGCGCGCTTTCTCCGGGTCAAGGCCCCCCTCCGTCAGCAGAGTACGGGCCAGGTCGAACAGGTCATTACGGGCAAATCTCTGCATCACGCGGCCTCGAATGTCAGGTGAACCTTGACCGATTTCGTCCGGTCAGCGGCCACGGCAAAGGCCTGTGCCGCCTCTTCCAGCGGAAAGCTTGCCGTGATGATTGGACCCACGTCGATACTGCCCGAGGTGATCGCCTCGACGGCCTCGGCAAACTCCTCGTGGAAGCGGTGCGTGCCCTGCACGTTGATCTCCTTGGCCACCAGAGCGTTGATCGGCATCGGCGTGTCTCCGACAACGCCGACCTGCACCAGCGTGCCCCGCGGACGCAGGGTGGCGATGGCAGAGCGGATGGCAGGCGCGGCGGCAGAGCATTCGTAGACGAGGTGGAAATACCCCTTGTCGGCGGCATAGGCCTCCATCGCGTCCGGGTCCCTGGCGACATTGATGGTGCGGGTGGCGCCCATCGCGCGGGCGACCTCCAGCGTGGTGTCCTGCAGGTCGGTGACGACAATCTCTGCCGCGCCCGCACGCGCCGCGATGGCAACGCAGAGCGCACCGATAGGCCCGGCGCCCGTGACCAGGACGCGCTTGCCTGCGATCTCTCCGCCCATGCGCGCGGCATGCAGGCAGACCGCCAAGGGTTCGGCACAGGCCACGGCGCCCAGGTCGGCGCCGTCCAGCAGGGGGACGCATTGCACCGCGTCCACCACGATCCGGTCGCGGAACAGCCCCTGTTCATGTGGCAGCCGCATGGCGGACCCGTTGAAGCGCATGTTCAGGCAATGCATCGGCAGGCCCTCGGCGCAGTATGCGCAGTCCCCGCAGGGGCGGCTGGGGTTCAAGGCAACCGGATCGCCCGGTGTCAGGCCCGTGACCCCCGCGCCCACCGCCATGACCCGGCCAGAGGCCTCATGGCCCAGGATGATCGGCTCGCGCACGCGGATGGTGCCGATGCCGCCATCGGACATGTAGTGCATGTCCGATCCGCAGATCCCGCCCGCGGCGACGGCGACAAGCACCTGGCCCGGCCCCGGTGCGGCGACCTCTTCGGTTTCGATGCGCAGGTCTTTGGCGCCGTAAAGACGGCAGACTCGGGTTTGCATGTCGGTCCTCCTCAGTTGGTCAGGACGGATGGCAGCCATGTGGCCAGCGGCGGAAAGAAGGATACCGCCAGCAGCACAAGGATGTTGGTCAGAAGGAAAGGCAGGATCGCGCGCACCACCGGTGCCAGCGGCAGCCGGGCGATATTGGCGCAGACAAAGAGGCAGACCCCCACCGGCGGCGTGGTCAGCCCGATCATCAGGTTCAGCACCGCGAAGGTCGCGAAATGCAGCGGGTCGATGCCCACCGCGTTCGACAGTGACAAGAGCGGCACGAAGAGGATGATCAGCGCCGCGATCGTCTCCATGAACATGCCGACGAAAAGCAGCAGGATGTTGATCAGCAGGATCACTAGGAACTTGTTGTCGGTCAGCGAAAGCACGGAGTCGGCGATGGCCTGCGGAATGCGCTCGGACACAAGGATCCAGCCAAAGACATTGGCAAAGCCCACCAGTGCGAGGATGCCAGCGGCGGACACAGCGCTGTCGGCCACGATGCCCGGCACCTTCCGGATGGGGAGTTCACGGTAGATGAAGGCGCCGACGATGAAGGCATAGACAGAGGCGACAACGGCGGTTTCCGTTGGCGTGGCATAGCCGGACAGCAGCCCGTAGATGATCAGGAAGGTCATGGCGATGGCCCAGATCGCCCCGCCGAAGCTGCGCGCGACCTCTCCCCAGCCCTGCCAGGGCTGGTGCGGATAACCGCGCCGGACAGAGATGATGTAGCAGGTCACCATCATGGCCACGCCCATCAGGATGCCGGGAATGGCCCCCGCCAGGAACATCTTGCCCACCGATATCCCCGACAGCGCGCCGACGATGATCATCGGCACGGACGGCGGAATGATCGGGCCGACCGTGGACGAGGCCGCAGTGACAGCGGCCGAGAAATCAGCCGGATAGCCCGCTTTCTTCATGCCGGGGATCAGCACGCCGCCAAGGCTGGCCGCATCGGCCACCGCCGTGCCGGTGATACCGCCAAACAGCATCGAGGCCGAGATATTGGTCAAGCCAAGCCCGCCCCTAATCCATCCCACGAGGGCATTTGCAAAGCGGATGATGCGATGAGTGATCCCGCCCTGGTTCATCAGGTTGCCCGCAAGGATGAACCCCGGGATCGACAGCAACACAAAGACATCCATGCCCGCGTACATCTTTTGCGGCATGACCACCGGGGGCATCCCGGCGAACAGCAGATAGGCCAGCGACGACAGGCCAAGGGTGATCGCGACGGGAATGCCCAGCGCAAGGCCGGCCACGAAAACCGAGAAGAGAATGGCGACGTCCACGGATCACTCCTCCTCTGGACGGTGAGGCTTGCCGTCTTCGGTGCCGGACAGCATGCCGATGACGCGCAGCAGCGCGAAAACGGCCAGGCCGACCAGCATCAGCCAGACGGTGAAATGGACATAGTCCATGCGGATACCCAGCGCGGGAGAGGTCTGCATCTTGCCGATGGAGACATAGCGCCAGGCGTGGGACAGCAGGAAGATGGCCAGCCCGGCGGTGGCCAGGGCGGCCAGCAGGCGCAGCAGCCAGGGCAGAGGTGCGGGTAAGGACTCGCTGATGACATCCACGTTCACCAGGTCGCCCGACCGCAGCGCGGCCCCCGCCCCAAAGGCCACCATGTAAAGCAGCGCGTAGCGGGTCAGTTCCTCGGTCCAGACCGGCGAGGTGCCCGACAGCCGCCCGATGACCTGAACCAGCACGGCCCCCATCAGCACCGCAAAGCCCAGGCCCGCCCCGATCCGGGCCAGCAGGACAACGGCCCCGATAAAGCGATCAACGTGTTTCACCATGTTCCCCCTGTCAATCAGGCCGGCGCCACGCCCCCGCGGCACCGGCCAGGTTTGCTTGCGAACGCGCGGGTCTTACTGCGCGAAAAGCTCTTCGACGATCGGCTTGATCTCGTCGTTCACGTTGGCCAGGACGGCATCCTTGGCCGCCGCCTGAAAGGCCGCCGCGTCGACATCGACAAAGGTCATGCCCTTCGACTCCAGGAAGGCGCGGTCGTCGGCCAGGCTCTGCTCGAACAGCTCACGCTCATAGGCCTGCGCACGCGCCGCCGCTTCCATGACCGCATCCTTGTCGGCGTCGGACAGCTTGGCCCAGGTCTGCTCGGAGATGGTCAGGTAGATCCAGGACCGGACGTGGTCGGTCAGGTTCACATGGCTCTGCACCTCGTAAAACGAGGCCGAGCGGATCAGGGCCAGCGGGTTTTCCTGAGCCTCGATGGTGCCGTTCTGCAGCGATGTGAAGACCTCAGAAAAGGCCATCGGGCCGGGGTTGGCGCCCAGCGCCTTCCAGACGTCCACAAAGAGCGGCACGTTCGGCACGCGCATCTTGAGGCCGTTAAGATCGGCGGGCGAGGTGATCGGCCGGTTCGAGGTCAGGTCACGTGCGCCACGGGCGAAATAGGCGATCGGGCGGATCTGCACCTTGTCGATGATCTGCGCCTTGATGTCGTCGCCCACCGGACCGGCGGCAAAGGCATCCATGTCCTCGATGGTCTGGAAGGCATAGGGCACCGCCAGCAGCGCCGCCATCGGCGCCCAGTTCTGCAGGCTTTCGCCGGTGATCGTCATGTCGACGGTGCCCAGCTGCATGCCGTTGATCAGGTCGATTTCCTTGCCCAGCGACTCGTTCGGGAACACCTCGACGGCGATACGGCCATCGGTCAGCGCCGAGAGTTCCTCGCCGAACTTGACGCTGGCCTTGTGCCACGAGTTCTCCTCGTTGGCGAGGTGACCCAGCTTGAGCGTCATCTCCTGCGCCGCGACCGGGGCGGCGACCATTGCCGCCACGGCTGCGGCGATTGCGGTCATCCTGAAACCAAAAGTCATCCCTGTTCTCCTCCTTGGATGGGTGCGTTCACCGGGTGCGGCAACGCGCCGTCCGGCAATTCGAAATAGGCGGCATTCGCCGCCACGATCTGCGGAAGGTCGCCCAGGACCTCGCGCAGGTGATACCGGACCGCCGAATTGGCACCCGAGATGGTGCCCTTCTCGATCTGGTCCACGATGTCGCGGTGCTGTGCGATCAGCTTGCGCAGCGGGAACTGGCCCAGTGACAGGAAACGAACCCGGTCCATCTGGGCCTTCAGCCCCTCGATCTGTTTCCATGCCCCGCCCTTGCCTGCGGCCTCGGCCAGGGTGCGGTGAAACAGGTCGTCGAGGTCGATGAAATCGTTCGGGTCCCCGCCCTCTGCCTCTTCCTGGCGGCGTAGTTGTGCGCGCAGGTCGGCGATAACGACAGGATCGGGCGACCGGGCAAGGATCTTGGCGATGTCGGCCTCGATGGCCTCGCGCAGGAATCGCGCATCCAGAACTGCCGAATACCCGATCCGGCTGACGATGGTGCCCCGCTGCGGCAGGACGGCCAGCAGGCCGAGATCGGCAAGCCGGATAAAGGCCTCGCGCACGGGCTGGCGGCTGACATCGTAGGTGCGGGCCACTTCGGACTCGGACAGCCTGTCGCCGGGTTTCAGATCGTTGTGGATGATCCGCTCGCGCAGGATCCGCAGGATCTGCCGCGAGATCGGCAATGCCGGGTCAAGCTCCCAGTTTCCACCCTCGACATGCATGATTCGCCGTCCTCCCGCTTGGCATCTACCATACTTCCATACTAGTCAGCAAGCTTGCCGGATGATACAGAGTCGGCGAGACTTCAACGCGGGAGGACAAGATGAAACAGACTTGGCGCTGGTTTGGCCCAAAGGACTTGGTGACACCCGATGACGTGGCACAGGCGGGGGCCGAAGGCATCGTATCGGCCCTGCACCATGTCCCTACCGGCGCCGTCTGGAGCCCCGCCGAGATCGCCCGGAGGCAGGCGGAAATCGCGCATTTTTCCGATGGCTCCCCGTCGGGGCTGGACTGGGCCGTGGTGGAAAGCCTGCCGGTCTCCGAGGACATCAAGAAACAACAGGGCGACTGGCGGCAACATATCGCCAACTACAAGGAAAGCCTGCACAATCTGGCGGATTCGGGCCTTGAGGTGATCTGCTACAACTTCATGCCGGTGCTGGATTGGACGCGTACGGACCTGGCCTGGCGCCTGCCCAGCGGCGGCACCTGCATGCGCTTCGACCTGACCGATTTCGCCGCCTTCGACCTGCATATCCTCGCGCGCCACGGCGCCGAAGAGGACTATGGCGCAGAGTTGCGCGAGGCCGCCGCCCGCCGCTTTGCCGAAAAGTCGGACGAGGCGAAAGAGGCGCTGGCCGGAAACGTCGTCTACGGCCTGCCCGGCGCGGCAGAGCGATTCTCGCTCGAGGACGTGCGCGCGCACCTGGCCGAATATGCCGCCCTGAGCGAAGAGACCCTGCGCGGCCACCTGATCGATTTCCTGACAGAGGTGGCGCCGGTGGCACAAGACCTGGGGTTGCGGCTGTGTTGTCACCCGGACGACCCACCCTTTCCGCTGCTGGGCCTGCCGCGCATCATGTCGACAGAGGCACAGTACCGCGCGGTGATGGAGGCGGTCGACCTGCCCGCCAACGGCATCACGCTATGCTCCGGCTCGCTGGGCGCGCGGCCCGACAACGACCTGCCGGGCATGATGGATCGTCTCGGCGACCGGGTGCATTTCCTGCACCTGCGCAACGTCAAGCGCGAGACACCCGATCTGCGCGGCTCTTTCCACGAGGCAGAGCACCTGGGCGGCGACACCGACATGGTGGCCCTTGTCGAGGCCGCATTGAAGGAAGAGGCGCACCGCAAGGCCGCGGGCCGCGCCGATTGGTCGATTCCCTTCCGCCCCGATCACGGGCAGGACATTCTCGATGACCTGGGGCGCAAGGCGCAGCCGGGCTATCCGTCGATCGGGCGTCTCAAGGGCCTGGCGGAACTGCGCGGCATCATCGCCGCACTCTCGCCCCGGGTGGTGGCATGACCCGGCTCAGCGCACTTGACCAACTTGCCCAGGGTGTCCGCCGCCCGGGCTTTGATCCGGCGGCCCACGGCCCGGGCATCGTCCACATCGGCCTTGGCGCCTTTCACAAGGCGCACCAGGCGGTCTACACGGATGATGCGCTGGCAGCGGCAGGCGGCGACTGGCGCATCACCGGCGTCAGCCTGCGCAGCCTGGAACCGGCGGCCGAACTGACCCCGCAAAACGGTTTGTTCACCGTGATCGAACGCGGCGTCGAGGGCAGCACAGCGCGCGTTATCGGCGCCATCGACCGCGCGCTCAGCCTGTCCACGGACCGCCGCGCGGTTCTGGATGCGCTGTGTGATCCGGCAACGCGCATCGTCTCTCTGACCGTGACCGAAAAGGGCTATGGCATTGATCGCGCCAGTGGCGGCATCGACCGCACCCATCCGGCGATTGCCTCCGACCTCGCGGACCCGGCCGACCCGCAGGGCGTGGCCGGTCTGCTGGTCTGGGCGCTGGGGCAGCGAAAGCAGGCCGGCACGCCGCCCTTTACCGTACTCTGCTGCGACAACCTTCCGGAAAATGGGACACTCGTGCACGCGCTTCTGGTCGATTTCGCCCGGCAGACCGCGCCCGACCTGGCAGATCACATCGCACAGGAGGTCGCCTTCCCTTCGACGATGGTCGACCGGATCACCCCGGCCCGCACCGAGGCCACGCTGGCGCTGGCCCGCGAGATGACGGGTGTGGAGGATCATGGCGCCATCGAGAGCGAGAGCTTTCGCCAATGGGTGATCGAGGACCGCTTTCCCCAAGGCCGTCCCGCATGGGAGGCCGGCGGCGCGGTCTTTGTCGAGGATGTCCGCCCCTTCGAGAACATGAAACTGCGGATGCTGAACGGTGCACACTCCATGCTGGCCTATGCCGGGTTCCTCGCCGGGCACAGGTATGTCCGCGACGTGATGGGCGACCCCGCGCTGGCGGCGCTGGTCCGGCGCCATCTGGCCGCCGCCGCAGAAACCCTGCCGTCCCTGCCCGGCGTGGACCTGCAGGTTTACGCCGCCGACCTGGCCGCGCGCTTTGCCAACCCGCACCTCGGTCACGAGACCTACCAGATCGCGATGGACGGGACCGAGAAGATGCCGCAGCGCATCTTTGCCGCCGCCTGCGACGCGCAGGAACGCGCCCAACCGCTGGAGCCCTTCGCCTTCGCCACCGCCGCCTGGATGCGCTACACGCTCGGCCGCGACGCGACAGGCCAAGCCTATGACCTGCGCGACCCGAGGGCGGCCCTGCTGACGCCGCCGCCGGACCTGCCGGTCACGCCCGAGGGCCTGCACGACCGGCTTGCCGCGATCCCGGACCTGATCCCTGCCCGCCTGACCAAGGCCCCCGGCTGGCGCGACGCAGTCATCGCGCGGCTATCGCTCATGCTGGACAAGGGCATGCGCGCGGCCATCGAGACCGAAGCCACGCGCTGACCCCGGAACGCGAAACGGCCCCGCCTTTCGGGTGGGGCCGTTGTCCGCGAGGCCGAGGTTGCAGACCATCACACCCCGGGACAAAACATCTAGGCCACCCGGGACCGGCAAAGGCAGCTTGCCCGGATCGGCACATCCGCCCGGGCAAGGGCCACGTCGAGCGCTGCCTTGATATGGGCACGCTCCACCGTCTCGCCGCGTCGGGCCAGGCATTCGTCCAACCCGTGCAGCGCCCAGACGTTGCGGGGATGCTGGCTTGGCCGGGGCAATTTCCCGTCCAGCCCGAGATCCGCGCGATAGACCGCCTCGGCCTCAGCGTAGCATCCGGCATCCATCAGCAAGGCGCCCAGCGCATGCCGCGTGGGCTGCGGCCATGACCACGGCTCTTCGTACTGTAACCCATCGTCGAGGGCGACCGCCTCGCGCAGATAGGCCAACCCCTCCTCGCGTCGCCCGGCCTTGTAGGCGACCTCGCCCAGCATCATCTGTTCGGCCACGGCCAGCACGTCGCGCGCCGTGTTGTTGAACAGCATTCGCTCTTCCGGAACCACGGCATAGGCCTCGGCAAAAGCCTGTTTCGCCGCTTTCGCCGCGTCGTGCCGACCCAGATTGGCCAGCGCGATGGCCCGCGCATAAAGGATCAGCGCGTTGGTCGTCGTGTAAAGCTCGGTATCCTCGGGCAATTCCAGATCCAGCACCTCGGACCACATGCCAAAACGGATATAGACATGCGGCAGGGCCGCCACGAAGGTCTCGAACAGGTCGGGATAGACCCGCACCACCTCGTCCGGCACCTCGGCCCGCAAGCGCTGCGCCGCGTCCAGGGCGGCAGCCTTCTGGCCCAGGAACATCGCCCCGTAGAGCGCGAAATGCAGGTTGTGAATGCGGTAGAGCGCATAGAAATTCGCGGCCCCCGACCGCGCCTTGAAGGTCTCGTCGACCTTGGCCGCGGCCAGGTTGCGCGACAGAACGCTCTGATAGTCCCCGCACAACACGTCGATATGTGTCGCCATGTGCACCAGATGCCCCGCGTCCGGCACCAACCCCGTCAGCCGGTCGCCGTGGGGCAATGCGCGTTCGGGATGCGGCGACATTTCCATCAGGTGAATATACATGTGCAGAAGGCCGGGATGATCCCAGGCGCCCGGTATCTGGTCGAAGGCCCGCTCCAGCACCGCCATCGCCTCAGTGGTCGAGGCCTCAGGGTTCGGGATGCCACGATGGAAGTCCCAGAGTTGCCAGGGCGTACGGTTCATCATCGCCTCGGCATGCACAAAGATGACATCCAGATCGTCGGGAAACTGCGCATGGACCGGCTGCATCGCGGCGGAAAACCCGTCGTTGAATGGCTGGTAGTCCTCGATCTCCGGATCCTGCGGATAGCGCGCGGCCAGCGCCTCCAGCAGGGCGCGTTCGACCGGCGCCGCGCCTGTCAGGGCCAACCCGGCGGCCAGAGCCGCATGGGCCCGGGCCAGCGCCGGTGCCTTTTCCTCGGGGGTGAAGACCTCCCAGGGCTTGTTGTAGTTCGGCCCGATGGCATAGGCGATGCCCCAATGGGCCAGCGCGCAGGCCGGGTCGATCACCAACGCCCGTTCGAAACAGTGGATCGCCTCTTCGTGGTTGTACCCAAAGAGCCAGACCAGCCCCCGATCCAGCCAGACCTGCGCCTGTGGAACGGTCCCGACCGGGCGGCCATAGGTCCCGAGATCATAATAGTCCGACATCGCATCCCCCTTTTCCCGCGAACATCGTAACAGATTTCCCGGCAGGCAGGCCAAAGACCCGCCTGAACGGTTCGCCGGAAAAAAATTCACAATCTGACGCGACCTCACCAAGGACGCGGGCGGCTGATGCGTCGTAGACTCGGAACACGGCCTTTCAGCCGTCCGCGAACACCGAGGAGTCGACGACCATGACAAAATCCATTTTCCTGCCCGCCCTGCTGGCGACCACCTGTCTTGTTTCCACCGCCCTTGCCTCTCCACAGATCACCCGGATCGAACTGGGACAGGCCGGGATCGCGCGCTATACATTCATCGCCCCGACCGAGGGCAACACCCTCTCCTTTGACGTGCCGATGCGCGATTCCGACGACGTGCTGGCCTCGCTCGTCGTGCGCGATCCGTCGGGCGGCGTGATCGACCTGCAGACCGACACCCCCGGCAGCAGCCTGGCCGCCCTGGCGGACACCATCTTTGCCGGCGGCGTGCCCCGCACGACAGAGGGGCTGGTGCGCGCCATGATTGGCGAGGTTCTGGAAGTCACCACCGCACGCGGCGCCTTTACCGGCCGCATCATGGGCGTGGGCGAAACCCAGATCGTCGAAGAGGGCAAGGACGTCACCCGCACCACCGTCCTGATGCTGACAGAGGATGGCGTACAGGACATCGTGCTGACGCCCGGCGCGCAGGTCACCTTTTCCGAGGAGGTCGCCGCGCAACTGGCCCGCGCGATGGACGCCGACCGGCGCGACAGCAAGACCCGCCGCTTTGACCTGACGCTGGAGGCCGCAGATGCCCGCGACGTACACCTGTCCTATGTGACCGAGGTCGCGGCCTGGAAGAACTCCTGGCGTCTTCTGCTGGACGAAGGCCGGTTCCAGGGCTGGGCCACGGTCGAGAATGTCTCGGGGCAGGATTGGGACGACGTGGCGCTGACGCTGACCACCGGCTCTCCCGTGGCCTACCGGCGCGAACTGATCGACCCACTGTACATCGCGCGGAATGATCCTCCTTCGGGTCCGCGCCCGGTCACGGTTGCGCCCGACCGGGGCGTCAGGGCGCTTGCCGCCCCCGCTCCAGAAGCCGCCTATGCCCCCGTGTTCAAGGAATCGCTGGCACTCGATCTTGCGAAACCCTCGGGCACCGCCCGCGCGGGAGAGGTGCTGAGCGGCGCGGGCATCCTGCGCTATGCCATGCCGCAGCCGGTCGACCTGGAGGATGGGCGCACCGCAAACCTGATGTATTTCGACATGGCGATCGAGCCCGAGATCCGCGCGCTCTACCGTCCGCAGAAAACAGGGACCCAGGTTCTGATGGCCGCCTCGCTGCAGGCGGATCAGGCGCTGGCGCCGGGGCTGGTCTCGGTCCAGGATGCCAACGGCTTCGTCGGCGACGCGCCCTTCACCGGCATGTTGGCCGGACAGAGCCGTCTCTTGCCCTTCGCCGAGGCCACCGGCGCCACGGTCAATACCGACCGCCGTCAGACCCAGCGCATTTCCGCGATGATCTCGGGCGGAGAACGTGTGACCGTCAACCTGATCACCCTGCGCACCACGCGGTATGACGCCACCGTGCCGGAAGAGGCGACGCTGTTTTCGGTCGAACATCCCGGCGGCTTCGGCGAACTCGACAGCGCCCCGGGCAAGGTGGAACAGGGCGACGGTTTCATCCGTGTGACCGTGCCCGTCGAAGAGGGCGAGGTCTCTTTGGCCCTGGTGGAACGCTCGGTCAGCCGCCGGCAATATTCGCTGGACTCGGGCGATTTCGAACGGCTGGTGCTGGACGTCCGCGCCGGGCGGATTGCCGTCGATGCGGCCCTGAGCGAGAGCTTTGACACCGCCCATGACCTGCTGCGCCGGGCCCGCGCCATCGAGCAGGAGATCGGCTCTCTGGAAGATCGCCAACGCGAGCTGTCGAGCGAACAGGGCCGCCTGCGCGCGAACCTCGACGCGGTCGAGGTCGAGAGCCTGCGCAACCGCTATATCGAGGCGCTGGACAGCACCGAAACGGAAATCGTCGCGGCAGCGGACAAGCTGGACGCGTTGCGCAAAGAGCTGAAGACGGTCGGGACCGACCTGATCGCGCTGTTCGACACCAAGTAAGGCAAAGCGGCTGCCGTGCCCTTGCAGGTCCGGCAGCCGCCATTCAGGGATCAGCCGCGTCGGCGGTCGCGATCCAGGTCCGCTTCTCCGGGCACCTCCGTCCGGGCGTGGGCCTCTGCCCAGACCTTGCCACAGGAAAGATCCTTCAGCCCTTCAGTCAGCATGCACCGGCGGCAGAAATCCAGCGTGTAGCCCTTTGCCCACGCCAGCGCTGCGCTGGCCGCGCTGACCGGCGGCTATAGCAGCCCGGGCAGGAACAGGACCGCCGCCGGGAAGGCGATTGTCAGGATCACCACCACGAGATCCGCCAGAAGAAAGGGGATCACCCCGGCAAAGATCTGTGCCGTGGTGACGTATTTGTAGGCCACGTTCTTGATGACAAAGACGTTCAGCCCCACCGGCGGCGTGATCATCCCGATCTCCAGCAGCTTGACCACCAGCACGCCGAACCAGACCAGGCTCAGCCCCTCATTCTGCAGGACGGGCAGAAAGACCGGCAACGTGACCAGCATGGCGCCCACCGGCTCCATGAAGGTGCCCAGCGCCAGGTAGATCAGCACCACGATCAGCATCAGTTGCACATAGGTCAGGTCCGCCCCGGCTACCCATGAATTGATGAAACCCGACAGGCCGGACAGCCCCAGGAAGCGGGTGAACATCGAGGCGCCCACGGCGATGATGAAAAGCGAGCCGGTCGTGGTGACGGTTTCCAGCAGCGACTGGCTGATGACCTCGCGGGTCAGGCGGCGGGTCACGGCGGAAATGATGATGGTGCCCAACGCGCCCACCGCCCCCGCCTCGGTGGCGGAAAAGAACTCGGCGAAGAGCCCCCCAAAGACCAGCACGATCAGCGCCAGGATCGGCAGGACGTTCAGGACCGCGCTGCGCGTGGTGCCGGACTCGGGCGCCGCGACACGCGGCGGAACGACGTCCGGGCGAAACAGGCTGATGAGCAGGATCACGGCGCAGTAGGACACCGCCGTCACCAGCCCGATGCCGATGCCGCCGACAAAGACCTGGGTGATCGAGGTTTCGGCAAAGACGCCGTAGAGGATCATCAGGATCGACGGCGGGATCAGGGCGCCGATGGTGCCCCCCGCCGCGATGGACCCGGCGGCGATGGAGGGGCGATAGCCCGCCTTGACCATTTCGGGGATGGCGATGCGCCCCATTGCGGCGGCACAGGCCAGCGACGACCCCGACACGGCGGCAAACCCCGAACAGGCAAAGACCGAAGAGATCGCCAATCCACCCGGCAGCCTGCGCAGCACCAGCTTGGCCGCCTCGAACAGCCCCCCGGTCAGCCCGGCGTGAAAGGCGACAAAGCCCATCAGCAGGAACATCGGCACCGCCGACAGCGTCCAGGAGGCGACAAAATCGTATGGCGTGGAATAAAGGATGCCCACCGCCGGCTTGATCCCGACAAGGCTGACCACCCCGCCGAAACTGACCGAGATCAGCGCCATCGCCACCGGCACCCGCAACAGCAGCAGAACGATCAGGATGCCAACCCCGTAAAAGCCCGTCTCGACACTCATGCGCTGCGACCGATGTGCCGCGCGCGGTCGGCGGCCTTGACCAGGCAGGCACCCGTTGCCAGCGCAAAGCCCAGCGTCGGGAAGATGTAGCTGGGATAGGTCAGGAACTCGATATCGCCCAGTTCGATCATCGTGCCCCGCCTCCAGTTGGAGACCATCGACCCCCAGGTCGCCCAGGCCAGCGTGCCGTAGATCCCGCAGGCAATGGCCGCGACCAGCGCATCCGACAGTTGCCGCAGCCAGGGCGGCAGGAAGCTGTCGATCAGTTCGACCGAGACCATTTCATCGCGCAGCTCGATATAGGCCAGCGGCAGAAAAGCCAGCGGCACCATGTAGTAACGGGCCACCATCGCGTTGGTCGAACTGAAGGAATAGCGAAAGAGGTTCCTCAGCACCACGTCGAGGCAGATATGCAGCATCATCACGACAACCGCGATGGCACCCAGAAGGGCGAGCACGCGGGCGATCCGTGACGCGGCCTGTGTCAGCGCGTTCATGTATCGGGCTTTCCGGTCGGATGGGGCGCCCTGCCCCGCGCCGGGCGCGGGCCAGGGCCAGAGGTGTCAGAGGCCGTAGGTCGCCAGGTCGACCTTGCTCCAGATCCGCTCCCAGGCCAGCTCGGCCAGGGCGTCGGGATCGTTGCCGGTCTCGGCGATCAGCTCGGACCACTCGTCGACCAGCCGGGCGAAATCGGCGGCGATGTCCCCGGCCTTGGCGATCTGTGCCTCGCGGTCAGCCGCGGCAAAGGCCTCGGAGGCGGCCAGCAGGTCGTCAGAGGCCTCGACCACCACGATATCCGAGGCGGCCACCGCGTCGCGCGCATCGGCGGGCAGTTGAAAGGCCCAGCGGTCGGTGAGGTCGAAATTGGCGCGGTTGGCCGCCTTGACGATCATCAGGCGCTCTTCCTCGGACAGGCGCTGCCATGTCGGCAGGGCAACCGTAAAGTTCGAGGTGGCATGGTAGGTGCCGATCGGAACCGTGTTGAAATGCGTGGCGATGTCCACCAGCCGATAGGACAGCATGTCCACGATAGAGGCCATTGTGCCGTCGATGACGCCCTGGCTCATCGCCTCGAAGGTCGCCCCGACCCCCATCGGCACCCCGGTGGCGCCGAAATGCTCGGCCCAGCGCGAATAGGGCGCGCCGCCCGACCGCAGACGCAGGCCCTTCAGATCCTCGACCGACTCCACCGGCTTGGTGGTGATCAGACCATAGACGTCGGACGATCCTGCGCCCAGGAAAACGCCGCCGAACTCCTTGTATTCCTGCTGGCAGGGTTCACAGGTGACCACCCATTCGGTCATGGCCAGCGCCATCGCATGCGGGTTGCGCCCCTGCAGGGCCAGGTCGCCCGCCACGCCGGTCAGCGGGAAATCGGCCGCGAAATACAGCGGCAGCGAGTTGCCGACATCCGCCAGGCCCGATTTGAGCGCATCCGCCATCTGCGGCAGCGCCACCACCTCGGGGCCCAGCAGCGTGGTCCCGATCGTGCCCCCGGACTCCTTGGCCAGGTACTCGGCGAAATGGGTGTACATGTAATGGGCCGGATGCGCCGGCGGGGCCGCGGGCGCCAGGCGCAGGTCCTGCGCCGCCGCCGTCCCGGCGATCAAGGTCCCCGCCACGGCCAGCGCCGCGAATGAGAAGGGCGTTTTCATAGGTCTATCCTCCCTGGATGTCGTCCATTTTCGGCCTGCCGGGCTGCGCGTCTCCTCGCGGCTTCCCGGCGGCCACCATTCAGTTGTCCGTCCTGCGTCCCACCCCGCTGTACCGCCGCAGAAGGTGGGCCAGCTGACGGCATTCCGCCTCGCTCAGCCCGTGATTGTGATAGTCGTCATGTCCAAAAAAGGCGTCCCGATGTTCCCTGACGAAGGCCTTGCCGCCTGCGGTCAGGTACAGGCGGACAGACCGCCGGTCATCGTCCGGAATGACGCGACGGATGCGGTCCTGAACCTCCAGCCGGCGGATCATCTTGGTCATCTGCGCAGGCTTGATCCCCAGCGTTTCCGCCAGCAATCCATGCCGGACTCCTGGGTTCCGCAGGATCACCCACATGACCGAGAACTCTCCCGGGCGCAGTTCGATTTCGTCGAATGCGGCATAGAACCGTTCGTAGGCCCGCACCTGCGAGATCCGCAGCAGGAACCCAAGGGACTCTTCCAGCTCATAGAGGGAAACGGCCCCATCGGATTCCGGAGCGGCCTCTGCGCCGGGCCGATCCTCTTCGGGCCTGAAAGTGTCCCCCTTGTTCACACGGTCCTCCTGCGATTGCCCCGATTCTATATTTTTAAATTGTTTCCAAGTAAAGATTTTCGTAAGACATGAACCGGACCAGGGGGAGGGTTCGACCATGACAGAGATGCGGCCGGTCAGGCTGTGGGAGCCGCGTATTCGGCAGGAAACCCGCGATGACGGGACCATTCTCGTCTGGCAGGAAGAGCCGCTTGACCCTTATCCGCGCTGCTTGTCGGAAAAGATCGCACATTGGGCCACGGCCACGCCGGACCGACTGTGGATGGCCGAACGCGACGGCTCCGGCGGTTGGCGCGGCCACAGCTACGCAGAGTTGGCCGACCTGATCGAGCGGGTCGGCAGCGCGCTGCTGGATCTTGGCCTTTCGGTGGACCGCCCGCTGCTGATCCTCTCGGGCAACAGCCTCGATCACGCGGTGATCGCCCTGTCGGCCCAGCATGTCGGCATCCCCTCCGCCGCGATTGCCCCAGCCTATTCGCTGACCGGGCCGGAATTTCCGAAACTGGCCGACATCGCGGGCCAGATCACGCCCGGGGCGGTTTTTGCCGACAAGCTAGACGCCTTCGCCCCCGCCATCGCCCAGGTCCTTGATCCCGACCTGCCCATCATCACCGGCGCAGGCGAGTTGCCCGGCCACCGCATCCTGTCCTGGGAGTCCCTCAAGCGGACCGCCCCGACAGAGACCGCCCGCGCTGCCGCCCGCGCCGTCGGCCCCGACACGGTGGCCAAGTTTCTCTTTACCTCCGGCACCACCGGCTCACCCAAGGCGGTGATCACGACACAGCGGATGCTCTGTTCCAACATGGCGATGGTGCAGGACTGCTATGCCTTCCTGAAAGAAGAGCCCCCCGTGCTGGTGGACTGGGCGCCTTGGAACCATGTCGCCTCGGGCAGCAAGGTCTTCAACATGGCGCTCTACAACGGCGGCACCTTCTACATCGACACCGGCAACCCGGGGCCCAAGGGCATCGGAGAGACCATCCGCAACCTGCGAGAGATCGCGCCGACCTGGTATTTCAACGTCCCCGTCGGTTATGACGCGCTGATCCGCGCGATGAAGGGGGACGCCGGCCTGGCCCGCACCTTCTTCAGCCGGGTCAAGCTGTTGCTTTACGCGGGCGCGGGCATGGCCACCCACACCTGGGAAGACCTCAAGGCGCTGTCCGAACAGACCGTGGGTGCCCGCACCCTGCTGTCGACGGGGCTGGGAGCGACCGAAACCGCGCCCTTTGCCCTGACCTGCGTCGAGGAACAAGCGCTGCCCGGCAATGTCGGCGTGCCGGCAAAGGGCGTCACCATCAAGCTGGTGCCCACGGGTGGCAAGCTGGAACTGCGCATCAAGGGGCCACTGGTCACACCCGGCTACTGGCGCGCACCGGATCTGACCGCCCAGGCCTTTGACGAGGAAGGGTTCTACAAGCTCGGCGATGCAGTCCGCTTTGCCGTTCCCGGCGATGCCGCGCAGGGGTTCTTTTTCGACGGACGCATCGCCGAGAACTTCAAGCTGAACACCGGGACATGGGTCGCCGTGGGCGCGCTTCGGGCGAAACTGGTCGATGCCCTTGGGGGCCTCGCGCGCGACGCGGTCATCACCGGCGAAGGCCAGGACGAACTGGGCGCCCTGCTGGTCCCGTCCCGCGCCGGGGCAGAGGCGCTGGTGCCCGACGGCGCCACGCTGGACGACGCCGCGCTCTGGGCCCGGCCCGAGTTGCGCGCCGCGCTGCAAGAACGGCTGGCGCACCTGGCACAAGAGGCCACCGGCTCTTCGATGCGGATTGCCCGCGCGACGGTGATGATCGACCCGCTGGACCTGAACGCGGGCGAGGTGACGGACAAGGGATCTGTCAACCAGCGCGCCGTTCTGAACAATCGCGGCGACCTGGTCCGGCAGCTTTACGCGGGCGGCCCCGAGGTGATCCTGGCCCGTCCTCCCCGCTGACAGCCACAACGGCGCGGGCGTGCCGCCGCAATGCACGAACAGCACGTCCGATCCCTGTGGGCTTTGATGATGTGACCGCCCCCGACGGCAGCGATGTGCCAAGGTGGGTCTGCGCTGATCCACAAAGGAGGACGGTCATGTCGGAGATTATCACGGTCCGGCTCCTGCCGCCCAGCGCCGCAAGGCAGAGGCGCACTGTTGGCCGCACGGCGCCGGGGCCTGACCTTTGCGGAGGCAACCGACAAATGCCTTGCCGCGAAGCTGGACGCTTTCAAGAACGCCAAGCGCCGCCAGCAATGGCAGAACACCTTGCAGAGCTACGCAATGCCCGAGCTTGGCTAGATACTGGTGGATGAAATCACGGTGCAGGATGTGCTGCGCGTTCTGGAACCGATCTGGCAGAGCAAGACGGAAACCGCGTCCCGATTGCGCGGACGGATTGAAAGCGTGCTGTCATGGGCCACGGTGGCGGGGCACCGCTCTGGCGATAATCCCGCCCTTTGGGCGGGTAACCTGAAAGAGCTTCTGCCCGCCGCCGAGAAGATGGCGAAACAGGACAATCAACCGGCGGTGCAGATCGGCGATGCGCCGCGCTGGCTCACTGCCCTGCGCAAGCGCGACGGCACGGGCGCACGCGCCTTGGAATTTGCCGCCCTGACCGCTTCCCGCTCGCAAGAGGTACGCGGCGCTGTCTGGGAGGAAATCGACCTGGACACGGGGCTTTGGGTCATTCCGGCGGCGCGCATGAAGATGGACCGGGAACACCGCGTGCCGCTGACGCCCGAGGCCGTGGCGCTCTTGGAAGCTCTGCCGCGCTTCGAGGACAATCCGCTTGTGTTCCCTGCGCCGCGTAGTAGCGAGATGTCCGACATGACCCTGAGCGCGGCGATGAAACGGCTGCACAAGGCAGACGTCGACGCGGGCGGACCGGGTTTCGTGGACCGGGTGAGCAAGCGCCCGGCGGTGCCGCACGGGTTGCGCAGCACCTTTCGCGATTGGGTGGCCGAGCGCACGCATTTTCCTGGCGACATGGCCGAGGTGGCCTTGGCACACAAGGTGAGCAATGCCGTGGAGGCATCTTACCGGCGCGGCGACATGGTGGAGAAACGCCGCGCAATGATGGCGGCATGGGCAGATTACCTGACCGGAAAGGACCGGGCTGGGGCAAAAATAGTTACTATTGGGTAAATGACGAAATGACCTTGGACCTTTGGCGGCTTGCCTCAGACTTGTCAGTCGAAAATGCTGTAATCCTCATCGCAGGCGGAGACCCAAACGCCACGGACGTGAAGGAATGCCATTTTAGTGGCGAAACCTTGAACCGCGCCGGGTTTTCCGGAGGCTCCGACTCCTGAGCAGGATGGAGCATCATGAGCAAGACGACGAACAAGTATTCCCCCGAAGTGCGCGAGCGTGCCGTTCACCTTGTTTTGGACAATCTCGGTCAGCATGAGAGCCGATGGTCGGCGATCCTGTCGATTTCCTCGAAGATCGGTTGTGCGCCTCGGACCCTGAACGAGTGGGTCAAGAAGGCCGAGGTTGGCAACGGCAAAGGCGTAGGGAACCCGGCTGACAGACCGCCGGGATCGAGATCCGTAACGCAACAATGAACCGCTGCTCAGCTCTCGGAAGGGACGAGAGCGACGCGCTGGCGCGAAGTCAGCAGGGAAAGAGGCAGCTCAACCTGAGCGTAGATTGCCCCAAAAACGCCGGACATCGAGCAACCAGCCTTGTCGCCCTTCGCCGATGTTCGTTGGCGGGACACAATGTGCCGCTACAAAATTACACGCGTTCTTCAGCTGAGATTCGGCCGGTTCCACGCGACATGCCAGGATCAACGTAATTCTATGCCGTCCATCAATCCAAAAAGCGCATTCAACGTCTCCATCTTGCGTTCGACCGGGGCAAAGACCACCTCCGCGCTCGATGTATCGGCTCCGAGCAGCTTCAGTTGTTTCACATCCTCATTGCGCCCTGTTCCCGTCCGCCAGACGAACCCGATCCCCATGCCATTGACCACTGCCTCATAGACGCCATCCCGGTTGTCGAGGGTCAGGAAAGGCACCGGCGACACGTCGTGGCGCCGAAAGTAGCGGTCGAGCACCTTCTGTGTCGAGGACCCGGTCGTGCGAAAGATCAACCTGTGGCGCAGCAGGTCTTCGCAGGTGACGGCCTCGGCGCTCGCCAACGGGTGCGACAGCGGCACGATGGCAACGACATTGTTCGTCAACAGCGCATGACGGCGGAAACGCCCGTCCTTGGGCACCTCCGGCAGGATGCCGACGTCCACGGTGTGGTTGATGACCTGCCGCATGATCTTGTCATGTGACCCGGTGGTGACCTGCAAGGAAACTTGCGGGTAGGCCTTGTTGAAGGCCGCGATCACCGACATGCCGGGCATCGCGTTGCCCAGCCCCACGGACAGTTCCCCCTTGGTCAGCGACCCGTGGCGCAACAACATCTGCTCAAGCGTTTCATATTCGCTGATCACGCGCTCGGCCGCATCACAGAGCCTATCGCAGAGGGGCGTCGGATGCAGCTTTCCCTTTTCGCGGAAGAAAAGCGCCACGCCATAATCTTCTTCCAGCTTGCGCACCTGCTGCGAGATTCCCGGCTGGGTGACGTTCAACAACCGCGCGGCCGCAGCGTAGGAACCGGATTCGGCCACCGAACGGAGCGCTTCGAGGGTGCGAAGAGAAATTGTCATGAGCGATCCAAAACAAAACTATGGTTTCCCCAAAGCATAACTTTGCTTTGTCACAGCCATGTCACGGCCGGCAGGCAAATGTGCCGCCAAGGCCGGAAACGGTCGCACTCGAACCTGAATGATCTCTCGTCCCCACACCAGACCACCTCGGCGCAACCTGCGCCGAGGCACAGGGAGCTTTTGCCCGTGGCCTCCGTACTGACTTTAAACACCCGGATTGTCAGCCAGCTTTCGCCCGATCTGATCGCGCAGGACCGCCTTGTGCTGTGTGATCTCGATGGCTGTCTTGTCTCGGAAGGCCGCGCCTACAGGGATTCCGCCTCCTTCCTGAAAAGCTGCGGAGAGCGCCTTTGGCTGGTGTCCAACAATTCGTCCCATTGCGCGGCGGACCTCAGCACCCAGCTCGCGGCGCTTGGCCTGAGCGTTCCGGCCAAACGAATCCTGCTGGCCGGGGAGCAGACATTGGCGCACCTGGCGCGGCTGCATCCCGGCGCGCGACTGGCATTGTTCGCCAGCCCGGCAATGGAACAGGAAGCGCGGCGCCTGGGCTTTGTCCTGACAGAGGATACGCCCGACCTGGTGCTCTTGTGTCGTGACACGCAACTGTCGCTGGACAGGTTGAACGCGATCGCGGCCCTGGTCCAGGGCGGCGCTGCCTTCTGGGTTTCCAATACCGATACCGCGCATCCCGGCCATGCTGGCCAACCCATCGCCGAAACCGGCGCCCTGCTGGCTGCGCTGCGCGCCATGCTGTCGGAACTGAAATTCGAGAGCATCGGCAAACCCCACCCTCATCTGGCAGCGCAGGCGCTGTCACGCACCGGCGTTTCCGCCACAGAAGCCGTCTTTGTCGGGGACAACCCGGACACGGATGGCGCTATCGCGCGGGCCATCGGCACCCGCTTTGTCCTGCTTCGCCGCACGGGAGCCCCGGAATGACCCTCTATATCCTGCGCACCTTGCTCAAGATGGTGCTGACCCTGTTCGCCATCATCACACTGGTCTTCTTTGCCACGCGGATGTCGGGCAGCCCGCTGGACACCGCCCTTGGTGACGGCCTGTCAGCGGAAGATCGCGCCTTGATGATCGAGTACTTCGGGCTGGATCGATCGATCTGGCATCAATACCTCGCCTATCTGCGCGGCATCCTGGAAGGCAATTTTGGCCTGTCCTTCATCGAGCGCCGCCCCGTGGCCGACATCGTGGCCGAACGCATCTGGCCCACGCTGCAACTTCTGGGCAGCGCGCTTGCGCTGACGCTGGTTGTGTCCGTCCCGCTGGGCGTGGTCGCGGCGCTGTGGAGAGACAGCTGGATCGGCAGCGCGGTCATGGGCCTGGCCTTTATCGGCTACGCGGTGCCCAACTTCGTCATCGCCACCTTCATGGTGCTGATCTTTGCCTTCTGGCTCAACTGGTTGCCGGTGGTGGGCAATGGCTCGCCCTGGCATTTCATCATGCCCACCATCGCCATGTCCGGGGTGCTGATTGCCGCGCTGACCCGGTTTACCCGCAACGCCATGCTGGACGTGTTGGGGCAGGACTTCATGCGCACCGCCCGCGCCAAGGGCCTGCCGGAAACGATCGTGATCCTGAAACACGGCTTGCGCAATGCAGGCGTCACGGTGCTGTCGGTACTTGGCCTGCAGATCGCCGGCATGGCGGCAGCCGGCAACGTGGTGGTCGAGGCCATCTTCAGCTGGCCCGGCATCGGAGAGCTGCTCGTCTCGGCCGCCATCATGCGGGACTACCCGGTGCTGCAATTCGGGGTGATCTCTGTCGCCTTCGCCGTGGTCGTCATCAATGCCCTCACCGACATCGCCTATGTCGTCGCGGATCCGCGCATCCGCATGGCGAAAGGATAATACCATGACTGCAACCACTCATGTCCCCTCGCGCGCGCCTTTCCTTTTGACGCTATGGCGCGACAGCAATGCCATCCAGAAGGTGGCAGCACTGATCGGTCTATCTCTGGTCCTCATGGCGCTGCTGGCGCCGCTGATCGCCCCCTTCGATCCGCTGGCCCAAAGCCTGATCTCGCGCCTGCGCCCGCCGCTGGGGTTCGACCGCTACAAGGACGGGTTCTACCTGGGCACCGACGAACTGGGCCGCGACGTCCTTTCGCGCAGCCTGCACGGCCTGCAACTGACCCTTGGGCTGGCACTGGCGGGGGCGACCATCGGATTGCTGATCGGCGGCACCCTGGGCCTGTTCGCCGGGTTGCGCCGCGGCTGGGCCGAAGACGCGATCATGGCCGCCGTCGATCTGCAGATCGCCGTGCCCTTCACCCTGCTGGCGCTCTTGATCCTGGCGCTCTTCGGGTCGTCCCTGACCGTCATGATCTGCGTGCTGGGCATCGCCGGCTGGGAGCAATACGCCCGGATCGTGCGCGCCGAGGTCCGCAAGATCACCGAACTGCCCTTCATCGAGGCGGCCCGCGCCTCGGGGGGCGGTCAACGGTATATCGCGCTGACCCATGTGCTGCCCAACATCGTCTCGCCGCTGGTGGTGCAATTCACCCTGTCCCTGTCCAACATCGTGATCCTTGAATCGACGCTGTCCTTCCTGGGCCTTGGGGTACAGCCCCCGACCGCCACGCTGGGCAGCATGGTCGGCTATGGCCGCGACTACATGCCCACCGCCCCTTGGATGGTGATCGCCCCTGCTGCGCTGATCATCCTTGTCACCTTTTCCGTGCAGATCCTCGGCGACTGGTTGCGCGACCGCGCCGATGTCCGCCTGCGCGACCGCTAATCAAGAGGCCGAAGACGCCCGTCAACGTCCTTCAATGGAGACAATCATGAAAACCCTTCTGATGACCACCGCTGCTGCGCTTCTGGCCAGCTCTGCTCTAGCCCAGTCGATCACCGTCGGCGCGGCCAATATCTCGGACTACCTCGATCCCGGCCGTGACCATTCCAACGTCGGATCGCAGTTCTACTATAACAGCTTCGACACGCTGATCGACCGCGACCACTCCAAGCTGGAGCCCGAATGGGTGCCCGCGCTGGCCACCGAATGGCGGCTGGTGGATGACACCACGATGGAACTGAAGCTGCGCGAAGGCGTCAAGTTCCACAACGGCGAAGACATGACCGCCGATGACGTGGTGTTCTCGCTGAACCGCATGTACCAGGCGACCTTTGCCCCCTATGTCGTGCGCTCCAAGGACCGCCTGGCAAACTTTGCCGAGGCGGTGAAGATCGACGACCATACCGTCCAGATCAAGGTCGAGCGCCCCGAGCCGCTGTGGGAAACGCTGGTTTCGCTGCAACAGGTCATGATCATCCCCGAAGACTATACCAAGGCGCTGTCCGGCGACCCGGACGTGGCCGAGGACGGCGATTTCGAGGCCTTCTCGCTGAAACCGGTCGGCACCGGCCCCTATGCGATCTCGGAATTCGTTCCGGGGCAAAAGGTCGTCTACAGCCGCTTTGACGAGTTCTGGGGCGACCGCGCGCCTCTGGAACAGGCCACCGTCATCCGCATCCCCGAAACCGCCAGCCGCATCACCGCTCTGAAAACCGGCGAAGCGGACATCGTCACCAATATCGCGCCCGATCAGCTGGACCTGATCAATGCCGACCCGAACCTCAAGACCGAAGGTTCGGCCACCGCGCTGTTCCACGTCATGATCATGAACGTGAACCACCCCGACCTGGTCGATCCCAAGATCCGCCAGGCCATGTCGATGGCCATCGACCGCGACCTGCTGAACGAGGCGCTGTGGCTGGGCAAGGCGATCGTGCCCTCGACCCACACTATGGCCGAAATGGGCGAGCTGCACATGCCCGAGCTCAACACCTTTGAATACAACCCCGAGAAGGCGCGCGAACTGCTGGCGGAATCGTCCTACGACGGCGAGGAAATCGTCTTTGACGCCTACCCGGTCTACTACACCAACGGCGTGCTTGCCGCGCAGGCCATCACCGAGATGTGGGCCGAGGTCGGCATCAAGGGCCGCGTGAACGTCACCGAACAATGGACCGGCGCAAGCCCGGACCTGATGGCGCGCAGCTGGTCGAACCCGATGTATTTCGCCGACCCCTTCGGTTCGTTCGGGGTGATGTGGGCGCCGAATGGCCCCTCCGAAGGCTCGGGCCGCTTCAACACCGACGCCGAATATGCCGCGATCTGGGAACGCTTCCGCTTTTCCGAGGACGTCGAGGCGCGCAAGGCCGCCTACGTCGAGCTGATGGACCGCATCAAGCAGGATCCGCCGGTGCTGCCGCTGTACCGTCCCTTTGAAAGCTGGGGCATGCACAAGGGCATCGACTGGGCGCCGCAGCCCGGCCACATCCCCTACGTGCTGGATTTCCGCGCCGGTGCCATCGCGCTTGCCGACAGCTGAGCACCTTTGGCGCGTCCCGAACGGGGCGCGCCACCCTTCCCTTCAGGACCACGCATCATGACCTTCCGCATAGCCACCATCGCCGACATTCACCACGGCGCCCCCTCGCACACCAAGCGCGGCGATACCGCGCTCTCGCTGATGGCGGATTTCGCCACATGGGCCAATGCCGAGGCCCCCGATCTTGTGCTGGACCTGGGCGACCGTATCTCCGACATCGACGAGACCACCGACCTGCGGTTGGAAGCCGAGGTGGCCGAGGTCTTCAAGGCCGTGAACGCGCCCATCCATCACGTCAACGGCAACCACGACCGCGACCACCTGACCACGGCCCAGAACGAGAAGATCCTTGGACAAAGCCTTGGGAACGAGCTGCTGGACTGCGGCGATTGGCAGATCGCCCTGTGGCGGGCCGACCCCAAGATCAGCCGAGGAACCGACCGGATCGGGTTCGACCTGCCGGAACCGGACCTGCTCTGGCTGTCGCGCACCATGCAGGCCGCCGAAAAGCCGACACTGGTGGTCAGCCATGTCCCCGTTTCCGGACACGGCCAGACCGGCAATTATTACTTTGAACGCAACCCCGGTGTCTCTCGCTATCCGCAAAGCGACCGCGCCCGGCAGGCCCTATCGCAGGCCCGCGTGCCGGTGGTCTGCCTGTCCGGCCACGTTCACTGGAACACCGTGACCACGGTGGACGGGATCACCCACCTGACCCAGCAGAGCCTGACGGAGAGCTTCACCACCCAGGGCGCGCCCGCCGCCGCCTGGGGGATGATCGAACTGTCCGACACCCTGCATTGGCAAGTCTTTGGCGCAGACCCGTTCGAGGCACGCATTACCCCGAAACCCGGGCGCTGGACGCCCGCCCTGATGCCGTTCTGACCCATGCTTGATGCTCCCGTCCTTTCCATAAAGTCGCTGACTGTCGCCTTTGGCAGCCATACCGCCGTGCGCGATCTGTCCTTTGACATCCATGCCGGGGAAACGCTGGCACTTGTCGGGGAATCCGGTTCGGGCAAATCGGCCACGGCCTTGTCGGTCATGCGCCTGATCGAACGTGAGGGCGGGCGCATCACCGCCGGTCAGATCCGGTTGGGCGCGCAGGCGCCGATCGATCTGGCGCAATTGTCCGACCGCGGGATGCAGGCCCATCGTGGCAACCGCATCTCGATGATCTTTCAAGAGCCGATGACCTCTCTCAATCCGGTCATGCGGATCGGCGAACAACTGGGCGAGGTGCTGCGCCGTCACCAGGGCATGGGCCGCGCAGAGGCACGTATCGCCGCCGAACGTGCCCTGGATCAGGTGCGCATCCCCGATCCCGCCCGGCGTCTGGACCAATATCCGCACGAACTGTCGGGAGGGTTGCGCCAACGGGTCATGATCGCCATTGCCCTGGCCTGCCGCCCGGACGTGCTGATCGCCGATGAGCCGACAACGGCGCTGGACGTCACGACACAGGCCGAGGTGCTGAAACTGCTGAAAAGCCTTCAGCAGGAAATCGGCATGGCAATCCTGTTCATCACGCATGACATGGGTGTGGTGGCGGAAATCGCCGATCGTGTTGTCGTCATGCGGCACGGCAACACCGAAGAGGTTGCCTATACCGGCGCACTCTTCAAGGCCCCCCAATCGCAGTACGCACGCGATCTCATGGCGGCGACGCCCAAGCTGGGCCTGTCGCCCCTGCGGTCACAGGTTTCGTCCGCGGAGCCGGTGCTGAAGGTCGAAGGTCTGTCCAAGAGCTTTGCCCGCAGCGGCGGGTTCCTGAAGGCGAAGGTCAAGGTGCCCGCCGTCAAGGACGTGTCCTTTGAAATCCGCCCGGGCGAGACGCTGGGTCTTGTCGGTGAATCCGGCTGTGGCAAGTCCACCCTGTCGCGCACCCTGATGCGCCTGATCGAGCCGGATGCCGGACGCGTGATCCTGGCCGGGCGCGAGCTCACCGGCCTTGGCACGCAGGCGCTGCAACAGGCGCGCGCCGATGTGCAGATGGTCTTTCAGGATCCGTTCGCCAGCCTCAATCCCCGCATGAAGGTGCGCGATCTCATCACCGAACCGGCCTATCTGCACAGCGGATTGAAAGGCGCCGCCCGCACGGCACTGGCCTCTGACCTGCTGGAAATGGTGACGCTTGATGCCTCGGCCGCCGACCGCTATCCGCATCAGTTTTCCGGGGGCCAGCGCCAGAGGCTCTGCCTTGCACGGGCGCTGTCGGTTTCCCCGAAGGTGATTGTTGCGGATGAAGCCGTATCCGCGCTCGATGTTTCCACCGCGGCCCGTGTCACCGCACTGATGCAGGATCTGCAGGAAAAGCTGGGGATCGCGTTCTTGTTCATCTCACATGACATCGCCGTCGTCGAACGTGTCAGCCACCGTATTGCTGTCATGTACCGGGGCGAGATCGTCGAAACCGGCGAGACTGCGCAGGTGCTGCGATCGCCTCACCATCCCTACACGAAAAGGCTGCTGTCTGCCGTGCCCAGCCCCCTTCCCCGAAGGCCCTCCCGCGCCAATCTGCACTTGCCGTCGAAAAATGCTCTGGCTCTTGCTGACGGATCGAATTGACTCGAAAGCATGAAGTGAACCGGGGTGGACTTGGTTCTGCGATCTCTTGGTGAAAGGCGGCTTTGCCCGCGCTGCGGACATCCGGCCCGCGAAAATGCTGCGCAAACGACCAACGGCCGCTTCGGTCAAGCCGCACAGCGGCGGAAGCTGGTGCAGGCAATGGCCTCTGAGGGCCGTGAGCGACATCCCTGCCAGACCGGGCCGGATCCCGTCCTTCGCTGCGCCTGGCACCAACGGCAGCAATGCGCAGGGAGCGGACTTTGCAAAGTTGGGGCGCGTCGTCCGCCTTCAGAGCAAGGACATCGCTAAGCGGACCTTAGTCACTCACTTGTACGCCTCGGCGCAACTTATCTAGGGTCAGGACCCATTGATTTCCGAAGGACAGCATGGTTCACGGCTCGAAAACGAGCGGTGAACATGTCGGATCTTTTCTGGTTGACCGACGCGCAGATGGCGCGCCTTGAGCCTTTCTTTCCCAAGTCCCACGGCAAGCCGCGGGTCCACTGCCCGTCAGGGCATTGCGCAGCAATGTCCCGAAAGGGATGATCGACGGGTGTTGAGCGGGATTATCTTTATCAACCGCAATGGCTTGCGATGGCGGGACGCCCCCAAGGAATACGGTCCTTGCAAGACGCTGTACAATCGCTGGAAGCGATGGAGCGACAAAGGCATCTTCGCCCGGATGATGGCCGGTCTGGCCGCAGACCACGGCGAAGAGAAGACCGTGATGACCGATGCGACGGACCTGAAAGCACACCGGACAGCGACCAGCATGGGCGTGAAAAAGGGGGGCCTGGGCGCCTGATCGGGCGCACACAGGCGGCATGAACACCAAGCTGCACGCCATTTGCGACAGCCAGGGGCGACCGCTCAACCTGTTTATCACTGCCGGTCAGGTCAGCGATTACATCGGTGCGCGGGCGCTTCTGAACAGCCTGCCAAGTGTCGATTGGCTCCTCGCAGATAGGGGCTATGACGCCGACTGGTTCCGAGAAGCGTTGAGAGACAAAGGGATACGCGCCTGCATCCCAGGTCGAAAGCAGCGCAAGAAAACCGTTAAATACCCCTCTCGTGCCATTGCTGCGCAATGCACTGCCGGGCAAGGAACAAGCGCCGGTACAAGCGGCGCAACCGGATCGAGATCATGTTCGGAAGGATTAAGGACTGGCGGCGCATGGCAACCCGCTGTGACCGCTGTCCCAGGGTCTTCCTGTCGGCCATCGCGCTGGCCGCACTCGTAATCTACTGGCTCTGAAACTCAATGAGTCCAGACCCTAGTGTTCCCCGCCTGACGCAGGATTCCCATTTTTGGGCGAGCATGTCATGCTCGGGGCATGAGACGCGATGACATCTGCCTGTATCTGAACCCCAA
>Ga0208330_1000124_pt1 | contig 46670 bp, 49 predicted proteins | sample DeeseametaMP1896_FD_184180 | JGI IMG/M metagenome (GOLD analysis project Ga0208330, IMG submission 184180) | Marine microbial communities from the Deep Pacific Ocean - MP1896 (SPAdes) | ecosystem: Environmental > Aquatic > Marine > Oceanic | place: East of Hawaii, North Pacific Ocean | collected... | reverse complement strand
GGGCCGCGCCCGCCGCGATGAAATGCCGGCGGTTGAGATGGGTCATCACGGGACTCCTCCTAGAAACCTTCAGTGTCGACGGCGAAGGGATCGAAATCCGCCCCCGGCGCCTCTTCGCCCAGCTCGTAGCGGCGCTGTTGCAGGTAGATCAACCGCAGCTGCGTGTAGCTGTCGGCGCTGTCGTAGAGCACCGAATCGACCGTACCGCTGAACTGGCTACGCTCGCCAAACTTGTCGATGGCCTTGGCGACCGTACCGACATAACGATCTGGAGTCGGCACGACATATTTCAATGGGTCGGTGAAAAGGTCGACGATGTCACCGGCGGTATCCCGCTCGGTCGAGGGCCCCAGCAGGGGCACTTCGAGGTAGGCGCCCTCGGGTGCGCCCCAGACGGCCAGCGTTTCGCCGAAATCGGTCTCGTCGGGCTTGAGACCCCATTCATTGGCCACGTCGAACAGGCCGCCGACACCGATGGTGGCATTCAGCGTAAAGCGCATGGTGTTGCTGGTTGCGCGCAGCAGGCGCCCCTGAAGCAGCTGGTTGACCACGGTTTGCGGCAGCGACACCGTGTCGGCGAAACTGGAAACGCGATCCTGCACGAAGGGCGGCACGGTCTCGGTGTAGCCCGGCCCGTCTCCGCTGAAAAAGGTCTTGTCGACCTTCTTGTTGAATTCGTGCACCTTGCGGTTCTGCGCCTCGTAGGGATCATGGATGCCCCCCGGGGCGCCCTCGGGTCCCGGAACGGAACAGCCCGCGATGCCCAAAACGACGGTCAGAACCACAAACGGCCTTACATTCACCATCAACCCCCAGTCCTCTTCAACCCCCTTGGGAAAGCCACGCGGCTTCCGTAGAAGGGTAGGTAGATTCATCTCCGCTCCTTCCCAACGAAGGATCCCGGAATCCCCGGCCATGTGGCACAATAGCGACATGAGGCGGGACAGGGTTTCACTGTCACCGATTCCGGCCCAAGACACAACGAAGGGCTGATACAGGCATATGAGCATGGCACAGAAAGACACCGGCCGCGACGAATTGCGGGCAGCCCGCAAGCAAAGCCGACCATACTACTGGTTCGTCGGCATCTTCAGCTTTTTCGTCAACATGCTGATGCTGACCGGCCCGATGTACATGCTGCAGGTCTATGACCGCGTGCTTGGCTCGCGCTCGGAGGCGACGCTGATCGCGCTCTCGGTGCTGGTGGTCTTCCTTTATTCGATGATGGGCCTGCTGGACTACGTCCGGGGCCGAATCATGGGACGGGTGGCGGCCCGGTTCCAGGCCGCGCTGGACCTGCGGGTCTTCGATGCGGTGCTGCGGCGCGCGGCGGTGCAGAACGACGAACTGGCCCAAACCGGGCTGAGAGACCTGGAATCGGTGCAGCGGCTGATGTCCTCGCCGGTGCTGATGGCCTTTTTCGACATTCCCTGGACGCCCTTCTTCATCTTCGCGATCTTCATCTTCCACCCCTGGATGGGCATCCTTGCGATCTGCGGCGGCCTGTTCCTGATCGCGGTGACGCTGGTCAACCAGATGGTCAGCAAGAACCCGACCCAGAAATCCAACGTCGCCGTGATGCAGGCGGAACGCACCTCGGACCAGATCCGCCAGGAGGCGGAGATGGTGCAGGCGCTGGGGATGCGCGGGGACGCCTTCACCCGCTGGATGCAGGCGCGGTCGCAGGCGCTGTCGGGGCAGATCCATTCCGCTGACCTCACCGGCACCTTCACCACGATCACCAAGACCTTCCGGATGCTGCTGCAGTCGGCCATGCTGGGCCTCGGGGCCTATCTTGTCCTGCAGGGCGAACTGACGCCGGGCGCGATGATCGCCGGGTCGATCCTGATGGGCCGGGCACTGGCGCCGATCGAACTGCTGATCGGGCAGTGGGTGCTGGTGCAGAGGGCGCGCAAGGGCTGGGACAACCTGGCACAGCTGCTGACCGAGGTGCCCGAGGCGGGCAACCCCACCGCCCTGCCGAAACCCAAGGCCAAGCTGGACGTGCAACAGCTGACCGTCGTCGCTCCGGGCGAACAGCAGGCGGCGCTGCGGCTGGTCTCCTTCAGCGTCGGGCCGGGCCAGGCCTGTGGCGTGATCGGGCCGTCAGGCGCGGGCAAGTCGACGCTGGCGCGCGCGCTGACCGGGGTCTGGCGCCCTGCGGGCGGCAAGATCCGGCTCGATGGCGCCTCGCTGGAACAGTACGGCGCCGAGACGCTGGGCAAGCACATCGGCTACCTGCCGCAGCGGGTGACACTGTTCGACGGCACCATCGCCGAGAACATCGCCCGCCTGTCACCCCAGCCCGACGCCGAAATGGTTGTCGAGGCGGCGATGAAGGCCGACGCGCACGAGATGATCCTGAAATTGCCGCAGGGCTATGATACAAGGGTCTCGGCTGCCGGCGGGCGGCTGTCGGGCGGCCAGATGCAACGTATCGGGCTGGCCCGTGCGATGTATGGCGATCCGGTTGTTCTGGTCCTGGATGAGCCGAACTCGAACCTCGACAACGAGGGGTCCGAGGCGGTGAACAAGGCGATCAAGACCTTCAAGGCCGAAGGCAAGATCGTGCTGATCATGGCCCACCGCCCGGCGGCCATCAAGGAATGCGACCTGCTCCTGATGCTGGAAAACGGCGGGCGCGCGGCCTTCGGGCCCAAGGACGAGGTGTTGCAGGCCATGGTCAAGAACCACCAGCAATTGCAGAAAGCCGGACCGGGAGGCGTCAGATGAGCCCCGAAAAACAGTTTTCCCTACGCATGCCGATGATCTTTGGCATCATCGGCCTGACGATCCTTGTCGGCGGCTTCGGCACCTGGGCGGCAACGACGAATATCTCGGGCGCCATCGTGGCCTCTGGCCAGATCGAGGTCGACCAGAACCGACAGGTGGTGCAGCACCCGGACGGCGGCGTGGTCGCCAAGATCCTGGTGGACGAGGGCGACACGGTCGAGGAAGGCCAGGTGCTGATCCGGCTGGACCCGACGCTGCTGCTCTCCGAGCTGAACATCATCGAGGGCCAGCTTTACGAGATCATGTCGCGCCGCGCCCGCCTGCAGGCGGAACGGGACGCCAAGGACGAGATCGTCTTTGCCGAGGAAGTGCTGAACCGCGCCGAGACCGATCCGGAGGTCGCCGAACTGGTCGAGGGCCAACGCAATCTCTTCTTCGCCCGGCGCGATTCCATCGAGGGTGAGATCGGGCAATTGCGCAAACGCTCAGACCAGATCGCCGACCAGGTGATCGGCATCGACGCCCAGCAGGATGCCCTGGCGCGCCAGTTGGAACTGATCGAGGAAGAGCTGGTCAACAAGGAGGGACTGCGCGCGCAGGGGCTGGTCCGGGCGCCGGAAATCCTGGCCCTGCAACGCGAGGAAGCGCGGCTGGCCGGATCGGTAGGTGAACTCAAGGCCTCGAAGGCACAGGCCGAGGGCCGCATCACCGAAATCGACATCCAGATCCTCAGCCTGCAGACCAAGCGCCGCGAAGAGGCAATCACCACCCTGCGCGACCTGCAGTTCCGCGAGCGCGAGCTGGCCGAGAAACGCCTGGCCATCCGCGAGCGGCTGAACCGGCTGGACATCACCGCGCCCGTGGGTGGGGTGATCTACGGTCTGACGGTCTTTGCCCCGCGGTCGGTCATCCGCCCGGCGGACCCGGTGCTTTTCATCGTGCCGCAGGACCGCCCGCTGGTGATTGCCGCGCAGGTCGAACCGATCCATATCGACAAGCTTTTTGTCGACCAGGAAGTCTCCTTGCGGTTTTCCTCGCTCGACCAGCGACAGACACCGGAACTGTTCGGCCGTGTGGTGCAGATCTCGGCCGATGCCTTCGAGGACCAGAATTCGCGCGTGCGGTACTATCGCGCCGAGATCGTGCTGAACGAGGGCGAGATCGACCGCCTGCCCGAGGGCGCGGCACTGATCCCCGGCATGCCGGTCGAGGCCTTCATCCGCACCGAGGACCGCACGCCGCTGGCCTATCTGGTCAAACCCTTCACGGATTACTTCGCCAAGGCCTTCCGCGAAAGCTGAGGGTCCCGGGGAAGCGGTTTGAAAACCGCTTCAACGCCTTTGCAAAGGCGTTGGGCAAGGCTCTTTCCAAGAGCCTTGTGGCGCGCGGTCTGGGCGCTTGCGCCCGCATTCCGGCGCCGTTAGCGTGGCCGCGAAATCCGACGAGGAACGTATCATGACCAATGCCATCGACGCCCGCCTGGCCGAACTGGGCCTGACCCTGCCCGACGCGCCCGCCCCTGCCGCCAACTACGTGCCCTACGTCCTGTCGGGCAACCTGGTCTTTGTCTCCGGCCAGATCAGCATGAACGCGGACGGTCTGATCACCGGCAAGCTGGGCGCCGGGCTAAGCGTCGAAGAGGGCGCCGCCGCCGCCCGCGCCTGCGCGCTGAGCCTGCTGGCACAGGTCAAGGCGGCCTGCGGCGGCGACCTGAGCCGCCTCAAGCGGGTGGTCAAGCTGACCGGCTTCGTCAACTCCACCGATGATTTCACCGACCAGCCCAAGGTCATCAACGGCGCCAGCGACACGCTGGTCGAGATCCTGGGCGATGCGGGGCGGCACTCGCGCTCTGCCGTCTCTGCCGCCGCGCTGCCGCTGGGCGTCGCCGTCGAGATCGAAGGCATCTTCGAGATCGCGTGATGATCCCCCTGCCCGCGGCCTTCCTGGACCGCCCGATCGCGCACCGCGCCCTGCACGGGCCCGGGCGGCCCGAAAACTCGCGCGCGGCGATCCGCGCGGCGATGGCCGCAGGCTATGCCATCGAGATCGACCTGCAACTGTCGAAAGATGGGCAGGCGATGGTCTTTCACGACTACGCGCTGACACGGCTGACCGGCGCCAGCGGGCCGATCCAGCAGCGCAGCGCCGATGAGCTGGCGGGCCTGACACTGATCGGCGGGGATGAGGGCGTGCCCCTGTTTGCCGAGGTGCTGAAGACCGTCGGCGGCGCCGTGCCGCTGCTGGTCGAACTCAAGGACCAGGACGGGCGGATGGGGCCCGACATCGGACGGCTGGAACGCGCCGCCGCCGAGGCCGCGCAGGGCTATGAAGGCCCGCTGGCCTTCATGTCCTTCAATCCGCATTCAGCGGCAGAGATGGCGCGACTGTGCCCCGAGATCCCGCGCGGATTGACCACCTGCGCCTGCACCCCTGCGGATCACCCGACCCTGGGCGCCGAGGCCCGCGCGGCCCTGCGCGAGATGCCGGGGATCGCGGAGATGGGCGCCGGTTTCATCAGCCACGATCACCATGATCTGAACAGCCCGCAGGTGGCCCGGCAAAAAGCGCGTGGACTGAACCTGCTGTGCTGGACGGTCCGGTCGCCCGAAGAGGAGGCGCAGGCGCGGCAGGTCGCCGAGAATGTGACCTTCGAAGGGTACATGGCTTGATCGGCGCGCAACAGATGCCAGATTGAGCGATGTCATGACGGATCAAAGCCAGACCCCCACCCTGACCGTCGAGGTCCTGTCCTCGCTCAGCCAGATCGCGCCCGCGACCTGGGATGCCTGCTCCTGCCCCGAGGCCGCGGACGGCGGGCGCCCCAACGATCCCTTCACCACCCATCGCTTTCTCAAGGCGCTGGAGGACAGCGGATCGGTCGGGGCGGGCACTGGCTGGGATCCGCGCTACCTGGTGGTCCGCGACGGGGAAGAGACGATTGCCGTGGCGCCGATGTACGGCAAGAGCCACAGCCAGGGCGAATATATCTTCGATTTCAATTGGGCCCATGCCTACGAGGGCGCGGGCGGGCGGTATTATCCCAAGCTCCAGATCGCGGTGCCGTTTACTCCTGCCACCGGGCGGCGCTTTCTGACCAAGCCCGGGCACGAGGTTGCGGGCATGTCGGCGCTGGTGCAGGGGGCGGTGCAGCTGGGGGCGGAAAACCGGCTGTCGTCGATGCATGTCACCTTCTGCACCGAGGCAGAGGCCATCGCGGGCGAGGAAATGGGGCTGCTTCGGCGGCTGACGCAGCAATTCCACTGGCAGAACCACGATTACGCGGATTTCGACGCTTTTCTTGCCACCTTGAGTTCACGCAAGCGCAAGAACATACGCAAGGAACGCGCCCGCGCGCAGGATTTCGGCGGCCAGATCGAGATGCTGACCGGCGACCAGATCCGCCCCGAACACTGGGATGCCTTCTGGGTCTTTTACCAGGACACGGGCAGCCGCAAATGGGGCACGCCCTACCTGACGCGGGCCTTCTTCGAGGCGGCGCATGAAACCCTGCGCGACGATATCGCGTTGGTCATGTGCATGCGTGAGGGACGGCCCGTCGCGGGGGCGCTGAACTTCATCGGGCGCGACGCGCTTTATGGCCGCTACTGGGGGTGCATCGAGGATCACCCCTGCCTGCACTTCGAAGCGTGTTATTATCAGGCCATCGACCTGGCCATCGCCCTGAGGCTGGCCACGGTCGAGGCCGGGGCGCAGGGCGAACACAAGCTGGCGCGCGGCTACCTGCCGCGCCAGTGCCATTCGCTGCACTGGATCGCCGACCAGGGCTTTGCCGATGCGGTGGGGCGCTACCTGGACGCGGAGCGGCGCGCGGTGGATGAGGACATCGAGGTGCTGACCGCTTACGGCCCCTTCCGCAAGGACAGACAGGAGGACCACGAATGACCGAGAAACTGTCGGACACCGCCCGCAAGACCGTGCTGGAACCGCTTCTGGAGACAGGCTGGGAGATGGTCGAGGGGCGCGATGCGATCGCCAAGACCTACCAGTTCAAGGACTTCACCGAGGCCTTTTCCTGGATGACCCGGGCGGCACTTTGGGCCGAGAAGTGGAACCATCACCCGGAATGGTTCAACGTCTACAAGACCGTGCAGGTGACACTGTCGACCCATGACGTGGGCGGTCTGTCCGCCCTCGATGCCAAGCTGGCGCGCAAGCTGGACAGCCTGTGACAGCGGCATCGGGAGGCCCGGTCTGGTGCCGGGACTCCCGATTCGCGATCAGATCGCGGACAGCAGCGCCTCGCCGCCCGAGGTTTCGCAGACACCCGGGTTTTCCTCGAGGTGCAGGACAGAGACCGTTCCATCCTCGACCAGCATGGCATAGCGTTTGGACCGTTCGAAAAGGCCTGCGGGTGGGGCGGTGAAATTCATCCCGATGGCGGTGGTGAATTCCGACGCAGGATCGCCCAGCATGCCGATGCCCGCGCTCTCGGCGCCCGTATCCTTGCCCCAGGCGCCCATGACGAAGGGGTCGTTCACCGACAGGCAATAGATCGCGTCCACGCCCTTTTTCGCAAACCCGTCGACCGTGCGCATGAAGCTGGGCACATGGGCGGTGGTGCATGTGCCGGTATAGGCCCCCGGCAAACCAAAGATCACCACTTTGCGGCCCTTGGTCAGCTCGCTCAGCTTGACCTGTTCGGGGCCGTCGTCCCCCATACGGGACAGAGTTGCCTCTGGGAGGCTGTCACCTGCGGAAATTGCCATTGTCCTGTCGCTCCTGCGAATTGCGTTTCTCCGAAGCAGGACTATAGGGTGGCGCGGGCAAAGGAAAACCGGAGGGCGTGAAATGAGCGATGTCGTGGTGATCGGTGCAGGACAGGCCGCCGCTTCTCTGGTGGCGCGGCTGCGATCCAAGGGGCACGAGGGCAAGATCACCCTGATCGGCGAAGAGCCGGTGCCGCCCTACCAGCGCCCACCGCTGTCCAAGGACTATCTGCTGGGCAAGATGGAACTGGAGCGGTTGTTCCTGCGGCCCGAGGCCTTTTACGCCGAGAACGGCATCGACCTGCGCACCTCCGACACCGCCGTGTCCATCGACCGGGCCGACAAGACCGTGATCGCCGGGGGAGAGGCGATTTCCTATGACCATTGCGTGTTGTGCACCGGATCTGTGCCGCGCCGCCTGCCCGGCGCCATCGGGGGCGAGCTGGAGGGCGTGCATGTCGTCCGCACGCTGCGCGACGTCGACAGGATGGCGCCCGACTGCACCGCGGGCAAGCGCGTGCTGGTCGTCGGTGGCGGCTATATCGGGCTGGAGGCCGCGGCGGTCTGCACCAAGCTGGGCCTGAGCGTGACCCTTGTCGAGGCCGCCGACCGCATCCTTCAACGGGTCGCCGCGCCGGAAACCTCGGCCTGGTTCCGTGCGCTGCACAAGGCGCGCGGCGTGGACCTGCGCGAGGGCGTGGGCCTGAAACGGCTGATCGGCGACACCCGTGTGACCGGCGCGGAACTGGCCGATGGCACCGTTCTGGAGGTGGATTTCGTGATTGTCGGCGTCGGCATCACCCCCACCACGGAACTGGCCGAGGCCTGCGGGCTGGAGACCGACAACGGCATCGCCGTCAACGCGCAGGGCCAGACCAGCGACCCGTCGATCTGGGCGGCGGGCGACTGCGCCTCCTTCCCGCAGAATGAGCAACGGATGCGGCTGGAATCGGTGGGCAATGCCATCGACATGGGCGAACTGGTGGCTGACAACATCATGGGCGCCGGGCGCGACTATGTCGCCAAGCCCTGGTTCTGGTCGGATCAATACGACGTCAAGCTGCAGATCGCCGGGCTGAACTCGGGCTATGACCGGATCGTGGTCCGCGATGGCGGTGACGGGCCCTGTTCGCATTGGTACTACGCCGGGGGCACCCTGCTGGCGGTGGACGCGATGAACGACAGCCGTGCCTACATGGTGGGCAAACGCCTGATCGAGGCGGGCAAGAGCCCTGATCCCGCGGCGGTGGGCGATCCCGCCGGCGACCTCAAGGCACTGCTCAAGGCGTGAGGATCGTCGCGGGCGACTGGCGCGGGCGGCGGCTGGCCGCTCTGGGCAAGGGGGATGCGGGCGCGCATCTGCGCCCCACGACCGACCGCGTGCGCGAGGCGCTGTTCAACATGCTGGGCGGCGGGCGGTTCGGCGATCCTTTTGACGGCACGCGGGTGCTGGACCTGTTCGCCGGGACCGGCGCACTGGGCCTGGAATCGCTGTCGCGTGGGGCTGAAAGCGCGGTCTTTGTCGACGACGGGCGCGTGGCGGGCAAACTGATCCGGGAAAACATCAGGACGCTGGGGTGCGGCGCCCGTGCGCGGCTGATCGGGCACAATGCGACCCGCCTGCCCCCGGCAGAGGTGCCCTGCGAGCTGATCTTCCTGGATCCGCCCTATGGCAAGGCGCTGGGGGAAAAGGCGCTGGCCTCGGCCCGGGCGCAGGGCTGGATCGCACCCGGGGCACTGGTGGTCTGGGAAGAGAAGGCGCCGCAGGCGGCGCCCGAAGGCTTTGATCTGCTGGACACACGGCGCTATGGCGACACGCATGTGACGCTGTTGCGGGCGGTGCAGGGCTGAGGCGAGGCCCCGGCGCAGGGGCCGGGGTAGGGTCGATCGAAATTCGTCGGCCTCCCCTCCCGCCAAGCGGCTGGAAGTTTCGCGTCTTGATGATATCTTCCCATTCAAATGCATGAATGACTGGGAGGTATCCATGTCCATCTTTCGCCCCTCGCGCCGGGATCTGCTGAACATCGCGGCGCTGTCCCCGGCGCTGGCCCTGCCCGCGCTGACGGCCGCGCCCGCCCGCGCACAGACGCTTGGCGCGCCCGCCGGAGCCAACCCCGCGCATTTCCGGTTCCAGCTGGGAGAGGCCGTGCTGACCGTCGTCTCTGACGGGCACCTGGAAATCCCGGCCAGCGGGCTGGGCGTGAATGCCGACCCCGAAGAGGTCAAGGCCTTCCTGGAAAGCTATTTCCTGTCGACCGAGACCAATTACTCGCACACCAACCACCTGGTGATCGAACTCGGCGAGGCCAAGGTGCTGGTCGATGTCGGATCGGGCAACCGATTCCTGCCGACGGCGGGCCGGTTGATGGACAACCTCGACGCTGCAGGAATCGACGCGGGCGAGATCACCCATGTGGTCATCACCCATGCCCACCCCGATCACGTCTGGGGCATCCGTGACGATTTCGACGAGGCGATCCTGCCGGACGCCCAGTTCTTCATCGGCGGCACCGAGCGCGACTTCTGGTTGCAGGACGGGCTGGTCAACACCGTGTCCACCGATATGCAGCAATTCGTCGTCGGCGCGGTCAACTCGTTGAACGTGGACGGCGCCGAATGGACCGTGGTCGGCGACGAGGCCGAGATCGCACCGGGCATCCGGGTCATCGACACGCCCGGGCACACGATTGGCCACATGTCGGTGGTGGTCGAATCCGGCGGCAAGCAGCTGATCGCCCTGGGCGACAGCATGAACCACGCCTGGATGAGCACCGTGCGCCCGGAGTGGGTCAGCAATTTCGACATGGACGGCGAGCAGACCGTAGCCACCCGCAAGCGCCTGCTGGACATGGCGGCGACGGACAGGATGGCCGTGCTGGGCTATCACTTTCCCTTCCCCGGCGTGGGGCACATCGCACGCGAGGGCGACGCCTATCGCTTTGTCCCGGCGCTGTGGCAGTGGTGAGCGGGTGAGGCGGGGTATTTTCGCCAACAAGAAGCCATGAGCGAGGCGCCTCCGCAACGGGGGCGCCTTTGCACAGGTCAGCGAAGGCCGGCCCGGCGGCGAGCGGCGCGGTCCGAGACCACCAGCACGCCCAGCGCCACGAGCGCCACGCCGCTTGCGGCGGGGCCCAGCGCCATGAGGCCCGCGCCCTCGACCACCAGCCCGCCCAGGCCCGAGCCGACGGCGATGCCGATGTAGATCGACGCCGCGTGCAGCGACATCAGCACCGAGGCGAGCGGCGGGTTCAGCGAGACCAGCCGCAGCTGTTGCGAGGGCGAAAACAGCCAGCCGACCAGCGACCAGAAGAAGATGAAACCGAGCAGCAGCGCGCCGGGCAATGGCAGGAGCGTGAAAAGCGGCAGGCAGAGCACTTCGAGCGCGCAGATCAGCACGAGGCTGCGCGCCGGGCCCAGCCGGTCGGCCATCCGCCCGCCTACCATGTTGCCCAGGGGCGCGCCGATGCCGAAGATCAGCAGCGCGAGGCTGATGCCGTCGCGGCCATAGCCCATGGTGGCCGAGAGGAGCGGCGGCAGGTAGGTGAAGACCATGTAGATCGACCCCAGGAAAACCACGGTGAACCCCACCGTCAGCAGCGCCACCGGGTCGCGCAGCACGCCGCCGAGGTCCCTGAGCGTGACCGGGGAGAACCGCAGCCCGGCGGGCACCCGTGTCCAGACCAGAAAGAGGCAGGGCAGCGTCATGAGCGCCACCAGGGCAAAAACGCTGCGCCAGCCAAAGGTATAGGCCAGCCAGCTGCCCACCGGCACACCCGCCACCTGCGCCAGCGTGATGCCGAGAAAGACCGAGGACAGCGCGCGCCCGCGCCGTTCCGGCGGGGCCAGCGCCGCCGCGATGGCCAGCGCCACGGGCGAGACCATGCCGGCCCCTGCCGCCGCCGCCACCCGCGCCGGGTAGAGCAGGGCCATGCCCGGCGCCAGCGCCGCCAGCGCCGTGGCCGTGGCAAAGATCGCCAACCCCGCCGACAGCACTCGCCGCCGCCCGATCCGCCCCGTCAGCGCCACGAGCACCGGCGAGGTCACGGCATAGGCGATGGAATAGACCGTCAGCAGGAAGGCGACACTTGTCACCGGCGCTTGCAGCGCCTCGGACATGGGCTCGATCATCCCGATCAGGGAAAAGGCCCCCATGCCGATGACGAAATTGCACAGCGACAGGATGGCGTAGATGCCGCGCGGGTCGCCCTCTTCGGTCCCGCGCGCCTGGGCTGTCCCTGCCATGGTCCTAGTATGTCGGGTGGAACAGCCCAGCAGGTGAGAGCGTAAAAATCTCGACCCCGTCGGCGGTCACGCCCACCGAATGCTCGAACTGGGCCGAGAGCGACTTGTCCCGGGTCACCGCCGTCCATTCGTCTGCCAGCACCTTGGTTTCCGGGCGGCCGAGGTTCACCATCGGCTCGATGGTGAAGAACATGCCCTCTTCCAGCACGGGGCCGGTGCCGGGACGGCCATAATGCAAAACGTTGGGCGGGGCGTGGAACACCTGCCCCAGACCGTGACCGCAGAAATCGCGCACCACGGACATGCGGTTCGCCTCGACAAATGTCTGGATGGCATGGCCGATGTCACCGAAGGTATTGCCCGGCTTGACCGCCTCGATCCCGGTCAGCAGCGAGTCATGCGTGACCTGGATCAGGCGTTCCGCCTTACGGCTGAGCTTTCCCGCGACATACATCCGGCTGGTGTCGCCGAACCAGCCGTCGACGATCACGGTCACGTCGATGTTCAGGATATCGCCGTCCTTCAGCTTTTTGTCGCCGGGGATGCCGTGGCAGACAACGTGATTGACGCTGATGCAGGTGGCGTGCTGATAGCCCTTGTAGCCGATGGTCGCCGAAGTGGCCCCCTCTTCGGTCACGCGGCGTTCGATGTAGGCGTCGATGGCGCCGGTGGTCTGGCCCGGCTCGACCAGCTCTGCCACCTCGTCCAGCAGTTGCGCGGCCAGCCGTCCGGCCACGCGCATTCCTTCGAAATCCGCCTGCGAATGGATGCGGATGCCGTCGCGGGTCAGTCGATGTCCAGCCTTGTCTTTCACGTCGCGTCCTCTGCTTTTGCTCTGTATTTAACGGGCGGAGACGGGATTTGCCAGTGGGGGCGCCGTGGATGTGGCGGGCTTTGGAGGCCAAAGCCGCTTTTGGCATCGGCTCTTTTGTGGCTAGAGTGGGACAGGCCAGCCCATACAGGAGACCCTCTGCGATGCTCATGCCCCTTGTCCGCGCCGCTGTTGCAGGCCTGATGATCCTGCCCCTGTCCCGTCCTGCCCATGCGCTGGACGACACATGCCCCAACCTCATCACCGCCATGATGCAGGGGGGTGCGCTGGACCCGTTCGAACGGCCACCGCATCGCTTTACCAACACCGTGACCGCCCCGGATGGCACGGTACGCTATGTCTTTCATACCGTCTGGGACACACCGGCACGGTCCATTTCGGGCATCAAGGGCAGCGGCCCCTTCACCCTTGTGATCGACAGCGACAGTTGGACCGGCCCGGGGCCCGACGGTCCCTGGACCGCCGCGCCCAACCAGCTGCCACCGGACCGCGAGGCCTTTCAGCGCAAGCAATTGGCGCAGATGGTGGCCAACCTCTCGCTGGCGTCCTGCGACGGCCCGGTCGAAATCGAGGGCAAGACCTACGATCGCTATTCCTATTTCACCAAGACAGACCCGGACGACAACATGGGCGGCGCATGGTTCGGAGCGCTGAACATTGTCTACATCGACGCCGAGACCGAACGTGTCATGCGCTGGGAGATGACGGATTTCGTCAGTTCATTTGCGCCAGAGGTCAACGAAGACCGGCACACCCAGGTTTTCACCTATGACCCGACGATTTCGCTGACCCGTCCCCGGTAGGTCTTTCGCTCCGCCCGCGCCCGGCGTATCAGCCGGGCAAAACCGCGGAGTTCCTCCATGTCCTTCATCACCCTGGTCCGCCACGGGCAGGCCAATTCCAGCGCCCGGGACGAGGGCAGCTATGACCGGCTGAGCGATCTGGGCTGGCAGCAGGCCCGCTGGCTGGGTGGCTATTTCGAGCAGACGGGCGAGAAATTCGCCCGCGTCTACTCTGGCACGCTTCGCCGCCATGTCGAGACGGTCGAGGGGATCTCTCCGGCCAGCCTTGCCGAACCGGTGCAGGACGCACGGCTGAATGAGCTGGCCTATTTCGACATGGCGCAACTGATGGAGACGCAGCACGGCATCGCCATCCCCGGCGACCGCGAGGAATTCATCCTGCACCTGCCGCAACTGTTGACCATGTGGCGCGACGGGGTCCTGGACGGCGCACCCGAAAGCTGGGCCAGTTTCGAGAGCCGCGTGACCGAAGCCCTGACCGAGATCGCCGGGGGCGAGGGCCGCGCGCTGGTGGTGACCTCGGGCGGGCTGATCGGCATGGCGATGCGGGTCATCATGACGCTGGAGCTGAAGGCGATGGCGCATCTCTGCCTGGCCATCGAGAACAGTTCTCTGCACCGCATCCAGCCGCTGGCGACAGGCCTGGCCATGACCCAGTTCAACGCCCTGCCGCATCTGGACAGCCCCGAACGACAGCACGCCCGCAGCCACCTGTAGGACACGGGCACAGGAAAACCCTTGCACCCCGGCCCGCGCGCAGGTTCTCTGCCCGGCAAACACCAGGACCGAACATGACACATCTGTGGATCCGGGCGGAAAGCCGCCCCAACGAGAAACGCACCGGCATCACCCCCAAGGGTGTCACAGCCCTGCGCGACAAGGGGTTCCGCGTCACCATCGAGGACAGCCCGACCCGCATCCTGCCCATCGACGATTTTGCCGAGGCCGGTGCCAGCATCGTGGCCGAGGGCAGCTGGCCCGAGGCACCGCGCGACGCGATCATATTCGGCCTCAAGGAGCTGCCCGAGGCGGACACGCCCTTGGTGCACCGCCACATCATGTTCGGCCATGCCTACAAGGGGCAGTCGGCGGGGGCGCGGCTGTTGAAACGCTTTGCCGCCGGGGGCGGCGCGCTTTACGATCTGGAATACCTGGTCGATGAAAACGGGCGCCGGGTCGCCGCCTTCGGCTACTGGGCCGGATACGCGGGGGCGGCGGTGTCCCTGCTGGCCTGGGCCGCCCAGGCGGATGGCAAGACCTGCCCCCCGGTCCATACCTGGCGCGATGCGGACATGCTGCAGGACGACCTGCGCGCGGCGCTGGACATCGCCCCCTGCGGCTCGGCCATCGTGATCGGCGCGCTGGGACGTGTCGGCCGCGGCGCACGGGATCTCTGCGCGCAGATGGACGTGCCCGTCACCTGCTGGGACATGGCCGAAACCGCTCACGGCGGTCCCTTTCCCGAAATCCTGGACCACGGGGTCTTTCTGAACTGCATCCTGGCCACCGAGGGCGTGCCGGTCTTTGTCCCGCGAGAGGCGGTCGACACCTCCCGCAGCCTGCGGGTGATCGGCGATATCGCCTGCGATCCCGACAGTCCCTTCAACCCGATCCCGATCTACGACGCGGCGACCAGCTGGGACCATCCTGTGACCCGCGTCTGCGACGCGCCGCCGCTGGACGTGATGGCCATCGACAACCTGCCCTCGCTTCTGCCGCGCGAATCCTCGCTGGACTTCGCCGAACAACTGCTGCCCCACCTGCTGGCGCTGGAGGCCATCGACGCCGGCGTCTGGGGGCGGGCGCATGAAACCTACCTGCAACACAAACCGGAGGAACGCACATGACCATCCATTGGTGCGGCACCGGCCTGTCGGCTGTGCCCGGCTTGCGCCGCCTGATCGAAAACGGCCACCCCGTGACCGTCTGGAACCGGACAGAGGCCAAGGCCCGCGAGGCGGTCGGCGACCTGACCCAGGACATCCGGGCCTTTGACATCGACACCCTGGGCGCCGCTCTGGAAAAGGGTGACGTGATCGTGTCCATGCTGCCCGGCGACTGGCACGTGCCGCTGGCGGAACTGGCGCTGGAAAAAGGCGCCGATTTCGTCTCGTCCAGCTATATCGCGCCCGAGATGCGCGCCCTGGATGCCAAGGCCAAGGCGGCAGATGCGCGGCTGGTGAACGAGGTTGGCCTGGACCCGGGCATCGACCACCTGATGGCGCATTGGCTGATGGCCGACTATCGCGCCTCCGACGCCTTCGATCCGGAAAACGCGCTGTCCTTCACCTCCTACTGCGGCGGCGTGCCGAAGATCCCCAACGCTTTCCGCTACAAGTTCAGCTGGGCGCCGGTTGGTGTGCTCAAGGCGCTGCGCTCGCCCTCGCGGTCGATCCGGCAGTTTTCCGAGCTGAACGTGAACCGGCCCTGGGACGCGCTGTCGCGCTATGACGCGCCGCTGCCCTCGCCCGAAAGTTTCGAGGTCTATCCGAACCGCGACAGCCTGCCTTTCATGGCGGACTACGGGTTTGAAGAGGACTGGAAGGTCAAGGATTTCGTTCGCGGCACCCTGCGCCTGAACGGCTGGGCCGAGGCCTGGGCCGATATCTTTGCCGAAGCGGGAACCGCAACGGATGCCCGTCTGCAGGAAATCGCGGACAAGCTGCTGGAAGAAAACGCCTATGACGCGGGCGAGCCGGACCGCGTGGTGCTTTGCGTCGCACTGGAGGCCGAGAAGGACGGCGTGCCGGTCTATCACAAGACCTATGTCATGGACGCCTCGGGCGACGAACGCAGTTCCGCGATGGCGCGGCTGGTCTCGATCCCGGTGTCGCTGGCGGTGGAATCGGTGCTGAACCGAGAGATCCCGGCGGGGGTCAGCGCAGCACCGTCGGACCCGAAACTGGTCGAACGCTACATGGGCGCGGTGCAGACCCTGGCCCAGCACCTGGACGTGGTGGATCACCTGGCATGAAACGTCTCGCCCTGATCGCGGCCCTGTTCGCGGGTCCGGCCTGGGCGGGCGATGTCTGTCACGACATCGACGCCTCGCAGGGCTGGCAGGTGGCCGATTTCCCTGTGGGACGGGTTCAGGACGTGCGCTCCACCGGCTTTTGGTCGGTGGAACCGGGACTGACCCCGGCGGGCACACAGGGCCACGGCGGGCCAGAGGCCAAGGCCCTGGCCGCACGCCCCGAGGCGCGCCCGCTGGTCAGCGCGCGGCATGGCGCGTTGCTGGTCCGTTTCGAGCTGGCCGGCGCCGCGCAGGAAATGGACTGGGCGCGGTTTCACGGCGCGATCAAGCAAGCCGGGACCTTCAACATGAACGTCGATCGGATCGCCTTTCGCATCAACGAGGGCGACGCGGAGCTGGCGGACAATGACGGCGCGCTCACCGTCTGTTTCCGCTACATCGACTAACCGTCTGCCACCCGGCGCGCGCCATCCGATGCGCGCCAAGGCCCCTGCTTCTTTGGGCCCTAAATACCTCTGGGGGTGAATGCGCGGGACGCGCAGAGGGGGCAAAGCCCCCTGCCCCGCCCTCCACCGGCGCGGTGGGGCAGGTCAGGTGCCCGCATCCCCCAGCTTTGGCGCCGGGCGTTCCAGAACAAGGTCCGCGTCCGAGAACCGGAAGGGCGCGCGCACGCCCGGTACGCCCTCGGGCGCGATCTGCAATCCCCGTGCCACGACCTGCGGATCGGCAAAGACCTCTGCCATGTCGTTGATCGGCCCTGCGGGCACGCCCTGCGCCTCGCAGGCGGCCAACAGATCGTCCCGCGTGCGCTGACGTGTGGCCGCCATCAGGCGGTCGATCATCACCTCGCGATTGGCGACACGGTCGGCGTTGCTGGCGAATTCCGGCGCTTCGGCCATGCCCTCCAGCCCCAGCAGGCGGCAGAGACGCTGGTACTGCGCGTCGTTGCCGGTGGCGATGATGATATGGCCATCCGAGCAATCGAAGACCTGGTAGGGCGTCAGGTTGGGATGGTAGTTGCCCGTACGCCCCGGCGGTGTGCCGGTGCTGAGGTAGTTCAGCGCCTGGTTGGCCATCGCCGAAACCGCGCAGTCCAACAGCGCCATGTCGACGTGCTGCCCCTTGCCGGTGCGTTCCCGCTGATGCAGGGCGGCGAGGATGCCGGACACCGAGTAGAGCCCGGTAAACAGGTCGGTGATCGCCACGCCCGCGCGCTGCGGCTGGCCATCGGGGTCGCCGGTGATCGACATGAAGCCCGACATGCCCTGGATGATATAGTCATAGCCCGCGCGATGCGCGTAGGGACCGTCCTGACCGAAGCCGGTGATCGAGCAGTAGATCAGCCGCGGGTTGACCGCGCTCAGGCTGGCATAGTCCATGCCGTATTTCGCCAGTCCGCCGACCTTGAAATTCTCGATCAGGATGTCGGCCTCTGCCACCAGGTCGCGCATGCGCGCCTGGCCCTCGGCGCTGGTCAGGTCGACCACCTCCGAACGTTTGCCGCGGTTGCAGGAATGGAAATAGGCGGCCGAGGTGTCGCCTTCACGCTCGATAAAGGGCGGGCCCCAGTTGCGCGTATCGTCGCCCTGCGGCGCCTCGATCTTGATGACCTCGGCACCCAGATCAGCCAGCGTCTGGCCAGCCCAGGGGCCGGCCAGGATGCGTGCCAGTTCAATGACCCTGACCCCTTCGAGAGGGCCGCGTGGTGCCGATGTCATTCGCCCAGCTTGTCGTCCAGGATCTCGGCGAACTCGTCGTAGCTCATGTTCGTGTACTTCTTGCCGTCGATCACAAAGCTGGGGGTCGAGTTGATGCCATGTTCAGAAGCGTTTTTCTGGAACCAGGCCACCAGGGTGGCGATCTTGTCGGTATCGTTCAGGCAGGCCTCGATCTGGTCGCCCTCCATGCCGGCCAGGCGGCCAATCTTGCGCAACTCGTCGACCACGGCGGCCTCGGAGCCCTTACGCGCCCAGTCCTGCTGGCCCTTGTAGATCAGGTCGGTGATGCCAAAGAATTTCTCTTCGCCGCCGCAGCGGGCGATCAGCGACGCCCAGACACCGACCTTGTCGAAATAGACCTCGCGGTAGGTGAATTTCACCTTGCCGGTGTCGATATAGTTCTCTTCCAGCTTGGGGATCAGGTTGGCATGGGCCGACGCACAATGCGGGCAGGTGTAGGAGGCGTATTCGATCACCTCGATCGGTGCATCCGCATCTCCCTTGACCATCTCGATGACGGTCGATGTGTCCACATCCGGTGTCTGTGCCTGGGCGGCGCCGGGCAGGCGCACATCCGCCGCCCCTGTCTGTCCGGACCCCTGGGTCATGTACCACGCGCCACCGGCGATCATTGCCAGCGCCACGGCGCCCGCGGGAAGAATGGATTTCATGTCGTAAGCCTCTTTCCTGTCGGTCCTGGGGCCAGGTCAGTCCCGGCCCGTCCTCGATATGACGTTTGCGGCCAGACGTTCAAGCGCCGCGCGCAAATCCGCGTCGCCCACATCCTCGGCCACGGCGCGGGCCCGGGCCTGAACCTCGGGCGTGGGCATGGCCCCCGCACTGTCCTTTTTCCGGTACTGGAAATCGACCTGCCCTTCGGCAAAGCCGACTGCGGCGGTCTGCGTCACCCGCACCCGGGAAATGGCGTTGTAGCCATAGACCGCATTGATCCGCGCGCGGATTTCCTCCTTGCGCATCTCGACCATCGGGGCGCGTGCTCCGGTGGTCAGCAGGGTCAGCGTGCCGCCGAATCCCCCCTTGGAATAGCTGACCTCGACGGGGCGGGCGATCCCGGCCAGATCGGCGCCGGCGATCTCCTCCCAGTGGGTCAGCACGCGGGTCTGGGCGAATCCCCGCCCTTCCGCCGCCTGGCGGATGCGCCCCTGCAAAAGCTTGGAGGCGCTTGAAAACCCGTATGTGGTGGTCTTGCGTCCGGCCACGTTTGACTCCCTTTACCGCGCGCTATTCTAGTGGCACGGCAGGGCGGCGCCAGCCCCCTTCCCACACGGAGTTTCACCCTTGCGTGATGAACCCATGCCCAGACCCGACCCGCAGGCGTTGCTTGACTGGTACGACCGCCACGCGCGCGCCCTGCCCTGGCGCGTCGGCCCCGCCGCGCGCCTGCGCGGGGAGCGCCCCGATCCCTACCGCGTCTGGCTGTCCGAGATCATGCTGCAACAGACAACCGTGGCGGCGGTGCGCGACTACTTCCATGCCTTCACGACGCGATGGCCAACGGTGCAGACCCTGGCCGCGGCGGCGGATGCGGATGTCATGGCCGCCTGGGCGGGGCTCGGGTATTACGCCCGCGCCCGCAACCTGCTGAAATGCGCCCGGGTGGTGGCGGATGACCACGGCGGTCAGTTCCCCGAGGATCACGCCACGCTGCTGACCCTGCCCGGTGTCGGTCCCTATACCGCCGCCGCCATCGCCGCGATTGCCTTTGACGATCCACAGACCGTGGTGGACGGCAACGTGGAACGCGTCATGGCCCGGCTCTTCGACGAACACACCCCCCTGCCCGCCGCCAAGCCGATCCTGACCGAACATGCCGCCCGGCTGACCCCGCACCAGCGTCCGGGATGTTACGCCCAAGGGGTCATGGACCTGGGCGCCACGATCTGCACACCCAAACGCCCCGCCTGCGGGCTCTGCCCCTGGCGAACATCCTGCACCGCCTGGGCAGAAGGAACCACCACCGAGCTGCCCAAGAAAGCGCCCAAGAAACGCAAACCCACCCGCCTGGGCATCGCCTACCTGGCGCGCCGGATCGACGGCGCCTGGCTGCTGGAACGCCGTCCGGACAAGGGATTGCTGGGGGGGATGCTGGGCTGGCCCGGTTCGGACTGGGGCGAAGAGGCGCCACAGGACACTCCCCCGATCCGCGCCGAATGGAAGACATTGAACGCCGAAGCGCGTCACACCTTCACCCATTTCCACCTGCGCCTGACGATCAAGACCGCCCTCGTGCCGCTGGACCGGCGGCCACATCGCGGAGAATTCATCGAATTGCCCGATTTTAGCCCCGCTGATCTGCCAACGGTGATGCGCAAGGCCTTTGACCTTGCGCAAGGACAGTGATCGCCCGCGCATGGCAAAGTGGGCTTAATCGGTGAGAGTAACCGGAGCAGTGATATGATCCCCGCCGCACAGGTCGCGAAATTCTCGGCCGCGCTGCCCTTCGGCCTGTCCTTCATCCTGGTCCCGCTGGTCTGGACCGGGGCTATTCTTGGCGGCTGGTGGATTGCCCTGACGCCGCTTTGTGCGTGGTACCTGTTCTCTGCCATCGACATTGCCGTGGGGCTGAACACGGAGAACGCCGACCTCAAGACGAGCGAGGATCAGCTTTTCTGGTACCGCGTCCTGACACAGGTCTGGGTGCCGCTGCAGGCGCTGACGCTCTTCGGCCTCGTGGCCTATGTCAGCGGCGCCGGACATCTGAACGCGCTGGAGAAATTCGGTGTCATGTTCGGCACAGGCGTGATGACGGGCACGGTGGGCATCGTCTACGCGCATGAACTGCTGCACCAGCGCAACCGGCTGGAACGCTGGCTGGGGGACATCCTGCTGGCGATGGTGCTCTACTCGCATTTCCGCTCGGAACACCTGCTGGTGCATCACCGCTACGTCGGCACGCCGCGCGACCCGGTGACGGCGCGGTACAACGAGGGGTTCCACAAGTTCTATCCCCGCGTGCTGCGGCAAAGCCTGCATTCGTCGTTCCAGGCCGAGGCGGCGATGCTGGCGCGCAGGAAACTGCCTTGGAATCACCGCTCCAACCCCTTCTGGCGCTACTGGGCGCTGCAGGGCGCGATGCTGGCGCTGGCGCTGGTGCTGGGCGGCAGGACCGGGCTGGTCCTCTTCCTGGTGCAGGCGGGCGTGGCCATCTGGCAGCTGGAGGTGGTCAACTACGTCGAACACTACGGGTTGACGCGCAAACACCTGGGAGACGGGAAATACGAACACGTCCTGCCACGCCATTCCTGGAACGCGGAACACCGGGCGACCAACTGGCTGATGATCAACCTGCAACGCCATTCCGACCACCACTACAAGCCCGACCGGCGTTTTCCCCTGCTGCAGACCTACCCCGAGGACGAGGCGCCGCAACTGCCCTACGGCTACCCGGTCATGGCCATCGCGGCGATGATCCCGCCGCTCTGGCGCCGGATCATGAACCCGAGGGTGCGAGCCTGGCGACGGCAGTACTACCCCGAGATCGAGAATTGGCAGCCCTACAACAAGGCCGCAAACCCCCTGCCGCGCTGAACCGCGCGCCGCCTCCACCTGGCCCAAGCCTGTTTCCCGGAGCCCTCCCTCGCTTGATGCCGAAAAGAGGTGAAGGACCGGGCGGGGCAAGGGGGCGCAGCCCCGCGCTTTGCGCGGCTTGCCCTTGCCCCGCCCGGGTCTTTGCCTCAGGCAGAAAGTCAGCGAGGGAGGGCTCAGGGAAACAGGCGCGGCTTGTTTGCTGGTGACTCCTGAAGCCATGCCGCACTTGCCGTCCTTTCCAGAAGCCGGAGCGATGCGCCCGGTCGCGGGTTGGCGGGCGGGCGATGGGCCCAAGGGGGCCCGAGTCCCGACCGGCCCCGCGATCCTTGCAAAGCGAACCGGTTCCCAAGGTCGCACCCGCCGGCGGCGGGGTGACATCTCGCCGCGACGCGGCTATGAGGCGGCCAAATCGACATCTCAGCCAAGAGGATTCCCATGACCACGCAGGTTTTCGGCCACAAGTCCCCCGACACCGACAGCACCGGCAGCCCGATCATCTGGGCCTGGTATCTCAACGAAGTCAAAGGCGAGGCCGCCAAGCCGGTCCTCCTGGGCGAGCCCAACACCGAGGCCGCCTTCATGCTGAGCCACTGGAACCTCGACAAGCCCGAGATCATCTCGGACGTCGCCGCCGATGCGCCTGTTGTCATCGTCGACACCAACAACCCCGCGGAACTGCCCGCCTCGATCAACTCGGCCGACATCCGCGCCATCATCGACCACCACAAGCTGGTCGGCGGCCTGGAAACCAAGGGCCCGATCGACATCACCGTGCGCCCGCTGGCCTGCACCGCTACCATCATGGTCGACCTGATGGGCGACGATGCCGCGAAGATGCCGAAAGAGATCAAGGGCGCGGCGCTGACCTGCATCCTCTCGGACACGATGGAATTCCGCTCGCCCACCACCACCGACCATGACCGCGCCGTGGCCCAGAAGCTGGCCGCTGACCTGGGCATCGACGTTTCCGACTATGCCGCGCAGATGTTCGCCGCCAAGTCCGACGTCTCGGCCTTTTCCGATGCCGAGCTGATCCGCATGGACAGCAAGGAATACGAGGTCGACGGCTTGAAATTCCGTGTCTCGGTCCTGGAAACCACCGCGCCCGAGATCCCGCTGGACCGCAAGGCCAGCCTGATGGACACCATGAAGACCGTCTGCGCCGAGGACGGCGTCGATGACGTTCTGCTGTTTGTCGTGGACATCCTCAAGGAAGAAGCCACCCTGCTGATCCCCAACGACCGCGTGAAAGGCGTGGCCGAGAAGAGCTTTGGCGCCAGCGTCTCGGGCGACAGCGTTGTCCTGCCGGGCATCATGAGCCGCAAGAAGCAGATCATCCCGAACCTCAAGGTCTGAGGGCGGGCGCCCCTTGCGGGCGGTCAGGATCGAAACATTGGACGGGGGCCTGCGCCCCCGTTCCTTTTTTTCAGGGTGGGGGCTCTGCCCCCACACCCCCGGAGGTATTTTCAGCCCAAAGAAACACGGGGCATCGTGAAGGGCAGAGGCGCGCCGAGCGTGATGCCCTCGGGTGATATCCTGCATCCCAGGGCGAGCACCTCGACCCCCGCATCACGCGCGCGCGCGAATGCCGCCGCATAGGCCGGGTCGATGTCTGCCGCCAGGGTGACCTGGGTGCAATCGCTGCGCTGGACGAGGTAGAGCATCACCGCGCGGTGCCCCAGCGCCGCCATTGCCGCCAGTTCACCAAGGTGCTTCGTGCCGCGCGCCGTCACGCTGTCGGGAAACTCGGCAGGGCCGGGCGTCCGCGAGAGTGTCACGGATTTCACCTCGACGTAGCAATCGGGGCGATCCGCGCCGGTCAGCAGAAAGTCGATGCGGCTGTTTTCACCGTATTTCACCTCGGGCCGGACAAGTTCGTAGCCGTCCAGCCCCGCGACCTCGCCCGCCATCAGCGCGGCCTTCAGCACACGGTTGGGCACGCCCGTGTCGACGCCCGTAAAATGCCCGTCCGTGTGTTCGACCAACCGCCAGGCCCATTTCAGTTTCTTCTTCGGGTCGTCGTTGGGTTCCAGCCAGATGCGCAGGCCCTCGTCTTTGAGCCCCAGCATGCTGCCGGGGTTGGCGACATGGGCCGTCACCTCGCGACCATCCTCCAGCAGGCAGTCGGCGAGAAAGCGTTTGTAGCGGCGGATCAGGGTCGCGGGGACCAGGGGGGTTTGAAAGCGCATGGCTGCCGCCTATACCCTCTGGAAACCCCCACGCCAAGGAGCCTGCCCATGTCCAATCCCACCGCCGCCATGCTGGTCATCGGGGACGAGATCCTGTCGGGCCGCACCCGTGACGCCAACATGCACTACCTGGCGCAGGAATTCGCCAAGCACGGCATCGACCTGAAAGAAGTGCGCATCGTCTCGGACGACAGCGCGGCGATCGTTGCGGCGTTGAACGCCCTGCGCGACGGGTTCGACCATGTCGTGACCTCGGGCGGGATCGGACCGACGCATGACGACATCACCGCTCCCTGCGTGGCCGAGGCCTTCGGCGTGGCCATCAGCGTGCGTGACGATGCCCGCGCGATCCTGCAGGCACATTACGACCGCCAGGGATCGGAGCTGAACGAGGCGCGGCTGCGCATGGCGCGCATCCCCGATGGCGCCAGCCTGATCGAGAACCCGGTTTCTGCGGCGCCCGGGTTCACGCTTGGCAATGTGCATGTCATGGCGGGTGTGCCGGCGGTGTTCCAGGCGATGGTGTCCAGCGTGCTGCCCAAGATGACCGGCGGCCAGCCCCTGCTGTCCCAGACCCTGCGGATCGAACGCGGCGAAGGCGACATCGCCGGGCCGCTGAGCGCCCTGGCAGAGCGGTTCACCGATCTCTCCATCGGGTCCTACCCCTACCAGCGCAATGGCGTCTACGGCGCCAACGTGGTGATCCGGGGCACCGATGGCGGCCGGATCGATGCGGCCATGTCGGAACTGAGCACGCTTTTCCCCGAAGCGGTCACGCAGTAGGCCGTGCGAAAGGCGCGCACGCCGCATGGACAGCCCATGATGCAGCGGCCATAACGGGACAAACCTTAATTTCGGGCCGTGGCAATGACCGACGACCTTTCCGATTACTTCGAGGCACTTGATGCCACCTGGCCCGCCGCCTCGCGGGTCGAGGCCGGGCCGTGGCTGCTGCGCGAGGGGCGCGGCGGCGGCAAGCGTGTCTCGGCTGCGACGGCGCATGGCACATGGGACGAGGGAGACCTCTCTGCCGCTGAAGATGCCATGCGTCTCATGGGTCAGGCGCCCCTGTTCATGGTCCGCCCCGAGGATGCTGCGCTGGACACGGCGCTGGATCGCCGTGGCTATGAGCGGATCGACCCGGTGCAGCTGTGGTCGGCACCGATCGAGCTTTTGACCGACCTCAAGCTGCCGCGCGTCACCGCCTTTGCGATCTGGGAACCGCTGGCCATCATGCGCGAGATCTGGGAGGCGGGCGGCATCGGCGCCGAACGCCAGCGGGTGATGGAGCGGGCCCCTGCCCCCAAGACCGGACTGTTCGGACGCGTTTCGGACAAGCCCGCAGGCGCCGGTTTTTGCGCGATCCATAACGGCACCGCGATGGTGCATGCGCTGGAAATTGCGCCCGAGCACCGACAGAAGGGGCTGGGCGGCTGGATGATGCGCTGTGCCGCGCTCTGGGCCGCGCAGAACGGGGCGACCCGCATCGCCGTGGCCGCAACCGAAGAGAACACCGGCGCAAATGCGCTTTATGCCGCCTTGAAGATGGAGGTCGTGGGGCACTACCATTACCGCATCCTGAACGGCGACTGCGAGGAAATGTGACCAACGCCCTGCCCACCGCGCTCAACCTGCCCATGGCCGACCCCCTGCCGGAGGCCACGCAGAAATACTTTGACGTCTGTCAGGACAAGCTGGGCATGGTGCCCAATGTCCTCAAGGCCTATGCCTTCGACGTCGACAAGCTCAATGTCTTCACCGCCATGTACAACGACCTGATGCTGGCAGACAGCGGGCTGACCAAGCTGGAACGCGAGATGATCGCGGTTGTCGTCTCCTCGGTGAACAAGTGCTTTTACTGCCTGACCGCGCATGGCGCCGCCGTGCGGGAACTTTCGGGCGATCCCCAGCTGGGCGAGATGCTGGTGATGAACTGGCGGGTGGCGGATCTGAACCACCGCCAGCGCGCCATGCTGGGGTTTGCCGAGAAGATGACCAAGGCCAGCGCCGAAATCGCCGAATGGGACCGCGAAGCCCTGCGCGACGCGGGCTTTTCGGAACGTGACATCTGGGACATCGCCAATGTGGCTGGGTTCTTCAACATGACCAACCGGGTTGCCAGCGCCACAGACATGCGTCCGAATGACGAGTACCACGCGCAGGCGCGCTAAGGCGCTGGCACTGGGCCTGGTGCTGGTGGCGGGCAGTGCGGCGGCGGCCGACCTGACCTTGCCGCGCGGCGCGCAGCAAAGCTTTGGCACAGTGCAATCGCCCGGGGCCTATGCCTTGCCGACCGGCCCGTGGAAAAACGGCTACCTGCCCGTGGAACGGGTCGAGGGCCGGATCGAGGTGGCCGCTTGGCACCTGCCCGACAGTGACGAGACGCCCTTTCAACTGGCACAGCCGCTGCGCGACGCCCTGGTCGCGCAGGGGTTCGACATCCTTCTGGACTGCCGGGCGCGGGCCTGTGGCGGCTTCGACTTCCGTTTTGCGACGCTGGTTCTGCCGGCGCCGGAAATGTTCGTGGACCTGAGCGACTATCATTTCATTTCCGCGCTTTCGGACGAGGAAGGCGCGGTCTCGATCCTGACCAGCCGCGATGCCCGCGCAGGGTACATCCAGATCATCCGCGCCGGCGGCAGCGTCGGAGAGATACGGCCCGGCGCCCCGGCAGATCCGGTGCCCGCCGTGCCCGCGCAGCCGCGCGACGACATCATCCGGACGTTGGAGAACAGCGGCCATGTGATCCTGCGGGACCTTCTGTTCCGCTCTGGCTCCACCGCCCTGGGAGAGGGGCGCATCGCCTCGCTGGATGCCCTCGCGGCCTACCTTGCGGACAATCCCTCGCGGCAGATCCTCTTTGTCGGGCATACGGATGCGACCGGGTCGCTGGAGGCGAACAGGCGGGTGTCCCTGCGCAGGGCCGAGGCGGCGATGAGCTATCTGCGCGACCGGCACGGCACACGGGCGGCACAGATCGGCGCTGAGGGTGTGGGATACCTGGCCCCGGTCGCGTCGAACCTCACGCCCGAAGGGCGCGAGGCGAACCGCCGGGTCGAGGCGGTGCTGATCTCGACCGAGTGACGGCGCGCGGGCCTACCAGGTCTGCGGACCTTTCTCGGCAAAGGCATGCACCAGGAAGTCGATGAAGGCGCGGACCTTGGGCTGGGTGAACCGGCCCGGGGGATAGACGGCATAGATGCCCTGCGTTTCCACCGGCAGATCGGGGATCGCATCCTGGACCAGCCCGGCCTCCATCGCCTCGTGGTAGAGGTAGGACGGCAGGTAAGCGATGCCCAGTCCCGCGATGCAGGCATTCAGCAACGATTGCCCGTCATTGACGGTCAGCCAGCCGGCGGTGCGCACCTGGCGCTTTTCGCCCGAGGGCGCGGTCAGCTTCCACACATTGCCGGAAGACTGGTTGGAATAGTGCAGCAGCTTGTGCTCGTTCAGGTCGTCGATCCGCTGCGGGCGGCCGAACTTCTGGAAATACGAAGGCGAGGCGATCATGCGCTTGGTGGTGTCGGTCAGCTTGCGCGCGCGCAGGGTCGAATCCTCCAGTTCACCAATCCGCACCGCCATGTCAAAGCCTTCGGAGATCAGCTCGACGTAGCGGTTGTTCAGCACCATGTTCACGGTGATGTCGGGGAACTCGGCCAGGAATTCACCCAGCACGGGACTGAGGTGATTGACGCCGAAATCCGTCGCCACGGAAATCCGCAGCAGCCCCGAGGGTGCCGATTGCATGGATGTGACCAGTGCATCCGCCTCTCCGGCGTCGTTCAACACCCGGCGGGCACGGTCGTAATAGGCCAGGCCGATCTCGGTAGGGGAAACGCGGCGGGTCGTGCGGTTCAAAAGGCGCGCGCCAAGCCGCGCCTCCAGGCTGGACACATGTTTCGATACGGCAGACTTGGAGATGCCCATCTTCTTGGCCGCATCGGTGAAGCCGCCTTGGTCCACGACTGTGGCAAAGGCCTCCATTTCGGTCAGACGGTCCATTCAGGTCTCCATTCAAAAGTCTTTCGTTTTGCAACCTATGCTTTTGAACTGGGGCGCAACTTGGGCAAGGAGGCGACAATTGAGGGGTAATGCGTCGCGCTGTCTGCGACGGGGAAACACAAAAAGCCTGTCCGGAATCGCGTAAAAGTGTAGCCTGAGCACCTGAAGGCAACTTCGACAGAACTGATTTTCAGGGAGGACTACCCCCATGTTTCGTTCAATTCTCTGCGCCGCCGCTCTGGCCGTCGCACCTTTGGCCGTCATGGCCGACGGCGTGCCCGCGCCCGAAGGCGCCAAGGTCTATTTCATCAACATTGCCGATGGCGACACGGTAAAAAGCCCGGTCGCGGTCCAGTTCGGCTTGGCCGGCATGGGCGTGGCTCCCGCCGGGACCGACAAGGAGAACACCGGCCACCACCACATCCTGATCGACCGCGCCCCCTTCGGCGAGGGCGCCGAAGATGCCGAGTACAAGAATTACGGCATCCCGGGAGACGACAACCACCGCCACTTCGGCGGCGGCCAGACCGAGGTCATGCTGGGCCTCGACCCCGGCCAGCACACACTGCAGCTGGTGCTGGGCGACATGAACCACATCCCGCACGACCCGCCGGTCGTCTCGGACCAGATCACCATCACGGTGGAATAACCCACCTCCGGACGGACAAAGGGCGCGCCGCAACAGCGACGCGCCCATTTTCATGTCCCGGTCGCATGGTCCGTGTCAGGCAGCCTTGCGACTGTGCCGACCCTCTTCGACCTCTTCCACGATCTTGGCCACGAAGGCGTCAAGGTCGCCCGGATTGCGGCTGGTAACGATGCCGCTGTCGGCAATCACGGGTTCATCCATGACCCGGGCGCCGGCGTTCTTCAGGTCGGTCCGGATCGACGGGTAAGCCGTCATTTCGCGGCCCGCCACGATATCGGCTTCGATCAGCACCCAGGGCGCGTGGCAGATGGCGGCAATCACTTTACCCTGTTCGGCAAAGGCCCGCACCAGCGCGATCACGGGCGCCTCGACCCGCAGCAGGTCCGGGTTGATCTGGCCGCCGGGAATCACCAGCGCGTCGTACTGGGTGGCGTCGGCATCCGCGACGCGCAGGTCTGCGCCCGCCGGACGCCCCCAGTCGCTGCCCTGCCAGCCCGTCGCCGCCTCGCCGTCGAGCGTGGCGACATGGACCGTTGCGCCCTTGGCGCGCAGCTGGTCGCGGGGCACTTCGAGTTCTGACTGTTCAAAGCCATGCGTGGCGATGATGAGGATTTTTGCGTTGCCGATATCGGCCATGACAAACCTCCTTGCTTGCGTTTCGGTTGCAGGGGAAACGCAAGCAGGCGGCGTATGTTCCAAGACCCACCGCCGTCAGAGCGTGGCCGCCAGCCGCGTGCCCTGGTCGATGGCGCGCTTGGCGTCCAGTTCGGCGGCCACGTCGGCACCGCCGATCACATGGGTCTCGACACCCTTGGCCTCCAGCGCTTCGGCCAAGGTGCGTTCGCTGACCTGCCCGGCGCACAGCACGATGGTATCGCAGGCAATCACCTCGGGGCGTTCGCGCGCCTCGCCATAGCTGACGTGCAGACCCGCATCGTCGATGCGTTCGTAGTTCACGCCGCTGCGCATCTCGACGCCCTTCATCTTGAGCGCCGCGCGGTGAATCCAGCCCGTGGTCTTGCCCAGCCGCTTGCCCGGGCGTTCGGCCTTGCGCTGCAACAGAACGACCTCACGTTCGGCGGCATCGGGCCGTGGCCCTTCGGGGGCAAGGCCCGAGCGCGCCTCGGCCGGGTCCGTCACGCCCCATTCGCGCATCCAGTCGGGCAGGTTTTCCGTCGGACTGTCCGCCGTCACGAGGAATTCAGCCACGTCGAAACCGATGCCGCCCGCGCCAATGATTGCGACGCGCTTGCCAACCTCGGCCCCGTCGCGCAGCACCTCGACATAGCCCTTGACCGATGCGTGATCCTGCCCCGGGATCTGCGGGTCGCGCGGCAGGACGCCGGTCGCCACGATCACGGCGTCGAAGCCTTCCAACGTCTCGACCGTGGCCTCTGTCCCAAGGCGCAGCTCGACACCTGCCGCCTGCGTCATGGCGGTGAACCAATCCACCAGCCCGTCGAATTCCTCTTTGCCGGGGACCTTGCGGGCCATGTTCAGCTGTCCGCCCAGTGTGTTGGCCTTGTCGAACAGCATCACCTTGTGACCGCGCTCCGCCGCCGTGATCGCCGCCGACAGTCCGGCCGGACCGGCGCCGACGACAGCGATTTGACGCGGTGCATCGGTCGGGGTCACCACCAGCTCGGTCTCGAAGGCCGCCTTGGGGTTGACCAAGCAGGTCGAAACCTTGCCCTGGAATGTATGATCCAGACAGGCCTGGTTGCAGGCGATACAGGGCGCGATCAGATGCGACTGGCCGCGCGCCGCCTTGGCCACGAAATCCGGGTCGGCGAGGAAGGGCCGCGCCAGGCTGACCATGTCGGCGCAGCCCTCGGCCAGCACCTGCTCGGCCACCTCCGGCGTGTTGATCCGGTTCGAGGTGATCAACGGCACGCCGACCTTTCCCATCAGCTTTTGCGTCACCCAGGCAAAGGCCCGGCGGGGCACGCTGGTGGCGATGGTGGGCACCCGCGCCTCGTGCCAGCCGATGCCGGTGTTGATGATATTGGCGCCCGCCGCCTCGACCGCCTGCGCCAGTTGCACCACCTCGTCATGGGTGGAACCATTGGGCACCAGGTCGATCATCGACAGGCGGAAGATGACGATGAAATCATCGCCCACCGCCGCGCGCACCCGGCGCATGACCTCGACCGGCAGGCGCATCCGGTTCTCATAGCTGCCGCCCCAGCCATCGGTGCGCTTGTTGGTATGGGTGACAAGGAACTGGTTGAGGAAATAGCCCTCGGAGCCCATGATCTCGACCCCGTCATAGCCCGCCTCGCGGGCGCGGGCGGCGGATACGGCAATGTCCGCGATCTGCTTTTCGATGCCGTCCTCGTCCAGCTCGTTCGGCGGAAAGGGAGAGATCGGAGATTTCACCGGAGACGGGGCGACGCAGTCGGGGCCATAGGCATAGCGGCCCGCGTGCAGGATCTGCATGGCGATCTTGCCATCCGCCTCGTGCACCCGGTCGGTAATCATCCGGTGATTGGCGATATCCTCGGGGGTGAACAGCCCCGCCGCGCCCGGAAAGACGCCGCCTTCGCGGTTGGGGGCCATGCCGCCCGTCACCATCAGGCCGACCCCGCCACGCGCCCGCGTGGCGTAGAACTCTGCCACCCGGTTCCAGTCGCCCCGCTCTTCGAGGTTGGTGTGCATCGACCCCATCAGCACGCGGTTCCTGAGCGTGGTGAAACCAAGGTCGAGCGGGCGCAGCAGGTGCGGATATTCTGTCATCAAGTCCTCCCGGGGTCCTCGCGCTCACCTCACATGATGCACCTGACGCTGTCACGATCAACGTCACGTCATGGCCACCGCGCGATCATCGCTTTACCCCATGCACCCGCTGGGCTAGCGAAATGGGGCGTAATACTGGAAGACCCGATGAGCGATTTCGCCACCCTCAGTCTCGACGGCAGCGGCCTGTCCCGCACACCGCGCGTGCGTGCCTCCAAACGGGCCGAGGATTACCTCGACCGGTTCGATTCTACGACGCTCTGGCTGGACGCGGTCTGGCACGACGGCGCGGTTGTGCTGATCTGCCCGAGGCTCAACAACCTGGACCGGAGCGTGGCGCGGGCGCGTTTTACTTTGGACGGGTCAGAGGTGCGCCCGCGCATCACGCGCTATTACCGCCATACTCTGATCCGTCTGCGCGCCGATGTCCAACCGTCCCGTGTCGCGGTCGAGGTCGGGGATTGGCGGGGGGAAACCCCGGTCAACGGCCCGGACACCCGGCTGGATGGGCGCAACGTTCTGATGACGCTGTCAAAGGACAACCACCCGGACTGGATCGAGGACTGGGCCAGGTTCCACGCCGCCCACCACGGCGCCGACGCGGTGCTGTTCGTCGACAATGGGTCGGAAACCTTGGGGCCTGACCAGATCCGCCCCGCACTGGAACGGGCGGGCTATGAGCAGGTCATCGTCCTGTCGACGCCATTGCGCTACGGGCCGCGCGGATTGCCCCCTTTTATCAACGCCGAGCTGTTCCTGCAGACGGGCATTCTGAACGCGCTGCAATTCCGGTTCCTGCAGGGCGCGCGCGCGGTCCTGAATTGCGACGTGGACGAACTGGTGATGACGCCCGGCCGCACCGTTTTCGATGCCGCAGTGCAAAGCCGCGCCGGCTTTGTCCGTTTTCCGGGCCGCTGGGTGCATCCCGCGCCCGAGGCAGAGGGTTGGCCCTGGCACGCGCGCCACAGCCACCGGGACGCGCCGGTCAAGACTTGCCCGCCAAAATGGTGCGTGGTGCCCGGCGGTCCGCTGCGCGGCTACCAATGGCGCGCGCATGAACTGGAACGGCTGCCCTTCGCGCGCCGGTTCCAGCTGGACAACGCCTGGTTCTACCATTGCCGGAACATCACCAACGGCTGGAAATCGCTGAAGCGCACGCAGGTGCGCGGGGGCACCGTGCCGGACCCGGGATTGCAAGAGGCGCTGGCCGCGGCGGACCTGCCTCAGCGTTCCGCTTGAAAAGCCCTGCCGCCGGGGGCAGGCTGACCGCAAACCAGTTTGGAGGGCGCATGACACCCGTCACCGTCAAAGGCGACAAGACCGCGCAACTGCCCCAGCTTCAGGATGCGCGCAACCCCGGCATGATGCTGGACATGGACTGGGTCCGCGCCGCCCGCGCCAACCGTTCGGCCATCGAACGGCGCGCAGCCACCTTGCCCGGACGGCGCTCGGTCAAGAAAGAGTATCAGGCCGCCTGGCTGGCGCGCGCGATCTCCTGCATCGACCTGACGACGCTGGCGGGCGACGACACGCCGGGCCGGGTCGCCCGGCTGTGTGCCAAGGCGCGTCATCCCGTGCGCGCCGACCTTTTGGAGGCGCTGGGCCTCGAAGGGCTGACCGTCGGCGCGGTCTGTGTCTACCACGACATGATCGGCCCGGCGCTGGGCGCCCTGCAAGGGTCCGGCATCCCCGTGGCCGCCGTGTCGACCGGATTCCCGGCGGGACTGTCGCCCTTTCGTCTGCGTGTGGCCGAGATCGAGGAAAGCGTTCAGGCGGGTGCACAGGAGATCGACATCGTCATCTCGCGCCGCAAGGTCCTGACCGGCGACTGGCAGGGGCTCTATGACGAGATGCGCACCTTCCGCGCCGCCTGCGGCGAGGCCCACGTCAAGGCGATCCTTGCCACCGGAGAGCTGGGCACGCTGCAGAATGTCGCCCGCGCAAGCCTCGTCTGCATGATGGCGGGGGCCGATTTCATCAAGACCTCGACCGGCAAGGAAAGCGTCAACGCCACACTGCCCGTCAGCCTTGTGATGATGCGGGCGATCCGCGCCTATCATGCGGCCACCGGCTATCGCGTCGGCTACAAGCCCGCAGGCGGAATTTCCAAGGCCAAGGACGCGCTGACCTACCTGGCGATGGTCAAGGAGGAACTGGGCGACCGCTGGCTGCGGCCCGACCTCTTCCGCTTTGGCGCCTCGTCGCTGCTGGGCGATATCGAGCGGCAGCTGGAACATCATGTCACCGGGGCCTACTCGGCGTCCTGGCGGCACGCGGCGGGGTGAGGTCCAGTCCGCGCAGCGGCAGACCGTCCGTGGGACGGTCTGAGGGCCGAACGGGCGGAGCCCCGAAAAGACAGGAAACGAGACCGATGGTGGCATTGGAAAAACCGGAAATCAGGAGCGGCTCCAGATGCAGATGACACCGCAATGGTCGCTGATGATGGTGGCCGTCTTTCTGGTGATGGGGGTCAGCAACTGGCGGCGACGGCGGCTGAAGCGCGCCGCGCGCGACCTGCCGACACGGCTGTTCCGCCAGTTGGGGCCGGAACCGGAATTCGACCTGCCCGACAGCCCGCCCGAGGGGCTGGAAGACTTTGCCGCCCTGCAAAAGCGCAGCCTGCGGGTGCAGCACCTCGTCTGGGGCCTGGCGCTGATCTGGCTGGTTTACGTGATCTACCTGGCAATGGGAGCCGCACAATGAAGCCCGCCCTCATGGCCCTTGCCGTGCTTGGTCTTGCAACACCTGTCCTGGCGCAAAGCTATGCCTGCGCGCCTTGGGGCGCGGAGGCCGCCGGTCTTCCCCCCATCGCCGCAATCACCGTAAGTCAGGGCATCATCATGATCGACCAAGGCGGACTGAAGACCACGGCACGCATGGCACGGGGATCGCTGAAACGTCGGGTCTTTCTGTCCGAAGAGGCGGCACTCATTGTCTACGGCGATCCCGTTCTGGCGGGCGGGGAGCCGCCCACCTTCGGGGACCGTGTCACCCTCCAGCACCTGCAATTCGACGCACACGCGCCGAACCTGGCACAAACCGCCTGCGAGAGGCTGAAATGAGCATCAAAGAGATCTTCGAAAACATGGATTACGGCCCCGCCCCCGAAAGCGCCGGGGATGCGCTGGCCTGGATCGTCGACCAGGGATCGCGGTTCGGCCATTTCATCAACGGCGCCTTCACCGAGGCGGGCGAAGGGTTCGACAGCCGTAACCCGGCCACCGGAGAGGTTCTGGCGACGCTGACGCAGGCCACGCAGGACGACGTTGACGCCGCCGTGGCTGCCGCCCGCGCAGCCCAGCCGGCATGGGAGGCGCTGGGAGGACCGGGCCGCGCGCGCCATCTCTATGCGCTGGCGCGGCTGTTGCAGAAACACGCGCGGCTGTTCGCCGTGCTGGAAACGCTGGATAACGGCAAGCCCATCCGCGAAAGCCGCGACATCGACATCCCCCTTGCCCAGCGGCATTTCTACTATCACGCGGGCATGGCGCAACTGATGGACAGCGAGCTGCCCGACCGGCAGGCGCTGGGGGTCTGCGGCCAGATCGTACCCTGGAACTTTCCGCTGCTCATGCTGTCGTGGAAGATCGCCCCGGCGCTGGCCACCGGCAACACGGTGGTGCTGAAACCGGCCGAGTGGACCTCGCTGACCGCATTGCTGTTCGCCGACATCTGCCAACAGGCGGGTCTGCCTGCGGGCGTGGTCAATATCGTCACCGGCGACGGCCGGGTGGGCGAGATGATCACCGACGCGGACGTGGACAAGATCGCCTTTACTGGCTCGACCGAGGTTGGCCGCAAGATCCGGCAGGCGACGGCCGGGCGCGGCATCGGCCTGACGCTCGAACTGGGGGGCAAATCCCCTTACGTTGTCTTCGAGGACGCCGACCTGGACAGCGCCATCGAGGGGCTGGTGGACGCGATCTGGTTCAACCAGGGACAGGTCTGCTGCGCCGGGTCCCGCCTCTTGGTGCAAGAGGGCGTGGCGGACGCCTTCCACGACCGTCTGCGTGCGCGGATGGACAAGCTGCGCATTGGCAATCCGCTGGACAAATGCATCGACGTCGGCGCCATCGTCGCCCCCGAACAGCTGCGCCGGATCGAGGGCATGGTTTCCGGCGCCGAGGGCACGATCTATCGCGCCAACTGCCCCCTGCCCGAGGGCTGTTATTACCCGCCGACGCTGATCTCTGGCCTGTCGTCGGCCTCGCCCCTGATGCAGGAAGAGATATTCGGCCCGGTGCTGGTCTCTTCGACCTTCCGCACGCCTGCCGAGGCAGTCGCGCTGGCCAACAACACGCGCTATGGTCTGGCCGCCAGCGTCTGGTCCGAGAACATCAACACCGCGCTGGACGTGGCGCCGCAACTGGCGGCGGGGGTGGTCTGGGTCAACGGGACCAACATGTTCGACGCCGCCGCCGGGTTCGGAGGTGTCCGCGAAAGCGGCTTTGGCCGTGAAGGCGGCTGGGAGGGCCTGCGCGCCTATACCCGCCCCCGGGGCGACGCCGCAACGCTGGCCCCGGTCGAGGCCTTCGCCGGCGACAGCGCCGAGCCGCAGCCGGTGGACCGCACCGCCAAGCTCTATATCGGCGGCAAGCAGGCGCGGCCCGACGGTGGCTACGCGCGCAACATCCATGACGCGACGGGCAAGCTGATCGGCCAGGCGCCCTTCGCCAACCGCAAGGATATCCGCAACGCCGTCGAGGCGGCACGCGGCGCGGGCGGCTGGGCCAAGGCCACCGCGCACAACCGCGCGCAAGTTCTCTATTACATCGGCGAGAACCTCTCGGCTCGGGCAGGGGACTTCGCCGCCCTGATCGACCGGCTGACCGGTGACGACAACGGCGCGGCCGAGGTCGAGGCCAGCGTGAACCGGCTGTTCACTGCCGCCGCCTGGGCGGACAAGTTCGACGGTGGGGTGCGCAGCGTGCCCATGCGCGGTGTTGCACTTGCGATGAACGAACCCTGCGGGGTGATCGGCGCGCTCTGTGCGGACGAGGCGCCGCTTCTGGGGCTGGTGTCGGTCATGGCGCCCGCCATCGCGATGGGGAACCGGGTGGTGCTGATCGCCTCCGACCCCTTCCCGCTGGCCGCGCTGGAGTTCACCCAGGTGCTGGAAACCTCTGACGTGCCGGGGGGCGTTGTAAACATCCTCACCGGCGCGCATGTCGAGCTGGCCCCGGTGCTGGCCGCCCACATGGATGTCGAAGCGGTCTGGTCCTTCTCGTCCAGCGACCTGTCGGAGGCGATCGAGACCGCCTCGGCCGGAAACCTGAAACGGACCTGGGTCAATGACGGGCGCGCGCGCGACTGGCAGGACACCGGCGACACCCGCGACTTTCTGGAACAGGCGACCGAGGTCAAGACGGTCTGGGTGCCCTACGGCGCATGACCGAAGCGGCGGGGTAAACCCCGCCCTACGCTTCCCCCTCGGGCAGGGCCTCCAGCAGATCGCCGGGCTGGCAGTCGAGGACCTCGCAGATCTTCGCCAGTGTCTCAAAGCGGATGCCCTTGACCTTGCCGGATTTCAGCAAGGAAATGTTCTGTTCGGTGATGCCCACGCGCTCGGCCAGCTCGCGTGAGCGCATCTTGCGCCGCGCCAGCATCACGTCCAGCCGCACCACGATCTGCATCAGACGAATCCCTCGTTCTCGGCCCTGAGCGCGACGGCCTGGCTGGTCACCAGCCCGACGATCAGCATCATCCCGCCCGCAAGGACAAAGCCCAGGTCAGCCGAGGACACGGCAAGCGAGACCATCCTTTGTCCCGCGGGCGCGCCGAGGGTCAGAAACAGTGTCTCGACCGGGTGGGCCAGCACCCCCACCGCCGACTGCGCCAGGAAACCCAGGCCGATGTGCCGCAGCGCATGGGCCGCCGAGGGGGTCAGTGCCGCGTCCCCCGCGTAACAGGCAAAAAGCCGGCTCATGTGCCAAAGCGTGTAAAGCACGGCGCCCAGTGCCACCCAGGCCCCCGCCACCAGCGCCAGCCGGCTCGCCCCGCCGATGCTGCGCCCGCCCATGTCCAGACCAAGCGCCGCCGTACGGTGGGAAATGAGCAAGGCGGGATCGACGGCAATCCAGACCACCAGCCCGAGGATCACCGCCATCGCGAGGAATGAGAGCCCGCGCAGTACCTGGGCGGCGCGGCGCGTGGCAAGGGGAAGTCGATAGGTCATGGCACTGTCCAGTTTATCTTTTAATTCATATTATTTAATGTAAAACAATAAAAACTGATTCCACAAGAGGAGATTCTTCGTGTATCGCCTACTCCCGTTCCTAACTTTGCTAAGCGCCTGCACGGCCTTGGCGCCACAAACCCTGCAAGACTTGCGCCAGGTTGATCCGCTGACCGCCGATCCGGCGGATTTCCAGATCCACCTACACTTGCCCGATGGTCTGGACCTTCCGCCCGACTCGGCGCGCTTGACCCTTGCAGCGGCTTCGCCCCGGGGCGCATTCGCCGAGGGCTTTGTCCTGCAGCGCCGGGACACGCGCGGCGGGACTCTGATTCTGGCCGTTGCGCCCGCTGACCTGGACACCCTGCGGGCAGCGCAGGCCCGTGCCCGCGCCTGGAAAACCGAAGCCCCCGAACGAACCTCGGGCTCGCTGGAAATGTCCTTTGGCCTTTGCCTGCACGGGGTCGGGCCTGATCCGGATGCGCCTGTTTCCGCCGATCTGGTGCTGGAAAAAGATGGTCAGGCGCGGCCTTTCTTGCGCACGCAACCCGTTGACCGCTACCTGAAAAAGCTGAAGGCACAGGCAGATACAGTCCCCCTGCCCTGTCCCCCCGCCGCGCGACATTGAGAATTTACATTTCCGATGCTATCTTTAAGACATGCCCATGCGTCCGGGCTTGGGGGGCGCGCAGCGACACAGGAGGACATTGTCCTGTCTTCGACGACACTTGCGGCACATGCCGCTGATCAAGGCCGGGGCATTTCGGCCATGACACAGAGCGAACCGACCGCCGAGGGCATTCTCGCGGCAGTGCTCGAAACTCTCTCCGACAACAAGGCAGAGGATATCGTGCAGATCGACCTGCGCGGCAAATCCTCGGTGTGCGATTACATGGTCATCGCCACTGGCCGTTCGTCGCGCCAGGTCGCGGCGCTGTCGGAAAAGCTGGCGGATGAACTCAAGCAGAGCTTCGGCGTTCTCTCCACGATGGAGGGCAAGGACACCGGGGACTGGGTGCTGATCGACGCGGGGGACGTGGTTGTCCATCTCTTCCGTCCCGAGGTGCGCGAGTTCTACCAGCTGGAAAAGATGTGGGCTCCGGTGGCAGGCAATCAGGCCTGATCGGTGCGCGTACATCTTTGCGTGGTTGGCCGGCTCCGCAAGGGGCCGGAAAAGGCGCTTGCCGATGATTACCTGACACGTTTCGACCGGACTGGCCGGGCGCTGGGCCTTGGCCCGGCGCAGGTGATCGAGGTCGAGGACCGCAAGGGCGGCGGCATGGCGGGCGAGGCCGCGCTGCTGCGGCGTGCGATCCCGTCAGGCGCGCGGATCTGTGCGCTGGACGAACGCGGCCACATGTGGTCCTCGCCCGAGTTTTCCGGAAAGCTGGCAGACTGGCGCGATGGTGGCGCGCAGGATCTGGCCTTTGTCATCGGCGGCGCTGACGGGATCGACCCGGCCCTGAGGGCCGAGGCGCAAGACCTCATGTCCTTTGGGCCGATGGTCTGGCCGCACATGCTGGTACGGGTGATGCTGACCGAACAGCTTTACCGCGCCGCCTCGATCCAGGCGGGGGGGCCCTACCATCGGGTCTGACGCTCAGGCGTAGGCGATCCAGAGCAGAAACAGCCCCAGGATCACCCGGTAGATGACGTAAGGCGTAAAGCTGACCGACCGCAACAGACGCATCATCAGCGAGAGCGCACCCAGCGCCGAAACGAAGGCCAGCGCCGCCGCAATCGCCCCGTCGCGCGCGGCCTGTGCATCGGCGCTGGCGATGACCTCGACCCCCAGCAGGGCGGCAGAGGCCATGATCGTCGGGATCGACATCAGCATGGCCAGCTTGGCGCCGTCGTGCCGGTTATAGCCCAGATGGCGTGCCGCCGTGATGGTGATGCCGGACCGCGAGGTGCCCGGGATCAGGGCCACGGCCTGCCAAAGCCCCATGACGATCGCATCCCGCAGGCTCCAGTCGCTGTCCGCCTTGTCCTGCGCGCCTTTCATGTCGGCCCAGTAAAGCACGAGACCAAAGATCAGCATGGTCCAGCCGATCACCGCCGTCGAACGCAGCATGTCGTCCACGCCAGAGAGCTTGAGCGCCAGTCCGAAAAGGATCACCGGGATCGTGGCAATGAGCAACAGGAAGGCCAGGCGCGCGCCCGGAGTGTCCATACGCCCGGTCATGAGCCTCAGCGTGCCGGCGGCAGCGTCCTTAACATCGGTTCGGAAGTAGAGGATCACGGCCAGCAAGGTGCCGACGTGAACGGCCACGTCGATCACCTGCCCCTGGTCCTGCATGCCCGTCAGATTCGGCAGGAGAATCAGGTGGCCGGAGGAAGAAATCGGCAGAAATTCGGTAACCCCCTGTATCAGGGCAAGAATCAGGAGTTGCGTAAAAGCCATTGTCGGGGTCCAATCAAAGCTACCCGCCTTGGTATAACTCCTTGTTTCAGAGCCGAAAGCGGCAATTTAAGTCCGATTCGGACATAAATTGCGGGGTGAGGTGTGTTTTTTGAGGTCTCAAAACAGGAATATTCTGAATAAAGGTCAGCATGACTGACTTTCATTCTTGCGCAAGCTTCTGTAAGGAGGCGCGGACGATCTAGGGATTACCTGCAAAGGGTGGATGAATGGCGAAGCAGCCGATGCTGAAATTTGTGTCCGTGGGGCGGGAGATGCCGGTAAAGCGGGAGGCCGCGGAGCGCCGGATGGATTTCGACGAGATCTATGCCGAATACGCCGAGGCCAAGGCCGCGGAACAGGCCGCGCGCTGCAGCCAGTGCGGCGTGCCCTATTGCCAGAGCCATTGCCCGCTGCACAACAATATCCCGGACTGGCTGCGCCTGACCGCGACGGGCCGCCTGCAGGAGGCCTATGAGGTCAGCCAGGCGACCAATACCTTCCCCGAGATCTGTGGCCGCATCTGCCCGCAGGACCGCCTGTGCGAAGGCAATTGCGTCATCGAACAGTCGGGCCACGGCACCGTCACCATCGGCTCGGTCGAGAAATACATCACCGACACCGCCTGGGACAAAGGCTGGGTCAAGCCTGTCACCCCGGCGCAGGAACGCTCTGAAAGCGTCGCCATCATCGGTGCCGGCCCCGGCGGGCTGGCCGCGGCAGACATGTTGCGCCGCGCCGGTGTGCAGGTCACGGTCTATGACCGCTACGACCGTTCGGGCGGGCTGCTGACCTATGGTATCCCCGGCTTCAAGCTGGAGAAGGACATCGTGATGCGCCGCAACAAGCAGCTCGAAGAGGGCGGCGTGCGCTTTGTGATGAACTGCAACGTGGGCGAAGACCTGTCGTTCGAGGAAATCCGCGCACAACATGATGCGGTTATCATCGCCACCGGCGTCTACAAGTCGCGTGACCTGGGCGGCCCGGGTGCGGGCGCGAAAGGAATCGTCAAGGCCATCGACTATCTGACCGCCTCGAACCGCGCATCGAACTTTGGCGACAGCGTGCCCGAATTCGAAAGCGGAGAGCTGAACGCCAAGGGCAAGAAGGTTGTCGTGATCGGCGGCGGCGACACGGCGATGGACTGTGTCCGCACCGCGATCCGCCAGGGCGCGACCAGTGTCAAATGCCTGTATCGCCGCGACCGTGCCAACATGCCAGGGAGCCAGCGTGAGACGCAAAACGCCGAGGAAGAAGGCGTGGTCTTTGAATGGCTGACCGCGCCCAAGGGCTTCAAGGGTGAGCCGGTCAATGCCGTGGTGGTCGAGAAAATGCGCCTGGGCGCACCGGATGCCACCGGCCGCCAGCGCCCCGAGGTGATCGAGGGATCGGACTACGACGAACCCGCCGATCTGGTCATCAAGGCGCTGGGTTTCGAGCCCGAGGAACTGCCGACGCTCTGGGGCTGTCCCGAGCTGGAAGTGACCCGCTGGGGCACCATCAAGGCCGAGTTCACCAGCGGGCGCACCGCCCTGCCCGGCGTCTATGCCATCGGCGATATCGTGCGGGGCGCAAGCCTGGTTGTCTGGGCGATCCGTGACGGGCGCGACTGTGTCGAGGCCGTCCTTCAGGACATGAACGCCAAGGGAGCCGTCGCCGCAGAGTGACCGGGTCGGCCTGTACGTTTTGTACAAAACGTACATCGATTCCAGCATTTTGTACAAACCGGCAAGGGTTGATTAACCAAGGCGCAGACGGCGCCTGAATGGGTCAGAAAGGCTGTCTCATGGGGCTCAAAAGATTGACCAAGGGTAAAGGATCGACCGCGCTCCGCGCCGGTCTGGCGGCGCTTGCGCTGCTGGGCGGTGCGGGTGCGGGCCAGGCCCAGGGCGGGCTGTTCACCCCGCCCGAGGGCTGCAAGACCTACCTGACGGTTCAATCTCGCAGCTGCGTCGTGACCAATCACTTTGTCTGCCCGCAGATCGACCCGGATCACCGGTTCCGCACCGATTTCGGCGAGGCCGGTGCCTATTTCACCAGCCGCATCGACGGCGACGGCCAGTGGATCGAAAGCGGCCCGCCAGAGGCGCCGACCCGCACCCGGACGGTGCGCCCGATCCGCGATCCCGGCAGCGTGTCCGAGCTGATCGAAAACGGCCTCGACAGTTTCGATTTCACCCAGAGGTCGACGATCGACGGCCCGACCCGCGTGACCGGCTTTGACCGGATCATCGGCGAGATCGAGATCGACGGCGAAAAGCTGTACCGGACAGAGTTCGAGATGACCCGCAGCGATGCCTCGGGGCGGGTGATCGAACATGTCCGGGGACGCGAATACGTCTCGGACAAGCACAAGCGGTTCTTTGCGGGCTTTGCCGCCGACGTCACCGAGGACGCGCGCCAGGCCAACGCGCGCGACCGCAGCCCGGTGGAGTTCATCTATCCCGGCGAACAGGGGTTTCGCGGCATCTATCCGCGCCATGACTGCGACCTGATGAGCGGATTGCCCCAAGCAGAGGACAAGGCATGAGCAAGTTGGCAAGCGGCGGGTGCCTCTGCGGCGCCGTGCGGTACACCCTTTCGAAGCCTCCCGAAGGCTATGGCGCTTGCCATTGCGGCATGTGCCGCAAGTGGAGCGGCGGGATCGAGCTGGGCATCGAGGTCGCGCCAGGTGGGATAACCTGGCAAGGCGAAGATCTGATTGCGACCTACAAGAGTTCGGAGTGGGCAGAGCGCGGCTGGTGCCGCGAATGCGGCTCCAACCTGTTCTGGCGCCTGACGGCGCCCGGCCCGATGCAGGGGCTGCTGGCGCTTTGTGCCGGATCGCTGGACAGGCTGGACGGTCTGGAGTTGCAGTCGGAGGTCTACATCGACCACAAGCCTGCCGGACATGCCTTTGCAGGCGATCGCAAGCGCATGACCGAGGCCGAGGTCCTGGCTTCGGTCGGCATGACCCCGCCGGAGGACATCTGATGGAACGCAAGGGTGGCTGCATGTGTGGCGCGGTCCGGTTTACCGCGCTGGAGGTTCCGGCAGAGGCCGGGGCCTGCCATTGCGAGATGTGCCGCCGCTGGACCGGATCGGCGCTGATCGGCGTGACCGTGCCGCTGAAGAACGTGACCTGGGAGGATGAAACCCATCTGGGGCGCATCCAATCCAGTCCCTGGGCGGAACGCGGGTTCTGCACGCGCTGCGGCTCGGGGATGTTTTTCCGGGTGACGATGGAGTCCGAGTACTCGGACTCCATCGAACTGCCCATCGGCGTCTTTGACGAGGCGGACGGTTTCGAGATCACCAACGAGATCTACATCGACGTGAAGCCCGACAGCTTTGCCTACGAGGGCCAGGCCGGGCGCAAGTTGATGACGCGGGCCGAGTGCCATGCGAAATTCGGCGTACTGGGAGACTCCGAATGAGCGCGACGACCGGTCATTGCCTGTGCGGTGCCGTCACGGTGCGGGTCGAGTCGCTGTCCGACGAGATTTCGGCCTGTTTCTGCGACCTCTGCACGCGCTGGGGCGGTGGCCTGCAGATGGGCATCGAGGCGCCTGCCAACAGGGTGACCATCGAGGGACCGCTCAAGACGCATCGGTCCTCGGCGCTGGCCGAGCGCGGCTGGTGCGACACCTGCGGCTCGTCGGTGCTGTTTCGCTATGTCGCCGACCGCGACACCGGGTACCTGGAGCTGTCGCCGGGCCTGTTCGAGAATGCCGGGGGCGCGCGACTGACGCGCGTGGTCTATGCGGACCGCCACCCCGATGGATATTGGCTGGAAGGCGCCGAGGTCGCGCAGGTCAGCCAGAAGGACTACGAGGCGGGGAACCCGCATCTCAACGAGGAGTGCTGAGCCATGACCAAGTATGACGCAAATTGGGTCACCCGCGAGGAAGCCAAGCGCAAGTGGATGAGCGACAACGGCCTGTACCACGAAAGCGAAGAGCACAGCTCTTGCGGCGTGGGCCTTGTCGTGAACCTGGACGGAAAGCCGACACGGCGGGTTGTCGAGGCGGGGATCACCGCGCTCAAGGCGATCTGGCACCGGGGTGCGGTGGACGCGGACGGCAAGACCGGCGACGGCGCCGGCATCCACGTCCAGATCCCGGCCCCCTTCTTCTATGACCAGGTGCTGCGCACCGGCCACACGCCCCGCAAGGACGAGCTGATGGCCGTGGGCCAGGTCTTTCTGCCGCGCACCAACTTCGGCGCGCAGGAAGCCTGCCGGACCATCGTGGAAACCGAAGTTCTGCGCATGGGGCACTACATCTATGGCTGGCGCCACGTTCCGGTGAACGTCGACTGCCTGGGGGAAAAGGCCAACGCGACGCGTCCCGAGATCGAGCAGATCATCATCTCGAACGCCAAGGGTGTGGACGAAGAGACCTTTGAGCGCGAGCTGTATGTGATCCGGCGCCGGATCGAAAAGGCGGCGGCGGCGGCGGGAATCACCCAGCTTTACATCGCCTCGCTGTCCTGCCGGTCGATCATCTACAAGGGCATGATGCTGGCCGAGCAGGTGGCGGAATTCTATCCCGACCTGCAGGATGAGCGGTTCGAAAGCGCCTTCGCGATCTACCACCAGCGCTATTCGACCAACACCTTCCCGCAGTGGTGGCTGGCGCAGCCCTTCCGCATGCTGGCCCACAACGGCGAGATCAACACGCTCAAGGGCAACACCAACTGGATGAAGAGCCATGAGATCCGCATGGCAAGCAGCGCCTTCGGCGACATGGCCGAGGACATCAAGCCGATCGTGCCGAACGGGTCGTCGGACTCGGCGGCGCTGGACGCGGTGTTCGAGGTGCTGGTGCGGGCCGGGCGCAACGCGCCGATGGCCAAGACGATGCTGGTGCCGGAATCCTGGTCCAAGCAGGCGGTGGAACTGCCGCAGGCCTGGCGCGACATGTATTCCTACTGCAACTCGGTGATGGAACCCTGGGACGGTCCCGCGGCGCTGGCGATGACCGATGGCCGCTGGGTCTGTGGCGGGCTGGACCGCAACGGGCTGCGCCCGATGCGCTATGTCGTGACGGGGGACGGCCTGCTGATCGCCGGTTCGGAAATCGGCATGGTGCCGACGGACGAGGCGACGGCGCGCGAAAAGGGCGCCTTGGGTCCGGGCCAGTTGATCGCTGTCGACATGAAAGAGGGCAAGCTCTACCACGACGTCGAGATCAAGGACAAAATGGCCGCAGCTCAGCCCTTTGGCGACTGGGTCGGCAAGATCACCGAACTGGACGAGCCGCTGGGCGCCGTCACCGAAAAGCCGCTGTTCGAGGGGGCCGAGCTGCGCCGCCGCCAGATCGCGGCTGGCTACACCGTCGAGGAGCTGGAGCAGATCCTGGCCCCGATGGCCGAGGACGCCAAGGAAACGCTTGCCTCGATGGGCGATGACACGCCCTCTGCGGTCCTGTCCAAGAAGTACCGGCCGCTGAGCCACTATTTCCGGCAGAACTTCAGCCAGGTGACGAACCCGCCGATCGACAGCTTGCGCGAATTCCGGGTCATGAGCCTCAAGACCCGCTTCGGCAACCTCAAGAACGTGCTGGACGAGGACAGCAGCCAGACCGAGATCCTGGTGCTGGACAGCCCCTTTGTCGGCAACGCGCAGTTCGATGAGCTGAAAAACCAGTTCAACGCGCCCTGCACCGAGATCGACTGCAGCTTTGCCGCCGGCGAAGGCGCCCTGCGCGATGGCCTGGCCCGCATCCGGGCCGAGGCAGAGGACGCCGTGCGCTCGGGCTCCGGCCACCTGATCCTGACCGACGAGCACAGCGGCCCGGGCCGCGTCGCCATGCCGATGATCCTGGCCACCAGCGCGGTGCACAGCCACCTGACGCGCAAGGGGCTGCGGACCTTCTGCTCGCTCAACGTGCGGTCGGCGGAATGCATCGACCCGCATTACTTTGCGGTTCTGATCGGGTCCGGCGCAACCATCGTGAACGCCTACCTGGCCGAGGACAGCCTGGCGGACCGCATCAATCGCGGGCTGCTGGACATGACCCTGACCGAGGCGGTGGCGCGCTACCGCGAGGCCATCGACCAGGGGTTGCTCAAGATCATGTCCAAGATGGGCATCTCGGTGATCTCGTCCTATCGCGGCGGGCTCAACTTCGAGGCCGTCGGGCTGAGCCGTGCCATGTGCGCTGAGTATTTCCCCGGCATGATCTCCCGCATCTCGGGCATCGGTGTCAGCGGCATCCAGCACAAGGCGGAACAGATCCACGCGCTGGCCTTTGAACGCGGTCAGGACGTGCTGCCCATCGGCGGTTTCTACAAGGCACGGAAATCCGGTGAGACGCACGCCTGGGGCGCGCAGACCATGCACCTGATGCAGGCCGCCTGCGACCGCGCCTCTTACGAGATGTGGAAGCAGTATTCCAACGCCATGCAGTCGAACCCGCCGATCCACCTGCGTGACCTTCTGGCGATCAAGCCGCTGGGCAAGTCGCTGCCGATCGAAGAGGTCGAAAGCATCACCTCGATCCGCAAGCGGTTCGTGACCCCGGGCATGTCGCTGGGCGCCCTGTCGCCCGAGGCGCACAAGACGCTGAACGTGGCCATGAACCGGATCGGCGCCAAGTCCGATAGCGGCGAGGGCGGCGAAGATCCGGCGCATTTTGTGCCGGAACCCAACGGCGACAACCCCAGCGCCAAGATCAAGCAGGTCGCCAGTGGCCGGTTCGGCGTCACCGCCGAGTACCTGAACCACTGCGAAGAGCTGGAAATCAAGGTGGCCCAGGGTGCCAAGCCCGGTGAAGGCGGCCAGCTGCCCGGCATGAAGGTGACGGACCTGATCGCCCGTCTGCGGCATTCGACCAAGGGCGTGACGCTGATCTCGCCCCCGCCGCACCACGACATCTACTCGATCGAGGACCTGGCGCAGCTGATCTACGACCTCAAGCAGATCAACCCGCGCTGCAAGGTGACGGTCAAGCTGGTG